>Ga0172381_10000391_pt1 | contig 52860 bp, 52 predicted proteins | sample Leawel6488metaG_FD_119754 | JGI IMG/M metagenome (GOLD analysis project Ga0172381, IMG submission 119754) | Leachate microbial communities from a municipal landfill in Southern Ontario, Canada - Leachate well 64-88 metaG | ecosystem: Engineered > Solid waste > Landfill > Unclassified | place... | reverse complement strand
TCTGATTGAATTAAAGCGAAGGGAAGAACAATCTCTGTTGAAGTCTATATGACTGGATTATGCTGAGTTTCAACCCTTCGCTTTTTATTTAAACATGAACAAAATCGCTAAGCAGGATTATGCGATTTTTACTGGAAACATTGTTCTGATTGACTTTATAGCTTGTAAAAAATCCCACAAACAAGAGGCTGTCTAAAAAGTCCCCCCGTCGTCCCGAAACATGAATTATCGACTTCAAAAAAATCATCCTTAATTCGGGATCTCACTTGTGGGATGCCGGATTAGGGACAATCTAAGAGGAGCCGATAACCCATGTTCCGGCACGACGTTCGTTGTTAAGAGGGGATTTTTTAGACAGCCCATTGTTTAGTTATTCCCTTCAACGATTGAGGTAACGTAATTTTCGTTGAAATATTTGTTGGCGACTTCGATTATGTCAGAAGCAGTCACCGAATTTATAATTTTCTCGTATTTATCTTTAAAATCAAACCCCCTGCCGGAAGTTTCAAACCAGCCCACAGAAGAAGCCTTTTCGAGGTTAGTTTCTTGCGAAATTACATAATTCCCGATTATTTTGTCTTTCGCCTCCTGAAGCTCTTTGTCGCTTACAAACTCGGTTCTAAGCCTGCTGACTTCGGCAAGCATTTTCTCTTTTGCAAGATTGAGCGTTTTCGGGTTTGTACCGATGTACATAGTAAAAGCACCCCTTAAAATTTTGGGAGAATAGCTCGAACCCAGTTGATAAGCCAGCCCCTCCTGATCACGAACGTTTCTGAACAGCCTTGAACTCATTCCTGAACCCAAAATAGCATCTATCACTTGCAAAGTAGCACAATCTTTCCGGTTTTGCACTCCCGCTGTCTGCCAACCCAAAACAACCCAGGCAGTTTTCAGGTCCTCAATTTTATTTACGGATGTTTTTGGAGTTGTTATCGGATAAATTTTTGAGGCGTAATTGTTATAGTCAAATGCGGTTTCATTTCCTGTGGTTGCTGCTCCAAAAATATTTGTCAACTGATTTGCCAAATCTTCTTGATTAATGTTGCCATTCACCGAGATTACAATATTTTTGGGCTTAAAAATCGTGTTGTAATAATCCAGAATGTCATCCCGTTGGATTTTAGGCAAAGTTTTTTCGAAAATTTTTGGACCGTATGAATAAACGGAATTTTCATAGACTAAGTTTTTATATTCTTCAAGTGCCAAATTTATAGGAACATCCCTTGATTTTTTTATTGAATTCAGCTTTGCCGTTCTCGTTTTTTCAATTTCATAATCATCAAAAGCCGCATTGTTGACTATTTCATCCAAAATCTCCAATGTTTTAGGAAGTTGGGCTTTTGTTGTCAAAACGTCTATTGAAAAAGTATCCGCGGAGGCGGACGGGGAAATTTTAATTCCGTTTTCTTCAAGAATTTGAGCCAATTCAAGCGAGGAATATTTTTTTGTTCCCTTCATCATAACAGAACTCACCATATCGGCGGTTCCGGGGATTTTTTCCAAAAATTCTCCGCCTTTTACGTAAATACTCATTGCAACAATATCATTAAGTTCATTAGGGCTTATCAAAAGTGTTGCCGAGTTGGCAAGTTCATATTTTTTCGTCGACGGAATTTCCTTGATTAATTTTGCATTATACTCCGCTTTCGGTTTTGAAACAGCTTGTGAAATTTTTGCACTTTCGGGCAAAACTACTGAAACCGCACTTTTATTTTCACTCAGATAAATATCTGCAACCTTTTTGACATCATGGGCGGTCACTTTTTTAATATTGTTCAAATATTCGTCGTAATATTTTGGGTTATCGGTCAAAACCGTCGTGTATCCGATTTCTGAAGAAATGTTTGAAATAGATTCCCTTGCATAATAAGTATCTCTTTCAATAACATTTTTCGCCAATTTTAGCTGTTCAGAAGTTACTCCCTGCTTTTGGATTTTTGCGACTTCCTCAAAGATTGCCTTTTGAAGCTTGTCGGCATTTTCTGGCGTGAAATTTGCACTGATTGTGAAAATTCCGTCCTCTCTGTACGTCGAATTATTAGCCGAAATCGAATAAGCAAGCTGCTTTTGTTCTTTTATGGTTTGATAAAGTACAGAAGAACGGCCGTCACCCAATATCGTCGCAAGAACATCAAGTGCGTAGGTGTCTGAGTTAAGTGCGTTCACGCTGCGATAACCGATTAATAAATACCCGCCCTGAACAGGCTGATAATCGACTTTGGTAAGTTTTGACGAAAGCTGTTTTTCGGGCTTGTTTATATTTTTAACAATTTTTCTCGGCTCCGTTTTGAAATCTTCCTTTATTTTATCGAGAGCATGCTGGGAATCAACATCCCCAATTACAATCGTAATCATATTTTGCGGACCATAATGGGTATTGTAATAGTCCAAAATTTCTTCTCTGGTAATTTTGCCTATAATTTCGTTTGTTCCAAGCACTTTTCTTTTGTAAGGGTGGGTTTTATAAAGCATTTGGATTAAATTATCGGATACTTTTTCACCCGGATTGTTTTCGTCTTTTGCGATTTCTTCCATGACAACCTTTCGCTCTTTTTCCAATTCTTTTCTCGGAATAAGCGGGTTCAAAAGCATATCTGCGTGTAAGTCCACAGCCAAATCAAAGTATTTGGAAGGAATTGTCACGTAATAATGTGTAAAATCCTTGCTTGTAGAGGCATTTGTAATTGCACCTTTGGATTCTAAAATCTTGTCAAAGTCCCCTGGTGGATGGTTTGCCGTTCCCTTAAAAAACAGGTGTTCCAAAAAGTGCGAAACCCCGTTGTTCTGGTCGTTTTCGTTAATGGAACCGGTTTTTATCCATGTGTCAACAGTTACAATCGGGTTATTTTTAACCTGTTTTATAATAACGACCTGCCCGTCATCCAGCTTGTAAACACTGTAATCCAGTGCAAAAACGCAATTCCCCAATATAAACACAAACAGAAATATAATAAGTTTTTTCATCAAAATCCCCTCTAAAATATACTAACAACATACTACTATACCTAATAATATAATTAAAGTGTACAAGCGGAGGAATTGTAAACAATTCGTAAACAAACGGCACCTAAAAAGGCAATTTTTTGAACAGTATATACTTTATATATACAAGAACAGTTAAAGAGAGAGAAAATGAGAAGATTTTTATTAAAATTTGCATATAGACAAAGAAGATTCAGCCCGAGTGATTTGGTGTAATTTAGGTCATGAGATTATCTGGCTATCAGTCACACATAACTGATAACCTTATAAACCGCTCAGCCTCCGGCTGTTAAATTCCTGTTTGAATAAACAGGCTTATGAGTTCATTTAATGCAGAACATTGTTTTTGGTGGTTTTGGGCTTGTTTTTCAAGCAGCATAATCTGTTTTTTGTATTCTTGAATTGAGGAATAGCATTCTTTCGCCGAATTATTCAATCCGTCTTGAACCTGCTGTGCCTCTTGAAGTACACTTTTCATTGAAATTCCCAGTGCTTCCATTGTTTGTTTAATAATTTGTGCTCCGGTATGTCTTGTTACCCCGCTAGGAAGCTGCGTTATAAGCTTTTTTAGCACCGCAATGTTTCCCGGAATTTCAAAATTATCAAGCTCGCTTATAAAACTGTCTCTTGGAGCTTGAGCGGGCTGTTGATAAGCGGTAAATGGCTGATTAACGGGTTCTTCTGGCTGTTCGGCAGCTTCTTCATCTATAATCAACTCACTGTCGTCTTTTATGCCCAAATCTTCCAGATAATCCTCTGATAAATTTCCGCCTAAAAAATCTTCTTCTTTAAAGGCATTTTCGGCTTCTAAACCTGTATTTTCAAATGTTTCGGACAAATTGTCGGACATAGAGCCAAATTCTTCCGGACCTTCCTTAGTTGAAATCGGACTAATTTCTATTTCAGATTGTTTCTTCAAGGCTTCAACAATCTTTTTGCCTACTCCCTCGGATAATTTTTTATTCGCCATATCTTCCTACCTATTTTATGTTATGTCCTTTATTATAATTAAAAAAACTTTTTTTTTCAAAAAACGTTAATTTATGTGAATTTTCTTACATCAGATGCAAGTTTATGGGCAAAAAGTCCTTCTTTTTCCGCCAGTTGTGATGCGGTTTCAGAAAGCTTTTTGCTTCCCGACTTTGAAACTATCTGGTAAGTTTGGATTTTGACAAAATCGAAAACGCTCAATCCGCCTGAATATTTTGAAACTTCATTGGTCGGCAAAACATGGTTTGTTCCTGAACAATAGTCGCCATAGACCTCTGCGGAATAATTTCCGACAAACAGTGAGCCATAATTTTTAAACTTGCCGATTGATTTTTTAGCGTTTTTAAAACAAAGTTCCAAATGCTCGGGTGCTTTTTTGTTTGCAAGCAGCACCGCTTCATCAATTGAATTTACAATGATTGCAAAAGATTTTTCAAAGGATTTTGAGGCAAATTCTTTTGTAGGGAGCGTTTTTAGTTGTTTTTGGGCGAAAGTTTCGACCTTACGGGCGAAACTTTCGCCCATGCAGACTAAAAATGCCCGTGCATCAGTGTCATGCTCACATTGGGCGAGCATATCAGCGGACACAAATTCAAGATTAGCCGTTTCATCAGCAATAATCATAACTTCCGAGGGGCCTGCCAGAAAATCAATTCCGACCTCGCCGAACACGTACTTTTTAGCCGCAGTAACGTACTTGTTTCCCGGACCGACAATTTTGTTAACCTTTGGAATAGATTGGGTGCCGTATGCCATGCCTGCAATCGCTTGAACACCCCCGACTCTGTAAATCTTATCGGCACCAGCCAAATCGCATGCCACGATTGTCTCGGGGCGAATTTTAGGAGAGCATGCCACAACTTCTCTTACTCCGGCGATTTTTGCCGGTACAATTGTCATAATTGCAGAACTTAAGAGAGGGTAATTTCCTCCGGGAATATAGCATCCGACGCTTTCAAGCGGAATAATTTTATGTCCAAGCTCATTTTTGTCAATTTTTGTTTTAAGATTTTTTAGGCATTTTAACTGTTTTTCGCTGAAATTTTTAACATTTTTAATAGACTTTTTAATCGCTTTGACTGTTTTTTCGTCTACTTTTGAGTAGGCGTTTTTGATTTCAGTTTCTGAAACCAAAAACGCCTCCAAATCTTCGTTGTCGAACTGTTTTGTATATTTTTTTATTGCTTCGTCACCGATATTTTTGACTTCTCCGGCTATTTCTTCCACGGATGAAATAGCTTCAAGCTCAATCTTTTCAAAAAAGTCATTCTTAATATCTTCGTAATTAATTATTTGCATTTAATACCTTTTCCAAAATCTTTAATCATTCACTTGATAAGTGCTTGAATTTCTCTGAAGTGCGGGCTTTTTGAACTTTTTAGCCATTCAAACAAAACTATTTCAACGCAGGAAATTTTCGCACCGTTTTCCTGCATACGTTCAATTCCCTGCTTAAATTCGTACTTGCTTCGGCTTGCACAGGCATCCTTGGCAATATAAACGTCAAAACCTTCGTCAATCAGGTCGGCCACCGTTTGATGAACGCAAATGTGCGTTTCTATCCCGCAAACTACGATTTGTTTTTTATTAAAAGATTTTAAAATTTCCACAAATCCGGTCTCTTTAACTGCAGAAAAGGCAGATTTTTCAAATATCTGAGTATCGGAAGAAAAGTTCTGCTTAACAGCCTCAACGGTTTGGCCCAGACCATTTGAATATTGCTGTGTCGCAATTATCGGAACTTCAAGGATTTTTGCGGCCTTAGCCAGAGTCGCCGTTCTTGTGACCACAACATCTTTATCCAACGCCCTTACGAGCTTTTCCTGTACATCTATTATGAGCAGCAAGCTTTCTTTTCTATCCAGTGTGTTTGACATTTTTGCCCCTTTTATGTCTGGCGAGATTATCATCCCGTCCTGCTGTTTACTTTTCACTATTCTTAAATTCCAGTATGAAATCTTCCAGAATTTTTATCAGTCTTTTTTCGTCAAGGTCCGTCAAGTCAAGGCTTATACGTTTATTCTCCGGACTATCAAGTCCCTGATGTATTATGTCAATATTGATTTTTGAAAAGCCGGGATAGGTTATCTTCAGCTCACTTAAACGCCCGTCCTTTTTTAGCGTAAAACTGCTTAGGTTTTGATTTGAAGATTGTTCAATCTTTGTCTTGAACAATTTTTCCTCATAAAGTTTTTGCATCTGAAAGAATACCGGAGTTATGACTTTATCAAGTTTTTTGTTAAACGCCTGTTTAAACAGCTTAAAATTCTTTTGAGTGGATGAAATTTTATCCAGCCAATCATCCGAAGATTTTTTCTCTTCCTCGTTCACAATAACCAAATCTACCTTTGTGGATTCAGCTTCTATCAAGGCATTCAAAAGTTCAGCCTTAAGCTCCTGAAACTTTTTCTCACCGACTATGCTCACGCCTGCATTAAGCGTATAATCACCTCCGATAATTTGCTTAATCTTTTCCCAAACGCAAAAAGCCCCTTTTAAATATATATCCGAAAGCAAAATATAAAACCTGTTTGCACTCCCATGGACTACCATATCGGAATTTCTTATCGAATTTTTTATCGCATCGGCAAGGTGAAGCGGATTTAATTTTGTTTTACTTTCTTCACTGGCCGAAACCAACATTAATATCCCGTCAGCTTTCAGCTTTTTAAGATTTTTAAACTCATTTTCAAAAATCTTTTCGCAGTATTCGTTTGTATAAAATCCGGTATTTTTGTCTATAACCCCTAATTCTTTTAGCAAACTATTCTGTTTTTTGACGGTTGTTACGAGCATATTTTTCTTTAAGCACCAAATTGTTCGCATCAGAATTTCGGCATCATCAGCCTTTAGAGTAACATAGTCAGCTATATTCTCATCATAAGCACTCAAAATAAAATCTTGGTCATAATCATCCGCAATTAACAAAACAGAAATGTTTTTAATTTCCTCATCTGCCTTTATCTCTCTGATAAGTTCCAAACATTCGCCCTTGTTTTCATGGCAATGAACCAAAATAATTTCAGGTGCAATATCCTTTATTTTTTTTATTGAATCCGAATAAGATGTCGTCAAAATATTGTCAATTTCTCTCAACAAAACCAATTTAGATTTTAAAATATTTACGACATCATTGTCATTCGTTATTAAAATTATGTTACTTTCTGTTGACATAAAATTCCTTTCTCATCAGGTTAGAAGTTATTATTTACACCTGAAGATGTTTTTTTATTGACAAGAAACTGCCGCCGGCACCAAATAAAATTCCTACAAAGAAAATTGTCGTGAATACTATATTCCCCGCAAACAAAGGACTTGGAATCAAGAAGAACCGATGAACATTATTAAGCATATTCTGGACAATATTCAGAGGAATTAAAGAAACAACCGCACCCAAAAATCCGTACAATGCACCCTGCATTATAAGCGGAATTTTTATGTACCAGTTGCTTACACCCATGAGCCGCATAATCTCAATTTCGTCTTTTCTTGATTGTATTACAAGCTGAATTGTATTATTTATTATCGTTATTGTCAAAATTGCAACAATAATTACGACAAATATCGTCGTCGTGTTTACAACCTGATTTAAAAACTGGATTTTCTTCGCGAGTTCCTGTGCATAGCTCATATCGGCAACAACGGAAAGCCGTCTTATTTGCCCAAAAACGGAATTAATGTTCTGTGGTTTGTCAACTTTGACATGAAGCGTGTCAGGTAGCGGATTGTCGATATCAGGAATATCTATTTCACGTTTCAAATCATTCCATGATTTTTCTCTTGTTATTATTTTTACCCTCTGCACGTGATCAATTTTTTTAATTTTTCTGCTGACAGCATTCGCATCTGCACTGGGTTTAAGGTAAACCGAGATTTCAAGAACATTTCCAAGTTCGTGTGCAAAGGCCGAAACAGAAAGGGTCGTTCTGAATAATGCCCCGAAAATTGTCAATATCGCCGCCATTGTGGTTACTATAACAAGGTTTACTATTCCCGTCCGTTTTATGTCGTTAAAAGTTTCCATCACTATCCGATAGACAATCCTGAGTTCCGTGAGCCAATCTTTCGGAATGTGTTTTTTAACTTTTTTCTTTATATCCTGTTTGCTATTATTGTTCATAAGTACCTGCTTGAATATCTCTCACAACCTCGCCGTTTTCCAAGGTAACAACACGTTTTCTAAAGTAATCAACCATTGCGGAATCGTGCGTTGAAACAATTACGGTAATTCCCCTTTGATTAATTTGGTCTAAAATCTGCATAACTTCCAGCGAATTTTTCGGGTCCAAGTTTCCTGTCGGTTCATCTGCAATTAAAAGCGGAGGCCCGTTAACAATTGCCCTTGCTATGCTGACTCTCTGCTGTTCCCCGCCTGAAAGCTCTGTCGGTTTTGCCTTTATTTTATCGGAAAGCCCGACAACTTTTAACGCTCCCAAAACTCTTGCGTTAATCTCTTTTGTGCTTATGCCCAAAGTCCTTATTACATAAGCCACATTATCATACACGGACTGATTTTGCAGTAATTTATAATCCTGAAACACAATGCCCATACATCTTCTGAGATTTGGAACTTTATCGCTGGGCAAGTTCGCAATATTTATCCCGCCAATCATTACTGTTCCAGAAGTCGGAATTTCTTCTTTGTACAAAAGTTTCATGAGGGTCGATTTTCCTGCTCCTGAAGCCCCTACTACAAAAACAAATTCTCCCGACAAAATGTCTAAGTTGACATTTTTTAGTGCATAAGTATTTTTATATTTTTTTGTTATTGAACGTAATTGAATCATTTTATCTCTTTCAATTTTCCTTCTATCTTTTGGGCCAATTTTTCGGCAGTTAGTCCGTAAAATTCCATTAATTGACGTTGTTCACCGCTTTGTCCGAACTCATCATTAATTCCTATTCTGTAAACCCGACACGGCATGTTTTCGCTTAAAACCTCACAAACGGCACTTCCAAGGCCGCCTATTATTGAGTGGTTTTCAACTGTAACAACAAAACCTGTTTTGCTTCCTTCTAATATTGTACCATTATCAAGCGGTTTGACAACCGGAGCATGAATTATTTTGGCTTCAATCCCTGATTTTTCGAGAATATTAGCACATTCAATCACTTCAGCGAGCGTTTCACCGTTGGTTACAATTGTAACATCTTTTCCCTGACGCAGAACTTTCGCCTTCAGGTCAAATTTATAATTTTCATCAAAAATATCAGGAACATTTGTTCTTGCAATTCTTATATACATAGGCCCTTTGTGGCTTGCGGCATATTTTATGACCTCTTCGCACTCTTTGCAGTCGGCGGGAATGATTACTTTCATGTTTGGAATATTTCTCATCAGGGCGACATCTTCAAGTGCCTGATGGCTTGCCCCGTCCTCGCCGACGGTAATTCCGCCGTGAGTTGCCACGATTTTTACGTTAAATTTGGGATAGGCAATGGAATTCCTAATTTGGTCGTAAGTTCTTCCTGTCGCAAACATCGCAAAAGTCGAGGCGAAAGCAATTTTACCCTGACTTGCAAGCCCCGCCGCAGTTGCCATCATATCCTGCTCGGCAATTCCCATGTTGAAAAACCGCTCTGGAAATTCCTTGCCGAACATTGCGGTTTGTGTTGAACATGCCAAATCTGCATCCAAAACAACAATGTCTTCGTTCTCCTTGCCAAGTTCAACTAATGTTTTTCCGTATGCGGCTCTAATTGATTTTATTTTTGTTCTGTCTATATTTTTCATCATTTACCCTTCAATTCTTCTTCAAGCTTTTCTATCGATGGCAACGCTGTTTGCAGCTCCTTTGATAGTTCTTTTGTTATAACATATTCGGATATTCCAAGTGCACTTGATATGTTTTTTACAGTATATTCAGCCACAATTTTATTTTTAGATTTGCACAATAATAAACCTATTGTTGGAGCGTCATCTTTGTGTCTTAGCACATCATCTACGACAGCTAAATAAAAATTTAACTGCCCGACATCTTGCGGTTTAAATTCTTTCGCCTTGAGTTCAATGACCACGTAACATCTTAACTTTAAATGATAAAAGAGCAAATCTATATAAAAATCTTCACCTCCGACTTCCAGATGGTATTGTTGTCCGACAAAAGCAAAACCCGAACCCAGTTCAACCAAAAAATCCCTTATACGTTCAATTAATGCGTTTTCAATATCTCGTTCCTGTTTTTCTTCTCCTAAGTTTAAGAAATCAAAAATATAGGGATCTTTCATTATTTGGTTAGCAAGTATGGATTGTTGAACAGGCAAAGTTTGAGAAAAATTATTTATTTTTTTGTCGCTTATTGCTTGTCTATCATACAAATCCAATTCTATTTGATGAGTTAAAACGCTTCTGGACCAGCCTAATTCTATACTCTTATTTATATACCATTTCCGCTGTTCTTCATCTTGAATCTTGTCCATTAATGTTACATTTTGGTTCCACGGAATTTGTGCAACAACCTGTTGCACAAATTCAAAATCAGGATAAAGTTCGGCGAATTTACGCATATATTTTAAGTTTCTTGAAGAAAATCCTTTCATTTCAGGAAATTCAATGCTCAAGTCATTAGATAATTTTTCAATTACTTTACTACCCCAACCTTGTTTATTTTGTTTGGATAAAATTGTATTTCCTATTTGCCAATAAAGAGAGATTAATTCGGTGTTAATAACAACCATAGCCTTAAATTGAGCCTGTTTAACCTTGTTTTTAATCTCCCCTAAAATTTCATTATAAGATGTATCTAAAGTTACCGCTTCCATACTAAGCCTTTCTCGTTTATTTAATTATATCAAGAATGACCCTGTATGCAAATATTAAAAAATGTAACTCTTTTTTGCAATCGGTAGCAAAAAATATTTTGAGGAGGTTTTAGGCATGTGTAATGAAATTTTAAGAAAGGAAATCTATGAAAATATTAAAATGCTTAGCATTATCTTCACTTGTAGTATTGGGTGCTTGCAGAGGACCGCTTAAACAAACGCAAAAAGCGTCCGATGAACTTGTTCATATTGCAGATTCTTTAGTTGAAGCAACTCACGCATCTTTACCTAAAAATGTGACAAAAATTTATTCTGATACAATTAAAATAACGGGGAAAGAGCTTAAAAACACAGCGGATTTCATGGAAGAGCTTGCTTTTGAAGTAAGAAAAGGGAATCGGACAGAAAGAATTGGCACTCCACCCAATCAAATTTATTTGCCGAAATATGGAATCATAACTCCTGTTGTCGAAAAAGGCATTTATACGAATAAAAAGGGAACAAAATACTATATTCCAATTGCAGGATATGCCGAAGACCCAATAGGCTATAGTTCGCTGAAAAACGAAGTAAAAAAATAAGAAACAGCATCAAAACAAAAGAAAAGAAGTTGGCTCGGGTTTTAATAAGTAAGGTGCGCATACTTGCCCACCAACAAGGTTATTTCAATTCCTCTAACGCTCTTTGGCAGTCTTCATCGCACGGGGCTTTACCATGCCAGCCGCATTGGTTTTCCATGAAGCTTACGCCCTTGCCTTTGACTGTATTTGCGATTATAGCAGTCGGTTTGTCGTTTTTTTTAGCCTTTTCCAGAGCATTATAAATTTCCTCAATATTGTGTCCGTCAATCTCAATCACATCCCAATTAAATGACCTTAATTTCGCATCAAGAGGATTAATATCTTTTATCTGTTCGGTCGTTCCGTCAATTTGAAGATGATTTCTGTCAATTATCGCTGTCAGATTGTTCAGTTTGCGATGAGGGGCGTGCATAAACGCTTCCCAACAGCTTCCTTCCTGAAGTTCACCATCACCCAAAAGCACAAAAACATGTGCAGGGTTTTTGTCCAATTTTAACGCCATTGCTATTCCGCAGGCCATAGCAAGTCCTTGCCCAAGCGAGCCTGTCGGCACTTCAACCCCCGGAATATGGGTGTTCGGGTGCCCCTGCAATCTTGAGCCGAGTTTCCTGAATGTCATCAGCTCCGCTTCGGGGAAATACCCCATTTGAGCCAAAACCGAATATAAAGTCGCAGATGCATGGCCTTTTGACAGAACAAATCGGTCACGCTCATTGTGATTTGGCGATTTATCCCATTCAGGGAAATTTTTCATAACTTTTTCGTACAAAACAGTCATAATTTCCACCGCAGAAAGCCCGCCACCCGGATGTCCCGACTTTGCACAGGTAATCATTTTTATTACGTTGCATCTTACGTTTTTACATTTTTGTTCGATTTCTCGTTTGTTCATTTTTAGTCCTTATGCTGTTGGGCTGGAAAGGCCAACCTACTTCTAAAACCCATATTACAGTTCCCTTTTCCCCGTTTCCTGTTCCCTATCAAATAATACCCTTAAAATAAATCTGGGTAAAGTAGGGAAAATCCTCTTAAGCCTTTGAGGCTCTTTTACAGTCCTGTAAAGCCATTCAATCCCCAGTTTTTGGTAAAGTTCAGGAGCCCTTTCGACCTCGCCGGACCAAACATCAAAGCTTCCGCCTACTCCAATCATAACGGCCTCCGGCAAAAGTTTTCCTGCTTCATAAATAAATTCCTCCTGTTTTGGAGAACCCAGTGCAACCAAAACAAGCTGCGGCGATTTTTCCCTTAACTTTGACAAAACTCTTTGAGTGTCTTGAAAATACCCATCCTGAGCATAAACAATGTTTAATTTTTTGAACTCCGCTTTCAAGTTTTTAGTCGCTTTTTTAAGTATATTGGGTTTTGCACCTACCAAACCTATAGAAAATCCATCTTTGGAACATTCTTCGATTAATCTGTGGGCAAATTCAATCCCCGCAATTCTTTCAGCGTTAATCCCCTTGATTTTTAGCCCGATTTTAATTCCGACTCCGTCAGGGATAATTAAATCGGCATTGTTTAAAATTTCAGCAAAATATGGGCTTTTTAAGCCTGTTTCAATCATTTCCGGATTAATCGTAACAATCTGTCCGCCTTTTTTGGTTGAAATCAAATTTTTTGCATAACTGACGGCACTTTCAAAATCAAAAGTATCTACATTGAACCCCAATAATTTGACAATATTTCTATCCATAATCAAGATTATACCTAAATAATTTACATTCGTAAAGATTTTGTTAAAAAACGGGCAATTTTTTTACACAAAAATACTTTATATAAATATAAGGATATTTTAAAGGAGATTCTACATTGGGGATTAACGATATTTATAAAGTAAATAATGTCAATACGACATCCGCTCTGAATACAAATTATTCCATGGGGAATTTTATGTCTCCAGATTTTGGCATTAGTGCTTTCAATGGCTATTTTACGGGCTCTAATCCTTTTAACAAAAATTTTGCAAACATGGATTTTATGTTGATAATGATGCAACAACAGCAAGATTTGATGGCTATGTTTGCTAAAACACCAAATATGTTTGCTCTGGGAATGCCTAATATGTTTAATAAACCTAGAAGTTATTTCTTTGGTTTAATAAAGAAGAAGACTCCGCCAATGAAGCTCTCTAAAGAATGCTGTTCCAAATTGGATAAAATTGCTGCCGAAAATGGTTACAATTCAAAAGATTTGCAATCATTAATATATGCTGAATCAGGCGGAAACCCTGCGGCCTTAAATGAAAACGGTGGAGCATCAGGAACTTTCCAAGCTATGCCTTCTACATTAAAAAATTTAAACAAAAGAATGGGCACAAATGTGACTCCTGAACAATTCAGAAGCATGAGTGCAGAAAAACAAATGGATTATTTTGAAGAATATCTTAAAATGGCAAAACAACAAGCCGGATTTAAGAAAGACGATAAAATAGACGCGGGCACGCTTTATGCTCTGGTATTTTTGCCAGGATATGCGAAAAAGGACGTATTGACAACGTCAGGCTCAAAATATTACGCAGCAAATACGGGTCTGGATGTAAATCACGACGGTTACATCACAAAAGAAGACTTAGCCAGAAAACTTCACTCGTTCACGTAAGTTTTTTTCTAAATCCGTACTCGGTTGAAACGGTGCGGCCGATGCTTTGAATTTTTCCGCCGATACAACCTCTGCATTTTTCAGGGGTATCGTTAATGCAAATTTTCCCAGGGTAAATTTCGTAAAATTTTCGATAATCGCCCTGTGTAACGTTTGGCATAACAACGTTTGCACCTGATTGAAGTGCAATGAGCCGTCCATTCGGATTCAAGGTTTCCATTGCGGTTGTAGCCGGAATGTTTATATCTGGCAGCAAAAGTCTTGTAATTGACATAACCCTTAGTGCAAGTTCAAACTCACCGCCTTTTTCGCTCTTCATCGGCGTGTTTTCATTTGGAATAAACGGCCCTATCCCAATCATATCGGCATTAATTTCCTTAAAAAACAAAATATCATCAGCCAGAGATTCCAAAGTTTGCTCAGGCAAGCCGACAAGACAGCCCGTACCTATCTCATAACCCAATTTTCTCAAGTCTTCAAGGCATTTCAAACGGTTTTGCCAATCCATTTCAGGGTCGAGTTTTGAGTATAATTTTTTGTCGGTTGTTTCAATTCTTATTAAGTATCTGTCGGCCCCCGCTTCTTTGTAGGCTTTGTATTCGTCGAAAGTTTTTTCGCCGATACTGAGAGTAATCGCCAGTTCAAATTTTTTGATTTCAGAAATAATTTTTTTCATCTTATCAACTGTATAATATGAATCCTCGCCGGATTGGAGTACAACTGTTTTATAGCCCTGTTCGCTCGCATCTTTGGCAAATTTGATAATCTGGTCTTCTGTGAGCCGGTACCTTGTCAGTTTTTTATTATCGCGTCTGAATCCGCAATAAAGACAATTTTGCCTGCAGTAATTTGAAAACTCTATCAACCCCCGAAGATGGACTTCATCGCCGACATATTTTTTACGTACACGATTTGCTGCTTCAGTGAGAGGTGAGAGGTGGGAGGTGAGAGGTAATTTTAACAAACCCACAATTTCGTCTTTTGTGAGTTCATGAGTTTCTTCGGCCTTTTTAAGAATTTTGTCAATCATTTCTAAATTATAGCATAAGAGGATGCGGAAAAAGGTCTAAACATGACAATTTTTAGACCTTTTTTAAATCCGGCGAATACGTTTATAACTGCACAGTTCTGAAAATCGTATAATATCTGTAAGGTCCGTAGTAGACGATAATTGACACAAATTTGTTATCCAAATCATTTACCTCCAGATAAGTTTGCACAGCGGGTTTTCTTTGGGTACTTTTAAAATGTTTGCCCAAAAAAGTATAGAAATTTTTATTCATTTTTTGCATTATGGTTAATTTCGGCTGCCGAACATGGGTTTCATAAAAGCCTTCCGGAACAAGCTCCTTGTCGTAAGCCGGAATTATGTATCTTACAACTCCCTGCTGTTTAAAAAGCACGTAAGGGTCGCCTTTATGGGTTGTGGGAGTTAAATCGTAATACCCCGGCACAATCATAACCGTTTTGAAATAAATCGGCGAAGCAAGCTTGAAAAGCGGGTAAATTGAATATGTGGCATTTTTATTATCGTAATACTGCCCCGGATCTATACCATGGACATAAGAAAACGCAGGAACCTGCAAGTCCATGTAAACCTGTCTGTAATCAGTTTCCTTCGCAAAAGACGTATTTGCACCGAAAAGAATTAAAAATACTATTAAAAGAAATTTTTTCATATTAATATATTAGCAATTTTTGAAAAAAAAGCAACCTCTTTTTCGTGTAGAAATAAAGAAGGCTGTCTAACCTTTCATTAACCTCTCAACAATACTCATTGCATGAATTTTTGTTGTATCTAACACAGGAATGTCAGCTCGAGTAATCATCAGAGGAATTTCCGTACACCCCAGAATAACTCCCTGAGCTCCTGCTTTTTTCATTTTGCTTATAATTTCCAAATATTTTTGTTTGGATTTTTCTTTTATGATTCCGCAGCAAAGTTCTTTGTAAATAACCCTGTTTACCTCTTCCCTATCGTCTTTTTTCGGGATAATTGTTTCGATATTGTACTCATCCATTAATTTTTTTGAATAAAAGTCTTCTTCCATCGTGAAAATAGTACCTAAAAGCCCGACTTTGCTCATTTTTTGTTTTTGGATTTCAGCCGCAACAGAGTCAACCATATGAATTAACGGAACAGAAACGCTTTTTTGAACCGCAGGAGCGACTTTGTGCATCAAATTTGTACAAATGGCAACACATTCAGCACCGCAGCGTTCAAGATTTTGAGCCGCCCGACTTAACTTTTCAGCTAATTCATTCCATTTGCCCTCAAACTGCATTTTTTCAATCTCTCTGAAATTAAAACTTTCGATAATGAGTTCCGCAGAAGAACATCCTCCAAATACTTTTCGGACTTCCGAATTAATAATTTTGTAATACTCAACCGTTGATTCAGGACTCAAACCTCCCAATAAACCTACCTTTTTCATCTCTTTACTTCCTCCTGTCTGTTTACTACAACAATAGCATAACACCTTTTTTTCAATATTCAAATCGAGCAAATTTTCGTGTATAATATGGGAATAAAGCAAATGAGGACAAAATATGGGGAAAATATATTTTATTGATGTAACAAATAGAGATGGGGTGCAAACTTCCAGACTGGGACTTGCAAAACTGCAAAAAACAGTTATAAATCTTATGCTTGACGATATGGGTATATCCCAGTCAGAATTCGGGTTTCCGACCACTCGACACGAACTTAATTATTTAAACGGAAATCTGGAACTTGTAGAGCGTGGAATTATCAAAAAAACAAAACTTTCAGGATGGATGAGGGCAATAGCTGATGATGTAGAACTCTCTTTCAAAAATGTTCCCATGCTTAAAAACCTTAATTTATCCCAATCAACTTCCATTCAGATGATAAACGGCAAATACCATGGCAAAAAAACCTCCAACGATATTTTAAAAATAACCTGTGAGGCCGTGGAATGTGCAGTTTCAAAGGGTGCTGAAATAATCGGCGTAAATGCGGAGGATGCATCCAGAAGTGACATAGAATTTTTGATAAAATATGCAAAAGCTTCCAAAGCCTGCGGGGCAAACCGCTTCAGATACTGCGATACACTGGGCTTTGATGACCCGAAAACAGCCTATGACAGAATTTACAGAATTGCAAAGGAAGCACAAATAGATGTTGAAACGCATTTTCACAATGACCTTGGAATGGCCGTCGGATGTTCGGTTATGGGTGCGAAAGCCGCAATTGAAGCTGGAATGAACGCCTATATCAACACCGCAATAAACGGGATGGGCGAGAGAGCCGGAAACGCCGATTTAATTTCCTGTCTTTTGGCCGTTTTAAAATCAAGCGGCTTTAAGGATAAATATGAAATTGACCCTCAAATTGATTTAAGCAAAGCTTGGAAACTGGCAAAATATACCGCTTACGCATTTGGAGTTTCAATCCCGATAAATCAGCCCGCCGTGGGAAATAACGCCTTTGCACACGAATCCGGAATCCACGCAGACGGTGCTTTAAAAGACAGAAGAAACTATGAACTTTACGATTTTGAAGAACTGGGACGAGGCGAACCTGAAATTATCGAAACGGGAAGGATGATTACAGTCGGCGAATATGGCGGAATTAAAGGGTTCAGGAACGTATATGAAGGGCTTGAACTTGAGTTCAAAGACGAACACGAGGCAAGGAACATCCTTGAACTTGCACGTTATGCGAATGTTCATACCCAAAAACCTTTGACCGACAGCGAGTTAAAGTTTATTTACCATTATCCTGATATTGCGGCAAAAATAATGACCGTTTCACCATACTACGAGCCTAAAGGTGCAATTAAAGAACGGGTTGAAAAAGATAAGTCAGAACATAAAATTATTTGAATATCCAAAAAGTTTACTTGTCAAACTCTATAAAAATCAATAGCAATTTTTATTTTGTTTGTTTTTATTATAATAAAGTAAAGGAGAAAAATAATATGGAAATTAAAGCATGCCAAAAATCCCCAACCTTTGGAACAAAATTTGAAAGAATTGATTTTGCAGAAGTAAAAAAACTTCTTGGTGATAAAGAAGAACAAACAATTTTAGCAGCCAGAAGACAGCTAATGAGGATGTTCGATGACACTGTTGAAATTTCGATGCGGGCAAAAAATAATTTTCTCAGTAATGATAATTCTTTAAAAATTATTGTACGAAAAACGTTGGGAGATATTGGAGATATGACGTACGATATGGAATGTTCGTTCAAGTTAAAAAATAATTCTCTCTTCAAAAAAGGCATTACAACCCAAAACATTATTAAAGGTGTGAAAAATATATTTAAAAAAAGAAAAGTAAAACAGCAAATAAAAATATTTGATAGACTCAAAGCAAAAGAAAAAAATTAACAAAATATGGCGGTTTTTAAGTGCCAAAATTAAAAGAGAGGCAAAATATGGGACAAACCCTGGCAGAAAAAATAATTTCAAAACATGCAAGTAGGTCGGGCATACCTGCCCGACAGCTTAAAGCAGGGGACTTAGTTATCGCTGGCGTCGATGTTTGTGCCGTACAGGACGGAACAGGAACTTTAACCATTCAGGAATTTAAAAAAATTGGGGAAAAAGAACTGAATAATCCGCAAAAAACGATTTTATTCATTGACCATGCGGCCCCAAGCCCGAGAAAAGAGCTTTCCAACACTCACATGGTTTTGAGAGAATTTGCAAAAGAATATGGTGCTGTCCTTTCAGACGTCGGAGCTGGGGTGTGCCACCAAAGACTAATTGAGGATTACGTAAATCCGGGGGAAATTCTTGTCGGGGCGGATTCCCACACCTGCACATCAGGGGCTTTGGGGGCATTTGCGACAGGCATGGGGTCAACAGACATTGCCGTGGCAATGGCATTGGGAAAAACATGGTTAAAAGTTCCGCCTACTTTTAAAATAGAAGTCCACGGGGAATTTCAAAAAGGAGTTTGCTCAAAAGATTTAATGCTGCACTTAATCGGTATGATTGGAGCAGACGGTGCAACCTACAAGGCACTGGAATTTTCGGGCGATACAATCGAGAATATGCCTATGTCGGAACGTTTTACGTTAGCTAATATGGCGGTTGAGGCCGGGGCAAAATGCGGATTATTTGCCGCTGACAGTACAACTAAAGAATATTTAAAATCTCGGGGCAGAGGGGATAAATTTGCCGAACTAAAACCTGACACAGATGCAATTTATGAAAAAACTATAAAAATCAACGCAAATGAGATTAAACACACCGTTTCATGCCCGCATACGGTTGACAATACGAAAACAGTCGACGAATTGGGCAGGGTCAAAGTCAATCAGGTCTTTGTCGGAACCTGCACTAATGGAAGAATTGAAGATTTGAGGATTGTTGCAGAAATTTTGAAGGGTAAAAAAGTTAACCCCGATGTGAGAATGTTAATTGCACCGGCTTCAAAAGATGTTTTCAAACAGGCGTTAAATGAGGGTTTAATTGATATTTTTGTTGACGCAAATGCGGCGATACTAACATCGGGCTGCGGACCCTGCGTTGGGGTTCATGCGGGAATTTTGGGTGACGGGGAAGTTTGTCTTGCGACTCAAAACAGAAATTTTCAGGGCAGAATGGGCAACACAAAAAGTTTTATCTACCTTGCATCACCTTACGTTGCGGCATATACAGCTTTAAACGGATATATAAGCTGCAAGTAAAATGCTGAGCATGCGGAAAAAGTTCCTTTTTCAGCATGCTCTACTACTTGCATTTTTTGTAATTATGTGGTAAAATATTAAATGTATTTAAAAAATTACCGGTAAATTTTTAATTACATTTAAAAAATTACCTAAAGGAGTATGTTTTGTTTGAACGCAGTGTAAAAGAAAATATCGAAAAGTGGCTTTATCGCGGTAAGGTTATTGTAATTTACGGGGCAAGACGCACGGGAAAGACAACTTTGTCAAAGCAAATCCTCAAAGAGCAGGAGGCACTTGGCAAAAAGGTGAAATACTTAAACTGCGAACTTTTGAATGTTAAATTAAGCATTGAAACTACAAATGAAATGGCACTCAAAAGCTACCTTAACGATAATGATTTAGTTGTGCTTGATGAAGCACAAAACATTAGTAAAATAGGCCATATTTTAAAAATTTTAGTTGATACATATCCGCAAATTCAAATAATAGCAACCGGTTCGTCCAGTTTCGAATTATCCAATCAGGTTGGTGAGCCGCTTGTGGGCAGAAGCAGAGAGTTTATACTCTATCCTTTATCTATTGGGGAGATAATGACAAAATATGATTTATTTGAAATTGGCGGGAAAATGGACAATATCCTGCGATACGGGTTATACCCGTCCGTTTTTGATTTGGCTGAAGAGGATGCTATAGAGGAGCTTAATAACATAACAAGCAAGTATTTGTACAAAGATATTCTGGCATTCGACAATATTAAAAATTCAAATATATTACTGGATTTGCTGAGGTTGTTGGCTTTACAGGTAGGCAATGAGGTTTCTTTCAATGAAATAGGCCAGAAGCTTGGATTGAGCAGCATGACGGTTAGCAAATATATTGATTTATTGGAAAAATGTTTCATTGTGTTCAGCCTTGGTTCCTTTAGCAGAAATTTGAGAAAAGAAATCGGCAAATCAAAGAAAATCTATTTCTACGACTTGGGAATACGAAATTCTTTGATTGCTAATTTCAATCAACTTGCCTTAAGAACTGACGCAGGATTTTTATGGGAGAATTTTTGTATAATAGAGCGGATGAAATTTAATGAATATAACAAAAAATATTGTAATAAGTATTTTTGGCGAATGTATTCGGGTCAAGAAATAGACTATATAGAAGAACACGACGGAAAATTGGACGCATATGAGTTTAAATATAACGCCGGAGCAAAAGTAAAATTACCATTAAAATTTTTAAATACTTATGAAAATACTTCCTACAGCATTATAAATCAGGATAATTGGTTTGAGTTTTTCGGACATAAATCATAAAACACCCTGCTTGTAAGAACCAAAAATTAATACAGTTCCGAATACTGCAAAAAGCTGATAACCTCCAGAGATATTTCCTTTTGAATTCCAACGGGAGAAGCTTGAAAATATTCAAATGCCTCGGCAATTCTTTCGTCTTTATCGTACCATCTTCTTAGAATGTAGTTAAAGGCGTCATTTAGGGTGCTGCTCTTGAGCCTGACATCCCTTTCTTTGGCATAGTTAATTATAAAATCTGCACACTTAAGTTGAGTTTGCTCATCAACATTTCTCATCAAGCTCACAGATAAACTCACAGTCGGATCAAAGTCATACCATCTTTTATGCATAATTATCCTTCTTACATAATAATGATACGCTATTTTTTATAAATTGTCAATTGTTATCAGAACTTTTGTTAAAAAATAATTTTTTATACCGAACCTGATTCAAGAATTTGAGCACCTTTTTCTTCGACTTTCAGGGTGCGGATGTCGGTTTTGACGTTAAAATTAGCCCATGTTTCACTTACTACCGACTTGATTTTATCCAAATTATTTTTTTCGGAAACTATCAAAATTGACGGGCCGGCACCGCTTAAAACACACCCGATAACATTGTCTTCGTGTTTTAAATTTTCAATAATATCCTGCAACCCCGGAACCAGTTTTGTTCTGTAAGGCTGATGCAGCTTGTCTTGAAGTGCCAGTTTCATCAATTCAGCATCTTTTGTGTACAGGGCATTAACAAACATAGCCGTTCTTCTTGAGTTAAAAGTGGCGTCTTTGAGAGGAACTTCTTTAGGTAAAACCGAGCGGGAAATGTCGGTTGCCAGCTCATAATCAGGGATACAAAGCGTAAGATGCCATTCTTCGGGCCAAGGCAATTTTCTGTAAATAATACTTCCGTCGTCTTCCTGAGAAGTCAAAACAAGTCCGCCTACGATAGCAGGGGTAACGTTGTCGGGGTGTCCTTCGACTTCTGTCGCAATTGAAAGGAGTGCTGCTTCATCAGCAGGTCTGTTAAGAAGCTCATTTGCCGCTAAAAGCCCGCCTACAATTATTGAAGCTGAACTTCCAAGCCCTTTTGCAATAGGAATTTGAGATTTTATATTGATTTTTAGCTCGCTTGGCGACTGCCCGATGGAATTGTAAAGCATTTCAACCGCTTTATAGATAATATTATTTTCGTCTTTCGGGATATGTTCGATTGCAAATTCATCATCATCATCCGTTTCGGAAATAATGTTTATCTCAATCCCTGTTCCGGGTAGTACTGTTTCTTCAATTGTTATTACGTTATATATTGGTAAAGCCATGCCCAAACAATCAAATCCCGAACCGAAATTTGCCGTAGTGGCAGGCACTTTTACACTGATTTTCATAATTCCTCTTTATTTCTGTTAAGAAGTATATCACAAAAAAAATTATAATTGGTAAAGATAAATTTTCAATCGACAACCATCCACCCCCTTCTGTCTGCGTTTTAAATTTTATAGCCATCTGTTTGGAGGGTTTTTTGAAGAAATTTTTAATAAATTTATTTTAAATCCGATTAACAAAGAGTTATGAGTTGCCGAAAAGAGGTGTAAAGATGATTGAATATCCTGCTATGATTTACAGAAATAACCGAAACAGGGCTTATGTGGCAAATTGCATTGTCAAAAACGTGCTGGGATTTGGAAAGACCGAAAAAGACGCCCTCAATAATTTGAGAGAATCATTACAAAATATTGACAAAAAAGGTGATGTAGTTGTAAAACCGATGCACGGATTCTCGCTCGCACAGTGAGGGAAAAGGGAAGGGAGGTTTAGCCGGGGATTAATTTTAACTGATAACCCTTCAGCCATTAAGCCCTTCAACCTTTTATGCTATAATACTTTCATGGCTAAAGTTAAAACAAAATGGATATGTCAAGAGTGCGGGTATGAAACGGCGGGATATTTGGGCAAATGTCCCGAATGTTCAACGTGGGGAAGTTTGATTGAAGAAATTCAGCAGAATTCAGCTCAACCACCGGCTAATGTTGATTTTTTAAACACCCAAAAACCGGCCTTGTTAAGCGATATCGAATTAAGCAATGAAATCAGGCTGAGTACAAATATTTCAGAATTTGACAGAGTGTTGGGCGGCGGTTTGATTCAAGGCTCTCTGGTTTTAATCGCCGGAGATCCCGGAATAGGAAAATCAACATTGATTTTGCAGACAAGCGGGCTTTTGGCCAAAAGTTCCAACGCTTTAGGTAATAAAAAAGTTTTGTATGTTTCTGCCGAAGAATCTTTAAGCCAGATAAAGCTGAGGGCGGACAGGCTTTCAATCAAGGCCGAAGGTCTTTATATTTACCCCCAAACCAATTTGGAGCTTATAAAAAAAGAGATTGAGAATATAAAACCTGATGTGGTCGTAGTAGACAGTATTCAGGCGATTTACACGCAAAATATGGCGAGTTCCGCCGGAAGTATTTCCCAAATCAGGGAGTGCTGCAATTTTTTGATGCAGATGGCAAAAAATGAAAACATCACGGTAATTGTCATCGGTCACGTTACAAAAGACGGAAACATTGCAGGGCCAAAGGTTCTGGAACACATGGTTGATACGGTAATCTATTTTGAAGGTGATAAATACAAATCTTACAGGATTTTGCGTGCCGTAAAAAACAGGTTTGGAAACACTTCCGAGGTTGGAATTTTCAAGATGGGAACAGAAGGGCTCATTGAGGTGACAAATCCAAGCGAATTGTTTTTGAACGAACATTCTGAAATTATGACCCCCGGAAGCGTAATTATAGCAACAAGCGAAGGCACACGTCCACTTCTGGTTGAAATTCAGGCACTTGTGGGAACAACCCCTTATCCCAGCCCCCGCAGAGTCACAAACGGCGTTGATTTCAGCAGAGTTTTACAAATTCTGGCGGTTTTGGAAAAAAGAGTTGGACTGAATCTTTCCAAGCAGGATGTTTACGTAAACGTAATCGGCGGGGTGGAAATTTCCGAGCCTGCTGCGGATTTGGGCATTGCACTGGCCGTTGCAACCTGTGCCAGAGATGTTGTTGTAGATTCTCACACAGTAATAATCGGTGAAATCGGGCTTTCAGGTGAAATTCGAGCAGTCAACAACATTGAAAAAAGGATTAAAGAAGCCCAAAAACTAGGGTTTAAGAAGGCAATTATCCCGAATTCCAATTCAATATCAGGAAAGAAAATTGACGGAATAGAAATCGTACGGGTAAAACGCCTGATTGACGCAATTACGTCCTGCGTGTCAAAGGTTTCTTAGCTAATATCCTCGTAACGACTCAGGTCGGCAAGAAATAATTACACCACTTAAAACCTACACTGCTGAGTCATTGCGAGACATGAGTCTTATAGTTACAATAAAAGGTTTGCATTTCGAAGCAATCTTTCTAACGTGTGCATGCCGGTAAGATTGCTTCGGTGGGCAATTTGTGCATAGCCGGAAACCCTCGCCTCGCAATGACGCAAGACTTGTTTGCATTTTTACCTGAGTTGTTACATATCCTTTTACGCATCAAATATCTTGAACGATTTTTCAATGTTTTTGTCGATTACTTTTTTAACCGAATCCATTTCTGTCTGAATGGCAGTATGTTCTGTATCTATACTTTTCAAACTCAGGTCAAATCTTTTATCTTTTGACTGTACTTCCGCCATTTCTACATTATATTTGGCTTCGGCCCTGGCTATGTCTGCGTCATCACTCTTTGATTGAAGAGTTGAATCGCCGCTTGACCAGGATACATTTGTAAAATCACCTGTTCCATTGTTTTCGTACAAAGATACATTACCTGATGATAATTGTGAATACAACCAGTCTCCGTTTTGCATATTATCATCACCCGGCTCATTATATCCGTTTTCTTTAATTTCGTTGAATACATTTGTGTAGTAGGCAACCGCACCTTGATCGTAGGTATAAGTAGCAATTGGAACCGTGCCACCCTTTGCATCAGTTACTGTGCTGGTGCCTGTACCTGAATTATTATTATTTGCGTTAGGGTCTGAAGTATAGCCTAAACTTTTTAAGAAAGCCTCCAGCCCTGTGTAAACATTAGTATAATAAGTCACTTTGGCTGCGTCATATGTCAAATTAGGATTAGTATTATTTGAATCTGAAGTGTAGCCTTGACTGTTCAAGTACGCTTCAGCAGTAGGATACTGTTGCTGCAGCTGTTGGCTTTTAGACAAAGCATTATCGTAAGCTGTGCCAACCTTTGAAGTAACAAGAACTCTGCCCGCAGTATCTTTCAAAAATCTTTGTTTATCCATTGTTGATACCGCGTTATAGGTTGTCAAATTATATGCCGATGCATCTACATAGGTCGCAGCACCGGTAGAGGCGTTGTAACCTGACATTACAGTCAATTTTTCCTTATCAAGGGCGTCTGAATATTCTCTTGCAATGTCTTCAGATCTTTGCGATAATCTTATCTTGCTGTTTGAAATGCTCTGAGCAGACAATTCTAAATCCGACAGTCTCGCTGTCAGAGATAATAACCTGCATTGTGATGCTGACATTCCCATTACCTGATACTCCTTAAATTTGTAACATTTACATCTATTTTTCCTATATTACTTATATCGGCAAATAAATCAACATCTTTAATTCATGCTCAATTCATGTTAAGAAAATGTTACAAATAAAAAGACGCTAACTCGAAAATCAGCGTCATTAAACGTTACGAAATTTATGGGAATAGGTAGGTTAATTGTTTTAACGGGTGAGAGGGTGAAAGGCTTTTGGAAGTTTGGTTTACGTTGCAAAACCCCTAAGCTTCTAAACTTCAAAGCTTCCCGTTTCCCCTCTTTTTATGCATCAAATATCTTGAAAGATTTTTCGATGTTTTTATCTATTACTTTTTTGACCGTATCCACTTCTGTTTGCACGGCTGTGTGTTCGGTATCTATATTCTTTAGGTTTAAATCAAATCTTTTGTCTTTGGTTTCGACTTCTGCCATATCCGCAGTATATTTAGCTTCGGCCTTTGTTGCCGCAGCGTCGTCATCTTTTGTTTGAAGAGTTGTATCGCCTGAACTCCAGGAAACATTTACAAAATCACCCGTTCCATTGTTGGCAGAGTTGTCCCATTCTGACAAGGATATGTTTCCGGAGCTTAATTGCGAACAGAGCCAGTCCGGATTCTTTAAGTCCCCATCGCTTATAATGTTATAACCGCATTCTTTCATTTCACTAAAAACATTAGCATAATATTTTACGGCACCCTCATCATAAGTCCTTCCGCTTGTACTTGCAGGATCTGAAGTGTAGCCAAATTTGTATAAAAACCCTTCAAAACCTGTGTAAAGATTAGTATAATAAGTCACTTTGGCTGCGTCATATTTGAAATTGGGATCAGTATTATTTGTGTCTGAAGTGTAGCCGTTAGAATTTAACCAGTTTTCAAGAGTAGGATATCGGTTTTGATGCATTTTTTCTTGACCAATTGCATAGTTGAATATATCAGCAACATCCTGAGAAACTAAAACTCTGCCGGCGGCATCTTTTAAAAATCTTTGTTTATCCATTGTTGATACGGCATTATAAGTAGTCAAATTGTAAGCTGTCGCATCAATATATGTTGAGGCACCTGTGGTAGAATTATAACCTGACAAAACTGTCAACTTTTTCTTATCCAGAGCATCAGAATATTCTTTCGCAATCGCTTCAGATCTTTGCGATAATCTTATCTTACTATTTGAGATGCTCTGAGCAGACAATTCTAAATCTGACAGTCTTGACGTCAGAGTTAATAATCTGCATTGTGATGCCGACATTCCCATTACCTGATACTCCTTAAGTTTAATTTATTTCCTGTAAATCTGTAACGTTTTATTCTATTTTCTCCATATTACTTATATCGGCAAATAAATCAACATCTTTAATTCATGCTTAATTCATGTTAAGAATTTGTTACAATAGGGGAGAAGGGAAATGGGAAATGGGAAAAGGAAAGTTTTAATTTTTTTTGTTGCACTTAATCACTTAATCACCCAGTCACTTAATCACTTCGTAAAAAGCCCTTCAACTATTCGATTATTCGATCCGCTCACATTCATGCTATAATCGAAAAGTTATGAAAAGAAAAATCTTTTTACTGTTTCTGGCGTTGTTTTTTGTTGTTTCCTGTGCATTTACCGAGGAAACGTACACACTTAAGGCGGGAATTTCCATCGACAAAATACCTAAAGAATTCTACGGGACTTGGCGTGTAAGTTCAAGTCTGCTTTCCACAAATAACGGAGGGATTTTTAAGGAAAACAGCGTTGATTTGTGGAACTTATCACGTGCCGGAAACGTCATAACATTAGATAACCCCTTTTCTGGAGCACATGCCTCTATCAGCGTTGACGAAGTGAACGGCAGGTTAATAAAGTTTAAGAAAACAGGGGATTACGATAGTAAAAAATTAACGGATACGGTACAATTAAATTTAGGAAAAGAGACATTCACAGGGACAAATTATCTGAAACTCGATACGATTTCGGAAATTGACGGGCATGTTATAAAGAGCGATACAGCAACTTATAAATTAACGGGAGAGAAAATATCAGGAGCAGCAATAAAGTGAACGGCAGACGAGAATAATTTTTTTATTCACTTTAAGAACAGACGAGGATTTAAGAAATGAACACTAAAACACATGAATTTGATACGGTAATATTAGGCGGAGGGCCTGCAGGACTATCTGCTGCGATATATGCAGCCAGAGGTGCCTGTTCCACCGCTATAATTGATACGAGCATGCTCGGCGGTCAGCCGACCAATTATTTGGAGCTTGAGAATTATCCGGGGTTCGGGATTATCGACGGATTTGATTTGATGGAAAAATTCGAACAGCACGCCGATAAATTCGGGGTGGCAAAATTTCCCATGCAAGAGATTGTAAATATTGATTTGCTCTCTCAAATCAAGACTATTAATACCAAAGATTCTGTTTTTAAAGCAAAAACGGTAATTATTGCAACCGGTGCTCAGGCAAAAAAACTTGGCATTCCGGGCGAAAAAGAATTCATAGGACGCGGCGTAAGTTACTGTGCGGTTTGCGATGGTGCTTTTTATAAGGACAAAATCGTTGCGGTCGTCGGTGGCGGAAATGCAGCCATTGAAGAGGCAATGTATCTTACCAAATTTGCAAACAAAGTTTATGTTATTCACCGCAGAGATACTCTCAGAGCGGACAAAATCATTCAGGAAAGAGCGTTTAAAAATGAGAAAATAGAATTTGTTTTTGATACAATTCCAAAGGAAATTTTGGGTGAAAACCTTGTAACGGCAATTGTTTTGGAAAATATCAAGACTAAAAATATTTCAAACCTTCAGGTTGGCGGCGTTTTCCCTTACATAGGCTTTAGCCCCAACGTGGACGGAATTGATGGGCTTAGTCAGGACGAAGCAGGTTTTATTATCACTGATGAAACCATGCAAACCTCAGCACTGGGAGTTTTTGCGGTGGGAGATGTGAGAAGAACTCCGCTCAGACAAGTTATAACTGCGGCGTCAGACGGCTCAATAGGTGCGGTTTATGCGGTAAAGTATCTGGAGAGAATAAAGTCCGAAATAAAAGTAAAATAATTTTTAAATCGCTTCAAAGACAAAAAAATCAGAGCTTTTCCAAAATCTTCAAAAGCAGTGATTGAAATTTGTCTTTTGCAATGTTTGCTGTCTCAATGACTTCCGCATGAGAAAGTGGGGTTAATTTTGTTCCGGCAGTGGCGTTTGTAATACAGCTTATGCCCAAAACATTCATTCCGCAGTAGTTTGCAGCAATAGCCTCAGGAACGGTGGACATTCCAACAGCTTTTGCACCGAGCGTGCGAAGCATATTTATTTCCGCCGGTGTTTCATAACTCGGACCGGTACAAGCTGCATAAATGCCAACCCTGACATCAATTTTTAATTCCTTGGCACATTTTTGAGCAAGTTTTATCAAATCTTTTTTATAAATTTCACTCATATCGGGAAATCTTGTACCCAAACTATCATCGTTTTCACCGATTAAAGGGTTTGTTCCCATAAAATTGATATGGTCAGTTATAAGCATTAAATCTGCCGGTTTGAATTTTTTATCAACGGCTCCTGCGGCGTTTGTTATGATAAGAGTTTTAACTCCCAGCTCTTTCATGACCTTAATCGGATAAACAACTTTTTCCATCGGATGGCCTTCATAAAAGTGGTATCGGCCTTGCATTACAAGGAGGTTTGGATATTTAGAAGCCTGCGTTTCCTGTTTCCCCTTAATAAAAACAAGTTTACCTTCGTGGCCTTGCACGGCAGAGGCTTCAAATCCGGGGATTTTGGAATATGGGATTGAAATCGAGTCAAATTTTTCGACAAAATCCCCCAAGCCGGAACCTAAAATTATACCTATTTCAGGCTTAAGATTATTTGTTTTTACATTAATAAAATCAAGAGTTTCTTTCATAAAGATTTAGCTTAAGGATTAAAGAATTAATCTTCTCACCTCTCACTTCTCACCTCTCACTTAATTAGCCGACTAATCTATTGTCGTCAGCCTCAGATGCTTTAACCATAATGGCGTGTTCAACGGGATTTTCTTTTTTGTAGGAGTTATCATAAAACTCGTCAAACCCGAATTCTTCGCGAGTTTTTTTCGCTTGAGTTTCATCAACAAGCTTTTTTGCAAGTTCCGCAATCTCGTAAACCAGCTGATATCTGTTTTCTGTATTTTCGTTTAAATCCCATGCCACTTTTATTATTTGATCCATTTTTTCATCCTCTTTATTTGCCTTATAATACTTTTATACAACACAAATGAAAAATAAGCAACCTACTTTTTCTGTAGAAAAAGTAGGCAAAAAGACTTTAGGAATATTAGCTTATTCACTGAAGCAAAACAGATTGGTGTGTAAGGGTTGAACGGCTTAAGGGCTTAAGGGCTTAAGGGCTTTTTACGAAGTGATTAAGTGACTGGGTGATTAAGTGATTAAGTGCAACAAAAAAAATTAAAACTTTCCTTTTCCCGTTTCTCTTCTCACGTCTCACCTAATAGCTATCCTTTACTTTTTTGTTATAATAAACTTATGAAAAGACATTTATTTTGGATAGTGGAACTTTTTATTTGGCTGCTGATACTGGTTTTGGTTTCAGGGGGTATAATGCTTGCCAAATACAATTATAAAAAGAATTTCAATACCTACCAAATATTTTTACCCGATGTAGACGGGCTTATAAACGGTTCTCCTGTTAGATTAATGGGCATCCAAATCGGATATGTAAGCCAAATAGATATTGTCGGGGAGGATGTTTATGTAAAATTTATTATCACGGAGCCAAACGTAAAAATCCCGCCGGGTTCTGTCACAACAGTAGAATTCACGGGACTGGGAGGTTCAAAATCACTTGAACTTTATCCGCCGAAGTCCAACCAAAATCCTTCCGGCAAACTCCTTATCCCTCAAAGTCCTAAAAGAATTCATGATTCTCTCGGACTGTTAAATAAAATGTTTGACAAAATTATAGAAATTACTTACAATGTTTCTAACTTTATGGATCAAGTCGGAATTATTAAACGCCAAAATGCACCCGAGGCAAAGAGTTTCCTAAAATCTCCGGAAAATTTTTTAGATTTTTCAAACAGCTGGCTTGACAAAGCTCAAAGTCAATGCGATAAATTATCTGATAACCTAAACAAAAAAAAGGATGGAAAAGATGAACGAAGACAAAATCAGGGTAATTAAAAATCCTGTTATTCTACAAAATTTGTGTACAATGAGGGACAAAAACACAAACTGTCAGGGAGTCAGGATAGCAACAAGAAAAATTACCAGAACACTTTTGTACGAAGCCGCCAAAAGTCTGCCGCTTGTTGAAAAAACAGTAACTACCCCTTTAGCATCTTTCAAAGCTCAGACAATTGATCCCGACATAAACATAATTATTTCACCAATATTAAGAGCGGGACTGATTTTTACGGACGAAGCCATAGATATTTTGCCGCAGGCTTGCATAAGACACATAGGGATGTACCGAGATGAAAAAACTTTAAAGCCGGTCTGGTATTATAATAAAGTGCCTATGGAAGTTCAAGACCCCCATAAATTCTATATTTTCATCACCGATCCGATGCTTGCGACAGGAAATTCTTTGATTGAAGCCATAAAGCTTTATGCGGACAAAAAAATACCACCTGAAAACATAAAAGTAATATGTATAATTGCGGCTCCCGAAGGGATTTTAAGTATTCAAACAAAATTTCCCGACGTTGAAATTATAACAGCGGCAATAGATTCCCACCTGAACGAACATGGCTACATTGTTCCCGGCATGGGCGACGCTGGAGATAGAATTTTTAATACATAATCCCTGTAATTTAATCCTTTTTTATAAGGGTATCTTCAATGTCTTTTTGCGGGTCGGAAAATTCCTTTATGCCATAAATTTCCTGCAGGGTTTTTATCAACGCCGGATTTACAAGGGAAGGAGGGCATTTGCACATATAGACATTTTTTACTCCGACTTCTTTCAGATAAAGCAAATTTGCAATGGTATGCTTATCGCACCTTGTTAAAAATATAGTCATATCTATTTTATTAAATGGAATTTTTTCATTTATCCGTTTCAAAATCTTATAGATTAGCCAATAGTCAGAAAGGAAATCCAGATAAAAAATGTTTGCTCCGCTCTTTTTATGGCTGAGGGAAATTGCATAACAGTCCTTGGGCATAAGTTCAAAAAATTTATCGAAATATTGGCTGTGAACATTGGGAAAATTTAACATTCCTATAATGTATAAATGTCTAATTTCATTGTTTATTACCTTATCCATAATCTCGTCAACTTTTTTATTAATTTCTTCCTCACTAAAACCAACTTTGGCAGACGGTTTTAGTGTCGCCTTGGAAAAACCTTTTGCATCAAAAGCCGACTTTATCAAAGGCTCATAGTTGTCGTCTTTTATCTTGATAACGCCCATTGGAGGTATGGGGTCAAGCGTGAATAATCTTCCACGATAAAGGTATTCAATCTTTTGTAAAGTGCCTTTGGTCATCAAAATTGCACCGGGAAATGTTGAAAAATCAGCCACCGAACTGTCCATGCTGGTACCAAAATGTCCCCTTAAATTTGGATGCGAACGCATTTTTGGCAGAGAATGTGCCATCAGCATTTCCATTCCGTGAGTATAAACACTTATTTCTGTACCCTCGGTGGCTTTTAGAACATTTTCCAATTTTTTATAGTCAGAGCCTGAAACCAAAATAGCTTTTCCCGGCACAGTTGAAAAAGAAACCTCAACAGGTGTTACATCGCCATAAAGCTTTACCTGAGCATAAAAAACATCCCGAACTATCTTGTAATAGGCATAAATGTACTTTTTTATCTCTTCTTGAGCTTTTTCCTCTGAAAATTCGTTGAAATTCATTGAATTCATCATTGACAATGTTGCGTAATATTCGTCATCATAGTCCGCACCCAGCCTTTGTGCCTCAAACATTTTTACAGCCGCACTTTTTACCAGAAAAAGCGTAATATCAAACAGGTCCTTCTGTCTGGAGGTGAAGTTGCTGCTTTTTTTGAGGAAATATCTTTCGCCCTTTTTTATGGCATCTGTCAGGTTAAAATTTTTGCTGTGTTTAAAATATGTTTTTACTGACTGAATATCCACTTTCTTTTCTTTACAGAAATTTTCATATAAAACCTTTGACTGTGAAATATTGCTGTATAATTTTGAAATGGTTTCATGAAATTGCTCCTGATTATATTCGGTACCTGTCACAAGGTTAAAAAGTGCATATATTATTGTACTTTTTATTTCTTCATTGGTTATTCCAAAATCTTTCAATTTTAACAGATAAAACGCCATTTCTTTTATATACAGCAAAATAATCTCCTGTATAGAAGTTAATGTCGAATTTACAGAGCAGATTCCTCTGGAAAGGCATTCATCTGTTTCGTATGGAAGTGTTTGATAATCGTTGTACATATATTTTACCCCCTTTTATTATTCGGCCAAAGTTTTTGCAAGGTCCTGCTCAGGACTTGAAATCTCTTTTATGCCAAAAATTTTTCTCATAGTTTCTGCCAATGACGGATTAAGCAGTGTAGGTATACATTTACACAGAAAAATATTTTTAACCCCCATATGTATAAAATTCATAACGTTCGTTATTGTATACTGGTCACATTTTGTTATAAAAATGCTTATATTAAGCCTGTTTAGAGATTTTATTTCATTAAATTTTTCTAAAGCTTTGTAAACAAGCAAATAATCATAAAGGGAATCAACGTGCAAAATGTTTTCTTCATTTTTATCATATGCGAGAGATACGGCATAGCAGTCTTTGGGCAACAATTTTAAGAATTCGTCAAAATATTCTCTGGAACCGTCAGCTTCATTTAAAAGCCCTATAATATAAAGATGTTTAATTTCGTTTTTCTCCATTTTGCCGATTATTTCTTTAATTTTTTCTTCCATTAATTTTTGCCTGAAACCAACCCTTTTGATGCTTTTCTGCTGCTTTTTCGTGAAACCTTTCAAGTTCAGTGCCGCCTGAATTAAAGGTTCAAAATTATCATCTTTGATTTTGACAATCCCGACGGGTGCAAAAGAATCTGTAGTAAATAATCTTCCGCGATACAGGTACTCAACTTTTTGGAACAAATATCTTGTCATCAAAATCGCCCCGGGAAACGTGGCAAAATCAAACAGGCTATTATCAATATCTTTCCCGAAGTGTCCTACCAAATGGGGGTAAGTTCTGAACTTTGCAAGAGTATGAGCCATAAGCATTATTATCCCGTGTGTGTAAACATCCACCCCACGGCCTTTAGTCGCCTCCAAAACCGCTTCCAATTGGGTCATATCTATACCGGAAACCAAAATGGCTTTGCCTGTGCGGGGAGCAAAAGAAATATAGACTGATTGTCTTTCCCCATAAGCTTCTTCCTGAGAGTCAGACAATGTTTTTAACAAATTGTGGTCTTCAGATATACATTTTTTAATCGCCGATTTTACCTCTTCAATCGCTACGTCCTCAAAATTCATCACCTTGAGCACTTCCAATATGCAATTGTAAGCCTTTTCGAAATCTTTTTTGTAACTTTTTATTTGAACTATTTTTATGCACATATTTTTGACAAGAGAAAACATAATATCAAATAAATTTTTTTGTTCAAAAGTGTACATGGCATTTCTTTTAACGTATTGCCTTTCACTTTTTTTTATAATTTCTACCATGTCGGAAGTACCGCCGAGATTGAAAACCTCCTTCAGAAATTTCGGTTCTAATTTGTTTTGTTGACAAAGCTTTGCGTATAATGCTCTCGCCTGACTTAAATCCTGAGAAAGAATTATAATAAGTCTTTTGAACCTTTCTTGACTATAATCAATATTTGCAATAATTCCCAAAATCGCTTCTAATATATTTTCTTTAATTATTTCGTTATTTGCACCAAATTCTTTTAATTTTAAGAGATAAAACGCCAATTCCTTCAGATAAATCAGAATGGCTTCCTGTGAGGAAGATGACGTGGGATTTATTGAATAACTCCCTCTGAAAACAGGGTCGCCGTGTTCCGTCGGTATTGATTGATAGTAATCGTAATACATTTTTACCTCTTTAAAATTAAGCCTGAAAAACTGCCGTTTCCCTTGCTATTCCATTTTAATGGGGTCTTGCTCAAAATAAATTACTCGTTTTGTTAATCTTTTGGACAATTAGATTTATTTTAAGATTGGTAAAGTTTGTGTCTTTTATCAAAAAACTGGTATAATATTAGAAGTTAAGAGGAGAAGCAATGAATAAAACATCAGTTAAGATAACACCGGCCGATAGAGTTTTAAATTTGGGAAAATATATTTTCGTTGAATTGGACGAATTAAAGCAAGAAGCACGCAATCGGGGAATGGACTTGATAGATTTGGGCATAGGAAATCCTGACCGACCGACCCCTAATCCTATTATTAAAGAAGCGATTAAGTCCATGAAGGACCCCAAGAGCCACTGCTATCCAAATTTTAGGGGCAAAGAAGATTTTCAGAAGGCAATCAGGGAGTGGATGGAAAAGCGGTATGATGTTAAATTGGATTCGGATTTTATTGCTCAGGCGGTAAATGGCGGTAAAGAAGGCATAGCCCAGGTTTCTATGGCGTTTACAAATCCGGGCGATTTAAATATTGTTCCCGACCCATATTATCCTGTTCTGTCAAGAGGAACGTGGGTTGCAGGAGGCGAAGTTTATCATGTGCCTTTAAAGGAAGAAAATGATTTTCTGCCGGATTTGGATTCAATACCTAAAGAAATCGCCAAAAGGGCAAAAATTTTCATGATAAATTATCCGAACAATCCTACCGGGGCTGTTGCCACAAGAGAATTTTTGGAGAAATTGGTTAAGTTCTGTACTGAAAACGAAATTTTACTGGTTTCGGATTTGGCTTACGGCGAAGTTTGCTATGACGGTTTCAGACCGCTGAGCATTTTCGCAATCGAGGGGGCAAAAGAAATTGCAGTGGAAGTTCATACCTGTTCAAAGACCTTCAACATGGCCGGCTGGAGGGTCGGATTTGTTATAGGCAAAAGGGAATTCATTGACAGCGTTTTTGCGATGAAAGTGAATTTTGACTATGGAACGTCGACAATAATGCAGGATGCTGCAATAGCAGCTATGAGAATGCCTTACAAGTACGTTGAGGCAACAATAAAAAAATATGAAAAACGCAGAAACTATATGGTTAAGTCATTTAAAGAACTCGGGTGGAATATCAAAAAAACCAGAGGTACAATGTATTTATGGCTAAAGGTACCTTACGGAATGAAATCAAGAGAATTTTGCAAGATGGTTATGGACAGGACGGGAGTTGTATTCACCCCCGGAGTCGCCTTTGGCAAAGGGTCGGACGGTTATTTCAGAGCCTCTTTTGTTCAGGACCAAAAAAGGTTGGAAGAAGCGGTTGAGAGATTAAAAAAGGCGAAAATTTATTATGAAAATTAAAAAAATTGTAGTGTTCTTGGCGATATTAGGGTTTGGGATTATGCCGTCTTTTGCAAAAATTGACGGCGGAATTTCCAAAAATCATTTTTATGACACGGACAAAACTATTATGACCGAAATTATTGCCGATAAAACTATCAAAACCGGAAAATATTGGGAAAAAAATATGTTTTACTCGAGCAAATACCGTCCGCTTTTTATGCTTTCCAACAAGGAGCTTTACGATTTAATGCCGAGTGAAAATGTAAGTATTATTCAAAGAATTACAACACCTTCGGTTTATAATATTTCGCTGAAAACTTCTTCAATAAAAAAAGTTTCGTTTACCCCTATCGTTCAAAAATCGACTGAACCGAAAAGGATTGTTAAAATTGTTAAAAATAATCCGAAACCGGATTTAAAATTAATTTCGGCTTACGAAGATGCAAAAAACCCGCAAACAGAGCCTGAGAAAAAAATTGAGGCGGCCATTTTGCTTAAAAATTCCCAAAATCCTTCAAATTATGCTCTGGCGATAGATTTGCTTGATGATGTGACAAAAAAAGAACCTTACAACGCCTATGCGTTTTATTTGAAGGGAGAATTGTATTTGGCTCAAAAAAATCCTGAAAGTGCCATGAAAAACTACATTGAGGCACTAAAAATAAACCCCGCAAGCAAACAATCCTGCTATGGAATTGCAAAAATTCTTGAACCCACAAATAAAGAACTTGCACAAAAATATTATGACAGGGCAAAGTAACATGTTTTCACAAACGATTGACATCTTGCTTGGCTTAAAATAAGCTTATTTTAATGGGAAATGGAGTGGATATCTCCAGCTGTGCCGCAACCGTAAAAGCCGGAAAACCTTCGAATGATTATTATATAGTCATACCAAACAAACACCAAACTTCGAGCAAAGTTAGGGTTCAAAAGATTTTTCATATGTCTTTTTTACTTATTTCTCGAAGCGGTAAAGAGGACTTTTTAATGAATTTACCACTTTTACCTGCACATAAAACAAAAATAGGCACATGCCCGCATGGGCTTCCGGCTGGTGCCTGCCCAATTTGCAGCGGCATGGGTGGCGGGGGCGGTCCGAAAAAAACCGACCTGAAATCAAACGGCGAAATGAGCTGGGATGAATGTTTTGCGATAGGCCAAATGCTAAAAGCTCAAAGACTCGCACAACAACAAAAAGATGTTGCTATGCAGGGCCAATTGCACACACCCTTAAATGCGGCAAGCAAATTGGAAAATATTGCCCAAAAAATTGCAGCTCTGGCGGAAAAACTTACAAATTTTGTCCAAAAATCGCAGACAACTTCGACAGTATTGTCAAAAACGCTTGCCTTTGCGGCAAAACTGGCGATACCTTTATTAAATGTGCTAAAAAATATCCCGATTTTAATCCAAAAGGCAATGAATTTTGTAAAAGAAAAATTAGCAGACATAACAGACAAGCTCAACGCGGTTTTTGGCGAATTAAAAAATGCGACGGAAAAGAAAATATCAGAAAAATTCAAAAATTTTAGAAAGAAATTTAAATCCCTGTTTGAAACATTTATAGAACAGGATATCGAAACAAAAAAACAGCAATAAAGAGGTAAAAATGACATAGAACTGTCATTGAGAGCGAACGAAGTAAGCGAAGCAATCCAAAAAAAATCTTGGATTGCCGCGTCGGGAATAAATTCCCTCCTCGCAATGACACAAACTTATCAATGAAAAAGGAGCATATAAATGCCGACAGTTAACCAAATAAGAGACGCGGAAGTAACGCATCAAAAAAGAAAAAACCTTACAGAATCTCAAAAGAAAAATGCAGATTTAACAAAGGAAGGTTTTGTCGTAAATTCATTGATAAAAGACCCGAAAAATCTCAGCATGAATGAATTATACGATTCTATGGTCATTTCAGATGACGCAAGAATGCCTGAAAAACTCAAGGAAAATAAAAAGGTCAAAGACAAGAGCCTTATGCCGCTGAGCTTAATTACTGCCGGAGTCATGGGAATTATTGCCGCCGGTTCATCTTTAGTGAAAAAAAGTGCAGAAGTGAACAAAGACATAAAACCAAATGAAAGAATTGACCACTTAACAAGAAATATATCAATTACCAAAGAAGAACTTCAGGGATTATATCAACTCGTACAGTGCCCCAATAAGAAAACTTTACTTGCCGCTTCCGGAGTAATCGTCCTCGGAGCTATGGCCTTTATGGGAAAAATGTTTACAGACGGATTCAAAGAAATATGGGTAAAAAAGAGAGAAGCAGACATCCAAAAAAATCTACAGGAAAATTTAATTGCGGTTGAAACCCAATCTTTTTCCGGAAAAATTCAGATTATAAGAAGTATGCTTGCAGATAAAGCAAGGGAATTCAGCGATTATTTATCTGCCAAGCCCAAAACCCCACCTGTTTTCGAAAGATTTAACAGCAAATTAAAATTTTTGGGTAAAAAACCCCCCTCGGATACTGAGGAAGTAAATGGGCTTAAGTATTTTGCAATGGGCATACTTACAATAAGTTCAATAATAGGACTAGGTTATTTATCTTTAAAAAACTTGCGAAGCGGAAAGAAATTTGTTGAAACCTTTATTGAAAAGCAAAAGGGGAAAATAGGCGATATAGTATCTGCATCTAGCGAACAAACGAAAGAAGCCGATAAAGTAAAATTAAAAATTATGCTGAAAGAAATAGACAGTAGTACCGAATTAATTGAAGAGAATGTATCCAAATTAAATTGGACAAATCCAGAGGAAAAAAAGGCATTTAAGGATAGTCTGATTTGTGAAATCAGAGGAGCGACAACAAAGGCCGATCCGGCAATGGCAGGCAGCGGAGTTCCAAAAGCTGCTTTCATTTCGTTTGTCAGCGATTACAAAGCTTTTCTATATAATTATATCCTTGACAGTGCCAACCCCCAATTCAAAATGCTGTTCTTAAGCACTACAACTCTAACAGCAGCTACTTATGCCGGAAAAGCAGCTGGCGAAGCTGTTAAAGATGTTCAGGTCAAAAAAATTAACGCACAAACTGAATTTGAACTTCAACAAAGACTGGTTGCAACAGAGTTGAGAAACTTCAAAGCCAAAAAAGACGCGGCAATCGACCCGCTTTGCGAAGAATTCTACACCCAACTTCAAAAGGGGAAACCAAAAACTGAGCTTAAAACAATTGCAGAAAATATTTTATACGAAGTGAAAAACGGCCCGCCGTTTGTGTACTCATAAGTGACTAAGTGATTAGGTGATTAAGTGACTAAGTTCAATAATAAAAATTTAGAATAGTAGGTTGGGCTTTTGTTTGGCTCCCTCCCCCCTTGAGGGGCGAGGGTTTGGGGTGGGGGGATTTAAACTTGCCCGACATCATAAGGGAATAAATCATGTCAGTACAGGCAATTAACATACAAACAAATACTTACAAGCCGGCCTTAGGGCGGGATAGTAATCCCGCCCTAAGGCAATGCGTTCAAATGCCTAATTCAGGCAGAAATTACTGCCTTTTTGATATGAACAGGGTTAATTATTTTGTTTCACAAAAAGAGCAGGCTTTGCCCTATTTAAAGCAGGTTTTGCAGACTTCGCAAGATGAGGCACAAATCGTTGAGGCACTTTACATTGTAGACAGAATGATTGATAACGGAGTAAAGGGTATTCCGGCGATGTATCCTGTTTTTGCGAGGTTTAATGAAACAAAATCGCCCAATATTCAGGCGTTTTTGGCAGGAATTTACCGCAAAACGCAAGTTCCTGACGCTTTCGGTCCGCTGGTTAAAATGCTTATTCAAAATTCAAACAATCCAAATCAGACTCCTGCCAACGAGGAAATCGGCGGGGCTATTTTGGAATATATAAAAAATTACTCAAACAACCCGCCTAAAATAGATTACACGGCCTAATTAATCCACGTCAATCGGTTCACGGAGAATTCCCTTAATCGCCTCTCGTGCCGTAAAAGCCAGTGCTTCAGGGATATTTGATATTATACACAACTGTCTTAAAACATCTACTGTGCGTTTGAAAATTCTTACAATGTCACCTTCGCCCATTTCAACCTGTTCGATAATGCTGTCCCATTCAGCTCCGTTAACCCACATTTCAATCATTGATGAATAGTAAGAGTTAATGTACATAGGTGTTTCAATGTCATTGTCCTTTTGTGCTTTGTCAATATTTCTTTTAATGTTTTTTATCAGATTGAGAGTTTTTCTCGTCGCGTGAGAAATTGGGATTTGAGGGTAAATTTCCGCCCTTAAATCTTCTGTCGTAATTGCACATATTACACTTGCAAGTTCTGCGGGGGTAAGGTTTTCCAGAACATGTGATAAGATTACTTCAGCCAAAAATAATTCATTCTCGGAACGGATTTGAGAAGTCATAACCCCTTTTTCTGTCGGATAATCGTCTTTTAAATACCCAAAGTCGGCCAAAACTCTCCGGTGGGCCAAAAATTTATTCCAGAAAATATCCTTTTCTCTTTCAATATCTTTAACAAGTTTTTTCTGTTTAACCGTATATCTTTCAAGCACTTCAATTTCTTTCATGTGCTTTTTAAATAATTTGCAGGTATCGCACGGGTAAGAATGCATTTTATTAAGCATTTCCCTTGTTTTGTTGCCCAAAGCAATCGCCTCAGGACTTAGCGGACGATTTTTGCTTCTTTCCTGTTTTTGAATTGTTTTGAAAATCCTTCTGTCTTCAACATAAATTCCACGGACTTTGTTGTAATCAAACAAGTCCTGATTTGTTAATTTGTGATAGCAAGCGAACCCTGCCAGATTATCAATCATTTTTTGATTTTCTTCCTGCTGGTGCAGCATCGGCGTTAATCTTGAGTTTGCGGAGAAATATCCGAAACTCTTTAAAATAAGTTCCTTTGCCTCATCAAGCGAAAATCTTTGCAGCAAATTCAAAACCATAGAATAACTCGGTGCAAATCTGCTCTCAAGCGGGTTGGCATCACTCAAAACAAGTTCAGCGACTTCCTCCGGCGTCTGAAAAGATGTTCCGACAACCGTTACATATCCGACTTCGTCCATCCCGCGGCGTCCGGCACGGCCTGACATCTGCAAAAATTCACTTGCGGTAAGTGTTCTGTGTCCGGTATCCGTCCTTTTGCTGATCGAGCTTATAACCGTAGAGCGTGCAGGCATGTTAATCCCCGCCGCAAGTGTTTCCGTCGCAAAAACAACTTTAATAAGCCCTTTTTGAAATAATTTTTCAATCAAAACCTTCCAGCCCGGCAAAAGTCCGGCATGATGGGATGCAACACCGTTTAAAATGTATTCAATATGCTTATTTTTGTACAGGTAAGGGTTTTCGGCCAAATATTCGTCAACAATTTTTTTAATCTGCTTTTGTTCATCAGGGGTTACGAGTACGAGCGAAGCACATTTTTCCATCTGCTCATCACATTTTTTTCGTGAAAACGTAAAGTAAATCGCCGGAAGCATGTCTTTTTCATGCAAAGCCCTCACAACATCTTTTACAACGCTCCTTTGGGCGGGTTTACGCTGATGAAACACCCTTTTTTCAGGGCGGATTTTTGAATTAAGCTGCCCGCTCGGAGTCAAAAGCGGTAAAACAGTTGTCGGCTGAGAGCTGTCAAAGTAATAAAACCGTAAAGGCACAGGACGAAAATCCGTGTTCACAAGCTCCGTACGAGAGTGAACGGTGTTTATCCAGTCGGTAAGCTGTGCTGCGTTTGCGACCGTGGCAGAAAGTGCTACAATCTGAATATTTGTCGGACAGTAGATAATGCTTTCTTCCCAAACGGTTCCACGCTGTTCGTCATTCATATAATGAACTTCATCTAAAATAATGTATTTAACATTCTTGAGGTTTTCGGTTACAGAGCCGAAGTTCGTGCCATACAGCATATTTCTGAAAACTTCTGTCGTCATAATAACGATTTGGGCATCACGGTTGATTGAAGTATCACCGGTTAAAAGCCCGACGTTATTTATTCCGTATTTGTGCGAAAAATCGCCGAATTTCTGGTTGGAAAGCGCCTTTAAAGGGGTTGTATAAAAAACTCTGTGTCCTTCTTGCAAAGCCTTATGGATTGCGTGTTCTGCAATAACTGTTTTTCCCGCTCCGGTTGGGGCACATACGACAACGCTTTTGCCTTTACTGATATGTTCACATGCTTCTTTTTGGAAGTCGTCTAATTCAAATGGAAATGTATACATCTTTTCTTTCTTTGTTGTTGGGTAAAATAACCCGAATTGTTATTTATTTCCTCTATACCTATATCTTACACTTTTATTGTAGCAAGAACAAGTTTTTATGTATCGTTAAGAATTGTAATAAAGACCGCTTGTTTAACAACTTCATAAAAATTAGCAATTAAGGCAATTAATTACTTTTAACCTCCGTTTATAATCCATGTTGAAAATAAGGAGGTTTTTTATGTGTAAAGAAATGGTAAAAAAAATTTATAGCCTTTCCAAAAAGTGCGGAATTAGTCAGATTGCAATTATTACAAATCATTTGAAATTTTTAGGTACGCTTTACGGCGAAGGCGAACGTGAAAAAAACGACGGCACTTTAACCCTCACCGACGCTAAAATATGGCGGCTAAAAGATGTTTGCAAATGCGGAGAATCTGGCTGCAAATGTGACGGAGCCAGTTTTTGTTCCGCCGACTGGCTGCATGTGAACGTTTCTAAAATTGTTGCGTTTAGCCTTAAAAAATAACTATAAAAGGAATTTTGGCGGGCTGCCCCAAAGATATCCGATTACGTTGACACTAAAACAGGTTTACAATGCCGACAACTTTTTCAACTTCTTCCCGCGTCATAACCGGAGAAATAGGCAGAGAAAGAACCTCAGAGTGGATCTTTTCCGTTATCGGGTAAGATAAATCGCCCCATTCACTGTAGGCTGCCTGTTTGTGCGGTGGAATAGGGTAGTGAATAAGAGTTTGGACGCCATTATCCGCCAAATGTTTTTGAAGCTCCTCCCTTTGTGCTGTCCTTACGGCAAAAATATGCCAGACATGAGAGAGTTCCTCTTTTGCATACGGCAAAATGACCGCAGGGTTTTTAATGTTTTCTCTGTAATATTTTGCGACTTTTCTGCGTTTTTCGTTGTCTTTATCCAAATATTTTAACTTTACGTCCAAAATAGCAGCCTGAATTTCATCCAGTCTTGAATTTACACCCTTATAAAGATTTTGATACTTAACATGCGAGCCGTAATTTCTTAATGCTCTTATTTTTTGAGCCAATTTGTCGTCGTTTGTTGTTATAGCCCCGCCATCGCCGAGGCACCCCAGATTTTTGCACGGATAAAAAGAAAACCCGCTTGCATCGCCAAGATTTCCGGCTTTTTTGCCGTGATAAACACTCCCGTGAGCCTGAGCCGAATCTTCTATTATTTTTAAATCGTATTTTTTAGCCAACGCCCAAATTTTTTCCATCTCGACCGTCTGGCCGTAAAGGTGAACAACCATAATAGCCTTTGTTTTTGGCATAATTTTTTCTTCGATTAAGTCGGGGTTTATGTTGTAAGTATTTATGTCAGGTTCAACCAAAACTGGCGTGCATCCGTTGTCCGAAATCGCCAAAATCGATGCAATATAAGTATTTGCGGGAACAATTATCTCATCACCGTCTTTAAACCCGTATGCCTTTATTATCAATCTTAAGGCATCAAGGCCGTTTGCAACTCCTATAGAATTTTTACAGCCGCAATATGAGGCGAAATTTTTGAAAAAAATTTCGCCCTCTTTCCCGAGGATATACCTGCCGCCGTCCAAAACCCTTTTGATGGCTTCATCAATTTCTGCTCTGTACTGCTCGTTTATTTTGTGTAAGTCGAGAAATTCAATCATCATTTTCTTCCAAAAATTCTTCATAAGTGTCTATATATTCTTCCGCATCAAATTGTTCACTTGCCAAAGCGAGCATTATGGCGTCATCAGAAAAGTCGTAAATTTCTTTGAAAATCATATTTTCCAGATATAATCCTTTGTTCGGAGTATTCAGTTCAACAATTTCTTCCACTGTGCCTTTGTCGTTGTATATTCTAATTTTACAGGAACCTGCCGGCATAACCAGAACGAACTTCGTTTTGCGGTTGGCATGATTGCCTCTTAGAAACTGTTTCCCTTTTGTTCCGTGGATGAAAAAGACACGTTTAATTTCGAAAGGAATGTCTTTTGCCCCTTCAATGGGAGTTAAAAAGCCCCTTTCGTCGCCGAATGTCTTAAGGTCAATCAACTTATATTTTCTCATGCGAGCGATTATATTATAAACTTTTTATTTGTGCAATTAGCCACAGAGTAGTAAAAACTACTGGAATAAATCACTAATTTTATCAGTAATATCCTGCGGGTCCATTTCGTTGGTAATTTTGTTAATATCCTGTGCTATTTGGTACAATTTTGCCGCTTCAACTTTATCGCCCTTTATTGTTATTGCTCTTGCTAAATTAAAATGAGCCAGAGCGTAATTGGGATTATATTCAATAGATTTGGTGAAAAGTTCGATTGCTTTTTGAACTCTGCCCAAATCATCAAGATAAATTACCCCTAAATTGTTATAGGCTATATCGTAAGTCTTATCATATTCTATTGCCAGTTCATATTCCTTAATTGCCTCGTCAGTATCGCCTTTGCCCCAGTATAAAAATCCCAAATTACAGTGGATTTTGGCGTTAGTCGGGTCTAATTCCAAAGCACTTCGATAAACGGTAAGGGCATTATCGTAATCTTCTTTGTCATAAAACGCACTGCCTAAATTTATATAAATATCAATATCCTCAGGAGTCAACAGATATGCACTTTGATAAGCACTTATAGCGGCATCCAAATCCTGATTGTTTTGCTGGTGTACATAACCCAAAGTTTGGGAAATAATGCTTGTCCACTGCTTGCTCGGGTTTAGCGTAATTGCTGCCTGATAATGGGAAACCGCTTCTTTTATGTCGCCTTTCAAGTAATAAATATTTGCTAAATTAGAGTGAAATTCAGGTATAGTCGGCAATATTGCAATTAATTTTTTATAAACGTCTATCGCACTGTCATAATCGCCCTGTTCTTCGTAAGTTTGGCATAAATGCCTGTAAGCCGGAATATTTAAACTGTCCAGCCAAATTGCAGTTTTGTATTCGGTTATCGCATCGTCGAATTGTCCCACTGAACGGTAAATATCGCCCAAAAGGCAGTACAAAGGCACAAATCCCGGAGCCTCTTCAATCGCCTGAATATAAACATCTATCGCCTGAGAAATTCCTTTGGTTTGAATTTGATAATAACCCTTCATTAAAATCGGCATAAATTTCAAATAAGAAATGGTGCGAAAAACATTTTTCATCGCTTGAGCATCAAAAGGCAGAGTCAAGACTGAAAGCACCAGTTCAAACTTGCTTTTCAGGGAAACTTTTAAATTTCTGAAGGCTGACAATTTATATAAATTGTGAAGCAGAAAATGGGCACATGAATTTCTGAAAGGCTTAAGTTTTATGGATTTTTTCGCATAGGCGGCGGCATCCGAAAATCTCGCTTTTTTTGTATAAGTTTCTGCTAAAAGATAATATGCCTTGCTGAATTTTTCATCCTTTTTAACCGCCATGTCAAGATAATTAATAGCTCTATCCAAATCGCCTTTAAAAAAATGGGCCTGTCCTATTTTAAAATAAATTTCCGCAGAATCTATGTAAGTTTCCAGTGAACGCTGATATTCGGTTATTGCTTCGTCTATATATTGTGCGGAATTGTAAATATCCAAATGCCATGCCAAATATAAATCTCCCAGACGAACATGCAAATCGGCATTTGTCGGATCTTTTTGCAACCCGATTTGACAAAGTTCAATCGCCTTTTGCACATCTCCCTTTTGATATATTTGGTTAATTTTCCTTAATTCTTCCGTTTCAGGTTTTGTATTAATTTTGCCCATGTATTATATTGTAAATAATTCAGGACAAAAATGCAAGTTGTTAAGAAAAATAGCGAAAAGAAAAAGGGGGAGGATTGGAGGTATGGCAGTTTGGTTGAAGTGATTAAGTGACTGAGTGATTAAGTTCAACAAAAAAAATTAAAACTTTCCTTTTCCCGTCTTCTAGTTGATAAGTCGATAAGTTGAAGGGCTTAAGGGCTTAAGGGGTGAAGGGTTGATAGGTCGAATGTTTGAATGGTCGAACGGTTCTGTTCTCAATTACCAATTCCCAATTCCCAATTTCCTTTCCCGTTTCCCTTTTCTCGGTTTTTTTTTAAAATTTGCGAAGCATTATTGAACTTAATCACTTAATCACTTAGCAGGTGCGTTAATGCAGGAAACAAAGTTATTTGCAAGTTTCTATCGCACAAACACACCGGCATGTAATAATATTTATTGTTGGTGCGGAAATGCATACGATTTCATTTGAAATATACATTCAACGTAAATCCACACCTTTAAAGCTTTTATATAACCTTTACAGATTTATTACTACAGAATACAAAAATCTTAAAGATTTGTCGTCTAAGCTTTCAATTTTGGAATTTATCTTTTTTTTCAGACTGTTGTTATCGTCAAAACAGTCATTATTAAATAAATCAGAAATGCTTACCCCAAGATTTTTTGCGATGTTTTCAAGATTTTCAATTGTCGGAAGATTTTGGCCCATCTCAATTCTAACCATTTGCCTCGGGTTTATATCTATCATTTCAGATAATTTTTCCTGAGTCCATTTTTTCCTTTTTCTTAATTCTCTTATTTTTGCTCCCAAACGTTGTTTTGTATCCATAATTCACCTCTTTTTCATATTTTATTTTTATTTAGTGTAAAAATTAATGTAAAGCTTTTGCATTTTATTTCTTTTTTATGCAATAATAAGTCATATGGCAGGAAGTATATTGTCATTATTTTTTAGAAAGGTGCTATCAAATGTCATTAAATAAAAAACGAAAATCTCAAAATATTGTTGAAATATCGTTATTAGCCGGCCTTATTGTTATCATAACAATATCTGTATTCTCGATATACAACAGTAAGAAGATCGATCTTGTTAACATGTCCAAAGTCGTGGAAACCGGCGGAGGAGTTGCCAAACCCGGCGGCGGTGGTGGTGGCCCGGGTGGCGGCGGTAACGGTGGCGGCAATTGAACGTGAAATGGAGAGCATTTTAGATGCAGAGGGATTAAGGGGAACGTGAGAAGGGAAACGGGAAACGGGAAAGGGAATTGGGAATTGAGAACAGAACCGTTCGACCTTTCAACTCCTTTACATCAATCTGTTTTGCTTTAGTGGAAAAGCCAATATCTCTAAAGTCTTTTTGCCTACTTTTTCTACAGAAAAAGTAGGTTCACTATTTACTGTGTTAATGTTATAATCCGGATATGAAGATTTTAGTCGGAATGTCAGGCGGTGTGGACTCCTCAGTCGCTGCACTGTTATTAAAAGAACAAGGCCATGAGGTCATAGGTGCCACCATGAAAATTTGGAGTGACGAAAAACACAAAAGGCTCGCACCATCTGTGAATACAAATTCCTGCAAAGACGCATGCTACGGGCCAAACGAGAAAGAAGATATTGAAGAAGCAAGAAAAATCGCCGAAAAAATCGGGATACCGTTTCATGTTTTCGATTGTTCAAAAGAATACGAACAAATTGTTCTGGATAATTTCAAGCAAGAGTATTTATCAGGAAGAACCCCAAATCCTTGTATACGCTGCAACAGCCTTATAAAATTTGATGTTTTGCCGTTTCTGGCCAAAAAGTCGGGTTTGAATTTTGACAAATTCGCAACGGGGCATTATGCGAGAGTTGAATTAGGCAAAAACGGACGTTATTTGCTTAAAAAGGGGATAAATCCAAAAAAAGACCAGAGTTATTTTCTCTACAAACTTCGTCAAGAGCAGCTTGCAAATATTTTGATGCCTCTGGGCGAATATGAAAAGTCAGAAATCAGGGATATTGCCAAAGCTAACGGGCTAAAAGTTTACGATAAACCGGACAGTCAGGATTTTTATTCCGGCGATTACAACGAACTTCTGGAAGTTAAACCCAAAATAGGAAATATTGTTGACAAGTCAGGCAAAATTTTGGCAACGCACGAAGGAATCTGGAATTACACAATCGGACAGCGAAAAGGCCTTGGGATTGCCCACACAAGCCCGTTATATGTGATTGAACTGAATAAGGAACAAAACGAAGTTGTTGTCGGGGAAGCCGACGACACTTTTAAAAGTTCGCTTGTAGCTGTTGATTTGAACTGGGTTTCAATCGCAGGACTCGACAAAGAAATTAAAGCGACGGCAAAAGTCCGCTCCGCCCAAACTCCCGTTGAAGCTGTGTTAAAACCGCAAGGGGACAGGGTTACAGTCGAATTTGAAAATATGCAAAAATCATTGACCAGAGGACAGTCAGTCGTGTTTTATCAGGGTGATATTTTGCTCGGAGGAGGGATAATAGATGACGTCAATTAAAGAGGAACAGAGAACGGTAAACGTTGAACGGTATAACCGGAATATGCTTATTCCACAGATCGGCGAAGAAGGGCAAAGGAAACTTTCTCAGGCAAAAATTCTTGTTTGCGGTGCCGGCGGCCTTGGCTCAACCGTTTTGGCAAATCTTGCGAGTGTAGGAATCGGTACAATCGGGATTGTGGACAATGACGTTCTGGAACTTTCAAACTTAAACCGCCAGTACATACACAAATTCGAAAATATCGGCAAAGTTAAGGTCGAAAGTGCAAAAAAATGGATTGGTGAATTTAACCCCGAAATCGTTGTTAAAACTTATCAGACAAGACTTGATGAAAATAATTATGAAGATATTGTGGAAGATTACGATTTGATAATGGACTGTTTCGACAGCTTTAAATCGAAATTTTTGTTAAATAAAATTGCCGTTAAAACCGGCAAAACTTTAATCCACGGAGGCGTTACGGAATTTTTCGGACAGGTTACGACTATTGTTCCTCATAAAACCGCTTGCCTTAACTGCATTTTGCCCGAAGAAAGCGGATATGTGGTTAAAGGTGTTTTAAGTCCGGCGGTTGCGGCTATTGCATCAATCGAGGCAATGGAGGCCGTCAAGGTTATTCTTAATATCGGGGATAGGCTGGAAAACAGACTTTTGAGTTATGACGGGCTTAGTATGAAGTTCAGAACAGTTAACATTGCAAAAAATCCTGATTGCAGGCTTTGTTCTTAGATTTTCATATTCCCGCCGGAGGTAATTTTTGGTGAATTAAGTACCGCTTGTTTTTTGTAGTCTTCAATTTTAAATCTGTTTTGCATAGGCATAACAGGAGAAACAGGATTTTGTAAGTTTTCTTGCATTTGTTCATATTTTTCAAACTTTTCTTGAGCAATTGCCTGTTTTTGTTTTGCCGCAGCAAACGGGTTTCTCAACAATGGAGTAACAATGTTTGAAGAAACAATGACGCCTATAACGTTTCCTATTATTTTAAACCCACTTTCAAATGGGGCATATTTTGTATCATAAAAATTTTCAAGCTCTTTTATTTGATTATTCAATGTACCTATTTCTGTATCAGAAAGATTTATATGAGGGCTTTTATTAACTTTAATAACGGATCTAAACTCTTTTACTTTATCCATAATTGCTTTGCCTATATTGGGAATATTTTCTTCGGCATCTCTTGCCAGATTTATTTCATGCTCAACACAAAACTTCTTAATATAAGGTGTAATAAATTTTCCGGAGCTTACTAATTTTTTGGTGAAATTTTGAATACCGTTTGTTAAAGTATAAAAAGCAAGAATATTTATAGCTGCATCAGCCATTTCTTGCGGAATCATAAATTTCTTCTGTTCTTTTGATACTTTGTCATTGGCTATAATCGCAAGAATTTGGGCTGCTGATGACACAATCCAAGCAATTGTACCTGTGTGCAAAAGCATTTTGCCTGCATCACCGGAGTAAGAACTCCCCATATGGTCTTTCATTTTTTCAAAAATATTCGACAAAGAAGGCATTATTTACCTCCCTCTGCCGGTTTTTTGGCATTTTTATGGAATTGTTTATTGAAATAATTAGCTAATTTGGTCGTCAAAGGTGCGTCAATAAGGAAGTTTGTGGCAATCATTATAATTATAGCTGCATAAGTCCCAAATGCACCCCTATATCTCGTTATTTTTAGATTGGAAGCATCTTTTAAAGATTTAGGCAATAAACACTGTTTCCAATTTTTAATTTCTTCTCCTAAATTCTTAGGTTGGGTACATTTTTTCACTGCTTGAATGCAGCCTTCCCTAATTAAGACCCCGGTCAAAGTTCCCGCAATAATTTTCCCTAAAGTTCTTGCCGTAGAGGTTTTTCTTGTATCTTCGTCAACACGTTTGTTATTCAAATCAAAAAACGGCTGTGTAAACAAGGCTGTAATACCCGACACAAGACGTTGCCAGGCTGAGTCAAAATTGCTATCAAGCCAATGAACAAACTTAAGCATCTTTCCCTCATCTTTTATTTCAATCGGTTTAAACCCAAAAGAAGGATTACCGGCATGCCTGTTATTTTTTATTACACCAGAAATACCAGTGTCCATAGCACTATTGTGGGTTTTTATTTTAATTTGGGGTATACTTAAATTCATTCACACACCTTCCCACAATCATAAAACCCCTGAAGCCCATAAATTGCCTATTTTTCCATGAGTTTTAATGAATATTTACATTTAGCATTCCCTTCTTCCAAAATGACCTTTCACCGGCCTGTCATTTACATGCTACAATTATATTATGGATAATTTATTTACGGAGTTGGAAAATCAGAACAAGCAAATTCCGCTTGCAGAGCTTCTGCGGCCGAAAACTTTGGATGATTTTTTGGGGCAGAGCAACGTTATTTCCCAAAACAGCCCTCTGTTAAACCTCCTAAAAACCAATAGGCTCTTTTCGCTTATCCTCTGGGGAACGCCGGGTTGCGGAAAAACCACTCTGGCAAGGTTAATTGCAGCACAAACAAACAGCCAATTTATTGAAATGTCAGCCGTAACCTCGGGGGTGAAAGAAATTAAAGAGTCCGTCGAAAGTGCTAAAATGGCACTTAGAAGCGGAACAAAAACAATTTTGTTTATTGACGAAATTCACAGATATTCAAAAACCCAGCAAGACGCACTTTTACCTCATCTGGAAAACGGAACAATGTTTTTAATAGGTTCAACTACCGAAAATCCTTCCTTTCAGGTAATTCCGGCCCTTTTGTCGCGGGTTCAGGTCATCAGGCTTAACGAACTAAACGACGAAAGCATAAAAAACATTACCCTAAAAGGGTTTAACTACTTACAAGAAAATTACCAGAAAATTGAGTTTGATGAGAATATCGTCGAATTTATTATAAATCACGCCAGAGGCGATGCGAGAGCCGCACTGAATTTGGTCGAAAACGCCTATTTTGCAAGCGATTTAGTTAAAAACCAAAGAAAATTAAACATAGAAACTCTGGAAAATATTTCTCAAAAAAGAGATACAAGATATTCCAGACAGGAACATTACGACTGTGCTTCGGCCTTTCAAAAAAGCCTGAGAGGCTCGGATCCCGATGCGGCGATTTATTACCTCGCAAAAATGATTACATCCGGCGAAGACCCTAGATTTATAGCCAGAAGGCTTATAACAACGGCGGCGGAAGACGTCGGAAATGCCGATACAAACGCTCTTGCCGTTGCCGTTAACGCTTATAAAGCCGTGGAACTTTTGGGGCTTCCTGAAGGCAGAATTCCGCTCGCTCAAGCGGTAATTTACGTCGCAAAAGCACCAAAATCGAACGCAACGGTTTGTGCAATCGACTTTGCCCTCACCGATATTGAAAACGGTGCGGATTACCCGCCGCCAATGCATTTGAGAGATTCCCACTACAAGGACGCCAAAAACTACGGCTTCGGAGTGGATTACGTCTACTCGCACTCGGACCCGGAAAAATACCAGCAGTTTTTGCCCGACGAAATTAAAGATAAAAAATACGTAAAAGATAATCCCAGCATAAAAGTATGCCCGAAAAACGAAAATTATAAAAACGAATTGGGGAAATAGCACAAGGGGCTGTCTAAAAGTCCCCCTCGTCAACTAACGTCTTGCCGGAACAAGAAATATCGGCTCTTCGTAGAATGTCCTTAATCCGGCATCTCAAGTGCGAGATCCCGAATTAAGGGCAACCATTGTTAAAGCCGATAATTCATGTTTCGGGATGACGAGGGGAGGGGGGGACTTTTAGACAGCCCCTTAGAAATAACTTTATCTTTTTAAAAATTATTATGCCTGAACATCCGCATCAGGAGTCGGATTGGCTTCGACTTCGGTAGTTTTCTTGTTGAATGGTTTGGTTACGGTTTTCTCAATCCAATCGGCAAATTGTGCAATTGTACGGCTAACCTTTTTACCGAAACTCAATTTAGCACCTTCTTCAATTTTTTCAGCCAAATCAACACCTTTTATAGGATTAATCCATTTTCTGGCACCAACTGCAGCACCGCCGATTACTACGGCTGTTAAGATTAATTTTCCCAGAAATCTGAAAAATCCGCCTTTTCTTCTCGGTTCACCCATTGTTGGCATACCCGCATCGGGATTTGAGTACATGCCCGGTGCTTGTAACTGTTCTGACGATACTTTATCCATTGCACCTATTGTTCCAAAAGATACGCTTGGTATAGAATTAATCATAAGGACCCCCTTTTTTTAACACACATTATATATCATTAAACACACATTCAGGATTTTTTTTGACAGCAAATATTCAAGTTTTTTTGAAAAATGGCTAAAACGCAGACCTACTAAGAAAAAACTCGTATTTATATTTCTTAACAAATAGCCCTTAGAGGGGGCTGATTTGTTAAATATCTCCATGACAAACAAAAAGCCCTGGAAAGTGTCCAAGGCCTATAAATATACATTTACCCCACTAAATTTATAACACCAACATAATTAGTTGTCAACTATCTGCTAGCAAATTTTTTTTCTCACGTGTTTTAATTAAGTATTGAGGATGCGGAAAAAGTCTAAAAATGACAATTTTTAGAACTTTTTCAAATCCGACCTAGGAAGTGCTAAATCCTTACCGGCTGCGGGACAGCCGGCGGTAAGGATGAAAGCCGGACAAGGGAG
>Ga0172381_10000390_pt1 | contig 53027 bp, 50 predicted proteins | sample Leawel6488metaG_FD_119754 | JGI IMG/M metagenome (GOLD analysis project Ga0172381, IMG submission 119754) | Leachate microbial communities from a municipal landfill in Southern Ontario, Canada - Leachate well 64-88 metaG | ecosystem: Engineered > Solid waste > Landfill > Unclassified | place... | reverse complement strand
GTTGAATTAGTTTCAAAAACACTTCTCAAAGTATTTATAGCATTTGATCTTAAAAATCATATTGAAACTATGATTATAAATGATGCTACAAAGAAAGAATATGTGTTAACCTTTGAAACGGCTGATCATTTTAAAGAAAGATTTTCTCAGCCAGTAAATGATATAACAGATACATTACCCTATCCTAATCCTATTTCTAAACATCAAACAGATATTAACATAGGATGGATGCGAGCAATGAAATACATGAAAAATCAGCCTGTAAAGGATATAACAGATGAAGAAATAGAAAAATGGGCACAATGGACTATTGATAAATATCCCGGTGGAGATCCTGACATTAAAAACTATATTAAAATAGCTAAAATTACTGGTGCAAAATGGATGCGATCTAAAATGAAATAAACAATAAAGAAGAATGAGTTATAATGAATTAAGACTTACTTATTCTAAAAAAGAATGTAAGTGTTCTAATTGTACTAAAAAGATATACAAAGGTGATGAAGTATATATCAAACCAAAAGATTACATAGTACATAAAAAATGCCATAAATCAAATGCTACATCCTGAGAAAAAATATTGTATCAACCACCCATCAAGACCAATATTTTCACATCAACGATGTATATACTGCTATCGAAAAGAAATCTTATTACCTAAACAATTATCGAAGCAAAAGAAAGTGTATAAAATAAAGAATTATTCTCCTAAACGTATCTTATTAAATAAGGAATATGATCGTAAGAAAAAAGAGAAATGGAATCAATTAATATTGGAGAAAAAAAATAGATGCTTTTTTACTGATACCTGGTTAGATCCTAATGGTCCAGTTCCTGATTTTCATCATACAATAGGAAGAACAGGAGATCTATTATGTGATATGAATTATGCGTTTCCATGCCTTTTTAAGCCACATAGACAATATACAGATTTACAGTACACATATGATCAACTTGAAAAGATTGATTGGTATAAACCCTTTCTAAATCGTTTAAAAGAGACATATCCATTATTGTATCAAAAAGAACTTTATCGTATTGAAAAGGCTAATAAGAAAGTTATAAGATTATAAATAATATTATATGGCAAAATATGTAAAACGAAACGAACCAAATAAAATCATTATATCTGCTGAATTTGGTAAAGTACCACCATCAGATATAGAAATGGAAAAATCAATTCTCGGTACACTAATCAATCATTATCATCTTATTGCTAAATTCCCTTATTTAAAAGCAGAATGTTTCTATAAAGACTCTCATCAAAAGATTTATAAAGCATTGATTGAATTGTATGATAAGGATTGTAAACCGGACCTATTAATACTTACTGATCATTTACGTATCACACATGAATTAGAATCTATTGGTGGACCAGTATATCTTACTCAATTAAGTGGATTAGAACTACCAATAATTGATTCTCATGTAAAGATCATAATGGATAAATATTTCTATCGTAATCTAATCATGTTATCACAGATAGTACAAAATAAGTCATTTGATGCTACTGATGATCCGTTAGATATTATTGATTCATTACAGGTACAATTAATGGAGATGACTGAATTCGATGGTGATGTGCAGAATAATTTTAACAGATCATTAGAAAATACTATCAATTCAATCGAATTAGCATCTAAAGGAGAAAATGCAACAGTATTAAAGACAGGATTTAAACAATTAGATAAGAAGTTTACATTTGTTATACCGTCTGTTTATATTCTTGCCGGAGAAGAAGGCACAGGAAAATCAAAATTTGTAACAAGTATTGCCAGAGGAGTATTAGATAATGAACCAGATGTAGCAATACAATGGTTTACATTTGAAGATGGACGTAAGAAGATAATATTATCTTTTTTAGCAATGGATGTAAGGAAAACAATAAAAGAATTACAATCCATTAATTATAAAATGACTACAAAAGATAAAGAAGAAGTAAAACAAAAATCTAAACAATATGATAAATATATAATAGAATTCTATGATAGAGCAACTAGTATAGGAACTATATTATCGAGATCAAAACGATTCAGTGATAAATATAAAGACAAGAAACGATTAGTAATCATTGATAATCTTGGATTGATTGAATGTGATGATAAAGCAGGTATTGAGAGAGATGATTTTATTGCAGCAAAAGTAAAGAGCATCGCTGATAATAATAATAACTCTGTAATCCTTCTTCATCACTTCACTAAAGAGATAGCTAAGAAAGCAAATATAGAAGATGGATATAGACCACGTAAGGAGTATTTAAAAGGATCTACACGCATTCTTGATTATGCTCAACAGGCTTTATTTATTAACTTGGTACGTAAGCATCCTGATTTATTATCCGAGGAGAAACACCTCTCTTTAGACTTTATAGGTATGAAAGATATTGAGTTTACCGAAGCAAATTTTGATAAATATCTTTGGAGTCTTAATAGTATGCCAGATAAAGAAACCAAAACTACAACAGATCTACGTGTTGAAACATTAAGTAAATTAAAATCTTTAATAAATAATGATATTAAATTCTCCAATGGAAAATTAATCACATTTTCAGATATAGTACAGAAATATTCAGAATATAATGCATATGTAGATACCAGGAATAAAGGAAGAGATGAGAAATATAAAGAACAAAAGATTTCAATTTTGTCTTTTCTTTTAAGAAAACATTATAATAGTAGTTTTATAAGTGCTGTTAATTCTACAAGAAGTCAATATTTATATGGTAATAATCCTAATCTAAAACATCATATTGATAATTTATTTATTGCAGAATCAATCAAGAATAGAGATGATGATAATTTATCTGAAAACGCAATATTTAGATTCATTGCAGATCTTGGATACAATTTATTTACAGAAATAGATGAAAACGGGCAATTTGAATTAAAACCAAAAACATGATAACATTAATAATTCTTATTTATATAGCAACAATCTTCTTAGGAAGATATATTGACATTAAGGTACAAATACATATTCATCAAATTCATTATAAAACATATATTGAATATTATGTATGGTTTATACCAATAATCAATTTAGCAATGCCATTAACTAACTATTTAGGACATGAAATAGAAACAAGAAAATTAGATATTAAACATAATAGATTTGTTAATTGGTTTTTTGTGGGAGTGAATTATAAGACTAAAGAAAGTAAGCAGGCTGATCATGAACTTAATGAATTTTTTAAGTTTAAACATAAAGTAGGTGGAGAAGTAGAGAGAGACTTAACTGAACCAAGTAAATTTAAAGACAGTTTATAATGGGAGTATTTAATAGTATTGATTTAGTATTACAAAATGAATTTCCTGATAATAATAATCATGCTGAATTACTTAATGAATTCTATGCATGGTTAGATAATGAAGAAAAGAATATGATATTTGTTTATTCAGATAAACCTGGAATACTATTAGATTTATGTAATAGTGAAGCAATATCTATTTCTTCCTGTTTGGAATATTGGTGCTAACATATTAAAAAAGGAATACATAATGGAGAAGGATTTGTTATCAAACAATAAAATGATTGCTTTATTTATGGATTGTATTGAAGGTGATATCAATAAGAATATAGTTATACGTAAATCAAAAGAATGGGATTTTCCAGGTATTGATAGTGGAATTAATTGTAGAATAGAATATTTAAAATATCATTATTCATGGGATTGGTTAATGCCAGTTATTGAAAAAATAAGTAAAATTGAAATGGATGATGATTCTACTTATCCATGTACATTTGGAATGATTAATCAGGAAAATGGATTATTTATGTTTAGATTTAATAGATATCCAATATTTGAACATTCATTACTTATAACTGCAGCATACTTTGCAGTATTAAATTATATAGAACATTATAATACTTTAAATCAATAATTAAAATTAAATTAAACTCATGACAGAAAGTAAAAAGTCATTATTGGATGTCTCTGAATCAGAGATAAAGTTAACATTTCATAATTATAAATTACTTCGTAAAGAAGAATTTACCTTACAGGGTAGTCATATTTACTTTATCAAAGGCTGTAACGAGGTAGGAAAAACAAGTATTCTTACTGCATTACGTGCTAGTATGGAAATGAAGGATGATACTCCACAGAAAGTAACATTAGGTGAAACTGAAGGATGTAATGAGTTTACAATACCTGGTCCTGATGGTAAGATGTATAATATAGTATATGAATTTACTGATTCTACAACCAAGTTTGTAATATTTGATGAAGAAGGTAATAAGATATCAAAGATTACAGATATGCGTAATATCTTTAAGTATAATCATGTTGATGCTACTTCATTTATTGGATGGAGTAAAACTGCAGAAGGAAGAAGAAAACAAAAAGAATATATACTTGAACTGTTACCAAGTAAATCGTATCTTGATTATAAAGATCTTGAAAACAAAGAAAAAGAACTATTTGATCAAAGAACTAAAGTAAATAAAGATCTTGATGATACTAATCTCTTAAAGAAGAATGAAGAATTAACCGGAGAAGAAAGAGAGATACAGAAGAATCTTAAAAAAGCAGAAGAACAATTAAAGTTAAGAGAAACAGAATTAAAAGGATTAACTGAAGTTGATAATAAGATATCAGATGTAGTTACACAGATGATACAAGTACAGGCAAAAATAGATAAAATAAATAATGATGCACTTGTATATCTTAATAACTTAAAGAATCTTAATACTACTGCAACAAGTAATATTAAAGAATATGAAAACAGGATTAAAGAGTTACAAACTAAAATAGAAATAGAGAAAACATTAATTGTAACTAATACTAAAGCAATATTAACTAAAGAAAATCAGGTAAAGGATCTTATTAGTCCTGATGAAAAGGAATTATTAACATTAACTGATCAAAAGAAAGTATTAGAATTACAAAAAGGATCAGGAGAAGATAAAGATAAAGTTGCTAAACTTACCGTATCTGTAGAGAACGGTAGAGCATATGTAAATAAAGCCAAGACACTAACTGATAAGTTGGTTAAATTTGATGGTTTTAAAACGAAATCAGACACTTTAACAGAAAAGGTAGAGAATCTTACCAACGAGATAACAAAACTGCGTAAAGACAAAGAAACAATAGTAAAAGAAGGTGAATTCCCTGTAGAGAATCTATCCTTTGATGAAGAAGGTTATCTTACTATTAATGGACTAAGATTTGATGAACATCAAACATGTGAATCCGATACCATACTTATAGTAGCACAACTAATGTGTAAGATGAATATAACACCAATACAGATATTAGGTGATGCATCATTATTAGATTATAAGAAACTTGATAAGTTATATGATATAGCAGAAGCAAATGGTAAGATCATGTTTGTTGATGAGATTGATCGTACACTCGATAAATTAGTTATCGTAGGATATGAGAAGAAGAATAAAGAAGAACAAAAAGAAAAGAAACCAACTAAACCATTATTTTAATGAGAGAATTTGAAATAGAATATATATCACATGATATTATTATGGCTGAAGACTTTAATGCTGCCAGAAGATTATTTGTTTTAAAACATAATATACCAGATGCAGCAACTTGTTTCTACGATGTAAAATCAGGAGAAAAGAAAGAAGTGATAGGTCATTGTGAAATGTCAGAACTACCTATTTTTGAAGGAGAAAAATATACTACTGATGGAGAAGTAATGTGGTTAGATAGTGAGTGTGAAGATGATCCTATTACAGATAACAAAGAAGAAGATCCTAATTTATAAATTAATTAATAATAAATAACATGAGTGATACAAAGAAAATTCGTGTAGCAGAAGTAGAATTCCAAGATGAATTCCGCCCAGAAGGTAAGAGCTTTACTATATTCTATTTCAAATTAAAGACAGAAGATGGTGAATTGGCTCGTTTCTCTACTAATGGACGTAACCAGACTAAATTCCTTGTAGGTAATGAATATGAAGTAGTAGTAAGTACCAAAAATAACAGGAGTGGTATAAATACATTCTTTGACTATTCTGATGCATACAAAGAATCACATAAAGCAAGTAGTGGATCTACCGGAGGACAAAAGAAAGGTGGTGCATGGAGTCCATATGTAAGACCAAGAAGTGAAGCAATGTCTATCATAGCACAATCATCTTATGAAGCAGCAGTACTAGCATCAACCAAATTAGCAAAAGATAAACTTACTTCACATAGCCAGGTAAAAGATATCGCAGAGATGTTTGCTAAGTTTATTATTACTTCTTCTGGATTCGATTCTCCTGAATGTAAGACAGGAGTAGCAGACAATCTTAAAGTGGCTAATCAGAAATCAATCACGTATCAGAATGCATTAAAACGTGCAGTAGATATGATAGATTTTCCATTCTTTGCTCCATTATCAGTAGATAAAGTACCTACTTGTTCTACTCAGAAGATTATTGAAATGGCTGAATTAATTGTAAAAGATATAACTGAAATAGCAAATGGACTTTAGAAATAAAAGATATTGTCCATGGCAAGATGATACATTATGGGGTGAAAGAGCTGCAAAAAGTGGTTTACTTTATGGTGTATATGATAATGAATTAAATAGAAAATGTACTGATAAAGAACAAGGAGGATTAATACAATCTAAAGAACAATCAGTATTAAAAGCAGTTGCAATGAATATAGCAATTAAAAAGAGTAAATAACTATGGATTTTAAAAAGTATCCACTTACACAATCACTAATATCCAGATTCCTTTACAAAGGTGAAGAGAGAGAACTATTCTGTCCAAAGAAAACGTATTGTATTGATATGATTAAATCACATCATTATCGTACTGCTTCAATGCTTAATGGTTCTTATTTTGAAACTCTTTGTATAGGATCTGGTGCTGGTGGTCGTATAACAGATGATTTACCACGTAAACGTCTTGTTAAAGCAAGAGAACTGGAAAATATAAAACGTAAAGAATCAGGTCTACCAGAGATAAAAGGTGATAAGACCATGGATCAGATACGTATTGAACAACAGGCACAGAGATTTAAAGTACTCTCTGCAAAGTATCAGATAACAGTAGAACCAAGAGGGAATACACAAGTAAGGATAACTGTACCATGGCATAAAAATCCAGAGATATACTTATCATGTGAATTTGATATATTCCCTACTGCAATAATTACCAATGAAGGACTAAAATTAGCAATAATAGATCTTAAACTTACTGCTGATATAAATTCTCAATTCGGGGAGTACTCATGGGGTGCGCCAGATTTCATGGACTTAATTCAAGCTTATATGTACCACTACTGCGCACGTCAAGTTATTAATCATATAGACACCAATCCACATATAGTTGAACTACTTACTAAGCCAGCCGTTTCTTTAATACAGCAAAATCAATTAGAATTCTATTATTGGGTTTTCAATTATAAAAAGGAATCTTTAGAGGACAAATTAATTAAAGTTGTTTGGGATTCTATGAAGGAACAAGAGTTACATGAGGCAATAAGAAAGACTGTATCTCTCATTGACTATTATTCTGCATTGAATTGGCCAGCAAAATCAAATTATAAACTCTGTAAAGAGTGTACAGTATTCGAATGTCCTTCAAAAACAAACGTTCAGAGTGTATGATATATTAAATAAGTTGTATATTTGCTATTGTCTAAGCGTTCTTACTAATAAATAGCAAAAGATATTAATAGTCCCCAAAGTGAACATTCCTTTATTGGTAAGAGCTTAGACACTCGTTCATGGAGGGGACTTTTTATATTATATATTATGGAAAAACTTTGTGGCATCTACAAGATTACTTCGCCAAGTAAAAAGATTTATATTGGTCAAAGTAATAACATTAAAAATCGTTTCAGATATTATAAGAAACTACAATGTAAAAAACAATTACATCTATATAATTCATTTATTAAATATGGAGTAGATAAACATAAATTCGAGATATTACATTTATGTACAATAGAAGAATTAAATACTATTGAAAAATATTATGTTGATTTGTACCAAACTTTTAATACAAAGTATGGAATGAATCTTCGTGATGGAGGTGGAAATAAAACTACTTTTTCTGATGAAACGAGATTAAAAATGAGTCTTAAAAAGAAAGGAATTCCTACTAAAAGCTGGATACCAAGTAAAGAAACAAGAGAATTATGGAGTAAGCAAAGAAAAGGTAGAAAACAAACACTAGAACAAATAGAAGCAAAAAGACTTAGTCAAACAGGTAAAAAGTTAATTGTAAAATTAAGTCTAGAAGAAAGCAAGAAAAGATCATTGCGTATAATAGCAATAAGTAAAAAAAGACATGAAGAATATCTAAAGACAGGTATTCAAACATATAATATGAGAATCAAAAAATTTGAATGTAAAGACAAAACTAATATACAAAGTGTATAATAGATATTTTGTGGTGTGAAGTTATGTTGTGTTGGATGGTGTGCAGTCCAGTAAAGTTTAGTATTTTAGGGTATTGTCAAGTGGAGTATTGTGTTGTGTTGTTAAGTCGTATTTAGTAATTTATCGTTTTGTATGGTAGCGTACTAATTAGTAATGTTAAGTAAAGTTTAGTGTTTTTTAGTATTAATTTAATTATTATTTATGAAAAAGTTTAAAGTAAGTATTTATACGGAAAAATACATGCAGCACAAAATGTCTGATGAAAAATTAGAGGAATGGGAAAAGAAAAGAGGAGTTATTATAGAAAGAGATGATATTGCTTATACTGATCTTGTTCGTGCTGAATTCCATTGTTATCGTAATAAAGATGGTAGATGTTATGTCCCTTCTGAACATATTAAACAATCTCTTATTAATGGTGGAGGACAAGTTAAGTCTAAGGTAGGTAATGGTCGTAAATCAATGACAAATATAGTTGCTGGATTATTTACTGTATCACCTGAAGAAATATTAATTCGTGACTTTGATACTATTGACAAAAGGAGTGCAGTTAATAGGAATGTAAAAGCCAGGATCATTACTATTCGTCCACGTTGGAATGAATTAGAATTAGAATTTACTATTCTTGTTAAGAACGATACCGTTACAAAGGAAACAGTTAAATCTATTATAGAGAATGCTGGTGTTATGTATGGTATTGGAAGTTATCGTCCAGAGCACAAGGGGGAGTTTGGCGTGTTTGATATTGTAAAATTTGAAGAATTAAAATAAATTTCCTAATTTTACACACCAATCAATGAAGTCATGCAAAGCGGTGTGAAGTTTTGTGGTGTGTGGTTTCGTGAGGTATTGTAAAGATAAATTAAGAGGGAGTATAAACACTTCCTCTTTTTTTATTATGTTTGAGAAATAAAAGAATTTAAAGAAGTTAAATCAAATTAATAAATTAATTATGTTTAAAACAATACCACTTTTAAGAGGATTTACAGAAATACAAAAGATTTACGAATTAGCAGTTAAGAATGATTGTGTTATTTGTGGTGGTTATGCACGTTATTGTGCATCACCATTACTTACTGAAAAAGTTAAGTTTGCATCTGATATAGATCTATTTCCTAAATCAGAAAAAGCATGTGATAATATGCTTAAAAATCTTAATAAGATGGGATATATGAAAGGTTATGAAAATCATGTATCTATTACTATAAGACCTAAGAAAAAGAATGATGTAACACTTGCATCCATTCCTACTCCACAGATCATCAAACCAGTTATAGAAGGTAAGATAGTAACACTTAGTACAGTTGAAGAAATATTAGAAAACTTTGACTTTACTATTGTACGTGCAGCAATACTATCTCCTACTGAAGTAATGGTAGATGAAGATTTTGAGAATGATGAACTACATGGTTATCTTAGGTTAAAGAATATTCATTGTCCAATTAGTTCATTACTTAGATGTTGTAAATATGCTCGTAAAGGTTATTTTATGAGACCAGTTGAAGCATTAAAGTTATTTCAGGATTGGACTAATAGAGGATCAGACTATCAACAGAGGATAACAGAATTATTTGTTGTATCAATGAAAGGAGATAAAGAAGGTGGTATAACACGTAAAGAAATTGATGAACTTGAAGCATTATTAAGAATTGATTAAATGAGAAAAAAAGATATCACACTACAACAAAAGATTAAAAATATGATCTGTGAAATTGATAATGAACGATATTCCGATATGATCATAGAAAATACCGATACTTTAAATAGTATTGGATTAGATAGTTTAGATATAGTAGAACTAACATTAAAAATTGAAAAACAGTTTAATATATCTATTCCTGATAAAGATGTAGAAAGTTTTAAAGATAAAACTATTGCTGATTTAACTATTTATTTATCCAATTATAACTTAAATTAATTATGACAAAAAGATTATTAGATTTTAAGGAAAACCCAGTCCAATCATTATCACTTAATGAGTTAAAAGAAACAATTGACGAAAGGAATATAGGTAGTAATCCTATTTCTGGAATAGTACATTATGTCCTATTAGAACGTATACAGGATATGTTAGAGAAAGCAAAATTCTCATTTGATATGGAACCTATTTATGCTACATCAGGTGGTGCTAGTGCATTCCCTGGTGTTACTAAACTACCAGTACTTGAACAACAGTATGGTGAAGGATCATTACAGGCCCATATCCTTAGAAGAATGATTACAGCATTTAACATTAAGAAAGGTGAAACAGAAGATACTACTCAATCTATTGCTGTAGCATATCATCAGCAAGGTATTCAGGTTGCATTTGGACCTAATGTAAAGATATGTAGGAATCAATGCATCTATGGTGCTAAGAATAGGTTTCAGACATATGGTGATGGTAAACTTGATGTAGAAAGATTATTCCAGATCATATCTGATTGGATCCTTAATTATGATGAGATAAGAGCAAGAGATGTAGCTATTCTTGAAAATATGAAGAATGTTGTTTTAACGTATCCTAATGTATGTGATGTAATAGGTGAACTAAATCTTATCAGGGTAGAAAAAGATAGTCTTAGATTACGTCCAGAGTATATCCTTCAGCAAAACCAAATTGGAGATATAAGTACTACATATCTTAAATACCTACAAGGAGATAATAAAAGTCTTGACTATCAAAAAGGACTTACATTATATGAGTTCTACAATATGTGTACCGCATTACTAAAACCGGAATTTACTGACTTGCCTAATATCATTGGTAGAAATCATTTACTTGGTGATTATCTGATTAATAAATTTGAATTAGATAATTCTATTTTAAATTAATTAACTATTGTTTAATAAGGAGAGGGACTATTTAAGTATAGTCCCTTTTCTTTTATTTAAATAAGATATGAATAATTTAGTTAAATATACTCATGATAAAGGATATGGTAGATTTACCTTTCCTACTATATTTAGAGATAATGCACATTGGACAAGAAGTAAAGATCCAAAAGTAGTACCTGATGGTAGTATATTATGGTATTCTATTATCGTTAATGACTTCTATGACTTATCAGATGATGAATTAAAACTCATACTTAATGAGTTTATGGAATTAACTGATAGACAAGAAAATTTAAAAAAATTCTTTAAACCATTATTTGATAATATATGATAAAATAATGGATTATTGTGATCAACTACATTTATCATCATTTGGGAATAGAGAAGAATTAACAATTACTACATAATGGAAAAAGTAATTAACAAACCAATGGAAGTACAATTTCGTGAGTGGAAATGTAAATTAGTTTTTAGACAATATTTTAATAAACGTACAGCAATAGAATTAATAGAAATAGGAACTAATGAACCTATTGCAGTTGCTACAGTTAATCTTCCTGATATTGATTTAAAACAAGATGAAGTAGCAATTAAAAATTATAGTGAAAATGAAGGAATGTTAAATGTTTTAATTACAACAGGTATAGTAAGTACTCCAATAGATTTAGTACATAGTGGATATGTAGAAATACCCATTTGTCGTTTATTAATCAAACCAGAATAAATATGAAAAGAGAAATCTTTACATTTAATGGAAAAGATTATGAAAATAATCAAGTTGTACATTTTACCTTTTGTGTACATAAAAACTGTATTGAAAAATTTCTTAAAATAGTTGGTAGTAATAAATACCAAAGTAAAAAAAGACTTACTTTTTCTCCTATACAAACTATTTATAGTACTTCTGTTTCATTTAAAGGAAAAACTATATTTGGTTGTTATCTTGCTTTTCATCTATATAGAATATTAAAAGAATTAGGAGTACATGATTGGGATGAAGTAAGAGATAATTTTGTAGTATATCAACATAAATTATATAATGAATGAAAGATCCAGGATATTGTATTAATGATGAAGTAGAAATGATAAATGATTCTCCAAGAAATCAACCTCCTATAAAAGCAGGAACAAGATTTCGTATTCGTGATTTCCCTCCATGTACTATTAAAGTAGGAACTAAATTTAATTATTTCCTATATGGTAAAACATCAAACGGAATTGATGTAAGAGCATTTATTGAAGAAGTAAAACGTATCCAATGAAAACAAAAGAAATAATAGAAACAAAAGCAGAAATAGTAACATTAAAGTTTAAAGTACCAAAGAGTTTTAAAGATCCATTAAAGATTATAACTAATGAAGATAGTTTTGATGAAATTGGTGTTGAAGAATGGTCACACTATTATAACATCCACATTGGGTTACCTGTAAAAGAAGAAGTATGAAAAAACAAATATTAATATCTACTGATAGTCCAAAAAAAACAAGAGTATCTATACCAGTACAACTACAGGGTGGAAATCCCTTATTTGGATACATATGGATAGATGATGTATGTTATACCATTATTAAAAAACGTAATATTACAGTTAAACGAACAGTATTAGGAAGATGAAAAATGATGAACTAATGGAAGAAGGATTAAAAGACTGTCCAGAATGTAATGGAAATGATCCAGAATGCGATCTATGTCTTGGTGCGGGTGTAGTACCATATACAGAAGAAGATGCAATAAATGATAAAGAAAATGAATGTATTAGCAATAATGATATGATGAAAAATGGAGATTAATGGGATAAAAATAAAGTCTATTCGTCCAATGACAGAACAAGAGAAGAAAGAATATATAGGAAAAGATAACTACTTTCCTTATGGAAATACATTATTTTGTATAGAATTGGTCAATAATTCAATTATCTATCCTAAATTTGCTTGTGTTAAATGTATGAGTTCTGAATCTTGTTTATTTAATTTAATCATATAATCAATGAATACCTTACAATATATAAGAGAAATAACTAATAATGTACTTTTATTAGTTGATGATTCACCAAGCAAAACAACAGCATTAGGTTCAGGAGAATATTTTTGTCTGATATTTTTTACTGAATATAAATCCTATTTACATAATTACTCACAATATAAAGGTAAATCAAACTATAATGAAGATGCGGATTGTTATGATATAGATATATGGAAACAAGGATCTAATAATGGTTATTATTTATCTACTAACTATGATAAAATAAAAGACGACAGTAAAGGCAGAGTAATTATAGTAACACCAACAGATATTACACAATGTGTAGTATTAGAAGATACAAATACAACATTAGCAAACACAGGTAATTATATTATTAACTAAAAACAATTAAACTTATATTAATAAAAATGTCTATATTTGTTATGTGTTTATGTGAGGACACTTAAAGATACTGGTAGAAATACCCAAAAACCCCCGAAGTGCCTCACATCACTAAAGGGGTTTTTAAATTTATTAATATGAAAGAGATTAAATTAAGTCAAAAAGGTAAAGTTAATAATGGTAAAATTACTATTGTTGACGATGAAAATTATGATTATCTAATGCAATGGAGATGGACTGCAGTAAAATTTAAAAATACTTACTATGCTATGAGGAATCAATATATAGGGGGAGGAAGAGATAATCCAAAATATAAATATTATGCAATGCACCGAGAAATAATGAAAACTCCTGATAATATGGAATGTGATCACGCTTTTCGTAATGGTCTTGATAATAGAAAATTTATTGAAATAGATGGTGAATTAAAAATTAATCTTAGGAATTGTACTCATACACAAAATAGTTTTAATAGAACAAGTTATGGAATGTTTAAGAGTCTTGGAGTATTTGGTACTAAATATAAAGATAAAACATATATTTTTGCAGCAATAAGACATAATAAAAAACTTATACATTTAGGTAGATTTAAAACAGAACAGGAAGCTGCATTAGCATATAATGAAGCAGCAATCAAATATCATGGAGAATTCGCTAATCTTAATATTATAAACTAATAAATTTTAATTATGGATCAAAACAACATTCTTCAAATGAAATTTTCGAAAACCAAGATAGAACAACTTATTACAGTATCTTACTTTGTACCGGAGATCAATCGTAATCGTACAGAAGAGATAACAGAACAACCTCATCAGGACTTCTTAGCAGCCCTTTTAAACCTATCTCCATTCATAGCTGATGTTTTCTATGCATCAGAAGATAAGAAACTTTTATATAGTGCTACAGGGTTTAAATACAGTAGTAATGATAAAGTAATACTTACTGGTAAGGTAGCAACAGAAAGTGGATCAGTAGTAGGTATTGCTACTCCTGCTATTAATACAGAAGAAGATACTTATGGGTTTGAAGAAGAATTAGCAGAAGCAGTATCTACTATGGTACTTGAAACACATGCATTATTAACAGGAAAGAAAGTAGGAGTAAAACAACTTACTATTGAAGATGGAATTAAATCTAATGAAAAAGATGAACAGAATTATAGTGAGGAAAAGATTAAACAAGAATTAAACGAAGAAGATAAAGAAGAAAATTTACCACCGGATAATGATGAATTTACATTACCAGAATAAGGTTTAATTAATAATATAAGGGTAATTAGAAATAGTTACCCTTTTTTAATCTCTTATAATATGGATTTAACAGATAAAGAAATAAAAGAAGGAAATATTTTAATAGTAGATTTTCTTGAATGGGAATGGCATTCTAATGTAAATGATGAAACAATATGGATTCCTAATATGTATCCTTTTACTGATGTTGAAAATACAGGACAAACTACATTTAATATTATGGAATGTGAATTTCATAATAATTGGAATTGGATTCATTCATTATGGGAAGAATTGCATAGAAAGGTTTGTATTCCAATGGTAAGAGATAATAAACACTTAAAATATCTTCATCCAATAATACAAGAGACTAAGAAATCTATTATATGGGGATATAAAGAAACAACATACCAAAATATGATTAAATTAATCAAACTTTACAATAAACAATTTGAAAACGAATGACAGTTATAACAGGTATATTAATAGTATTGTATTGTCTATATCAATTATTAGATATAGATATGTTTATAAAGAAGTTTCATGGTGCAATGTTAGAAGGTACAATTGATGCATTTGTATTCATTGGCATAATAATATGGTTAGTTGTTCAATTCTTTTTACAAAGTGCCTTTATTGCTTTAATTCCAATGGTTTTTATGTTATTCCATGATAGTATATCACCATGGAGAAGAAAGTTATTAAACATCGTTATATTGATTAGTTTAATAACAATAGTATCATTTATAGTATTGAATAAAATGTATTTTCATTTTAATTTCTGGACATTGAATTTTTAAACTATGAATATTGATATAAATATACCAGACGGACAATCTGGAAATTGGAGTGTAGAAACATTTGAAGTGCCAAAAGAAGATCTATCACAATTTATTTCTATGATGAAATATGGAAGAGGCGTTCCTGCAGGAATATATAAAAGACTTACATATAAAGGATTAGTTGTAATGAGTAATACACCTGATGAAATACGTGATTTTATGGGTTTTGTTTATAGAGCAAAAGGAAGTATCTTAATTAATGGATTAGGTCTTGGAGTGTTATTAAAAGCATTATTAGATAAATCTGAAATAACTGATATTACTGTAATAGAAAAAGAACAAGATGTAATTAATCTTATTGGTCCTTATATTACAGATGAAAGAGTAACTATTATTCATTCAGATGCATTTGATTATATACCACCAAAAGATAAAAAATATAACTATGTGTGGCATGACATATGGGATAATATTTGTGCTGATAATTTAAAAGAAATGAAAATATTACATCGTAAATATGGAAGAAAAACAGAATACCAGGAAAGTTGGTGTAGAGATAGATGTGAATATCAAGCAAAAAAAGATAAACAATATGATCGTTATAATAAATATTTTTAATTATGTACGTAGAAGATATAATAAATAAACTTAATAAGAAATTAGTTCGATTTGCCAATGTAGATTACTATCCTGCAATAACAGTACAGGATATGTTAAGAGATAAAGCAAAAGAAAGTATATCATGGTCAGTAGAAGATTTTGAAAACCAAGCAAAACAGAATTGTAATGATGATGATAACTGGGACCAATATTATAATAAAGATATGTTTTGTGAAGCATTACGTATCATGATAGAAAAACATGATGCCAGTATAGGTATTTCATGGGATACTGTAGACTATTACTTAGAGACATATTGTAGTATTAAAGACTATGTTGAACCATTAGTAATGAAAGAAAAAAAGAAAAATACTATTACAACAAGAGATTTATCTGCGATTGATGATATAGAAGAACATAAAATAAGAAATAGATGAATAGAAATGATGTTGAAAGTGATGGGGAATGGTATCTATCATGGATGTTTGATGAACTATATGATGCTGGCATAATAAAAAGATATTTATATGAATCAAATTCATTTACATTATCACGTACCAGGACTTATCCTATATTAGAAATAAAGAAGACTAAGACAAAGCTAAAAGAATTATCATTTCTACAAGAACATACTTATAAACCAGATTTTTTGCTTGAATGGAATGAGAAGTATCTTAATAAATTCTTTAGAATAATAGAAGATAATACCTGTACTGTTAAATGTCCTTTCTTTGCTATCAGATCAACTAAAGATAATAAACCTTATACATTTATAGAATGCAAACCGATTTTTGATAAAAATTCAATGTCCAGACTATTTAGGATTAATCAGAAATGGTTATATGATAAGTATGGTTTATTTGTACAGTTATGTATAGTACCTACTATATTTGAAAAGATATTTACTCCTGATAGATTTCGTTTAACGGACAAAACAATGCAACAAAGAATATTAAAATACGAACCAATAACACTTAATGAATATTTAATGAAATTAGATATATGAAATTTATTTTTAAAACAATTAAAGAAAAAGGCAAATGGTCATTCTTACATGATCCATATCATGTAATTAAATTAAAAAGAATAAAAATTGGTTCAATAGATCATTTATATCCTCATACTATTAGATTAAAAATAATAAAGGATGAAATACATAATGATAATAATCCTAATTGTAAATGGATGTGGATTGCATTAAAACATAAATCTATTTCATTAGAATATGCAAAACAATTTTGTAATGATAATATAAAAGAAATTACTAACAAGTATAAATTATGTATGAATGACTAAAAAAGAACTTTTAAAGCAAATAGATAATTTAGATCTTCGTGATGATGATCCTATCGTAATAGAAATAGACAATAGAAATGAAGATTATTCACATCATTGGATAGATAGTTATGATTTTACTATTGGTACAATAAAGTTAGATGAAGATTATACAGAAATAAGATTTAAAGTAATACCTAATTAATATGATAAAAGAAACAAAAATAAATACTACTATAGAATCTATACATGATACTATGTTTGGATTAGTTATAACAAATACAGATAAAATAATAACTGAAATTAAATATTTTGATATATCTACTCCTGAACAAAAACCATTATGGGTTATATCTAATAAAGAAAAAGAATTAGGTAATTTTTTACTTTTAATGAGAAGATATTTAGAAGAAACTAAAACAATATAATAATGGCTTATTTCAGTAATTCAACAGAAGGATCAGTATTTGAATATCAATGTTCATTATGTAAATATGGACAAAAAACATGTCCTATATTCCTAGTTCAATTTGAATTCAATTATGATGCATGTAATAATGAAGTAGCAAGAAAGATCCTCGATACTCTTGTACAAAATAATGGTACGTGTGCAATGTGGAAAGAGTTTAAAAATGACTTTAGGATAGATCCTGAAAGTAAAGATCAATCATTATTTGATGAAGTATTTAATAATAATAAAAAAGATTGAAAGATTTTAATACAAATACTACTAATTGTGATACATGGTTAACACCACCAGAATTAATACAATCATTAGGTACATTTGAGTTAGATCCTTGTAGTCCTGTTAATAGACCATGGGATACTGCATTAAAACATTTTACAGTAGAAGATAATGATTTATTACAGGACTGGATGAATTATAGGGTATTTTTAAATCCACCTTATGGAAATCAATTAGAAGCATGGTTAAATAGGATGGCAATGCATAGTAATGGTATCGCATTAATCTTTGCTCGTACTGATACAAAAGCATTTCAACAATATGTATTTCCTTATGCCAATTCAATCATGTTTATTAAAGGAAGGATTCAATTCTATACTATTGATGGTAAACAAGGGAACAATGCAAATGCACCTTCATTACTCGTTTCTTATACAGACTATGATAGTGATATGATTGAATCATCCGGTATAAAGGGTTTTCATGCCCTTTTAAGACCTGATATATTTATAATAGGTATTCATCCACAAGAAAACCGATCGTGGAAAATAATAGTACAGGATGCATTACAGACTCTTAATAAAGAAGCAACATTAGAAGAGATATATAATACTGTAATAAAACTTGCGCCATTAAAGATTCAACGTAATAAACACTATAAAGAAAAGATAAGACAAACATTACAATTTCACTTTAATAATATAGATAAAGGAATATGGAGCAATTAAAAAAAGAATTAATTCATAATAAATTATCAGATAAAACTTATTCACTTTGTGAAGCAGTAGCAGATATATCATATCTTGCAGGAGAACATAAATACTATAGTGGTAATAGTAGACAAGATATTGGTGATTTTATTCAATGGGCATTTGAATTTGAGAAAATAAACAATGGAGTTAAATGGGGTATAGATTCTAATATAGATTATATTGATGCTATTACTTCATTCGCTGAAAATAAAATGAAATGATTAATCCAATAACAGAACTGGAATACTTCACTGAACTACCGGAAGGATATGTATTAATGGAAAATTATAGTGAGTTATTTAAACTTAAAGAAGGAGAAACAGTACTTACAGTAGATACTTCTATTATACGTGAAGGATTAATACTCATTGTATTCAATCCGGTAACAAAAGAATACTATCCAAGACATCTATCTAATTGTAGTGATAAAATTAAACTACTACAATACTACAATGATTGGAATCTTTATATTAAAGAATCTGATTTGATATGGAATAAAAAGAAATAATATTTTTTCAGTAATTAGTTAATAAATGTAAAAGGTCCTTTGGAATCCATAACCAAGGGACCTTTTTTTTAATCCACGCACCTATACTTTATCTCCATTTACTAAATTGATCTAACTGTAATATCTTAGTCAGATCTTCACTATTCTCTATTCTTCTTATAAAATCAGTATAACTACTCATCAATGGTATTGACTTTCTAAACTGTACCCATCCTTTAAAATCACCCCTATCAGTAAATGCATCTGCCTTATCTCCAAATGCGATATCCCATGTGGCACCCATCATTGTACTTGCTGCAGTAACTGTCTGTAATGCCCTTGAAAATGCTACTGGTTGCATACTCTGTACTCCAATCTTCAATAACTGATTAGGACTATATTGTTGTACAAAATTATCCATCATATACATCTTCCACCATTGTTTCATGGTATCATTATCTTTATCATCTCCGAACATCTTTAGATATGCCACATATGCAGTCATCCATAATCCTAATGTAACACTTGCATCAATAACATGTAACCTTAATTCTTCCGGCATATTATTCCATTTATAATCTGGATTACCAGCACCCATCATTACTGATGATAAAAAGAATTTACCAAGTACTCTTATCCTTCCTTCATTATATCTCTGCATCCATTCATATACATCTTCTCCTTCATGTCTATCCATAGTCTTTTTAAGATATCCAAGATCTAATTCCTTTCTCTTTGATGCCAATGCATTAAGTAATAACCTGGGATAATACTTCTTTAATTGCATGAATATCTTACCAAGAGTATATACTTCTATTGCTGCTGCTTCTTCCTTTCTATATCCTCCCTGTAATCTCTCATACATCTTCTTTAGTTTGGCTATCTCCTGTGAAGTAAGTTCTTTAAGTTCAGTATAAGTCTGTTTTTCTCCTACTCCTTCTCTCTGGTATCCTCTTGTCCCTCCTTCCCATACTACATCCCATTCTCCATTCTCCATCTGTTTTGGCTCAGAATAACTATCCCATAAAGTCTTACCTGTCTTTTGATTCTTCATATGATGTAATGTAGCAATCATTGTCTGCATTGCTACTGCTTCTTCTCCTATCCTATGAAATGAATACATTGTACTTTCAGATACTGCTGCATTACGTACAGATAATAAATATCTGTCTGCTGATCTGAAATCAAAATTATCAGGTAAATACCTTAACTTTTTAAGTAATAACCATGTCTTATCTTTATCAATATTATTGGTTAATACATTTTTCCAATGTTCTCCAAAATATACACCATCTGCAAACAGATTATCTTTAAATGTACTATCTATTGCATCTCCGTCTATTCCTAAGAACTTAATAGAACCAATAGTACCTTTTAATCCATCCTTGTGTTGTAACATCATTGCATTAATACCATTACCACCACCAGTAAATGGTTTTAACCACATTAGAGTTGCAGATGTCCAATGTTTCATTAACATTAATAACGCATCACTACGTATTTCTTTATCTTCAAAATTAATTCCCCATAGATTTATTGGAATTCTTAATGGTTTACGTGATAATGTTTGCTGTACCGTCCTGCCAAGTATATCAGAAGTAAGTTTCATATTCAATATATCAGCAGAATGTTCATATATAGGTTGTCCTTTTATAGTCTGAGTATTCAACCACATTCTTACTCCTTCTCCTAATGCATAAACTGGATCCATGAATCTCTTATTTTCTATACTGGTAGTGAACTGATCAAATTGGAATTCTGGATTATAAGTAAATGCCCTATTCCCGTTTATCCTTGCATTACCCATGTATTTAAGTGGTAATACCATCGTTGCATGATTACGTCCTTCATAATTATTTTGGAAATAGAATGTAAGACTATCTTGTAACATATTCTTTATATATGTCTTATCAAGTAATCCTTTTAAGTAATTACCTTCTCCTCCTTCAAATATCATCTCTGATTCAGTCTTAGGTGGTTTAGGGAACCAACCAGGATAATACTTTATCTTCTCATGATCTTGTAATCCCTGGTTAAAATTATCAAGTACTGATATAGATTTTAACTTACCATATTCTTCTATATATGAAGTATGTTGTTTAAGATATGCATCTGGCCCTTCAAAGTAATGTTTATAATGGTTATTAAGCCATGTAAGATATGCTCTTTGTTTATCTGTTAAACTTTCATTCCATTCTTCATCTGTATCTATCTTATAACGTAATTCAGTTGATCCATTATTATCGAATTCTTTATACATAAACTCAAACATCTTTTTATAGTTGTTAAAGTTTAAGTATCTCTTATTACGTATAAGTAATGGATTGGCTGCATAATATTCATCCTGTACTGCACGATATAATCCTTTATGTGTCCAATAGTATTTCTCTAACTCTTTTGCTTTTGCTTCATCCATCCTATCCCTATACTTCTTCCACATCTGTATCTGTCCTATTGGAAGATCAGAATAGTTACCTATATAATCAAAGAAACTGGCATCAAGTTCTGGATTAAGTGTCATAGAGACTTCTGGATCTTGTAATAATTGCAATGCCCTTTCAGTAAGTATTTTCATCCTTAACTGATCTTTCTTATCAAGATCTTCATATCTATTCTTACCTTTCTTAACATCTACCTGTGTCTTACCTGATATCTTTTGCATTTCTAAAGTTACTTTCTGTAACATCTTTTCAGGACTATCATCATTCATTACAAGTTCTGTAACAAGATCATCATATACGTTTTTCTGTATCTCATTTATATAACCAGGTATATCTTCTGGTTTTGATTTAAACTCATGAGTATATTCTGATGCATTGAATAATTTAGGTGCTTTTTTAATAAGTGTATCATATATATTCTCATCTATTCCTGCTTCTTTAAGTGCATTTTTATCTTTTAGGAATGTCTTAATGATAGTAAGATAATCATCTACATCTACTTTACGCATAGGATCAATAGATGTTGCCTGGTATCTATTAGGAACATACATTATAGATAAGTCACGGAATTTAAGATCAGGGTTATTAAGTTTCATCATTAATGCATACATCATTATCTGCATCTTCTTCCTGTCTCTTGGTGCATCTTTTAATTGCCTCATCTGATCACCATACTTCAATAAACGACTAGATATATACTTATCAAAATTAGTACCTGTTGCCATATCCTTAATTGATACAGTACCATCTGAATGTTCTACTACCATATCTGCGGTACCTGCATATCCTAATTCCTTACTTGCTATTACTACTTCTGATGCAATAATGTCTTTAAGGTCTTTCGGTACATTATCATTAAAGGTATTTATTCCATGCATATTAAAGATGTCTTTTATCTTTTCAGTATACCACGAATAATCTTCAGGATTAATTGATATGTTTATAATATCTTTATCTCCATTACTATCTATTATTTCATAATCTTTATATGCAATAGATTGTATTTCTGATTTAATTTTACCTTCATTTTTACCTCCATTATATAATCTATCAATTGTAAGTCTGTTAAGTAAATGAATAATTCTACCCCTGACAGAATAATCAATAGATAATTTATCCATTTCATGTTTATACTCTTTATATGTATATTCTCTTGAGGCACTTCCTTTTATTGTTAAGTTTTTCTTAATATCCTTATTGGTATTTTCCCATACTTCATTTGCTTCTCTCTCTCCAAATGTTTCATGTTTACCAGTACTTCTAAATAGACTTATAAATCCATGATATATATCACTTATCCTTCCATACTTATTCTTATCACTATCTAAATAATAATCTGTTTCATTACCATTATCATCAAGAGGATTAGTAACATCAATATTATCTTCTATTATCTTATTAAGATATTTTGTTTCTTCATAATTAGTATATTCTGTTATAGGAATATCCTTATAAATAACAAGATTTCCTTTACTATCTACATATTGTCCATCTTCATTTATAGTAAGATAATTCTCTGGTGATATATTTTGTCTTAACCATTTATTAAGATAATCTGTTAATTTAGGATTCCAATCTTTATTGATTAATTTACCTATCCATGTAAGTATTCTTTGAGTTATCGACAATTTGTCCGATGGTAGTTTAATTGTATTTAATTCATCATAGAATTCACTATTAGTAAAGAATTCTGATATAAACTCACCACCTATATCATCCTTGTCTTTAAATGCTAACTTATATTTATCTTTTAATCCTGGATTAGTTGAAAGAATAAATTTAATCCATCCTTTAACTTCCTTACGGAATTCTTCATTACTATATAATTGCATTGTAGTCAATCCATGAACAAATTCATGTAATAATACTCTATCAATATCTTTATTAGATTTTCCTTTAGCAACCATCTGTATAAGATCAATAGATATTTCTCCGGTAGGTTTTGTAAATCCTAATACATTTGTATTGAGTTCTTCGTGTCCTATATAGTTAGTACCAAGTTGAGTTATATATGGTCTTAACCATTTAATAAGTAACTTCTGAAATCTATTAGTAGTACGTGAATCAATTTCATCAAGTATCTTTATTGCAGACTTATTATTGTACATATTTACTAATTCATCTAATCTATCTGAATTCTTTTCTTCTACAACTGATAATGTGTCTATAAGATTATTCCAATCATCATTGTTTGTTATTTCATTAACTACTTTATCTAATTGATAAGTGAGGTTTGAAACACTTGTAAGTACCCAATATGTACCTAAACTATTAAATCCTGCCTTTTTAACTAATGTATTAAATTCATTTTTATCAATTCTTAATAATTCTGAATGTATAATTTCTTTTATCTCTCCTTCATATCCTGCAAGTATAGTATCTATTACTTCTTTCTTATTATATACTTTATCTTCATAAGTACTTTCTTTTTTATGTGTTTTAATATATTTTTTAAATCTTTCTATATCTTCTTTAGAACCTAATAAATATATCTGACTTTCTTTTTCTATTGCAATTTCATTTAGAATATTATTAGAGTAGAATAAATGTCCCTTATTATTATTGTTTTTAATATTAGATATATCTTCTTTTGTATCTATAACTATCCCTTTCTTTACTATTCTAAAATTATTTTGATAATTATTAATATTTAAAAGTGCATAATATTCATTAACAAGTCCTTTATTTTTCCACCATTTAAATGCTTTTTCATCACTATTAATTGGAGAAAACCATATAAATTTTAAATCACCATAATTAGCATTCTTATCAAGTTCTGTCCCTGCCTTATTTATATCAAACTTTTCAAATTTATTTCTTGAAAAATGTATTACTATATCTTTAATAACACTTTTTGGAAATATTGTTTTTATATAATTTGAATATTGTGTTTTTGTTCCAATTTCACTTAATTCTTTATTATTATTAAATACTTCATTAATTCCATTAATAGGATATTCCTCATAAGTACTATTAAACATATCAAGTTGTTTACCATAAACAAACCTATCTAATAACTCACCATTAATAACTATCTCTATACCAAATCCTGATGGTTTTTCTGATAATATTCTTAATCCATTGAATTCTTCTTTATTAATCTTCTGCCATAATAGTCTTGCCTTCCCTAGTTCATTCTTATTTATTATTATCCTATCATTATAACCATGAAACGGCATATTCTTATTTCGTAATCTCTTATATAACTCCTGATATACTTTCTGTACTTCTGTTTTACTTTCCTGGAAATATGATTGTGATTTGTATGTCTTGATCTCTTTCATCTTATACATACCTTCTCCAATCTTATCTGTTACCTGATATACTTTAGGATAAATATTACTTGGATCAGAATAATCAGTCATACTAACTAATTGACATTTTTCTAAGTTTTCTACTTTAGTTATATAATATCCTGTTTTAAGTACAGATCCTTTAACCATCTTTAACTTAACACTATTGTTAATAGGATTAAATGCATCATCTTCATTATATTTTATAATGTCATCAATAGACCTAACATCATATATAGGTGATTCATTTTTCTTTCCTACTCTTGTATAGAATCCTGATCTTCCTTCTGGTCCTGTTAATCTACGGAAGACAGTATAATCATCATTATACTTCTCTACATGGTATTTAGGCCATGATCTTTCTACATCTGATTCAAACCATCTATCATAGTATAATCCTTCTACCATACCACTATTAACTGTCTTACCATCTTTAATAGTGGAGTTCTTTGTTACTCCTTTTGTTATTTTTACTCTCTGATTAAATATACCTTCTGGAAAGTTAATTGCAAGTTGCCCTTCAAACGCATTTGCAACGTGTTTAAGACCATCTTTATCTAATTCCTGAATATCCCTCATTATTCCTATTAACCTATCGCTGGTCTCTTTATAAATACGTCCAGGCAATACTTTACTATAGTTCCTCATCCCGAAACTCATACCATAATTAAGTAAAGCATAATCAACAAACATTTTCTGGAATAATGTATATTCTCCTTCTTTTGGATTTTCAAACTGTTTATATTCTCCACTTATCTTATCATAATCAAAATAATTAAGTTGTTCAAAGGATTGCTTATATAAGTTATAATCCATGTTATCCATACTTGCCGGACCATAAAATATTACTTTCTCTCTTCCAGTTCTCCAATCTCTTTTAATAGATATTGAATTGAGAAACATATTACCTTCATACTTTACCAGTTGTTCTTTATCATTCTTAGATTTCATTACTCTGATATGATCTTTGCCTTGTGCATCCTTGATCATATTAATGAATCTCTGGTTGTATGCATTGATACCAGTAAGAGTTACTTCTTGTGATTTCCCACTTCTCTTTACTATCATTGTTAATGGATCAATACCTGTTCGATTAACAAGACTGGTCATGATAAACTTAACAAATTCATCACGTACTAACTTATTATTATTATCATCACTCTTTGAGTCTAATGATACATTAATATCACTTAATACATTATCTGCAATCTTTCTAAATGATTCACTATAGATTATAATATCACCATTAACCTTATTAACAGTACTCTCTATTACTTTCAATGCTTCTAACACATGAGGATTAGAAGTAAAGAAGTCTTTTACATAATAAGGAAATGAACTATTATTATCATTTGGAGTGGTTGTTATACTTTCATATTGTGGTATTCCCATTACATTCTTTGCAGTAGATAACATATCTTCCATCTCTGCCATAGTAACAGGGAATGATCTTATTGAATTTGTTATCTTACCTATCTTAGCAATATGTTCTCCAAGAGTCTTTAATACATTATATTGTTCCTGTACTCTTAATTGAAAAGTAATAAAATCTAATTCATTCTTAGTATGTTCTTTTTTATCAAGTAACTCTTTAATATACTCTGGTTTATATTTAAGATACTCTTCCATCTTACTATCAGTGATACTAACATCTTTTGTTGCATCTTCTGTTAGTAATTCACTCATTCTTCTATTAATATATCCTACATCTCTATATCCATACTTAGTATAGTAACGGAGTATTGGTTGTGTGATGAAGTTATTAATAGTCTTGAATTCCACACCATGCATTACAAGTACTGAATATGCACGTATAGTTTCCATACCTGCATTAAGATATGGTAATATTCTTTCTTTAAAATTATCAAGCGCTGCATTGCCTAATGAATCAAATCTATATCCTGATTTTTTACCACTCTTTGTAAAATCAGTCATAGAATCAAAATTCTCTCCATTAAGAGTTATATGGTACCCTTCTCTACCTACTAATTTTCTACTTGCAAATATATCTTCATTACTCTTTATAGTATTATCATAGATACTTTCTATTGTTTCCTCAATTTTATCAATATTGTCTTTAGGATTAATCTTTATATCCTGTAAGTAATTTAATTTATCTATAATATTATTAATTCTTTTCTTCCTTTTTTCTGATTCATTTGCAAGTAATATATTACTAAACTCTTTTGTTAATCCAAGTATAGAATTATTTTTCTTATTTAATTGTCTTAGATTATCTGGAAGTTTCTCAGGAGTAGGTTTAATTTCCTTTTTAAGACTGGTTATAGGTAAGTCTTTATCTTTATCATTCTCTGACTGGTGAAGGAATGAAAATGCCTTAAACATACTCATAAACATACCTATCCCACTTTCTCCTGTGAATATTGTACTATGCATTTCTTGTTTATCTAATGCATTGGATACATCTAACTGTTTATCATGTTCTCCGGTTAACTTACTTATCCTGTCTTTTTCTCCATGTAATTCAGTAAGTGATATAGGTGATATCATTCTTAACAGGTTATCAGGACTACTTGTTGCATCAAGGAAATCTTCAATGATCTTATTAAGATAATATGCTTCGTTAACTTCTCTACGTGTCTGATCATTATCTATCTTATCAATAAAGGTAGGATCTCCATTAAATCTATATACTCCATCTTTAAGATCATATCCTATTGGTCCTTTATCATATTTAGTTACATATGATCTCTTAATGGTAAATAGACTATCTATATCAAAGTCAGATCCATGTAATACAACAAGTATATCAGGTGCAATAACTACGTTTGTTCCTTGTGAATCATAGAATCCTACTATTTTCATAGGTACCGCACTATGCATTTCTGATGATGGAATACGGAAACCTAATAAATCTTTTGACTTATTACTTTTATAAAAGAATAAATCATCTGGTTCTTTACCTTCATCTATTGCCTTTTGTATCCTATCTTCAATATCTTTTGCAATCATTCCTTTAGGTACTACTATCTCATAGTATCCCCTACCATCCTTACCTACCTTAAACCTTAAATCTCTTTTTAATTTAGGATCAAGATTCAATTCTTTATTATCAAAGGTTTTCTGTATTCCTAATGATGTCTGTAATACTAATTTGGATCCACTAAAATTAATATCTGCACCTCTTTTAAATACAGTTGATATATAATGAGTAAGCAACTTATCTGATATAGCAGGGAAATTAGGATCAATACCTTCACTTAATAATTCTTTAAGATTCTCTTGTGTGGTGTTACCAAGAAAATTCTCCATGATTTGTTTAAAGGATTTATTCCCCATCCATTTCTCTAATGATCCATAGTTACCTACTATGATCCTACTTAATGATGCATATATACTTTCTGATACTTCTTTATTAGTATCATATAATTTCATCAAGTATGATAACTGTGTAGGATATGATACATCACTATCAAGATCTGCTTCTGGATCAAGTTGTATCCTATAATCTCTATTATCAATAAGAAATTGTGAATCCGGTTTAAATTCTATATTCTGTGTTTCATCTGTTAATTCATTCCAGTTATTAAGTTCTGATGGCATACCTGCCTTTACTGCAGTAGCAAATACTAATTCATCAATAGGACTAATAATACCATCTACAATATTATTACGCATCTTATTCCTTATAGTATTCAATGCAGGATATTTTTCTACTAATTCATCTGATAGATTAATAGAAGAATATTTTATTGCTCTTGCACTACCATCTTGTTCTATATGATAATAAACACCTTTAAGTACATTACCGAAATCTTCACCAAATCCCATATTAATATCATCAAGTCTTTCAGGTAATACAAATCCCTGTGCATCTCCTGGTTTAAATCCTCCTTCTGGAAATAATTTCATTAATTCAGATAATTCCTCTTCTTTTATATCTGGCATTAATACTTTAATATAACTTTCTATATCCTTAATATTCTTAATAGGATCATCAACTAATACAACTCTTGCAATCCTATTCATACCAAATTTATCATTTACAAATCCTGTTTTACCAGGTGCAAATGCAATTGATAATCTCCTTATAAGATCTATTCCATTATCATAAGATGAAGTATCTCCGGCAACTAACTGAGTAAAATTATAACTATTAACATAATCATTAATAAAGAAATTAGATACTAATGCCTGTATCTGTGATTCTCTTATTAGATATTTTCGTTCCTCTCCTGCATCATAAGCAGACTGAGTATCCATGCCAGTTCTACTTGCATATTCTTCTGATGTTTCTACCATCTTTAAATGACCACTCTTATTCTTTGGTAGGTTTGCAATAGTATATCCAGGATATAGTTCTGTATCGATTAACTTGTTTAATTTTTCATTTACTAATTTACCATTAGTACTATAAGGTAGACTACTATCAAATTCAGTCCTATCATATATGATATTTTTTGTTAGTTCCTTGGATTTTTCATTAAGTAATTCATATATTTTCTTTGCCAGTTTCTTAATGTCTTTTACTTCTGATAATTTACGTTTACCTAATGCCTCATTAAGTACTTCAAATCCTATAAATGATTCAGGATTCTTACTTGTTAATTTCTGTTTTATATTAGTCTCTATTGCATTAATTAACTTATCTCTATCAAGTACATCTACTTCTACTCCAAATGGTGTCTTACGTTCATTAGGATATATATACTGGATATATTTAGGTTTTGCTTCACTACTATTTATGATAGAAGTAAGATATCCAAGTACAAAAGTTCTGAAATTATAATCACCCCTCTTTTCATTCTTATACTCCATAGAGTATTGTTTTCCATTATAATTATCATATTTTAATCCATCATCATCTATCAACCGATAGATTCTATTTATTCCATTAATGAATATATTATTTTTATAAAATGGTGTTTTAAATGTATCCTGTAATTGTAAGTTATTATATCCGGTCTGTTTTTTACCATATTTGGTATGTATAAGATTAAATATATTTTTATGTGCCTGACTACCTAATACTGCATTATATCTTCGTTTATTATTTGCATCATTAGATGATAATATACGTGATAGGTTATCTAATAAATTAACTGATTCAGTTAAATGATTAAGAAAACTATTAAAATGTTTATCTATAAGATATTCTACAGTGTATTCAATTTCTTTATCATCACTATTATCATTAATCTCTGAATCTTCGTCTTTTAATATATGATCTTCTTTTGGTAATGGTTTACCAATCATATTAAGTTTAAGAAGTTTAGGAAATACATTCTCTATATCCTGTTGTATAACTCCTGCCAGATGTGTTGTAAGTGATCCGACATACTGTGGTAACTGTATATGATATAAAAAGTCTTTAACAAATCCCAATGGATTATTCTTATTCTTTATCTTCCATTCATCAATCTTCTTTATTACATTCTTTACATCTTCTTCTGTACTTATTATCTCTCCTATTCTATGTGATAATCTATCTTTAATACCATTTGCTACTGCACTACCTCTTGCATTGATATAACGTATCTCATACGATCCATAAGATATAAATCTCTCACCAATCTTTGGATCTCTTGATCTATGTGAATTAAAATGACTTGTAAGACGTTGCCACATTTGACTATTATATAGTCTTAAACTATGATCTGATAATTCTGATTGTGATATACCTGTCTCTTGTATTATTCTTCGTGCAAACTCAATTGATGATTCATTATTCTTCTTACGTATGATATCTACATCACCATCTCTTACTGGTTTATCATTCTCATGTTTAATTTCATTTACTGATTTACCATCTTTACTATAAATAAATAGTTCAGGTTTAAGATATTTATATTGATTATTATACTTGGTGCCTTTTGAAGTTATATCACTTGTAAAACTATCATATACATTATTTACAAAGGATAATATTGATTTCTCATTTTCTGTAAGATCTTTTGATTTAAATGCCTCTGCAATCTGTTCTTTAATATTACCTTGTTCAAATGATAATCCTTCAAACATATCAAGCATCTTAACATATACATATCTCCATGCTAATAGATCACCATTATTATCTTCAATATATGATAAGAATTCCTTTACCTCATTAGTAATATCAAGTTCAGTATTAGTCCTGTTATTCTCGTTTATCTGTTTTGATAATGAATTACCAGCACGTTCTTTTATTATCTCATCTTTTAATTCAATATCAATATTAGATTTATATACACCACCTTTATAGTTATTGAATCCTGGGAATATATCTTTTGTTATCTCATCTATATTTTCATTTATTGATTTATACCAATTATATAAAGCAATATCTTTTTCTTTTTTTGTTTTATTAGATAATATTAATTGATATCTTGTTAAATCCTTAATAGTTAATTTTATATTTTTTTCAATTTCTTCATGTGTTGCAAATATGCCTCCTATTCCATTTAATCTATTTCTACGAAACTTCTTTAATACCCATTTAGATGCATGTATATAGTTATCTATTGTTTCAAACTTCTTAACAATCTCTTTCATGGACCTACTTGTATTATCACCATTATTATGACGATAATCCAATATACCATACTTAACCTTTAAAAATAGATCATCAATAGATTTTATATTGTCATTATATAATCCAATCAGTTTACTAAACTTAATAAATAACTGTTTAAAGAAATCAGATACTTCACCTATTATTCCTTTCTTCCATCCATGATACTTAACTGCAAGGCATTCTTCAAGATCAATATACTTATCATAATCTTTGAATTCCTTCTTTGCCATCTTCTCTACTTCACTTTGTTCTTCTGCAGTAAGGAATTCATTGAAAATCTTATGGAACACTTCATGTCTGGCAATATTCTCATACACGGTACCATCTTCATTCTTTGTAAGGTATAATATACCATTCTTGTATAATCCCCATGCTCTTTCATTTGCTTCAAAATCTATTACTGACTTCTCTACAAATTTTATATCTTTCTCTGTAATACCAGGAATAGAACCTTTAACTATTTTTAATGCAGTTTTCTCTGATACCTTCCTTCCAAGATATACTGGTCCGGTATCTTTTAATAGTTTAGGTTTCTTTTTAAACTTCTCAGGTATATCTTCATCAATAATCTCTTTCCCTTTCTCAATTACTTTTTCTATAATAGTTTTCTGTTTCTTCTTTTCTGTCTCAGTAAATCCTTCTGTTTTATTATCTACCTGTACTGATACACTTGTAGGTATTATATCTTCAAGATTAGTCTGTAATACACTTTCTATCTTACTTTGATTATCTTCTATTGTTTTACTATTTTCTCCCCATCCATTAATCTGTTTCATAACAAGTGGAGTACGTAGAGTAGGATGATTATTACCTCTAAACTCTACTATATCTTTTAGTACTTGTGATGTAATAGGTTTTACATAATGATCTTCTTTTAATTGTTTTAATTGATCTTTAGTAAGCAATCCTTTTTCTAATATGGTTTCTTCAACCAGATCAATATTATCATTGGTCACATAAGGATTAGTTATTTCCTTAACTAAATAATCATCACCAAGAAAATAAGGTTCAAATATTGAAGTTTTATTATCCTGTAATATCTTTCTTAGTTGTGAATAGTAACCTACATTACTTGTATTAGTATTAAGTAATGATTTAGATTTAGTTATCTTCTTTCCTTTATTCCACTCACTTCTTCCCCTTTGTTCTGATTTAACTCTTAAATCAAACCCATTAATATCCTTGTTTGCTTTTGATATTATATATAATGCAATATCTGATTCTCCTTGCCCTGGTACTATTGTATCTTCATATTCATATTCTCCTTTATCCTTTGAATCTGCCTTATTAAATCTATATATATAACCATATCCTTTATCATGTACTTGTTTATCTATTTTTGAGGTCCATGTTGCTTTATGGAATTCATATCTGCTATCATCATTGGTAAGATCTTTATCAAGATGATATTTCTCTATCATGGCATCTTCTGATTCGATCCTGGACCTTCTCTGACCTTTTCCATAGGTTCCTACTATAATAGGTGTAATAAGTCCTTGTATCTTATTAAACTCTGTCTTGGTAAGTTCTACAACAAATCCTTTACTTGCCTGTTTCTTATATTCATTATATGTAAGATTATATTCCTTGAATTCTATCCTATCATCTTTAAGTTGGTAATTGATAGAAAACATTTCAACCATCTCATTAAACTCACTACTTCCTAACTTTCCTTTTTCTCCTGTAATAGCTTCAATATGATCTATTGCATTATAGAATTTAGTTAATTTAACTATATTAGGATCATTCTTAGATAAGTTAACTGGATTAAGTCTAATATACTGTGTTCTTCTATTACGATCATCCTTACGTTTACTATTAACTAATAGATATGGTACTCCAACATATAGATATTTATCTCTTAGTTCTGCATATTCTTCCTTTGCAAGTTCTTTCTGACTAAATATCTTAATAGAATATTCAGTAGGTATATTCTGCCTGTTAAAATACTTTTCATTAATAATATCATATACTTTATTAAGAAATCCTTTTCCTTTATGAGTAGTATTTTTTGAATATTTATATGTTAATGGTTTTACAGTAGTTGTCTTACCTCTTTGTAGTATTGTTTTATTAAGTATATCTAATGAAGTAAATTTAAGTGATGTAATACCATCCTTTATACTTGTATTTACAATATTATATTTATCGTTTACTTCTGTTACTTCTTTACCATCAACTGTTGTAGTATATGTTTTTGCTCTATTTGTAATAATACTACCAAAGTCACTATATAATTCTTCTTCACTCATTATACCTAAATGAGCATATCTATTCTGTATTGGTTTGTTTTCTATATCATATAACTGACCAAGTATATGTATTGTATAACCAAGTATACTTTTCCCTGTTATATCTTCTCCTTTTACGTATATTACTTCTCCATTAGGTATAAGTTTACCTGTCATGGATCCTTCAGGAGTATTAATGAATCTGGTACCTATATATGTTGGAAATTTAAGATTATGAATATTGTTATTTTCTACTGTTACTACTTCAATATCAATCTTGTTATTGGTAGAATCTACTTCATCATTTCCTGTTTCGTCTTCACTCTCTACGTCTTCATATATCTCATCTACATTCTCTCCACCAAGATTATTAAGTATATCTTCTGTTTCTTTCTTAACTTCTTCTTTACTTTCTTTCTCAGTCTTAATAGGTTTAGTACCTTTCATTACATCTTCTTCGATACTTAACCTCTGTTTATAATTTTCTTTTCTTACGTTGTTTATTCTATTATTATCTTTTACATAATCACCATCTTTATTAAATGCATTATTCATATCAGGTTTAACCTGATTCTTAAAGGTATTAGTCTTATCGTATAAGTAAACATATTGTTTTGTTCTACTTGCTGCAGTATATAATGCCTTATTGAATTCAACCACATCTTTAAACTGATCCTTTGTTAATGTACTATACACTTCATCAAATTCTGTTCCTGCTACTTCTGTATAAGTGTATATTTCCATGCCAGGGAATTCATTAGCAAATTTCTTTGCCTCATTCTGGTTTGCTACTACAATGACTTTTGATTTACCATTACCTTTATGTACTTCAATCATCTTTTTAAGATTGGCAATATCTCCTGTATGTATTCCTATACTTCTCTCTCCTATTGCACCAGATGCATTAACAGTAATATCATTTACTTCATTATAGTTATCTTCATATATATCAAGGAACTCATTTATTTCAGGTATTATACTACGATGCTTTATAGTTAATGGATCAACTACAGTCATATATTCACTACCAGGTATAGATGATCTATTAATTATTGGTTCAGATGTCCTTATAGTTGTCCCTTCCTGTGCAGATACCTGATTAGGATCACCAAGTACAATTACTCTAAATGGTTTGTCTCTCTTTTCATTTATCTCCTGTAACTTATTTGATAAGGTTTGTAGATCTGGATTGTTTATTGCTGCTATCTCATCTATAACAACAACTTTAATACCAGGATCAATTGTAGATAGATCTTTAATAAGTATTGGTTCTGTAGTAGCAAGGGTAAATTGTTTAAGTACTGATACTGCATTGGCATGAGGTGCTAACATCTGTACTTCATTTGCTTTAATACCCATACTACGTAAGAAGTAATTAATAACTATCTTACTTTTCCCACTTCCTGCAAGACCTTTAATAAACAACCAGTTACGAAATTTATGAAGTTCTTTCTTATCACTTTTAATAGTTCTTAATGGTGAACTAAACCATCTTGCAATTTGTCTTACTGCACTTATCTGTTGGTTTGTTGGTGCCAGATTAGTTTCTGCAAATATCTCTCTTTCGATTTTTAACTGATCTTCAAGATTAATATCACTTTCAAGATATTCTTTTATATCCTGTAATGATTCAACTTCAATATGTTTATTAACTAACTGTAATAGTTTTGTTTTATCTACCTGTGTATATCCGGTTGATTCTTCTACTTCTGCATTATCTTTAAGTTCCAATACATCATTATTGGTCTTATATCTATCTATTGCAGTTTTTCGTATAAGATTATCTTCTCTTAATCCGGCAATATTTATAATAATATCTTTAAATACTTTTCGTGGATTAAGTGAATATTGATCTAATAACTTAGTATTAGACTTTATTCCTGTAGTTTCCGCCTCTATTGTTAACTTAGAATAAAGATCAGCAAATTCTTTAGTCTTATTATTATATTTCTTTTCAATAAGTTTAACAAAGGAATTTATCTTCTCTTTATTCTTACTCTTTTTAATAAGTGATATTATCTTATCAATAAATACTTCATGGTATCCATACTCATCACTTATATTACCTGCATCCTTTGCCTCATCAAGTACTTTCTTTAATTCAGTAGATCCTATGATATCTTTTACTTTATCATATATCTCCTGATCAGTTATTGTTATCTGGTTATCTTCACTAACCTGCATACCTAATCCAGAAAATCTTTTCTTATTTCTATTCTTCTGGTTATTCTTATCTATATCTTGTTTCTCATTGTAATTCTTTTCTACCTCTGTGACATTCTTTTCTAATTCTGATATAGACTTATCAATTGATTCAATAAACCCCTTAAAACCCTTCTTTTCAAGTCTGGTCTTTAAGTCTGTATTTTGATAAATATCCTTACGATCTTTAAGAGACTGTATTAATCCTTTTACTTTAGGAAAGTTATTATATCCTTCTGTATTCTTTATAGTACTTACTACTGCTTTTGATTCATTAACTATATCATCTGCTACTACTCTTTGTAACTTATCATCCAACTTCTCATTATCATTAATATCTTGCTTAAAGTTAAGTAATCCTTTACCTTCTTCACTTGGTTTAAGATTATTAAGTTCATCTACAGCAGTATTAAAATCATTCTCTTCTGTTATACTTTTACTTCTTTTATCATTAAGTTCCTTAATTGATGCTTCAACTTGTCCGGCATCAAGAGTACCATCTATCTGTTGTTCATTAATAACATCAAGATCTTTCTTATACTGTTCTTCACTATATATATTATCCTGTAGATTCTCATATGCCTTAGTCTGTACTTCTTTTACTGCATCAATATCCTTCTGTGTTACATCTTGTTTTCCTTTTGTTTCAATGGTACCACCACTATCCTTAGTAAGTATATTAACTGCATTTATAAATGGATTTTCAGATCCACTAAATGATTTTCTACCTTCTTTAACTTTATTTATCTCTGACTCTAATCTTACTCCTACTATTGCATCTGCCCCAAGATTAAAGTAATGTTGATCACGTAATCCAATACCACCAGTTTCCTTTACTACATCCTGTGTTATAGTAAACTTATCATGTATCCTATCTTCTCCATATATCTTAGTCTCTTCATCTTTAAGATATTTTAATTTCTTTGATTCAACACTATTAGGATCTTTTCTTACTTCATTCTTATATTGTTCTTCTAATGTACTTGTTGCCTCTTTCTGTTTAGAATATTCTTCATACAGTTTCTCTCTTTCTTTCCTATTCTCGAATACATCAATTGATTCCTGTGCATCATCACGTAATTTAGTTAACTGCTCTTTATCGGTAACTTTACTATCAATATCATCTAACCATCTTAGTTTAACTCTCTGGTATAAGTCTGCCTTCTCAATAAGTTTCTTAAATTCTATCTGGTCATCGTCTGCTTCCAGATCATTCTTATCTTTAGTCTTATCTTGTACCTGGTCCCATTCCTTCTTAATATTGTTTAATTTATCATTAAGATAATCATAATCTAATCCAAGACCTTTTATATCCTGATCTTCTGCTAACTGTTTAATAGGATTACGTTCCTGCATTGTTTCAAATGCCACATCACTATTTTCAAATACAGGATTAGATAAATATTTATATGCGAGTTGTGACAATCCTTGATTAAGTATAAATTTCTCATGTACCTCATCATTATTAAGTGCAGATATAAGTAAATGATCTGATATCTCTTTATTAGAAATATCATTATTATACATCTTTATTAGTTTATTAAAATCTAATTCTGTTTCCCCATTATCATTAATGATAGATTTAATCATCTTCTTACTACCATCTTCATTTACTATCTCTCTATCAAATTCTTTATAAGGATGTTTTATATCCTGTATGAATTGATTATCTGCAGTTGGAAGAATAGTCTTGATTAATTTATCATATTTATCTTTATATCCTTCTACCTTATTTCCTTTTGAATCAGTATAACCATATACAAATCTCTTTTCTCCTTGTGTTTCTTTTATTCCTGCTCTTGCACCAAATCCCATTCCCATCAATGCACCTATAAACATTGATTCCTGTCCTTCTGTAGTATTCCATCCTTTTAACCACTCATATGCATATCCTGGTCCACGTTTAAGAAACGCAGTACCATCTGCTTTACTTGCTTCATAGTTCTGTACTGCATTCTGCATGCCTTCTTCCCATGCACCTTCTGAAAATGCTCCAATACCTGCTTTTGTTAATGTCTTACGTAGATAACTTATATCTTGTGGTTTTAATTTACCAGTACGTACTGCTTTCATTAACTTACCCGATGCATTCTTTACTGGTCCTACAAAGAATGCTGCCTGTATAAGATTAGGTCCTGCAAGGATTCCTATATTTGATTTAAATATATTTGATGCATAAGGCGCAGATTCCTGATTGATTTCCTGTTGTTGTTCTTTACTAAGTAGTTTATATGGTGAGTCATATTTCTTAGTTGCTAATGATTCTCTCATGGTATCTAATCCACCTTTTGCTTCTAATGCAGCTTCCATTCCTGTGTTCCATGTAGCAGTAGCAATAGTATTAAATAACTTACCCGTTGGTGATAACGCCTCAACTCCTTTTAATATTTTGGTAGTCCCGTTTAATGCCTTTACTGCAACTGTACCATCCTTTAATAACTCTCCTCCTTTTGCAATAAGTCCCATTCCTTTTGCAACCTTAGTAAATGCACCTACTGGTATTGCTGCCGATGCAACAAATTCTAATCCATCTACTACATCACTTGCCCATGTCTTTGCATCTCCAAGTTTAGTAAGGAAATTACCGGAATAATATTTCTGTCCACCATAGATTGGTAATATAGATGGTAATACTTCATTCTCAAAAGTATCTAATCCTTTTGTCATGAAATTCTCAAATAGATGAGGGAAATAAGAACCTGTCTTGTCTTTTCTATTCTGAGATACACCTGGTATTACATTTGTTAATAGATCATATACTCCACCACTTAATTCACCAACTCCTGTACTAAATTTAGATGTTACTGATGGTCCAAATGAAATACTTGCATTAATAAATTTATTTAACCATGGTTGATTTTCACCTTGTATTGATCTTTGTGATGGATCTGATACTGCTCCTTTATAATACTTACCTGAATAGGATTCGTAATTATCTTTCTGGAAAGGATCAGGGAGATCTAATGTTGTTGGTTTGAAATCTTGTTTTGTATCAAATTCGTTTCCTTTTACTAATGGAGTAAAATTACTCAGAACATTATTTGCTGATTCTGGTTGTGTACTACCTCCCAGGATCTCAGCAAAGTACTGTTTCTTTGCCATGACTTATAGTATTAATTGTTTGGGAAATTATTTTTTAATGTTTCATTCTTTAACTTTAATAATTCATTTGCATTTTTATATATATCTATTCGTAATGCATCCATTGGTTTTTCATTATCTATATAATCAGATACTTTATATTCTTTAAGATATAATGGATTCTTTTCATCAAATATATTTGAATTAGATGGATTCTTTGCAAATATTTTTACTTTAATATCACCATCAGTATCTTCTACCGGAACAAAATATAATCCATTCTTTGTTCTTGCAGTTACTTTACTCTCATCAAAATTCATTCCTGATTGTGATACATCAGAATAGATAGGTTCTTTACCTACAAAATCAATAGCAAATACATCACCTACTCCTGAATCTGATGCTCTCTGATATCCATAAAAATCCCACATTGGTCTTTCTTCTTTATATGCATCTGGTGATATGTATAAATATTGTTTGGGATCAGATGAACTTCCTGTTTGGAACATAACACTACCTGGCATTGGTTGTTTCCCAAAACTATCTGCAGTCATTCTTCCTAATACCCTGAATGCATTTCCTTTTTTAGTTAATGCATCTTTATTATCCATGTCTTGGACTTCTTTACCAGTCTTATAATCAATAATTGTTGCACCTCTAAGAAATTCAGAAGTAGTATCTTCTTTTATAATTCCATCTTCTCCAACCTTACCTGCAAGAATAGTATTCATTTCTTTTTCTGCATCAGTACCATAATATTTTGCATTAAGATTATATTTCTTTCCTTGTTCATCTTTAAGATATTTCTTAATCTCTTTATCCTGTGTTGATTTATCAAGACTATTAAACTTAGGATTTATTGTTGTTAATCTTCTTTTAATTGCAACAAGATCAGTATTATTATTCTCCTGTTCTGGTTTATTAAATAATCGATCAATAAAATTACCATTTATTAATCTTGCACTTGCCTTGTTATAATTAACAGGTCTGTCTGCCAGTTCTCCTTGTAATGTAGAATATTTACCTTTTGTAATATTATTTGATCCATTAGTTTTTGTTAGATCTAATAAATCATTATTTACCCTACTTGTTTCATTTGATACCATTGCACTTTTTGCAAGTGGTATATATACATTCATTGCATCTTCTATCTTTGGTACCCTTCCTAACTTCTCTTTTAGATCTTCATATACATAACTTCCTTCTGGTGTTGATCTATTAATAACATTAGATGCCATTGATTGTACTTTTTCCATTATCATCTTAGGATCTCTTACTTCAATATCAGTCTGTACTTCTGTTGTCTGTGGATTACCATAAGGATCTGTTGTGGCATATTGTTTAAATCCAGATCTCTTTTGTGGTTCAATAGTCTTTAATTCATTTATTGCTTTTTCATCCCATGCTGCATATCTTGTTACTGGTGCATATGGAGTATATGAATCTCCTGGGCGAAATTGTTTTAACATTCCAGTTGCAGGATTAATATTATCTCCTTTTTTATCCATTGCATATGTAGGACTTTTTCTTATCTCATCCCATTCTTTATTACCTACTTCATAATCATATTTCATCAATTGTACATCAGGATCTCTTTGCCATTCTTGTTTTAACTTAGTGAATTCCATCATTGCCTGTGGAGAATCATAATTTGATGAGAATTTAGTTATGGTATCATTAATCCTTTTATCCCAATTCTGTCTTACTATTGGTGCCATTTCCTGTGTTCTATTACCAGCAGGTAATACATTTGCCAATGCAGAGAATTCAGCAATATCACTTGCCATCTTCTGTTTATTTTGATATTTCATTGCTCCTGCCTGTAATATAAGATCAGTAGGATATTGATTTTCTACAAATTGACTTGTATATCTCGGTGCACTTGGTCTATAGAAACGATTCATGTTAATATGTATATAGATTTGTTCTTCTATTTCCTACTGTATTCCTTGTAACCCAATTAGGATAATTACTAATACCTGGTCCTAATTCTGTTTCTTCTCCATATATATAATTACTTGGATTATATGTATGAGGATCATTATTCCTATTATATGTATTTATATATGGTGAATTAACAATAGGTGTTATTCCTTCACCAGTATTAGACCACTTACCTATTCTATCTACTGTCTGACCAGGAAACATATCTTCCATTGTACTAAACATCCTATCATTATAATCTTCATTTGCATTTGTTAATCTCCTATCTCTTGCATATTCCCCTATCATACTACCAAGATTATTTAACTGATAATCTCTACTGGTCTGCCATGTACCTTTATTTGCTGCATTAATATTCTCTTCTTGTAATCCTACTTCAATATTAGTCCTGTCTACATTAGATTGATTTTGTATATTATATTGTTTTGCCTGATTTAACATCTGAGTATTCACTCCTGCAACTTGTCCAAGTATTCCACTTTTTACTTTACTCTCTTCTGTTGCTGATTGAATTCTCCTACGTAGATAGTCTGTACGTGATTGTTGGTCCATTGATTCATTTGCAGTAGCAAATGTATCACCAACCTGTTGTAATTGATATGAAGGATCTATAAACTCTGGATTAAATGGTTCTGTATGCATCCTGGCAAGTTTTACTTTATCATATCCTTCTTTTGCAGTTCTTGCAGACTGATATGCATTTATTGCCATTGGTACTGCACCAAGTATAGAATTTAATGTATTTCCAGTATTATTAGTAGATGATGATTTTAATCCAGATATCGAATTCTCTTTTGATTTTGTAGGATTAAATAAAGATGAATTAGGATCATCTAATGAATTACTGAATTTAACATTAGATTGTTTATTATTTATTAATGAACCAAAATCTGATTGCACATTCATATAATCATCTGGTGCATTATAAGATAAATCTGGTAACTTATAATTAGTTTGTAAATTAGAAACAACATTATTAGATGTATTTTTATTATTATTACTTATTTCTGGTAATCTTATTGGTCCTTTATTATATATTGTAAATGGTTCTATATTTGTATTATTATTAGGTTGTTTAAATCTTCTCATATGTCTACCACTATCATCAAAATAATCTTCTGTATTTTTAGTATCAACTCCATATTGATTTAACATTGGATCTAATCTTGTTTTTTGTCTATTCATCATATTCATAAGAACCTGATTGATATATGATGGTCCATTTGGATTATCATAATTCATTTTAGGATCATCATATCCTCCAATTCCATATTTTAATTTACCACCATATCTCATCTGACTAACCTGATCCTGCTGTGTGTTCTGTTTATATAGCTCTGCAAGTTCAGTTGACATCTTTGCAAGATTATTTAATTCCATTTCTTTACTTGTCTGTGCAAATGGATCAACTTCTCTTCCTTTATAATTCTTTTCAATAAGATTACTATACTCTGCAGGTGTTTTATTAATTGCACTCTTAGGTAATCCATATTGATTTGCAATCTCTTTTGTAATCTTTATCTGATCACTATTAACTACATCTTTATATACCGATTCTCCTCCTTCAAGTTCTGCATCAGGAGTGAATTGTATTCCTCCTTGTTCGTGTTTAGGACCTTCCAGTTGCATTAATTCTTCATTGCCCATCTGTTGTTCACCTTCCCCTCCAAATTGATCAGGAATCATCATATTACCTCCTATTGCATAAACAGGATGATTAGGATAATTATTTTTAATATATGCAAGTCCTGGATTTTGTAATACTACTTTCCCATTATTGGTAACATCTGTACCCATATCCATAGGCACATTCTGAAAGTATTGCATCCCTCCCTGATTTGCAGTAGATCCTTTCTTTCCTTTCATTGCTTTAAACATATCATTAGGAACAAATTTCACTCTTTCTTCTGGTGTAGTCTTATAAAATTCATTCCTATCAATACCTGTAGATTGTATAAATTCAAGATCAGTAAGTGGTCTCCAATTTGCTTTTGTTACTGTAGTTATTGCGTTTGTATTCTTAACCGGATCACTTAATTCTCCTCCTAATCCTTTTTTATTCTTATATGATAATGCAATGGCAATTGCCTGTTTCTGTCCTTTTTTTGTATGTGGTACCTTTTTATTTGACTTACCAATATTCAATTGTCCTCTATCCCATTCATTCATTACAGTTTTCATTTTACCACCTTTACCAAAAGACATTACGTTAGGTGTCATATTTTCTTTTCCTACAGTACGTGGCATACGTAATTCATCTGAATAATCTGTTGTCTCTGGATCATCTGCAAGTGCATTACCAAGTAATCCTGCACCTCCTGACACCATCATTGGAATACCTGCACCTGCACCTACTCCGGTTGCAGTCATTGCTGCACCTGCTACTGTTGTTGCCAACGGCACTGCATTCTCTTTTAACCAACCACCTAATGAATACATTTGATCTTCATCCAATTCAATAGTATACTTAGGTTTACTCTTTATCTTTGGTAATATGATTTTCTTTTTTGTTTTCATTAATGTGGAAATTAATACTCTATTAATGTTTACCTATATACTATATTAATTTATTTCTATAAAGTTCTTTCTATTTTCTATCCTGTACAAATAATCAATTAGATATAATATTAATTTATCTCTATACTATTCACCCATACTTTCTCTTGATAATGAATAGTAAATATAAAGATCATGCATTATAATTCTTTTATTAGATCCATGTTGATACTTAAACAATAATCTTACATATGTATCTCTTATCCGTGGTTTTGTACTATTCCTGTCCCTAAGATCCTTTATCCTCCATGTTCTCATTCTACGCATAATATTACCAGTTGTACTAAATGTATTAATAATAAGTGGTGCATCAAGTAAGTTATAATAACATGTTCCGGTATTTGTTAATACTTCTGCAGTTCCTCCTTTACTTGTAGATAAACGAAATGTAAATGTTGTTATCTCGATTACATAATATATAATTGTTGAATCAAATCCAGTTGGTATAGTACCTGATAACATTAATTCATCATCTATCTTTAACCCATGAGAAACTATAGTAGTGAATTTATTAGTTGCATGTGTAAATGTTGTGTCAATTGGTAATCCAATACTATATTGGTAATCATTTGATATATTTAAACTACTCCATGTTTCATCAACAGTATTAGTCCCATCTGATGCAATTGCTTCCATTGCATATTCATAATTATTAAATATACATACATAAGAACGTTGAGGATTAATAATATATTCTATCTCACCTTTACGATATATACCATAGAATTCTCCATAATTACCTTCATTTAATTGATAGAATACTTTATTATATACTATCTCAAATAGATCATCATTATATTCTATTAAGTGTTGTGGATTAATTTCTACTTCATGTTGAAACATATTAAGTACACTATTGAATGTAAATATCCTTGATAGATCTTTATAGAATATAAAATATTTACCTGCACTATATAATGCCGGAATAAGTGAAGGGTTATCAGTAGTGTTTATAGTAAGTATTCCAGTCCCTAATAGACTAACAATATCTGCATAATATTCTATTCCATTAATAACAACAACGGTATTATGACATGACGGAGTAGAATATGATAAAATAAATACAGAGGAAGTTGCAGTATTACTATCCCAATCTGCAAGTTCTGATACTATCATTGCACATATTGATTCCTTATATTTCTTATTTTCATAAGTAAGAAAATTACCACCATAGAATTGATTAGTATAATATAATCCTGTTGATGGATTCTTTATATTATCACAATATGTCTTTATATCTGATGATATCCCTTTTACCAATCCAAGATCTTGTGTCTGTCCATTATAATAACCAAATGAATTAAGATATGCATCAAACCATCCAAATCCATCTCCTATTTTATTTATTGATGTGGGATGAATAGAACCACTACTATTTGATATAAAATCAAAGTATTTAAGATTATCTGCACTTCCTAATTCAAGTAATGAATTATTCTGTACTGGCAATATTGCTCTTTCATCTACAGATAATGAACCAAAAGCGTGATCCATAAATACAATAACATAATTCTTAAATAAAAACAGATCATTAATAGGACCATATTGTGTAGGTAATGTTTTCTTATTATCTGATAAGAATTTAACAAACGAATCTACTTCTTCTCTTGCAACCTTTTCTAATGATATTTTAACAACAGTATCATCATGTACTATACTTAACCAATTTAAAGGTTTTGCAAAATGAATTTTGGATATATTCTGTTGAGAATAAACAGAATTATATTCATACATATTTTTATCCTGGATAAGATCATAATCATTATTAGGCATTGCATGATCAGTTAAATCTGCATTATATGTTCCTGCAATTTCTCTCATTCCAATTGATAATGGATTAATATAATACTCACTATATTTATAACCATGAGATAAACCTAAATTTATTACCGATTCACATATAAATGATGTTATATTAAATCCCCTTTTTGCAGATGCAATATCTACTACCGTGTCACCATCATTATCATCTACCTCCCATATTGTTTTAAGATGTTCATGAATATCTATAAAAGTATCGCCACCATATACGGTTAAGACATCATCTGTCCCTCCTGTTATTAATAATTGATTACCACATTCAATATATGTATTAAATTGTCTTGCTTCATATGTTAATCCACCATATTGAGAAGCAGCTATATATGGTATTTTATAATCTACAAGAAATGTTTCATCTTCTTGTGCAGATATTAATTCTGTAATATTTAATCCAGAACTTATAACAAGTATAACACAAGTACCAGAAGGACCTTCATGATTTGGTAAACCAAAATCAAAATCTACAGATCTATTAAGTAGTGGAACTGATGATGATGGAAATATAATCTTATTATCTTCTTCTCCTCCATATTCAACAACACCAGCAATAGTTCCATCTAATATATGATAATGTAATAATGATGTTAATGCAGTAGTACTTACATATTTAAATACTGTTGAACCATAATATATACATCCGAATTTAGCAACTGTTTTTATATAATGTGATGATGTTGGAGATAATTCTTTAAAATAATTGATTTCAGGAGATATAAATTGCACTACATTAGTTAGTTTAGTATATAATGCATCAGTTCCAGTTGAAGGTGTTTTTACTGTAACTTTAGGAAATCCTAGAATCATATCATCATATGGATCTCCAGCATCACTACTTTGATCTAAATACATATTTGATATAATACCCTGAGTATATATTGTTCTATCTTCTTTTTTCCTTTCAACTCTTACTATTTTTATAGAAACAACATCTTGTGAAAATAAACTAGACGTATTAACTGTAAATTTTATACCAAGTGAAAATATTGAAGTAGTAGTATCTACATTATAAGTACATAATAAACTTTCAGATAATGTTGGTATTTTTATATCTCCAATCCATTTAACAAATGAATCTTGTCCTCTATTATTAGTTAATATTAATCCATACCTATATACTTCATCCCTTTTATTATTCATGAGATAAGCAGTCCGTAATGGATTCTTATATGAATCATAACTAGATAGACTATTTATAGTAACAATATCTGGTTGATTATATCTTTGATCTGATGTTTTTTCAAATATCATTTCAGTAGTAACAAATTCATATTTTATATTTGGTCCTTCTCCTCCTAATGTAACAAGATCTGATTGCCATTTAAAACAATTCTTATTAGTAGGTTCGTTAGTTAATACATTAGTAGAAAAATCATTTTGTACACAATATGTTGCTATTTCATCAATACACGGAGTTACCATTGGTACTGCCAATGCTGCACCATATAAAAAATCATAATTATATGGATTAATAAGATCATCTTCATCTCCTATTGTAACTCCTCCTGTATATTCAAATGTCGCATTAGGCCATACTCCTGTCTGTACTATATCTTTCTCTGTATTTGTTTTTGAATCATATACTGTTATAATAGGATCAATACCCCAATATGTGTATGAAATAGAAATATCAAGATGTATTGATGTTATACATGCAAACGAAAATGGATTTACACATGATATATAATTACCTCCTCCTGTTCTTGATATATTCCATAACCAAGGATCGGGATTATATGATGTAGTCCCTCTTACATATATTAGATTTGCATTGGTTGTTGTTTCATATATATAATTTAATGTTTCTGTATATTGATAAGTAAATACTAATTGTGATGTTCCTCCTGTATCCGTATCAACATGATCAAATCCTACACCAAAATAATTAGTTCCTCCTGTTGATATTGTAAATGTTAATGTAGTACCTACATATGACTGAACTGTTATAGTAGATTCTGCCTTTGTACTTCCAAATGCTGTTGGTGTGTGGGAAGAATCATGCCAATTCCCCATTACAATATCTGTTGAATTATTATTACTTGTTATTATTGTTACACCAGTTATTGTTTTACCTGCACCTAAACTAACAAATGTAGGAAAATCTGCAATTACCAATTGTATCGTGTTATCTGTGGATCGTGTAGGAACTATACTTCCAGAAAGAAATGATGTACCTATTTCAGAAGAATTTACAGTATAAGGACCAGTTTCTGTATATTCCATTTTAAGATGTGAGGTTACTGCAGTAGATCCCATCTTATCATTATATAATGCCTTTATTGCTGCAGGAGTAGGATATGTAAAATACAATGTCTTATTAGTAGATGTATTAACAAGATTTGTAAGACTTGTTATGTTTACTGTTTGATTAGATGATTTAGTTGTTGCTTTTACTGAATTCCTATATGCCCTTGCATCAAAATCAATATCAAAAAATTTCTCTGTTATATTACCTATTAATGCCTTATTCCCTTTTTGGGTTATAGTCTTACAATATAATTCTGAATTACCTAATGTCCTGAATGCATTAAGAGTAATAGTTCCTTTTGAATATACTCCATAATCAGTAATCATTATATTATCAATAACTTCATACTCTCCTACTACACTAATATCTGGTGTTTGATCTAAATTACGATATAGTATAGACACTACTCTTATCATATCATAAGAAGTATCTATCCCTGATATCTGTATTGTTACTGATTTCCCTGAGTTATTTGGATTACCACTACTATTTAATGGTTCTGATCCTTCATATAATCTTATATTGGATCCTGTTAATCCTTCACTTGATTGAGTAAGATGTATTAATGGAGTACATGGAGAAAAAGTAGTTTCAATTCCACCAATATTATAGTACTGAAATGCATATTGAACTTTACCTACATATATATTTCCTCCTCCAATATTTATTATTGTTGGAGTTACAAAATTAGTATTGGGTAATATATTTAATCCATCTACTGTAGTTGGTCCGGTACCCATAATATTAATAAATCGAATCATATTATAGTTATCAGTCCAATATACTTTTATAGTATTACTATCTTCATAATAGCCTATTACTTCATTATATATAGGATACTTGGTAGTAAGATTCATTGAAGTACTTGTATATATCCTATCCCAATGTGGTGATGTTTCTGATAAATTAGTTTTATATATTGATCCTCTTCCTCCTGTAGTATGATTATTAGTTGACCACACAACAAGATAATTTCTTATTACTATAGAACCTATTATAATATCATCAGGAAATAATACTGTGTGTGTATCAAGTATTGTTATTGATTTATTACCTTTTATAGAAGTAACTGCACCATTGGATAACTCATCAAATGAAATAAGACGAAAGTTCTTCATCTTATAATATGATCCCTTTGGATATTTATTCTTAGATGAATCTCTATCTATACCTCCTTCATATGATGATACATGAACTGCCATAATTATTTAGTTCCAATATTTAAATCTTCTCTACTACCAAAATATGCAAATGATGTTTCATGATCCATTATTCGAGGCATCAATCTAAGTCTTGCCCAGGTCCATGATTCCATTGTATCTACATCAGGACGTATAAGTGATGAATGTGCTCCTCCTGCTCTCCACATTCTTCTTTTCTCAATCACATCATATACTTCTCTATTTATCTTACCTGAAGCAAATAAATTAAATGCAATCTTTTCTGATATATATTCTTTTGCATATTCCAATACCTTTTGTTCATCTGGTACTAATGGATATCCTCTATCATCAACAGGAAATGATTCATAACACATCTCTAATGTTGCAGTTTCATCCTCAACAAATATATATCCTCCACTTATATTATATAATTTATCTGTATTTGAATTATAAGAATCCTCATCTAATCCGTGTTGAAATTGTGTAAATGTACCAAGTGATTTACGATATACTTCTTTAGTATCATAATCTCTTATACCACCTTTTAGTACTTTTCTAAAGTCAACAGGTAATGTGCCTCTATATTGTGTTACTACTATATTTGGTGTCAGTAAATCAACTCCTGTGACCTTCCTACGAAACATTCCAGGTACAGATAAGAATCCATATATTGCACCAACCCATTCAAGTACATCAGAGATCTTAATATCAGTAATGAATTTATAATCTCTATATATCATTTCTATTACTTTCTCAATAGATGCATATTGAAATTTATCCTGTTGTTTCTCTATTAATTCAAATGGTCTCATATCATCATTTTATTTGACATTGATGCGATAAACGAACTAATAGACTTTGCTACTACTTTTGTATCAGTAGGATCTACCTTTGGTTTATCTTCTTTTATTTCAAGTAACGGATTAGTCTTACTTATATATTCTTTCTCATCACATTTCCATTCTCTACATCTATCTCCTTTTGCTTCTTCATAATATGAATGAGACATACTTATAATAAATCCATTTTCTACTTCTCTTACAGTACATATCTTTGATTCATCATTATCATATGATTCACGTAATGTATAAGATGTCTTTCCATTCTTACCTACTGATTTATCCTGTGTGGATGATTTTAATTCCATGATATCTTTATTAAAATTTAGTACAATATTGAATATTAGGATTATTAAATATTAATTTACCTAATTCCTGTGTAATATTAAACGAAGGAGTAAATGAGTAAACAGATTTATTCTTCATACTACTCCCTTTTTTCTTCCAATGGAATTTCATTACCCTACCATCTGTATGTTCATTAGTATAATACAATAATGGTTTGTCTTTGTATTTTTTATAATCACTTTTTTTAACACAATCAGGATATAATTGTTTCCATAGTATATATGTCTTTTCCCAATTTATTACAAGATTACGTGGATCTAATGTACCATCTTCTTTAAATCTTATTTTCTTTTTTGTCTGTACTACACCTATTGATCCTAACCTATATGGCATCTTAAATACATATCCCTGTAATATTCCTGCCATAACACGTTGATTGAATTTCTTACATATACGTAACCATTGCACATACGATACATTACATTCAGATGCTCTCATAGATCCTTTAAATATCTGTTTATACATCTGGTATAAACCATAACTTAATACTCCATTATTACCTTCTCTTTTTGTAAATGATTTCATGGTGTATCTTTTTTACTTTGGTTATCATCATTACTCTGATCAACTGGTATTGTATATAATTCTTTAATATTACTTTTCTTAATCTGGTCTTTCATAAAATCCCATAGATCAAGACTAATAGGATATTCATCATTAAGACTAAAACATGGTTCTCCTGTTACATGTTTAAAATTTGCAAGATCTCTTGGGTTTTCAAATATCCCTACTACTCCTACTTGCGATATTAGGTACCAGAAATTCTTAACTCCTTTAGATATTATAAATAGATAATCATCAAATATAAATGAGAATATCTGTGTTTTGTTAAATCTACCATTACCACTTGCAATTGCTTCACGATATTCTACATGATTAAAACGATCTGATGCAAGATCTATTGGTCCGGTACTAATCACACCATCCCATGATGTAAAATTGATTAGACGTGGTAATCTGCGGTTTGTACGTAATATCCTGTATCCTGCTGGAACTGCAGTAGGAACCATTGATCTATCTACTGATATTACTTCTTCAGTTAATGATTGTGATAATGAATGATCAATACCGATATATGAACTATCTCTACGTTTAGTCCACATTGCACGTTGTGTGACAATCCAGAATTCAATCTGTCTATCTGTTAATAGATCTTCATCCGTAATATTATAATTACGTAATAATCCACGTATGTCATAAATATATTTAAATCCAACCATTACTTTAAAGATTTATATACTAATAATCCACTTGTTGTTATTGCTCCTATTCTCCATACACCTTTCCAAAATCTTTCACTCTTATATGACTTATTAAGTAATTTATTATCTTCTGTAAGATTTGTAATTAATTCATCATTTAGTTTTAGTTTTTCATTAAGAGTACCTAATTGAATATCTTTATTACCTATTATAGTTGATTTAATTACATTATCATTTTTACATAAATCTAATGTATTATTTAAATCCTTAACTAATCCTAAATTATAATTAAGAGATATATGGTCCTGATAGAAATATCTTATTTGATTTCCTCCATATGGATATTTAAGTAATTCATTATTTACATTAAGATTATAAGTAAATGTTATTTTATAAATAGTGTCTGATGGTATATTAGTGAGTTCTGCGATAGTATTAAGATATTGTCTTTCCTTATCCTTCATCTGTTTTAATATTGCATCTGATACCTTCTTAGTGCTATCTAATCGTAATTGTAATCTTATATTATCATCATCTCTCTTTACATATTCAATATTAAGAGAATCAAACTTACTTTTAATAAGTTCTTTTTCTTTCTTTAATTCTTTACGTTCTTGTTTAATAGTATTATACCTATCTGACTGAATCCAATTCGATACAAAGGATAATAATAAAAGTAATATACCTAATCCAATAAGTATATTCTTTATTGATTTCCAATTCTGTTTTATCCATGTAATAAACTGATCTTTCATTATACTTGTTTTTCAGTAATAGTTTTAGACAACAACTTAAATAATGCCACAAACATATTCCAACCAAATAATATCCACTCTTTGTGTTCATTATCCGGCATAGTAATTAATATAGGATCAATTACAAGAATTGATGCCAATAAAAAGTCTGCAATCTTTTTTAATAGTATAGGAGTCTTTTTACTATAATTATTTATATGTACATCATAACCTTTTATAATTTCCATATCAATTTGATTTTAAATAGTTAATAATAGCATCTATATGTAATCTTGAAATATTCTCCCTTCCTTTTTCTGACATCATATAATGACAATCTACTTCATTATCAAAAAATAGATTCTCTGTTAATACTGCAGGACAATTGGTATTTTTAAGTATATAGAATTTACTTTCTTTATCAGGATCACCATCTACATAATCATTTCTCATCTTAAATTCTGTTAATACCTTTTTTGCTTCATTATAGAAATAAGTTGCAATCCTATCACTTTCTGTTTCTCCTGGACTAGTCCATATCTCCCATCCGGTACCTTCATTTGGTTTTGTTCCTGCATTACCATGTATAGATAATAAGAATGATCCTGGAAACTTCTCATATATCTTATTTGCCCTATCACATCTTACTTTTAATGATAGATCTACTACTTCTGGTACAAGTATATTGTTTTTAATATTATATCTGTCTAAACCTCTTGAAATACGTTTAGTTATATCTCTATTGAATTCATATTCGAATAACTGAGTACCATCATCCCAAACAGGACTTGCCTTACCAAATGTCTCAAAACCATGACCCGAATCAATGACAATCATTTTATTTTATTTTAATTATTGTATCTTTTTTTATTGTATCATTTTTAATTCCAACACATCCTCCTCTTGTTATCGGAGATATCCCATGTTCTCTCATTTTCTTATAAAACTGTTGATGTTCTTTATTATCCTGATATTCCTTAAATCTATCATTAGTAAAGATAGTCACTATCAAAATAACCAAAACGCCAAGAACATATTTAAATATCTTCATAAGGTTCTTCTCACTCATATC
>Ga0172381_10000389_pt1 | contig 53108 bp, 48 predicted proteins | sample Leawel6488metaG_FD_119754 | JGI IMG/M metagenome (GOLD analysis project Ga0172381, IMG submission 119754) | Leachate microbial communities from a municipal landfill in Southern Ontario, Canada - Leachate well 64-88 metaG | ecosystem: Engineered > Solid waste > Landfill > Unclassified | place... | reverse complement strand
CTTTAAAATCCTTTCTGGTTTCACCCTCAGTATTTCTTAAACCCGTCAGCCAAGCACTTAGGCCAAAAATGGCTTGGGCGGTAGGCGTGACTTTAAAATATTCACAACATTTTTCCGGATCACTTAGCCACAACTTTTGTTCTTTGGCTTGGATATTGTCTTCTTGAATATATTCTTTGATATTTAAATGCCAAAGTTGGGTAACCAAATTCTTAAATTCAAAAGTGGCTTGGGGTTTAAACGGAGTCATAACGGTAAAAACTGAAATATCGGGTTTGATTTGAAGAGCCAAATGCAATAAAACCATACTGTCTTTACCGAAAGAACAAGCCAAAGCAATGTTGGGATATTGCTTGATGGCATCAGCGATCACTATTTTGGAATGTTTTATTTTTTCTATCATAAGCTAAGACAATTAATATTTTAATACCAATTTCTATAGGTTTTATTTGATTTATTTAATTTAAACTTATATAATAGATAGTGTCAAACTGCCGTCGGCAACCGACAATTAATTATATGGTCAATAAAATTTTAAAAGAGCTTGGCATTTCCGATACGGCCGGCAAAATTTATTTAAAACTAGCCGCCACCAATTACCTATCCGCCCGACAACTGGCGGAAAGTTTGGGATTACCTCGAGCGACTATTTATGACAATTTGAATATTTTGATTAAAAATAATTTAGTCATTGAAAAGGAACAAAACGGTAAAAAACTATTCAATATCAGCGAACCGAATGAATTAGATAAACTATTAGATAATAAAATTGATAACTTAAACCAAGCCAAAAAGAAAATAAAAGATTGGCAAATAACTTTAAAGCTCAGCCCGGCTTTTGCCCCGAAGATTAAATTTTATTCCGGAGCCGATGGAATTAAACAAGTACTAAAAGATATGCTTTGGTATGAAAATATTGAGACCTATACCATGTGGCCGATTAGTGACATGGTCGATATACTGGGCAGAGAATATTTAGAAAACCTAAATCGAAAAAGAATTAAAAGAAAAATATCAATTAAAGGAATTTGGCCGGCCAACAAAACAGTGAAGCTCAAAGAATATCCTTTTTTGGGAGTTGGCAGCGGACATTTGCGACAGCTGCGAATCGCCCCGTCTTCAATGGACTGGGATATGAGCTACTGGCTTTACTCGGACAAAATTGCTTTTATTTCTTCCAAAGCGGAAAATTTTGGTTTTGTGGTACACAGCAAAGACTTCACCAATTTAATGAAACAACAGTTTGAGGTAATCTGGAAAATATCAAAACCTGTGGCCGCGCAACCTAAATACACAAATTCATTTTTAAAAACTGTTTAATCCCCTTTGACCAAAAACATCTCCTCAAATTTGAGGAGATTTTTTTATAAAAAAAGACCCGCAAGGTTATTATCCTTGAACGGGTAAATTTGAAAGCCGGCCAGAGCGTGATTTCCCAGAGCGAAGTCATTAACCTACTCCGTCACTGAGTCAAAACGCGGGCATTCATCAACCTGCAGAACATATTTACTATCTTCTTTCAGGTTGTAGCGGGCAAAAGCTGCTTGGCGCGACCGCAGAAAACGCTCGAACGCGTCAGCCATGACATACACGCGATGGGTACCCTCTACGTCTATACCATGCACCGGCAGATGATCAATAAATAACAGCCCCGTAAAAGAGCCACCGAATTCTTCAGGCAGACAAGTTTCGTTATACCAAAATAACTTGCTTTTGAATTGAGTGTCTCCCCAATAGATGCAGACCGAGCCCTCCTGACGGGCGAAATCACCTGGCTCAAAATTGACAAATCTGGCTCCATCCGGGCGCAAGCATGCCGCGAACTCGTCAAGCAGTCTAACTAAAAAACTACGGTATGATTGGTCAGTTTCCTCGGGTAAAAGCTGAAAGAATACCGCGGGCAACCAATTGCCCAGATAAGTCCGACGAGCTTCATCAAAAGTGCAATCCAAATACTGGTTCATGATTTTTCTCCTTATGGTGAGACAACGTCAAAATCCAGCAAACAGTATCTTAAATTACCACTAAATTTCAAAAAGGTCAAAGTCATCGCATTTTTAAAATAAAAAAATATCTGGCTTATCAACTCCAAATTTTTTTAATAAAAAAAGGACAGGATGCAAAACATAGTGTCCAACAAAGTTCAAATTATTTATTGCTATCGGGAGGTAGCAATACTTCCACTTCGTCTATCAGCTTGGCATTAAATAGATGCTGGTCACATTCCAGACCTAAATGCCAGCGATCCTGATCATAATAAATCACTACCGGCCGAGTGAAGGGGGCACCGGGCTGAGCAACAACAAAGTACCAATGATAGTAATCATTCTGACCACGACCTTGCACCTGGGCCTCAAGGTTATAATCCGCATCACCAGCGGATAAATAAAGCATGACTCGCTGGCCAATATCGGGCATCATCGGCGGCGGTGACCAAAACGATCCGGGTTTAGTGGTTACCTTATTCCAACTCGGCTTGAAACGTCGCCAAGGATTTGACTGGTCAAGCTCCGGAGAGAAAAGGTAAACGTCGATTAAAACCGAAATAGGTGCCGATAGCCAGGTTTGAGAATTTTGACCTAAGTGCCAGTACCCATTGCCGATATTACTCAAATACAATTCAAGCTGGCTGGTAAAAGGCGCGCCCGGCTGGGATAAAATTATGTACCAACCCCTATTTTCATTTTGGCCGCGACTTAAAACATTGGCCTCAAAACGATGATTTTTCTGGCATTGGCCCAACCAATAGCTCATCACAACCAGCACGCGCTGATCAATGGCAGGCAAATCCCACGGAAAAGTGAAATTTTCAAAGTCCAATCTCATCTTTGGATTCTCCCAAATTAATGGCCAACACCATGTTAACCTTAATAAGATGATAATAGCAAAACAAAATTGTGTCAATTCGTATTATCAAAAAATCTTCCACCATCAGAAGATAAAAAATTCTCAGAATTACTAAATTTATTCAATCTTAGTTATTTTATATTCAATTTCCCGGTCTTTTAATTTCACCTTAGCCGTCTCCCCGACTCTTCTGCCCATCAAAGCCGCGCCAATTGGTGACTGATGAGAAATAATGCCTTTTTGCGGGTCGGTTTCCTGGGAACCTAAGATTAAAAAAACCAAATCCTGACCCTGACGATTCAAATATACCTTGTTGCCCAGTTGAACGGTCTCGTTGTTGCCTTGAGGCTTAATAATCACCACACGATTTATCTGATCCTGCAGGTCAATAATTTTCTGATTAAGCCCGCGCAGCTTGCCTTTGGCGATAGAATAGCCAACATTCTCGGACAAATCCCCCATTTCCGCCAAACGTTTAACCTCGGCCGCCAAAATCGGCTGGTTTTTTTTCAACGAAACCAGCTGCGCTTGAAGCTCTTGAAATTTTTCCTCAGTCAAATTCAAATCAACTTTGGCAAAAGTGTATTTTCCGGGTTTTCGAATAGGGACTTGCATAAAACAATTATATCTGCCAATGGAATATTTTACAAATTTTTGTTTTAATATTAATTAAACTTTGATACAATATAAGTATGCAAAATCAAGGTCTCACAACCATCCAAGCCAAGCAGCAACAGCTTAAATTCGGCAGCAATGCCTTGCCGGAAAAAGGCAGCCGCCCGGCTTATTTAATATTTTTCAGCCAATTCAACAGTCCGATTATTTTTGTTCTTTTAACTGTTACTCTATTTTCTTCAATTTTTGGCGAATACGTTGACGCCGGCTTAATCGCCCTAGTCATTATTATTGATGTGATTATGGGTTTTTATCAGGAGTATAAAGCGGAAAAAACCATGGCCAATTTGAAAAAAATTATTAAACAGACTTCCAGTGTTTGGCGCGATGGCATCATCAAGGTAATTGAATCAAAAGATTTAGTTCCGGGTGATTTAATCATTCTAGGATCAGGCGAACGCATTCCGGCTGATGGCTATTTGGTTGAAGGCAGCAATCTTTTTGTTAACGAAGCCATCTTAACCGGTGAAGACGAGGCCGTACAAAAGATTTCTGACGGCAAACAAGATAAGCTATTTATGGGTACCATCATTTCTTCCGGGCGCGGCCAAATGATCGTGGAAAAAATTGGCCTCGAAACCGAAGTAGGAAGAATCGGCCAAAGCTTGGCAGAAATCAAAGAAGAAAAAACTCCTCTGCAAAAAAAATTAACTCACTTTACCAAAACCTTAACCGGCTTCATTATTGTTTTAAGTTCAATCATTTTTATTATTGGCCTTTTAGCGCAAAAAAATATTTGGGAGACGATTCGCCTCTCCGTGATTTTGGCTGTTTCCGCCATTCCCGAAGGTTTACCCATCGGCGTAACGGTCATTTTAACTTTAGGCGTTTCCCGGATTCTCAAGAAAAATGGCTTAGTTAAAAAATTGATCTCCATCGAGACCTTGGGTTCGACTTCCGTTATTTGCACGGACAAAACCGGTACTTTAACCGAAGGCATCATGAAAGTCAGCAAAACCAGCTTGGCCGAAAAAGAACCGGCGCTTTCAGCTCTGCTGCTGGCCAATGTCCCCAAAAGTGGTTTAGAGGTTGCCTTGTGGGAATATGCCAAAAAAGAATGCCAAGAAAAATATTTAAACCAACAAAGTAAAGCCAAACGAATTTTTGAAGATCCCTTCGACAGCGAAAAAAAATATTCGTTGAACGTGATTGAAGTCGATAAAAAATCAACCGGTTACATTATCGGCGCTCCGGAGATTGTTTTAAGCTTTTGCCAAAATCACACTCTGGAGCAGCAAAAAATTATCAGCGAGTTGGAAAAATGGACAAGCCAGGGTTTGAGAGTAATCGGTTTGGCTTACAAAATCGAGGGAAAATTATCAGAGCCAGATAATTATATTTGGGCCGGCTTGGTCGGAATTATTGATCCGATTAGAAAAGAGGTTAAAGAAACGATTAGTTTGGCTCAAAAGGCCGGCATTCAAGTAAAGATTGTTACCGGTGATTACTTAAAAACCGCGCAAAAAGTCGCGGCGACTTTGGGTCTAAAGACCGCGTCAAAAAATTTAATGGAAGGCCGAGAATTAGAAACTATTTCCGAATCGGAATTAAATAAACGAATTAAGGATATTACCGTTTTTGCCCGCGTTACGCCGCATCAAAAGTTAAAAATTATCCACGCCTTACAAAACAACGGCGAAATTGTCGCCATGACCGGCGATGGCATTAACGACACCCCCGCTTTAAAAAAAGCCGACATTGGCGTCGCGGTCGGTAGCGCCACGGACGTCGCCAAAGAAACCGCCGATTTGATTTTACTGGATAATAATTTTAAAACTATTATTGCCGCTTGCGAAGAAGGCCGGCTAATTTTTTCCAACATCAAAAAAACGATCGGCTACATGATTTCCAATTCTTTTGCCACGATTATTTTGATTCTCGGCACGGTCATTTTTAATTTGCCTTACCCGATTGCCATCGTCCAAATTCTTTGGATTCAATTAATTTGCGACGGTCCGCCGGATTTATTGCTGGCTTTTGAACCGAAAGAAGAGGGTCTGATGGATGCCAAACCGAAAAAATTTATTCAAGATGAAATATTAAACACCTGGATGAAAACGATTATTGCTATGATCAGTATTTCCGTTGGCCTCATGACTTTGATTTTATTTGCTTATTTATATAAAACCACCAACGATTTAAAACTAGCCCGCACAGCGGTATTTTTAGCCTTAGGCAGCGTGAGCATTATTTACGTAATATCATTCAAAAATTTATCCCACTCAATATTAAAAACCAAAAATTTCTTCAAAAATATTTATTTATTTTTCGGCATCATTTATGGTTTTATTTTGCTGGCCATTTCTTTGTACGTACCTTGGATTAGGGAACTGCTGGATTTAAAAATGATTGAATGGCCCTTAATTTTAATCATTCTAAGCATCGGCATATTGATCACGATTATGATTGAAATAGCCAAATATTTTAATTTTTCAAAAAACTAGCACTAAAAAACCGGCTGCTTTAAATTCCTATGCCGCAGCCGGTTTTATAATAGATTAAATTTAAATTTCTTCGAAGTTTACTGTTCGCGGAATCAATTTGATAGTCGGCGCGCTAATTAAGCTAATGATTAATTTGATAATAATATTAGTAATAATAATTTGTATTAAAACCGTAACGGAAAAATTGCCTAAAAATGCTAAGCAAGAAAAAACAATGCTATCAATAATCACGCTGAAAAAATTTGAAATTAAAACCGCGGCTAAATCATTAGTCAGACGATAAACACGACTAAAGATTTCTGTATCAATTAATTCGGAAATAATTTGCGAGATTATGCTGGCAATAGTAATGCGCATAACCGGCAACAAAATTACATCATAAGCTGACTGGTAATTCCAAGCCGGATCAGGCGTCATTTTTCCCACCAGCCAAAATAAAGCCACCATCACTAAATTTAGTAGCCCCGCGATTACCACCACCTGGCGGGCGTTATGCTTACCCCAAGTTTTATGAACAAAATCGCGCAAAGTAAAAGTCAAAGGATAAATTACCGTGCCGCCATCAACCGCTAAATTAATAAACGGCACTAACGCGATTTTCGTTGACAAAATATTGGAAAAAAGTTCAAAGGAAACATACAACGCGCTGCTTAATAGGGCAATATTTAACTTGAAATAATTTTTCATATCAATTATTATTTTTTATTTAAAAAATGTTTTAAATCATTTTTAATTTTATGTCTAATCATTTTCTGATAATAATTCAACTTGCTTTTTTTACTGGGATAACCGACCAGCTCCATAAAACCCTGACCGGAGATGGCCTGACCCGACAACTCACCGGCAACATTTAATCCGCCCTCCCAATAATTAATCAAACCAAAAATCATTTCCTGTTCATGCACGTAGGGTTTAGTCTCTAGCTTTAAATGCAATGAAGGAATTTCAATTTTCCACGACAACGGATAAACCGCTCCGGTTTTTTTGCTCTCCCATTTCTCCCCCAATGCCTCAAGCCTAAGATCGGTAAAAGTTTTTTGCGAACCATCAGGCATAATTACCGTCGCCAAATCATAATTACCAGATTTACTTTCAAAGCGAAAACAAACAATTTCCATTTGATTTTTTAGCTGCAAAGAAAACCAAGACCAGGTAAAATTGGAATAAACCGCGTCGGCCCACTGGTGATCCATCCAAGATTTACCTGTTACCTTTATTCTTTGACCATCAATAATTATTTCTCCGGTTGTTTCCATATCAGTCAAAGAATAATAGTAGGTCGTATTTTCTTTCATGGCCAAATATCCCTTGCCTCCAACTAACAAAGGTGGCCTTTTATTTTTTAAAGTTAAATCGAAGTTCTGGGTTTTAATATGCCAAGTCTGTTCATCAATTTTTTCTATTTCATAATTAAAATACCCACTCAAGGTCGGATTGGTGTAATTAGCAAAAAACAAATCCTTTTGAAAACTGTCTTTTGATAAAAACACCAAAGGACTAATCTCGTTGTAGAATTTTTGCCGGGTTACGTCGCTAAGCAAGGAATGGGAAAAATATACGACATTAAGAGGCAGGCGCAGCATCGGAATTTTGACTTTTTTGGGGTTGGCTTTAAATAAACAATCCATAAAATCATAATGCAGACCGTTAGCATCGAATAATTGACCGTTAAAATACCACCATTCAATGATATTTTGATGGGGAAATTCATCGGCGGGAAATTGAATTGGCTTGTATTCTAGCATATGAATGATTATACCATTTTTAAAAATAAAAAAAATGGTATAATAAAACCATGAATTTAAACGAACAAAAATTCGATGTGGCGATTATCGGCGGTGGACCGGCCGGCATGATGGCCGCTGGCTGGGCGGCAAAAAATGGCGCCTCGGTCGTATTGCTGGAAAAAAACAAGGCTCTGGGCAAAAAATTATTAATTACCGGCAAAGGCCGCTGCAACATTACTAATGCCCAAAAAGACAATCGCGCTTTTATTAAAAAACTTGGCGCCAATGGCTCTTTCCTCTTTTCCGCTCTGGCGGCTTTTAACCCAAAAGAAGTGGTTGATTTTTTTGAAAATCTCGGGGTCAAAACCAAAGTGGAACGAGGCGGCCGAGTTTTTCCGGTTTCTGATTTATCCGCTGATGTTTTAAACGCCTTAATTAAATTTTTAAATAATGGGAATGTTAAAATAATTAAAGACGCCAAAATTCAAGAATTGATTTTGGAAAAAAATCTAATAAAAAAAATTAAGTTAGCTGACGGTCAAATTTTTGCTGACAAAATAATTCTAGCGACTGGCGGTTTAGCCTATCCCCAGACCGGTTCCACTGGCGACGGCTACGCTTGGGCGCAAAAATTTGGCCACGAAATTATCAAACCCACACCCGCCTTAGTTCCGGTTTTGGTCAAAGAAAAATGGATTAAAGAGCTGGAAGGTTTAAGTTTAAAAAATGTATCTGTTGCTATTTATCAAAATAACAAAAAACAAGCGGAAGAATTTGGCGAAGCCTTGTTTACCGATCGCGGACTGTCCGGGCCAATAATTATTGATTTAAGTCAGAGAATCGGAGAATATTTAGCCCAAGGCAAAGTTGAGTTAAAAATTAATTTCAAACCCGCCTTGGATCGGCCGACTCTTGATATTAGACTACAAAAAGATTTTAGCACCAGCCCCAATAAATCTTTTAAAAACAGTTTGGATCAACTTTTACCAAAAAAACTCATTCCCCTCTTTGTAAAGCTATCATTAATTGATGAACAAAAAAAAGTCGGCCAATTAAGTCGAGAAGAACGAAGCCGGTTATTAAAATTATTTTCTGAATTTACTTTAAACGTTTCAGCTTTAGATAATTTTGACAAAGCGATTGTTACAGCCGGCGGCGTGAGCTTAAAAGAAATAAATCCCAAAACTCTTGGTTCAAAGATTATTGATAATTTATTTTTTGCCGGCGAGATTATTGATCTTAATGGCCCAACTGGCGGTTATAATCTACAAATTGCCTTTTGCACTGGTTATTTGGCCGGGCTTAATGCCAGCAAAAAACTAGTGAAATAATTAGATAATTATTTTGGCACGATTGACAAATAGTCTTGAATCGACTAGAATGCAGTAGGCTCAATTATTAAGGAGAGCATTAATGCCAATGGAATTTAATTGGCAAGTTCCTAGCTGGTTAGCAATTGGTGATCAACCCCAATCTCCTGAAGACATTGACTGGCTCAGCCAAAATGGTATCAAAGCGATTATCAGCTTGGCGCCCCTAAAGCCAGGGTTGGTTAGAAAGATTGAGACAGCGGGTTTTGACTGGCTAAGCTTGGAAAAGCCACCCAAGCAAAAAAATGCTGCCTTAACTCAAGTAAAAGAACTTAATACTTTTATTCGAGAAAAAATCGCGGAGAATAAACCGGTCTTTATCTGCGGTGAAAATTCTAAGCAACCAGCTAGCTTAGTTGCCAAAACGCAATTTAATTGAAGCTCATTTCCTGCCAAAAGTTAAAGGCGGGTTTTTTTCTTGCCAAGAATCAGCGATCTGTTATAATTTACACATAAAAAATAATTTTATGGATAAGAAAAAACAAGTAGCTTTAATAATTCTAGACGGCTGGGGTTATCGGACTGAAAAAGAATACAATGCCATCATTGAAGCCGAAACACCATTTTTTGACCGGCTTTGGTCAAGCTACCCTCACGCTTTACTTGAAGCGAGCGGCGAAGCCGTCGGTTTGCCAGCCGGACAAATTGGTACCTCCGAAGTCGGACATGCCACTATTGGTGCCGGCCGAGCCATTGATACTCATTTAGTTCGCGTGGCCAAAGCGGGACGCAACGGTGAATTTTCTACCAATCAAGCTTTTGTTGATTTGTTTAATCATGTTAAAAAATACGATTCCACTTTGCATGTTCAAGGGTTAATCGGACCAGGCGGCGTACACAGTTCCGAAGAACATCTTTATGATTTTTTAAAAACCGCTAAAGCCGCCGGATTAAAAAAGATTGCCATTCATGCCTTTACTGACGGTCGAGATACTCCCCCGCAAAGCTCCGCCGAATTTTTAAAAAAATTAGAGGAAATTCTAGAAAGCTTGGGCGTCGGATTTATCGCTACCTGTATGGGACGCTACTATGCCATGGATCGCGACCATAATTGGGATCGATTGGAAGTAGCCACCAGTGCCATGTATGACGGGCAAGCCAAAAATTTCTGCTCCAATAAAAAGCCTTCGGAAATTCTAAGTAAATTGTATCAAGAAAATATTTTAGATGAATTTTTGGAGCCAATAATATTTTTAGATGAAAATAATAATTGCTGTCGTATTCAAGAAAACGATGGAATTTTCTTTTTTAACTTCCGGGCTGACCGAGCCAGAATGCTGACAAAAATGAATTTACAAAAATCCGAAAAAAATAATTTATTTTTTGTAACTTTAACCGAATATGACCGAGACCTTCATTCGGTTGTCGCCTTTCCCCCAATTAAAATCGAGACTAATTTGGCTGAACAAATTTCTTTAGCCAATTTGACTCAAGCCCATATTGCGGAAACTGAAAAATTTGTTTTTGCCACGTATTATTTTAATGGCAGCCGAGAATTGCCATACAAAAATGAAAAAGATATTATCATTCAAAGTCGGCAGGACGTAAAAACTCACGATCAAGCCCCGGAAATGAGGGCTAAAGAAATTGCTGATGCCGCGATTGAAGAAATCAAAAATGGCACGAACTTTTTAATTATAAATTTTGCCAATGCCGACATCATCGGACATACGGCCAACCGTGAAGCATTAATTCAAGCGGTTGAATCAGTTGATTTTCAAGCCGACAGAATTGTTGATGAAATTATAAAAAATGGCGGCACGGCTGTTATGACCGCTGACCATGGCAACGCGGAAGTTTATTACGACATCGTTACCGACACTAAACATACGGCTCATACCCTAAGCCTGGTTCCCTTTATTTTAACGGAAAAAAATTTAAAGATTAAAGAAAGCGGCACCTTGGCAGATGTCGCTCCAACAATTTTGGAAATTTTAGATTTAAAAAAACCCGAATTCATGACGGGTCAAAGTCTAATTCAAAAATAATAGTTTTATCCGCACTCAGCGTGGCCAAAACCACGCTTTTTATTTTTGCTCGTGATACTCTTCTTCGGTATTAATTGACCAAATGTTTTCTTTAGTCTTAATCCCCTGAACAATATTATCCACCGCGGTCATGGCCGTTAAAATTGAATGGTCCATATTATTATAATGATGCATGCCGTTGCGTCCGATCAAAAATAGATTATCAATCTTGTCGAGATATTCTTTAACTAAATCGAATTTATCATAAGAACCAAAGTAAGCCGGATAAGCCTTAAGTTGACGATAGACTTGGCCGGTAAGCAAATCTTCAGGCGCCACGGCTTTAATTTTAAGTAATTCATCAAAAGCAAATTTGACGATCTCATTATCTGTTTTTTGCCAAAGCCAATCGCCGTCGTGGCAAAAATATTCCGCTCCCACCAAAAACGTGGCCAAATCGGCCAGCATCGATAAACTAAAATTATTAACAAAATCCAATCGTCCCATTTTCATTTCTCGTTCTTGGATATAAATCCAATTGTCTTTAATCGCCTGAGTATTAAAGCTAATATTTTTCAAAAGCAGCGCCACTAAAATGTAATCACGGTAAACCAGGCCCGAGGCAATTTGTTCAATATTTTTCGGTACACCCTGGGATAGATTTTGTACCAATTCCTTGACGGGCATGGTAGAAAAAAAGTAGTCGCCCGCAAATTCCTTAACCTGCTGGGTTTTTAAGTCCATAATCTCGGCCTGAATAATTTTATTATTTTCCAACTTTAAACGATCGACCCGATGATTCAAATATATTTCTCCGCCTAAGGCCGTAATTTTTTCCGCCAAAACTTCATACATTTGTCCGGCACCGAATTTAGGATAATAAAAGCTTTCAATCAAACTAGTTTCCATTTTACGATTTTTAAATCCAAGAATGTTTTTTAAAGCATGAGACAAAGCTTGTTTAACTGACAAACCCTTAACCCGTTGCGCGCCCCAGTCGGCGGGAATTTCCGCACAATCCACGCCCCAAACTTTTTTAGTATAGTCTTTAAAAAAAATATCATAGAGCTCCCGACCAAAACGGTTGACGTAAAAATCCCTGAGGTTGGCTTCACCACGAATTGGCCTGGTTCGGATTTGCAAATAGCTAATCATGATCTTGACTATCCTTTTCGAGCCGAGATTAATTAACGTTTTTTTACTCAACGTAATCGGATAATCAAAAAAACGACCCAAAAACAAAATTCGGGTCAATCGCTTAATTTTTAATAAAACATTTTTTGAATCAACCGCCGTCTCTTGACTAAACGGCATCAAACTTTGCCAAAAATCCATTACGCGCTGGGATTTGGTAAAAAAACGGTGCGGTCCCAAGTCAATGAGATTATTTTGAAAATGAAAAGTTTTGGCTAAACCGCCAACTTGATCATCAGTTTCAAAAATTATCGGCTTCAAATCAGTGCGCCGTAATAATTCATACGCCGCGGTTAGTCCCGCCGGCCCAGCACCGATGATGATTACCTGTTTATTGGCCATTTTTAACGTCTAAGTAGTAAACCTTAAAAGCTATTTGGCCGGCGGCATCATTTATAATAAATGGCTTAATTCCGGCTTTCTCGAAATTTTCTGCCAAACTGGCCATGCTGCCAACCCGAAGGTGATCCTGTTTTAAATTCACATCCTGAGTCTCAGGATTAGCCGCAAAAATATACCAAAGCCGTTTAGCGCCCACTTGTTCTAAAAATTTAAGGGCGTCTTTAGCGTTGGGAAACGTTTGTACAAAACCGGAATAAGAAACTACGGGCAGCCGATAATAAATTTGGTATTTGGATAAATAACCAATCTCGCCAAACCAAGAGATAGTATTATCGTAAACGACAAAGTCATGATTCTCAACCTCCAAACGAGAAAGCGGAATACGATTAAACTCGGTGGTTCTGACCAAAGTCGGCAAGGGCTGATAAATTTTTTCCCGAATAAATAAGTCAAGCTGGTTAAAACCGTAATTATATGATCGATCCGCCAGATAATCTCGTACCGGCCGACCCAGAGGTTTAACCAGTAAATTGGTATTAATAGAATACAAAAGTTCAGACAAAACGATTAAAGAAAATAATACAATAGAAAATCCGCTCAGCCAAAAAGATTTTTGGTGAATAATCCAAGACCAAAAATCAAAAACAAAAATTACCACGGCCGCTATGAGCCAGGGATCAATAATAGAGAAATAGCGCGAAGCCGGACCCATAAACAAAAACATGGCCATTATAGACAATATCGTTATCACAACTAGCTTTTCAAAATCATCGGCTTTTTTTCGGCCAAGTTTAACCAAAAGATAAATCAAGCCTGTCAGCTTCAGTAAAAAAAACAAAAAAGAGCAGGCGCCATAAAGCGATTTAATTTCGGCCACAAAATTGTTTACCAAATTAAAGTTTACTACCCGATCCTTAATCAAAGAAAAGTCATTGGGCCTCATACCAACCATGTGACTTAAGCAGGCATCGAAATGTCCACGGGTAATGTAAATCTGGAAATTATAAATAATAATCGGCGATAAAACTATCAAAAGCATAATACCCACCAACCAAATTTCTTTTTTCTTAAAAACTTCACGCCGCCAAACAATCAAATAAATCAACCCAGCCGGCAATAAAAAAGCGGCGGTATATTTTGACAGTAACGCCAGACCGACAAAGATCGCCCAGCCATACAAATTACGGCCTTGGGCTTGCCCAATAAATTGATAAAGGAAAAACAAGGCCACAATTTCAAAACTTAAAACCAGACCATCGTTGAGACTCAAGCGGCTGACCCAAACGGCGTGAGTAGAAATGGCCAATAATCCGGCGGCAAAAATTGCCGGCCACTCACCCTTGGATTTTTTCATCAAATAGAAAAAAACGATAACCGCCATCAAGCTAAAAAGAGCCACGGGCAACCTGGCGGCCAACGCCGTCGGCCCCAAAAATTTAAACGAAACATGCTGCAGCAAAAACATCACGGGCGGATGATCATGAAAAGAAAGATTAGCCCACCAAGGGATATGGCCAAACCATTGAATCGGCGCCGTTTGCGTATTGCTGGCTAAATAATCCAACCAACCTAAAGCGCGAAAAGCATAATGGCCGTCATCACCCAGCAAATCATTTTGACCTAAAGCATAAAATCGAAAAAATAATGCCAAAAAAATGATGGCTAACAAAAAAATAATTGAAGGTTTTTTCATAAATTTTGCCCTTTAATTTGCTAAAATTATAACACAAAACCATAACTATGGGTATGACCTGGGCGCAAAATAACGATTGACATTTTGCCGGTTTTTTGTTAAGTTAGGCTATGGCGTTTTTTACGCCAGACCTTAACAACCCACAATCACAAATCGTTTAGAAAGGAGAAATCATTCAGAGGTGAATGATACAAACGATTTGTCGCAGCGATTAGTCAGCTTCTGCGCCACTGCAGAGCGCAGGGGCAAAACTCAGGAAACAGGTTTCGAATTACAAAATTCGAGCCACAAACGACGAGGATACTATCATGACCGAGACAGCGCAAAAATGGTTTCCCGATTTTTTGAACCCAGTGCCGTTCGATCCGGACGACCGGGGCAATCCGTTTGTTTTCCGGCACTACAACGCGCGGCAACAGGTGACCGTCAAGGTAAAAGGCCAAGACGTCACCAAAACCATGGAAGAATGGCTGCGTTTCTCCGCGTGCTACTGGCACACCGCTTGCGATGGCGGCGCCGACCCGTTCGGAGTTGCCACGCTCGTGCGCGATTGGAACAAGGGCGAAGTGCCGCTTGAGGTCGCGACCAACCGCCTGGAAGCGATCATCGAACTGATGCAAATCCTTGGCATCAAGTTCGTAACCTTTCATACCCTCGATCTGATCGAAGAAGGTGCGTGCTTTTCGGAGACCAAAGAGCGGCTGATGAGTTTCCTACCGGTACTCAAAGAAAAACTCGCCGCAGCCGAAATCAAAGTCCTGTGGGTGACGGCCAAGTTGTTCGCCGCCCCGCGCTACGCCAACGGCGCCGCAACCGCGACCGACCCCAATATCTGGGTGGATGCCGCCGCACAAGTCAAATTGGCCCTGGACATCGCCTTGGCGCTGAACGCCGCAGGATTTGTTTTCTGGGGCGGCCGCGAAGGTTACAGCACCCTGCTCAACACCGACATGGGTCTGGAATTGCACAATCTCGCGCGTTTTCTACGCGCGGCTGTACGGTACAAAGAAAGCATCGGATTCCTGGGGCAATTCTACATCGAACCCAAGCCCAAGGAGCCAACCACCCATCAGTACGATTTTGACTCGGCCACGGTGATGAATTTCCTGCAAACCTACGATTTGTTGAAATACTTCAAGCTCAACGTCGAAGGCAACCATATCACGCTGGCCAATCATACGGTGGGTCACGAAATGGCGTTTCTGCTCATCAATGGCATGCTCGGCTCGATTGACGCCAACCAAGGTACGGAAACGTGCGATTGGGATACCGATCAATTTCCTTACAGCCTGGAGCCGGCGGTCGAAGTGATGCTAGGCGTTCTGCGCTCCGGCGGCTTCAGCACCGGCGGGCTGAACTTCGACGCCAAGGTTCGGCGCGGCGCCACCGAACTGCGCGATCTGATTCTGGGGTTCATTCTGGGCATGGATACCTATGCCCGAGCCTTTTTGATTGCCGTTCGTATCAACAACGACGGTATTCTGGATCAAATGCGGGCAGCGCGCTACCGCGGCTGGCAAGACCTTCTCGGCCAGCAAATTTTGATTGACAACATGTCCCTGGATGGATGCGAAACTATCGCGGCAAGTCGTTCAGATTATCCGGTCTGCGAAAGCAGCCACGACGAAGCGTTCCAACGCGTTTGGGCCGAATATCTCGGAGGGAGCTTGTCGGTTACTAACCCCGTCAAGGTGCTCTATCCGGACTCTCAGCCGGAGCAGAAACAAACCACGGCGTAATCGCAGCCAACAATCACTAAGGAGGACAACATTATTCGGGAGAAAGTTGATGGTTAAGAACTAAACAGTTTTTCCAAAAACCGACTCCCGATTTTTTTATTGCTAAAAATTATTTATTTAATCTGCTGCTTGGCGGTGTAACAAAATTTTATTCTTGTCGTCTACATTAGTGCAGGGGGTAACTGGAAATTCAATCTTGGTCTAAAAACCACTAAAAAATGAGTGTTGAGGCCAGAAGCCAGTATCGCTTCCTGAAAAGTGGATTTATTGTTGCCATAGAAAGGTCAAACGGCAACCAAAGGCAGAGGTTTACCCCCTGCCTTTGTAAGTTATATTAAAAGCGCAGGCTATTTTTCCAAGCCCGCGCTATTTTTTAAATTTTAAATTACTTCACTAATTTTACGAAGTGTCTTTTACCTTTTTGAATTACCACCCCGTCCGCGTCAATTTCTTTAATTATAAAGTTTTCATCTGTAACTTTAATCGTATCCACTTTAACACCACCTTCTTTAATTAAACGACGAGCTTCGGATTTAGAAGAGGCTAATTTTGTCTCCAATAAAACATCAATAATATTTCTCGATTTAATTTTGAATTCAATAATATCTTCCGGATTTAGCCGCTCCTCAAAAACCTGCTTGAAATGTTCTTCCGCTGAAATGGCTGCTTTTTGGCCACAATAAATTTCTACGACTTTATAAGCTAAAAGCATTTTGCATATCTTGGGATTTTTTCCTTCTTTCATTTCTTTTTCAATTTCTTTAATTTCTGCTATCGGCACATCAGTCAAAATTTCCAAAGCCGGAATAATCATGGCATCGGTCCAGCTCATAATTTTACCATAAATCTCTTCGGGCTTGTCGGCTAGTTCAATCATATTACCCTCTGACTTGCCCATTTTTTTACCCGTCGGATCCGCTAAAAGTTTTAAGGTTAAAACAAATTTTTCTTTATTCTTCATGGCCTTCATTAAATCTCGGCCGCAAAGCATATTGAAAGTTTGATCATTGCCGCCTAACTCTAAGTCCACGTCCATTTCCACCGAATCGTAGGCTTGCATCAAGGGATAAAAAAATTCATGCAAATAAATCGGCCGATCAATTTTTAATCTTTCCTGAAACATATCCCGCGCCATCATTTTTTGGACGGTAAAATGTTTGGCGATATCAATTAAATCGGTAAAGCTTAATTTAGCCAGCCACTTGGAATTGAATTTGAATTCAATTTTATCAATATCAATCAAATTCTTAATTTGTTTCTTCCAACCCTTTAAATTTTCCAAGACCTGCTCGTGGGTAATTTGTTGACGGACGCTTAGTTTATCCGGATCGCCGATTTGACCGGTAAAATCACCAAAAAGAAAAATGACTTTATGTCCCAGTTCCTGAAATTTGGCTAATCGTCTGATAGCAATCCCGTGGCCAATATGCAAAGTCGGAGCATTCGGATCAAAGCCACAATATAATTTAATTTTTTTTCCGGACATTAAAACTTTTTTTAAAGTTTCTTTGTCGGGATAAATATTTTCCACGCCCCGAGATAAAATCTCGTCAATTTTTGATTCTTGGTCCTTCATGGATTTATTTTAATGATTTTAGCTGCTGAGTAATTTTTTCCAACTGATCTTGGCTTTGAGCCAATTTTTCTTTTTCCGCGGCCACAATTTCTTTGGGCGCCCGATCGGTAAATTTCGCGTTCTGTAATTTCTCTTCCAAGTGTTTAATAAAATCTTGCAGGCGCTGACTTTCTTCGCTCAAGCGTTTGGTTTCTTTGGCTACGTCAATCATACCCGCCACCGGCAAATAAATTTCCGCTCCCTTGATTACCGCCGATAAAGAAGCCTCGGGCTTTTTAGCTTTGGTTACAACTTCTAAAGATTCTAACCGAGCTAAAGATTTAATTACCGCGGCTTGACTGGCAATTAGCTTATCCATTTTGGCCGAAACCACCAGGGCTTTAATTTTTTGCGCCGGAGAAATTTTACTATCGGCGCGCAAATTTCTAATCGCCGTAATAATTTCAGCCACTAATTCAAATTCGACTTGCGATTTTTTATCAACTTTACCTTGCGCCTGGGGCCAAGCTTCAATTATCAATAAATTCTTAGCGCCGAATTTGCCCCAAATTTCTTCGGTTACATACGGACAGAAAGGGTGCCAGAGTTTAAGCAAAGTTTGTAAGATATATAATAAAATTTCTTCTTTGTCCGTTTCCACTTTGGAGACTTCCACATACCAATCGGCCAACTTTGACCAAGTAAATTCATAAATTCTTTCGCCGACCAAAGAAAAATTATATTTTTCTAAATTCTCCGTGGCCAAGTCAATCAAATTATTCAGTTCGGATAAAATCCATTTATCCGCCAGGGTTTTGGCTTTTGGTTCTTTCTCAATGATGGTTGGCTTTTCCACTTTGGATAGAATATACCGAGAAATATTCCAAAGTTTATTAACAAAATTTCGGTAACCTTCAATTTTATTTTCCGAAACCACGATATCATTGCCTGGCGCCGTGCCAATAATCAAAGCCAGCCGGGTCGCATCCGCCCCAAATTTTTCAATCATAACCAACGGATCAATGGTATTATCCAAAGATTTGCTCATCTTTCTCCCCTTTTCGTCTCTGACCATACCATGCATATAAACTTGCTTAAACGGCACTTCTTCCATCAAATAATTAGACATAATAATCATTCGAGCAATCCAAAAAAATATCAAATCATAACCGGTTTCCATTAAAGAAGTCGGATGAAAGGTTTTTAAATCATTGGTTTTTTCCGGCCAACCCAAAGTGGAAAAAGTCCAAAGACCGGAAGAAAACCAGGTATCAAGCGTGTCTTGATCCTGAACCCAGCCTTTTTCTTCGGGCGCTTTATCGCCCACAAAAATCTCTTCACCCCGATACCAAACCGGAATCCGATGGCCAAACCAAATCTGTCGGGAAATACACCAGTCATATAAATTTTCCATCCAATTCAAATAAACTTTTTCAAACCGTTCGGGAATAATTTCTATTTGCTTTTCTTTAACCACCTGCAAACATTTATCTTTTATTGATTGACCGTTAAATTTTTTCAAAGGCAAATTGACATTAACAAACCATTGTTTGGAAATTAAAGGCTCAATCACATGTTCGCAGCGATAACAAACCGATAAATTATTATCCACTTCTTCAATTTTTTCAATTAAACCTGCCGTCTCCAAATCATTTACAAAATTGCGGCGACAATCTTCCACTAATTGCCCAGCATAAGGTCCGGCTTGGTCAGTCATTTTTCCATCTTCACCAATCACTTGAATAATTGGCAATTTATTTTTTTGAGCCATTTCAAAATCAATCGCGGAATGAGCCGGCGTTACGCCTAAAGCCCCGGTGCCCAGTTCGGGATCCACGGATTCATCAGCAATTACTTTAACGTGCACGTTGACCTTGCCTAAATTAACATCCATTTCCTGACCAATATATTTTTGGTAACGTTCATCTTTGGGGTTAACCGCTACGGCCGTATCGCCAATTTTAGTTTCCGGTCGAGTCGTCGCCACCACAAACGGGCCATATTTAATATAATAAAATTTACCTCTTTGGGGCTGATATTCAACTTCATCATCAGCCAAAGTAGAAGCACAGCGCGGACACCAATTAACAATGCGGTTACCACGGTAAATCAAACCTTCGTGATACATTTGAATAAAGGCTTCGCTAACCGACAAGGACAAGCCCTGATCCAAAGTGTATCGCTCGCGCGACCAATCGCAAGACGATCCCATCTTCTTCATCTGATTGCGAATCGTGCTGCGCGAATCTTGGACAAAAGCGTCAACGCGCTTGACAAATTCCTCTCGGCCTAAATCGTGACGGGTTTTATTCTCTTCTTTTTTAATAATTTTTTCCACTTTGGTGGTGGTGGCAATTGAAGCATGATCCGTACCCGGTAGCCACAAAGTATTTTTGCCGGACATGCGTTGAAAACGAATGACCAAATCTTGAATAGCCAACATCACCGAGTGACCCAAGTGCAAGACTCCGGTCGCGTTTGGTGGCGGCATGGAAATGGTAAATGATTCTTTACGCTGGCCGGGCAAATTATCAGGATTAAAAAATCCGGACTCTTCCCATTTTTTATAGATAGCGCCTTCAGTTAATTTCGGCTCGTAAGCCTTGCTGATTTCATTTTCGTTCATGATTATTTTTTCGGTAATTATGGCCTAATTCTAACAAATTTATGGCCTTTTGTAAAGAATTAGCCTATTTTTATTATCTTATTATATACCTTTAGCCCCCTTAAACCCCTTGACACAGCCATTGATTATGTCTAAAATGACAAATCCCCCAACTTAGGGTATAATAAACTACTTTAAACACCAGTTAGGCTTAGGCCCGATGCTTTAGTAATTATGGTTTTATCCGAGACTGAACAAGTCATTAATACAATTAAAACTAGTCAACATATTCTAATCACTTTTAATAAGGATTATTCCGTTGACGCCGTCGCAAGCGCTCTGGCGCTTTATTCGGTTTTGGTAAAGCTGGGCAAATTGGTTGATATCGCCTCGGCTGATTTTGCGCGTTTAAAGACTTTGGACTTTTTGGATCAAAGCGAAAACATTAAACCTGACGTCAGCAACTTGGAAAAATTTGTGATTTGTCTTGATACGGCCGGCAAGCAAATTGAAGAATTCAGTTATAACGTTGAGGGCGACAAATTAAAAATTTTTATTACTCCCAAAAACGGTTCATTCAACCAAAACCAAGTTACAACTTCAAACACTGACTATAAATATGATTTGATTATTACTTTGGATACGCCGGACTTGGAGTCTTTGGGAAAAATTTATCAGCAACACACGGAGTTTTTCTATAACACACCCGTTATCAACATTGACTCAAATCCGGAGAATGAACACTACGGTCAAATCAATCTGGTAAATATCAACGCCGTGGCTAGCGCGGAAATTATTTTTAATTTAATTAATGCCATCGACAAGAGTCTTTGGGATAAAAAAATCGCGACTAATATTTTGGCGGGCTTAATTACTAAAACCAAAAGTTTTAAAACATCGAATGTAACGCCCAAAACCTTAGAAATCGCCGGCCAACTTTTGGCGGCTGAAGCCGATCGGGATTTGATTATAAAAAAAATCTATCGCAGTCGCTCGCTTTCTACGCTGAATCTTTGGGGTCGAGCTTTGGCGCGACTTAAAAGTTTTGACGGTAATAAGCTCGTTTGGACCTTAATTACCGAGCATGATTTTTTGGAAGCCAAAACCGGCGCTCAAGAATTGCCAGAAGTCGTTGATGAATTGGTATCATTTATTCCCGGCGTGGAAATTGTCGTTTTAATTTATCAGCAAGGCAGTAATGTCTGCGTTTTATTAAATACCATAAAAAACCACAATGCCCTGTATTTGGCCGGCGCCTTTGAAACCAAGGGTAATAAAAATTTGGTGGAGTTTTGCTTGCCCAATTCAAATTTGGTAGAGGCGGAAAAAGAGGTAATCGCCAAAATTAAAGAAAAGCTGGGACAAATAAATTAGCTGACTTTTAAATTTAAGTCTTGATTGGTATAATAGTAACGTTAAAAGATTAAAGTTTAAAACTTGAATGTCTGACGATCAAAAACTGAATATCATCGATGAAAATGGAAAAATCATCGGCGAAGAAACGCGCGAAAACATTCATCGCCAGGGATTATTGCATCGAGAGATTAATGTTTGGTTTTATACGCCAGCCGGTGAAATAATCTTCCAGCATCGCGGCAAAAATAAAGACACTTACCCCAACTTGTTGGATGCCACGGTCGGCGGCCACGTGGAAATCGGTTCTGACTACTTGGACACGGCTTTAAAAGAAATAGCGGAAGAAGCCGGCATTAACGTGAAAGCTTCTGACCTAATTTTGCTTAAAACCGTCAAAAGCAAATCACAAGATCAAATTACAGGCAAAATTAATTATAAAATTCAGGCCATATTTGCCTATGGCTATCAGGAAAAAATTGAGGATTTATTAATTGAAGATGGCGAAGCAACCGGCTTTGAAGCTATTGACCTAAAAAAACTACTGACCATGTCAGAACCAGATAAAGAAAAGTTTGTGCCAAGTATTTTTTCTCCCAGCGGACTTGATGTTTTTAAGACGATACAAGGACTGTTACAATAAAACACCCGAAAACAATTTCCTCGTCCATTTAGTGCCCATGTAGCTCCCGCCGGCATTGCCTGCGGCAAAGCCCTGGCGGGCAGGCAGTTGGTTAATGTCCAGCAATGCTTCGCAAAGCGATGTAGGCCACCCGAAAACAATTTCCTCGTCCATTTAGTGCCCATGTAGCTCAGTTGGTTAGAGCGCCACCCTTATAAGGTGGATGTCCCTGGTTCAAGTCCAGGCATGGGCACTAAGCGGATGAACTAAGATTGAAAACGCGATTACCTTGCAATTATTTTAAAAATATACTAATATTATTTTTGACTTTTGATTTTTGGATTTTGACTTTTTATACGGGCGTATAGCTCAGTTGGTTACCCGCCCGCAACGCTTCGCAAGCGAGCTTGCTCGCGTAGCGATGCGGGCGGGGAGCGTTACATTGATATTTAAAAAAATAAATAGTTACAAAATTTATACAAGGGCGTATAGCTCAGTTGGTTAGAGCGTTACATTGACATTGTAAAGGTCCGTGGTTCGAGTCCACGTACGCCCACCAGAAAACATCTCCGTCAGGAGGTGTTTTTTGATAAAAAAAATCTCCTTGGAATAAACCACCCGAGGAGATAACTAATTAACTTGCCAAATGGCAATGGCCTGCTCTACCGACCAAACACTGCCATCGAATGCCACGATGTTGAATTTGTGAGCCTGGCCAAGCAGCGAAAGAGCTTCTTCGACTGTTTGCACTCTCACAAATTCACCGGCATAAACCAGCTTCAAACTTGCCAAAGTTCTCTCGGCCTTTGAATCATCTGGCTCAACGACCAAAACGTTTGCCCGTACCTGACAAATGATCATATCTACGAGTATCCTTTCTACTTTAGTCAACAGCTTGCTGCATAGTTTTATAATTTACTGCGAAAAAATAATCTTGTCAACGATAAAAAATATAATTTCTACTCTTAGACATAGACAAAGCCTAATATTTATCTGCAAAACGAAACTCCTTAATATATAGCTTTACTAGATATTTTTTGTTAAAATGTATCCAGCATAGAAAGCACTTGTATGAACTAGATAGATAATAAAGTTTTGGCTTGTTTTAGGTAAAAGATTTAATAGGTTCGTATAATATACATTAGGAGGTATGTTGCCCATTTTACTTATGAACAGTAACCATTTCAAAGAATTCAACGGATTAATACGCCAGCTAACCAATCAATTTTTTGTTTGGGAATATTTACAAAATCCAAAAAATAATCATGCTTATAAAATGCGGGATAATTTTTGGAGAACAGTAATATTCTCATTATTTGACGATTTTTTACTTCTACTAATAAATGTTTTTGATAAAGACAATAAAGTTCTTTCAATTTATACTTTTTTAGCTAAATTGCAGGATAATGAGAAAAAACAAATTTTACTGAAAGAAATTGAAGACGAAAAATACAAAAATATTTTAAAACAACTTACAATATGGCGAGGAAACTATTTAGCTCATAAAAATCTTTATTTCATATTAAACCCTCAAGAGCTTGAAGAAGAATTCCCCGTTAAGCATGCGGAAGTAAAGAATCTAATAAATTTATTAATCAAAATAATTCAAGAAACAAATCAGAGTTTTAACCCACTAAATGTCACAAATTATTTTGAGTATTATGAAGAAGCAAAAAATCATTGTATAAAAGATACTCAATTTGTTATTGATCATGGTCTTAATACACCAGCATACAAAAAATTGATGCAAAAAATGGATAGCACATCGCCTAACGCGGGCTAGCCGGTTCGCGCTTGCTAAATAAAATTATTTTTTATGATAGACATCAAACGAATTATCGTTCAAGAAATTCTAATACGAGCCATGGCTCTCAAAGATAAATATACCAATGAACGCGAAGCCACAGCGGCTTGGATTTGCATATTTTCTCAAAACGACAAAGAATATCAGGAGTTATTAACTGAAGCTCAAAAACTAGGTGATGTTTTTGAAACAGATCTGAGTGGAACAAAGCTTCTACTTGATGAACCACCTATGGGCAGCAATGCTAGAATACTAAAAATTAGAAAACCTGATCCAAAAAAACCAGAAAAAGGTGACGTAGATTTTACAGTATCTAACTATGCTAATTTTAAAAAAGAATACCAAAATAAAAAAAACTTCAAATTGATTCAAAGAGATAGTTTTGAGATGTTAGAATTAACAGAGCCGGGAGCTACTGTAAGGGCGTACTTTTCTAATCCACCGATTGAAGAACAATACCAAGATTTACTTAAAAAATAATTTTATTTAGCGCGCTCACTCAAATTTCGTTTTCACTTATGTGATAGCGCTCCACGAGATTATACCACAACGTTCAAACGAAACTTCGGCTAGGCCGCATACGTTAGGTGTAATCGCTCGGAGGCAAACCAAAACTAATCAAAACTATGACAAAATCGGTCAAAAAATTCTATACTGAAAAAATTCACAAGGAATGGAACAGATTAACCCAGGATTCCTATCATAAGTTAGAATTTGATACAACATTACATTTTCTTAAAAAATATCTACCAAAGAAGGGATTAATCTTGGACGCAGGTGCAGGACCTGGAAGGTATACGATTGAACTCGCAAAACAAGGCTATAATATTGTCTTACTCGACATTACACCGGCCAACCTCGAATTTGCGAAAAAACAAATCAAAAAAGCAAAGATACAAAATCAGGTAAAAGAAATGGCTGAGGGGTCGATCGCTGACCTATCAAGATTTCCTGACGAAACCTTTGATGCCGTTATCTGTCTTGGCGGTCCTCTGTCTCACCTTATTGATAAGAAAAAAAGAGACCGGGCGGTTTCCGAATTAATTCGCGTGGCCAAAAAAGGGACACCGATCGCCGTTTCGGTCATCGGCAGATTAGCTGTCTTGGTCAGAGACCTTCAATTATCCCCTGAGGAAATCGGATTACCTCATTTCAAAAAATATCGCGATACCGGAACTTACGCCGGGCAATACGGCTTTACCGCCTGCCATTTCTTTTTACCGGAAGAATTACAAAAATCATTTGCAAAAAAGAATGTTAAAATTCTAAATATGGTTGGATTAGAAGGTATAGGATCTAACTTTCCGGAAAAAATAAATGCGCTGGCCAGGAATAAGAAACGCTGGAAAGGTTGGTTGGAAACACATTACAAAACCTGTACGCACCCAGTTGTTGTTGGAATAAGTGAACATATGCTTATTGTCTGTAAAAAATTGTAACTCCTTTTGCGACTACACCTAACACGTTTAACGCTATTAAAACCACGCCTAAAACGGTAACGTTGGACGAAATTGGGCTAATTTAATACCATGAAAAAAGAATTTACATTTTTAAATCCCGGCCAACTCACTGATGATGATTTGGAGTTAGTGCTGGTAAAAAAAGTTCCTGCTGATGAAAAGAATGGATTTTTTCCTGCCTATGAGTTTGAAATGAGAAATGCAAAAACAGGCAAAAAAATTGGGATCATAAATTTACGCGTTGGAAATAATGAAAACACTAAATATGGCGGACATGTTGGATATGGAGTATATAAAAAATATAGAGGTCATCACTATGCATCACGCAGTTTACGATTGCTGTTTTCTTTTGCCAAAAAACATGGCATAAATCCTCTTTGGGTTACTTGTAATCCGGAAAATATCCCTTCTCGAAAGACTTGTGAGCTGGCCGGTGGTAAACTAGTAGAAATAGTTGATCTGCCTAAGCATAACGATCAATATCTAAGAGGTGAAAGAAAAAAATGTAGGTATAGATTTGATCTTTAAATTAGCTTACCATCGAATATACGCGAGCATACGACATTAAAACGTCGAATCAGCCGCCGAACGTTGGACAAAAGATAATTTATTTATTATTTCAAATGGAAAAAATTTTAAAAGAAACATTTTGGATTTATTGCTGGTTATTTGAATTATTTATTTTAAAAATTGAAATAACCAATCCATACATATTAGCACTAATAATGACAATTGCTCTGATCAATTTTTCAGCTGGTTTTGTATTTTTTTATTTAGACTATGTTTCTATTCAAAATAAAATTGAAAACCGATGGAGCAGGATTGTTAAGCTTAAATTTAGATACAAAATGTTTAATTATGTTGAAGGATTATATTTTTCATTCTTTTTTATATTTCAATTATACTTAATCGTTTATTTCTTTTTAAAATATTTTGGCATTGCTAACTTGAATGAAAAATATTTTTCATTATTAGTAGAGCAAATATCAAGCCCACTTATTTATAGCTTAATAATACTAAATATTATTTTAATTGAAATAAAAAAATTGATTATTAAGTTATATTATAAATAAAAACAATTTATTACTTAAATAACTTATTCTAAAAAACTATAATATTGAAACGGATCTAACGGTATATTTGAAAATTAATCCGGAATTCAAGGAAAAGTATTTAAATTAGCACTACACTTAACACGGTGTATACGACATAGCTTGTCTGCGGCGTGATAATATTTCATTTTATTACGCCGCTAACTTCGCAACTTCGGCTAGCTTGATATGTTGAGATTATCCACCCCAACAAGCAATCATAACCAATACTTTATGGCAAACAAGAACTGCGTCATAATTCATGGATGCCCCTCAAGCCCAAAAACAACAATAAATCTTAAAGCAAGATATTATAATCATTGGATTGCTTGGACTAAAAATCAACTTATTGCCAATAATATACCAACCGAGGCTCCCATGATGCCAAAGCCATGGTCTCCAGTTTATGAAAAGTTTAAAGCGAAATTTGAACAAAGCGATATCAATAAAAATACCATACTAATAGGCCATAGTTGCGGTGGCGCTTTCTTGGTTCGTTGGTTAGGCGAAACCAAAAGAAAAATTTTTAAACTTATCTTAGTCGCTCCCTGGATAATAAATGACCAAGATGAAACTTTTAGAGAAGCTTTCTATACTTTTTCCATAGATAAAATGATTAAAGAAAGAGTTGAAAAAATTATTATGTTTACCTCCGACAACGAAGAAGACACGGGCAAAAAAAGCTTGAAGATCTTGCACGACGCTCTGGGCGGAAAAATTATAGAACTTAAAAACCATGGCCATTACACCATGGGAGATATGAAAACGACGGAGTTTCCTGAACTGATAAAAGAAATTTTATCCTGATTGACAAAACATCAATAAACAAAATATAGTTGGAAATAAACAACATCTAAGACAATACCAGTAAAATTAAACTTTACCAGAACCAATTGTTTCTAAAAAGTAACGACCCCGGTGACATACGTCAGACGGGGTCGACAGCAGACTTGCCGCTTGGTTCAGACCAGCGACCAGTCTATCTGGGCGATGATGAGGTCTTCGTCGCGATCGCCGCAGATCACGGCGAAGGCCGGGAAGAGCGTAGGTAGTAGCTCCGGGCGATTCTTGAGGGTGCTTATGAAGAGGCGATCCAAGAGCACGATAAGTCCCGCCTCCGGATTATCTACCTCGTAGACGCCATTCTCACCCATTGCCGCCGAGGCTTCGGACAGCCGGCAATGAATATCATTGCGCCTCACCGACGAACACGTCGGTTTGGCCGCCTCTTCAAGCAATGCCTTAATCTCTTCTTGTTTCACGGCAACTCTCCTTCTGGTTACATCAAATAGGGAGCTCACCTCACATTGAGGATAATACTCACACTAAAAGATTATATATATTAACACATATTCAAGAGATTGTCAAGCATGAACCTAAAAAATCGTTAAAATAAAACAAACTAATGCCAATCTTTGTTGATAAAAACCAATGTCCGCAAAATCATCCCTGTCCGGCCTTGAAAATATGTCCAAAAAAAGCTCTGTCCCAAAAAAATTTTGACGCGCCAATAGTAGACGCAAATAAATGTTGCGATTGCGGCATGTGTGTCAAATTCTGTCCCAAGGGCGCCTTGCGACATCGATAATATATCGTCTTGGCTTGAGAATAATAATTTTATTATTTTTTGGGTCAGATCCTTTGCCGAAAATATTTTTTTTGGGCGGATTTTTTGTATAAAAAATGGTGGGACCGAATGGCTCCACCAAAACATAGAACAAAAATATTGACTCAGCCGTCTTCTTCTCCCTCGCCGGGCAAAGGTGCCAAGGGCCAAGCGCCCTCTTCCATTTCAACACAAAGAACGTCGCGACCGCTGCAAACCATAATGGCCTTGCCGGTCGGCGTCAAAACCATCGAGACAGCCTCACACTTAATCTTCCCGAAAGTATTAATGGTCCACTCACCAGCCTGACAAACAGCCAGATTGAGTCGGTCACCAACGATATAGGAAAAATCTTTTGCGTAGGCGATCTTTGGCTCTTCGGTCAAAGGGTCAAGACAGATCGAAGTAAACGCAGCACCTTTAATCACCTCGGTGATTACCCATTGCGCGCCATCGTAGTAGATATACTCAGAGCCATAACTGATATGCGGGTATCCGGTGGTGGGTGAAATAGCCAACGACGGAATCCAGCTATAAGCATGCTCTTCGGTCTTGATGTCTTCAATACCCTGTCCGTCAAAATAGCAAAGCACCGCCGGATGATTTGTCCAGCTCAAAGTTGTGAAAGCGCAACAGAAGCTGCTGGTCAGGCGATTGAACTGGGCGGATTCGGCGCACGCGTCAGCCCAGGACAACAAGTCAAAATTCCAACTGCCAACACTGCTATCATAAAGCGCCCAATAGAGATTATAATCCCCCGTGCTGTTGCCAAAAACACAGGCGGTGTTTGTCGTTGGGTCAATAGCCAAAGAATCTCGTGAGCATAATGTGTTGAATAGGCGTTCAATTTGCCAAACGCCGTCATCTCCCAGGCTGGCGGAATACAAACTTGAGCTGGTCATGCCAATCTGGTCACGATAATAAACCACAAGCGGACTGCCATCGGCCAAGAATTCCAACGAGCAATCGGTATACGAAGAGACATCACCGATGGCTTGAATTTGCCAATTGCCACTTGAATCAAGCTCGGCATACATCAGCATCCACTGACCATCTCCGACTTGATTGGCTCGCTCACTATAAGCCATGCCCAGCTTGGAATGACGCGGGTCAAGAGCCACGCTGACGCAACCAATCCCCTGATTCTCAAGCCAGATTGGCTCCTCAAATCCCGCCGGCGTTACTTCCGGTACTTCTTGAGGCACTAAGCAACCAACCAAAATCACGGAAAACAAGATTAGACCCAAACACATTGCGGTTTTCATTCTTCAACCCTGCCTTTCTTTTTCTGCCTGCCAAAGTCAGGCACTCACATAAGCGCCCAACTCATCAATATGTCAGAACTGCTCATTCCCCAAGGGAATCGCAGGTTTTCAATTTTAAAGATCACAATTAGGTATTACCACTCAACCCATTATACTACAAAATACCGGTTTTATTGTCAAACCAAATTATTTCAAAACTTCCGGACAAAAAACGACGGACATTCGACATTAAAACAAAAGCGATGATTGATAATTCTTGGTATTTTTGGTAGATTAATAGAGTAAAGGTCGCCATAAATTACCACATAATTGTTTATCTTTTAACTAAAAAATTATGAACTACTACACTTCGGTTTTAAAAAAATATGCTACCTTCACCGGCCGCGCCCAAAGAGCAGAATATTGGTACTTTGTTTTGTTTAATATTATTATCAGCCTGGCCGCGGGAATTATCAGCACAGTCATCGGCGATGATTACAACACCATCGGATTCTTATACAGCCTGGCGGTTTTAATTCCCAGCTTAGCCGTTGCCGTCAGAAGACTGCACGATGTCGGAAAAAGCGGTTGGATGTTACTTATATGTTTGATTCCCATAGTCGGCGCCATCTGGCTTTTAGTTTTAATGATTATTGATAGCAATCCCGGAGAAAACAAATACGGTCCAAATCCAAAAGGCATTGCTCCAATCAAAAGTTAACAAAGAAAACGGTCGCCAATCATGGCGACCCTTCTTTATTTAAACTGTGGCCAGAAACGTTAAAATTAATTTTGAAATCTATGACAGAAAATAATAGTTTATCACCATCGAAAAAGAGTGACAACAACTATATTGTCCCGGCCAAGAATAAGAAAATTGGCATCGCTTTAATAATTGGCCCGTTTCTTTGCCTGATATTAGTTTTTATCACCTATGCTCTAGCCGCTTTTGTTACGGCGATGATGCTTGGCTTATCTACCGAAGCAGCTTTAAATACTCCCGCCGGTGAAATGCGCTCCGAAATATTAAACATTATCAATGTCGTTTTGGGCTTAATCGGTATTTTATCCATCATTGGCATTATCGTCGGTATTCCCCTGGGTTTGGTTTTTCTTAATAAAAAAGAATTAGCGACTGGAATTTTTGATGAGCGATCAGGTCAAGGTAAAAATTCTGTGGTGCCGGAAGAAATTAAAGGCTGGAATTGGGGCGCCGCTGGTCTACATTGGATCTGGGGTGTTTGGCACGGAGTCTGGATATCACTGCTCGTTCTTATACCTTTGGTTAATATTGTCATGATTATCATTTTGGGCATCAAAGGCAATGAATGGGCCTGGCGCTCGCAAAAATGGGAGAGTGTGGAAAAATTCAAGGCCGCGCAAAATAAATGGAAACCGTGGGGTATTGTATTTTTTTCTTTGGCAGTTTTAACTATAATCTTACGATTGTTTATAACAGATAATTCATGAAATAAATTCAATACTTTACCAAACGCCTTTCCCTTGGGAAGGCGTTTTAAGTTAAATATTAAATAAAATCTAACCCCAAATAAAAAAACGCTTACCGAGGTTTGTCAGACAAACCAATTCGGCAAGCGTAAAAATTGAATGCTATTCTTCAAAGAGCTGCCAGAAAGTATACTGGCCGGCGCGAAACGGCACGACCCCGTCAATTATTTCGGGGACCCTCCGGATCTTTTTGACCATGGTGATTTTGGTCATGCGAGCCGGCAGGTCGTAGAACGCCAAGCCGAAGTTGGCCCAATAATTCTCCAAATTCTCCAGGCGGCCAGCCACTTCGAATATCTCGGTCAACACTTCGGGCAGAATCGGCGCCGTGTAGCAACCACAAGCACCATGAGCACATTCCTTATTCTCGCGCAAATGCGGCGCGCTATCGGAACCGAGAAAAAACTTGGGGTTGCCGCTTGTGGCCGCTTCGATGAGCGCGTCGCGATCATCGAAATCTTTCGGCATCGGCATACAGGCATTATGCGGCCGAAGTCCATCGCCGATGACGTCGTTTAAGGTCAGGCAAAGATGGTGAGCGGTAATCGTAGCGGCAACATTCGGCCCGAGACTTTTTACCAACTCAACCGCGGCTTTGGTGGAAACATGCTCAAGCACGATTTTGAGATTGGGGAACTTTTCAGCCAATTGGGACAAAGTCGGCAAGAAGGCCTGCTCGCGTTTGGTTACCAAAAGGCGTGATTGATTCAGTTCACCATGGATCAAAAGCCGCATCCCATAATCTTGCATGGCCGAAAACGTGTTGGTAATACCGCGGCTGAAAAAGTCGCGAAGCCCTTGATCCGAATTGGTCGTCGTCCCCAATACGTACGCTTTCGCCGCCTTGGCACCAGCCGCGGCAGCCGCGATGATCATTGCCGGCGTCGTATTATCCCGAACTTCAATAGTCATCACCGGTTCGAACGACGTGGGATTTTCCATCTTATCCAGAGCCCGCATAATCAAGTTGCGATACCAAGTCACATCATCGCCGGTCAAAATCGCGCGCGGCCGGGTATTGGGCATGGCAACACCAAATTCCGCGCAACGAGCCGTCTGCGGCAAAACCAAATCCAGCAGTGGCGACAAACGAAAATGACAATGGCCGTCGAACAGCCGACGCAAGGTGATGAGTTTACCAGTATCTTTTTGATCCGACATTCTTACCTCCAATCCAGCTTGTTGGCTTGTTTGATGATTGACTTGACTCGCCACGGCCGCACCATCGCGACCGAACCGATAAAAATTGAGGACGCGCCGGCACGATTGAATGCGTCGACGTCATCGGCGCAAAGAATTCCGCCACCGCCGTTGATCGGCTTGGTAAATCCGGCCTTACGCAAACTCACCATCCACTTGCAGACCAATGGTCGCAGAACTCCACCAGAAAGTCCGCCACCGCCAAATTCGGCTAAAGGTGAAGTGGTGCCGCCCCAAACATTCTGCCAATCAATGCCTTGCCAACCGAACGGCAAGGTGTTGGAAACACAAATCGCATCACACATAGCATGATCGTTTAACGCCGCGACGGCTTCAATCGGAGCCGAAGCGATACTGAACTTCAACATCAATGGCACGCCAAGCGTCCCGGCGACATTGAGCATGGCATCCGACTCTTCAATCAATTGGCCGGGATCGTGGTTAGTATTCGGACAGGAAAGATTTATCTGCAAACCGAACGGCGCAGAAAAATTCTCCTTCTCCAAACCAATCAGATTCACCATAGTTCGCAGCTCTTCCAAACGCTCATTCGCCGTATTACCCATTGGCATCAGTGAAAGCCAGAATGGCTTGGTTCGCTTCTGCCAAGATTCCCGGGCCAGCAAAGCCAAAAGACCAGGATTGCTCAAACCAACAGCATTCAAAACCAGGCCGCGCCAGGGTTTAACCTTGACGCAAGAGGGAAATAAGTTCCGAGGCTCAAAGTTTTTTTTCAAAGCCATGTTGCCCGAGCGCGGCCACATAGTCGCCGTTTTGGCCACAAAGGTTAGGTCGGACAAATCCAGCCCAAACGGCCGCCATAGGCGGTGAAACCAATAGCCTTCGCCAAAAAATCCTTGCACTCCCGAAGCCCCAAGTACGTTACCAAAATCGATTCCGCGCAGCTTCATAATGTCTTCCTCCAATGGTTGTTCAGGTTCAATTCCTCGGGATGAAATTAACACATATTATCTAATTTTACAAGCTTTTACAATTCTCAATTTCAAATAAAAAAAAGACCGCGGGCTTCTCGGTTAGGAGATGCTCGCGGGTTATGTTTCAAATGTACCAACGTCTATCAGTTCTTCTTGATCCACTCATAGGCGTTCTGATAGAAACGCAGCGAGGGTGAGGCCTCCAAATCACTCCACTCGGAAGGAGTATAAAGAGCCTGGATGCCAGGCTTACGGAAATTGCGCTCGGAGTGAGGCATCTTCCCCAAGAAACGTCCATCCGGACTGCACAAGGAAGTAATACCAAGAGGTGATCCGTTTGGATTGAACGGATAGTCTTGCGTCACGCGCCCAAGCCGATCCGCAAAACGAATCGGCGCCAAACCTTGCTCCAGCACCTGTTCCATAATGACCGGATTGGGAAACTTGATTTGGCCTTCGGCGTGACAAATCCAAGCCGGAATAACCGAACCGGCCATTCCTGCTGTCCAGACGCAAGGACTTTCCATGACGCGCAACATAACCGGGCGTGACTCAAAACGATCGGAAACATTGCGTACCAAACAAGGCTGATCCGTGTCAGATATGCCAACCCAGGGCAGAATACCCAATCGCGTCATACCCTGAAAACCGTTGCAGATGCACAGGCCGAGTGTTCCCTGATGTTGGACAAAGCCATGAAGCTGATCATTCATGCGTTCGTTGAATCTGATCTTCATGGCCAAGCCTTTGCCGGCGTCGCCGACATCCATGTCAGCAAAACCTCCAGGCAGACCAAAACAACGGTACTTCTCAGGATCAAGTGCGAAGCGACCGTCGTACCAGTCCGTCATGGTAACGCTCCAGGGCTCAAAACCAGCGGCAGCCACCGCTCCAGCAAATTCTCGATGTCCGTTCGTGCCCGCTTCGGTAAAAATCACAAAGGCGGGTTTTTGCTTGAGACGCAAATAGACCTGCTTGGTGGGCTGGGGCACAAACGACAGATGGAAACGCTGCTCAGGCAGATGGTAGGTGTTCTTTCTCTCGGCCGCCACGGTTTCCGGATTGGCCTGAATGGCATCGTGGTGAAACGAAAGCTCACGCCATTCTTGCCGCAAATTGATCATGCGGTCTTGAAGCACCACTTTGTTGCCATAGATCACGGTGATATCTTCATCGGTTCCGGCCACAGTCTCACCGATAACCGAAAAGATTTGACTCAAACCGAACTGACGAATCACTGCCTTAATGGCTTGGGCATTCTCCGGTAAATACTCAATAACTACGCCCGGCTCTTCGGCAAATAAATCTTCCACTGCGGTCACACCCGGCATTTTGCTTTGGGGCAATTTAATACGGAGTCCGCAGTTGCCGGCGTAGGCCATTTCCGAAAAACACTGAACCAATCCGCCATCACTGCGATCATGATAGGCCAGAACCAAACCGCGATCCATGAGCTCCTGCATAGCCAGAAAAGTACCAATCAAATCATCCGGGTAATCCACATCCGGCGATTTGTCACCAATCTGGTTCAGAACCTGAAGTAGAGCGCTTCCGCCCAACCGACGAAGGCCGCGAGACGGATCAATTAACGCCAGCCTGCTTTGACCAGGCCGCTTGATGTCAGGCGTCAGAGTCTTGGTCACGTCAAGACAGTCAGTAAAAGCCCGGAATTGAACTGTGCCCGGAGCTTTGGTCACCTCCTGGGTTTCGTGCACAACCGTCATCGAAAGCGAGTCCTTGCCTACGCCAACCCGTTGCCTAATGCGCCGAATAAGCTTCCGACAGAAAGCATTGGCCGCTTCCACGGCCTGATAGAAGCTCGCGCTTTCGCCGGGCTGACCCAAAGCCCATTGCCATGTGGCTGAGAAGCAGACATTCTTCAAATCAACCCTGGCGGCTGCTAGATTCAGCAAGGCTTCAGCAATCGTGACGTTAACACCGGACTTGACGTTAACCAACATCTTCACCGGTTGAACACCAATACCAGTGGCTTGACCCGTAGTTTCCCAGTAGCTATCAACGACCACGCCACAATCCGCCAAAGGCAAATTGGCCTTACCCACAATCGGGTTCCGATTGACGTTGCCAGTTACTGTCATGTCCAACTTACTGGTGATAAAACCAACCTCGGCCACCCGAGCCAATTTCTGAGTCCTGCCAAGCATTTCTCGAATCGTCATGTTCGGCAATACAGGCGACAATAACTTGCGCGGCCGCGTCTTGTCCCGAATCGTAAGCTGAGGCAGATCCTGAAGCATAAAACCCATGTCCATAGAAATACACTTCTTTTTGCCTCTCATGACCATGGTGTATTTGCCGTCACCGGTAACTTCACCAATGATCTTAATTGAGCAGCGCTGACGCTGAGCGGCTTCTTCCAGCTTGGCATAATTCTCCGGCCAAACCAGTACTACCATTCGCTCCTGAGCCTCATTGCCTGTCAGAACATATTCCGGCATGCTCGGATCCCCAGACGGAATATCATCGAGATAGACTTTCGCACCAGCAGGAAAACAAATCTCAGGCACAGCCACATCAACACCACCTGCCCCTAAATCGGTAATAACTTCGATTGGATTGTCCAGACCCATTTCAATGCAAGCCCGGATCAAATTCCAATTCTTACCTTCGGTCCAGGGATCAGGACGCTGAACTGAATCGAAAGCCAGTTTAGCGCTTTGACGGCCGGCGTCTTGACTTGAGCCGGATCCGCCGCCAACGCCAATCCAATATGCTGGGCCACCGAGTAATACTACCAACATGCCTTTCTGGGCCGCTACTTTGTAGAAATGCCTGGCGTCAACCCAGCCGCCTACGCCCGCCACGAACACGGGCTTGGTGTAGGCATAATGCTGGCCATCTACCATATCATCAAACGTCAAATACGATCCGGCAATGGTCGGGATACCAATACAGTTGCCATGGTTCGCAGCACCAGTCGTACCTTCAATAGCAATCCTGAGCGGCGTGGCCAATTGTCCCGGGTGAGGCAAATGCATTTTTTCCCAGGGCAATATTAGTGTCGGCAAAAACAGATTACCGACATGAACCATGTCAATGTAGTACTTGGGGTCGCCACCGCGTCCCGCGCCGAACATATCGCGCAAGACCGCCATACCGGTTCCCGCGCCATCATACGGATCAATCGCGGTTGGATGATTGTGGGTCTCATCCTTGCTCGCTGTTCCACGTTGACAGACCCGCCAAACATAGGGCGAAGGCCCAGTCGCACTAGCCGGTGCGAAATCAAGCACCGGTTTGGCTCGTAAAATAGCCGCGTTGTCGCTAAATCGGACTTTCAACGGACCCACGTTACCTTTACACGTCGCTTTGATCAGTTGGAATGGCGTGCGTCGCTTAATCGCACCATCAATAATAAAGCGGGCATTGAAATCCCGATGCCGGCAGTGGTTGGACCAAAGCTGGCCGATGAGGAAAAGCTCGACATCGGTGGGATTGTATCCGACCCGGCAGTACTCGCGAATGATGTAGCGAATAAGACCGTTGTCGAACTTCAAATTCCGTTTTTTGGCAAACGCCTTGATGGCAGATGCTCCATCTTCCAAAACCCGGATAATCTCTGCTGGCGGCGCCATCACGTTGGTCTGAAAAGTTTCGAGCGGATCGAAATAGATCTCTTCGGTCATCCGATCAAACAACAAGGCCGATATCCGTTTTATCACCCCATCGTCTTCATTGCAACCAATAAGACAGTAACGCCTGGCACGCGCGATCCGCACAATGCTTTTCACCCCGGCGTTGCCGCAAATCAAAAGCGCGGTGCTTGACCACGGCGGAATCAGGCTTTTGCGCGGCCCAACTTCAATGGTTGCCCCCGGTTTATTCAAGAGACTGTCTTGACCGAAGAATTGCGGTTCAAACTGCTCCCGCAAGAACCAAATTAACATCCTACCTTCTTTGGGCTGAATCGGATCGTTGCTTTCGATATAAAAGCGATACTCGGTCTCCAAACCGGTAACACTGGGCGCCAACTCCTGAATTTTGGCCAACAGCTTCCTGGTTTCGCTGGCAGACAAAGCTGACCGGCGAAAAAAGCTGTACATCCGCGTTCCACTCTTGCTGGCAACAGGTTGTCGAATAGCTAGCTCGGTACTCATACAAACGTCTCCTTGTGGTTGTCTTCTCACAATATCTCACCCTGACAGAAAAGAACATCCATCCTCACATCGGACGAATGTTACCTTCAATTGTATAGAACAAAAAAACGCTGTCCCTCACCTAGGAATAACCTCGTTTTTCGGCTTTAATTTAACATTTTTTATAATAAGGGTCAAGGTCAATTTATGGCTTCTGTTTATGCTTTTTTAGTAAATAAAAAACAGGCTTTTCCCTTCCAAAAAGCCTGCGTAACACAAAGGTCTTAGCTCAACCGATCATGGCACTCGGCTCGCGATTATCCAGATACAGTCGGGCGGCCATATTAACCGCGGGCGGCAGCATCAACCATTCAAACGGCAGGACAACCTGCTGCAGCCGTTCGGCCGCATGGGTCAAATCGGTCTGAGCTTCTTCGATAATATCAACCGGAATCGGCACTTTCACCGACATTAAGGCATCGCCCCAGTCATAACCGTCAATGACACGATGAACCGTCGGCTCGGTATAAAACGTATCGGTAAGTCGGGCATGGTGCCGTCGCAGCCTGTCAACAATCTCGCTCAAAACGTGTTCATGAACCGGCAGGCCATACATGCCCAAGCCGCCATGTTCGAACGTCCGAGCCGGATGAATGTTGAACATCGCCACGGGTCGACCCGAAACGCCACGGTTATTGATCGGCACGGTATGAATACAACCGACCAGAAAAATCATGTCCAGACAGTAGCGGGCAATCCATTCCTTGACTTCCGCTTCAAAGTCGAACTGCGTCTTAGCTCTCTCCCTAAGAGCTCCAACAATCAGGCCATGTCGCACAATCGTTTCCGCCATGATTCCATGAGCAGCCGCTTTGTCCAAACAGCCTGCGTTTGGCTTGGTCGAAAGTAGGCAACAAAGTTTGACCTCGGGTAGCAGCACTTGACGACAGTAGGCTTCCATGATGGAATTGGCATCTGTGCCACTACCACTGGCAACCAGTCCCAGATTCAGTGTTTGCTTCACTTATCAATCCTCCACCGGCTCGTCAATGTATTCGCCTACCAGCTCCACCTGGGGTTCATTACCCTTGCGTTTTAAAACCTCACCGATGTGTTCGACCGTACCGGCCGGATGATCAATCACTTCCAAACACGGGCCGGAATTGTCCACAATAGAAACCATCATGATCCCCTGATTGAAAGTGCGGTCCATGTCTTCGAACGGCACATTGCCCAATTTCTGAACCAAGCGAAAAAGCGACGGCCGATTCCAAGCGTGGCACCTAATCCTTACTTTCAAGTCTGGCGGCAAAATTCGCGGAATGTTTTCCACCAAGCCGCCGCCGGTGATGTGCGCATGACCGGAGAAAATCACGCCCTTTTGGCGCTGATAATCAATGTTGCTGATGTGAATCGGCGTCGGCCGCAAAATCGCTTTTGCCAAAGTACAGCCCAACTCGGGCCAATATTTCTCCAACCGCCGACGCGCGAGCGAAGGCCGCTCCGTCAAACCGAAGACGGGACGGATTAAGGAAAGACCGTTGGCCGCCGGGCCTTTGGACGCCCAGCCGAAAACCTGGTGACCGGCCTTGATGGGTACGGTCGCCAACTTGGGATCGGGAAAGGCGATGACTGAGGTATCCACGTCAATCATCCAAGGATGTCTATACAAACCCGGCATCTCAGCCGTCTCACCACCAATCAGCACGCAACCAGCCTGCTGACAACCACGGATAACACTCTTGATAACCTCGATGTGTTTTTCCGGGTTCAAGGCGCCCGTCTTGAAAGTGTCCAAAGCGTAAACCGGACGCGCACCCGCGGCGAAAGCGTCAACCGCCGACATGGCCAGTGCGCATTGACCGACCTGAAAGTCTTCAACCAGTGCCGACAAAATCGCCTTGGTGCCCGCCCCATCGCAGCAGCCTTTCACTATTTTGCAGCCTCGGGGAATTGGACCGCCGCCGGCGAACCCACCAATCTCTTGGACAAAATCCGGCCAGGCCGCCCGAACCAATTCCTTAACCATGGCGGCAAACCTGTTGCCATCGCTAATTTTAACACCGGCTTTTGCATAAGTCATCGACTCTTGCTGTCTCATCATCTGTCTCCCTATTTTCCGTTGTTTGGGTTTCACTTCTTCTTGTTGGGTTTGCCGCCAGTCGGCTTGTTGGGTTTGCCGCCAGTCGGCTTAGCCTTCGGCTTCGACTTCTTCCCGCAGCTTTTGCCAGGACCGGCATACTCAAGATTACCGGATCGACTGCGACTCTTGTGACTGCCATGACTACTCATACTCATCCTCCTCAAATTGTTCGGGAACAAAAAACGCTGTTCCCTCCATTGAAACAACGCTATTTCATCGGATTTAAATTATCATTTTTTGACCTTTGAGTCAACCAAATAATTACCAAAACAAAGAACCTAATCCTGCTCCGGCAGGCTTTCAAACATCCTTTGCGTCAAAAAAAAGAGAGACTGGGACGCCGCGAGAGATAGTTTAGGTCCAACTGGCATATGTTTTCTTTGGCTGCCAAAAATTTCATCAATTTTTAATAAAGCCGGTAAAACTTTTGACATCCTGCCAGAATCTAATTCTATTAATTTATGCGGCCGCAAATCACCCTCGATTTCTTTAGGCATCAATTTATATTTTTCTTCCAAAGTAGCCGCCTGTTCATCAACAATATCATCACTTTTTAACCGGCTAAGAGCCACAAAAAGAAATTCAATATTTCTCGGGCCAGGTAACGAACTGGCTCCGAGACATAATATTTGAGCAAGGTCTTTTTTGGTAACGCCCGTTTCTTCTTCAAGCTCTCTAACAGCCGCCGTAAAGGGGCTGATATGGCCATCATCATTTATGTCTGATTCTTCAACAAAACCACCCGGTACATGCCAAACACCACCAAAGGCACCAACTTTTTTAGGCAAACGTTTAGTAAGTAATAATTCATTATCAGCCGTAATGACTAGAATACAAGCTGAAAGAGGCAAAGGTTTAAATAATTCATAAAAACGTTCTTTATTTATATGATCTTTCGGCGCATTAGACTCATAAACCCGATAAGCTTTCTCCATTTCTTCGTCAGTACCCAAAGCTCGCAAGCTGCCATAGGTTATGACCCCTTTCTCCACAACCATATCGCATTTTGGGCCATTCAGTTTTATGTCTTTAACTTGAAGCTTCGAATTATTTTCAATCAGTCGCTCACCTTTTTGGGTCAATTCAATATTTCTTTTCCTCACAAAATCAGCCACATACTCAGTTATAAAATCCCCGGCTCTCTGTTCAGCTTTACTGTCCCATTTTCTTTTTTCGCTATCAATTATAATATCAGACTCATTGAAAGGTCCGATAACCCGCAAGTCATATTTGTCCTTTTCCTCTGACGTAACGTCAATGGAATGATTATTACCTCCGCCGTAGTATTCAAAAAAACGACGGACTTTTGGCGAAATCGTCTCCGGCACCTCTTGCTCTGGCTCTTGATTTAATAATCGTTCAGCCATATTAATACCAACAAAAAAATAATATTAATCACATTTTCTACTGTAATTAAAACACATTCCAACTGTCTATTCAAGTCAACCAAATTAGAAATAATTCAATCCGACCTTAAAGTTAATTTGATAAAATATTTCATTTTTGAGGTTTTGATGCTAGAATATAGCTATGAATACTTGGCAAAACAATTTAAAAGCCTGGGAAAAACAGCCCTTTTTAAAGCGGCTTTTTCTTAAATTTCCCAAAGCCGAAGCCTACCTGGTTGGCGGAGCAGTCCGCGATGCCATCTTAGGACGTGAAACCAAAGATTTTGATTTAGTTATTCGCCAAGTAGCCAAAAACGATTTGGAAAAATTCCTAGCCACTCAGGGCAAAGTTAATTTGGTCGGCAAACATTTTGGCGTTTATAAATTCAGGCCGCGAAATTGGACGGGTGAAGAAATCGACATTGCCTTGCCCCGGACTGAATATTCGTTAAATCAATCCGGCGCTTACCGCGATTTTAAAATTAAAAGCCAGGCCAATTTAAAAATTGAGGATGATTTGTCGCGTCGCGATTTTACCATTAACGCCATGGCCTGGGATATTAAAAATAAAAAGATTATTGATCCGTTTTTTGGCCAGAGCGATCTGCAACAAAAAATTATTCGAACCGTCGGCCGGCCCGAGCTGCGGTTTAAAGAAGACTACTCCCGCCTGTTGCGAGCTTTACGCTTTTCTTGCCAGCTTTCGCGCGAGCCGGCCGCCTGGGAAATTGAAACCACGGCTTGGACAGCGATCAAAAAAAATATTAAAAACTTGGATAAAAAAATTGACGGCCAAAGAATTGTTGCCTATGAAGTCATCGCCAAAGAATTAGTAAAAATGGTGGTTAGTAATCCCATCTGGGCGATTGAATTACTTGATCAATGCGGCGCCATAAAAATACTTTTTCCTCAATTACTAAAATCAAAAAATTGCCCTCAGCCAAAAATTTATCACAGCGAAGGTGATGTGTGGGAACACATGATTTTAGCTATTCAAACGCTTTTTACCAAAGACTTTAAAAAAGAATTCAAAAAACCGGCCAGCCAAGAAGTAATTTGGGCGGTAATTTTTCACGATATCGGCAAACCGTTTACCCTCACCATGGCTGACCGCATTCGTTTTAATAATCACGATGTTTATTCCACCAATCTTTTTGGACAATTATCTGACAAATTAAAATTGACTTCAGCCGGTTTGGATGTTGATAAAGTTAAAAAATTGATCAATAAGCACATGCTCACCGTCCAATCACAGGTTTTGGCCATGAAAGACGTAACTTTGGAAAAATATTTTTTTAATCCTCAATTTCCCGGCGATGAATTGCTCATGGTTATGTTTGCCGATATTACTGCTACTGTCCCCCCGTCAGGCCAACCGGATTATTCCAGCTACCGAATACTAAAAAAACGTTTAGCTCGATTAGGTAAAGCCAACAAAAATAAAAAAACTTTACCCAAACCATTAGTAACTGGCGGCGACTTAATCAAAAAGTTTAAACTTAATTCCAGTCCCAAAATCGGCGACTTACTTTTAATTTTGCGCGAAGCCCAGCTGAAAGGCAAAATCAAAACCAAAGCTCAGGGTTTGCTTTTTATAAAAAAACATATAAAATAAATGGCTATGAATAAAAAAATAGAGATCACCGATGAAAATCAGGGGGAAAGATTGGATAAATTTTTGGCTGAAATTTTGACTGGTCAGACCAGATCGCAAATTAAAAAAACGATTGAAGCGGGTTTGGTTTTGATTAACGATAAACCGGCTAAGGTTCATCAATTTTTGAGAACCGGCGACGTAATAGAAACCAGAGATCAAATCACAGAAAATAAAACACCAGACAACCTCCCTCCTGCTTCCAATTTTCTATTTCCTACGATCATTTTTGAAAACCATGATTTTATTGTCTTAGAAAAACCCGAGGGCTTACTAGTCCATGCCACTGATAAAAAAGAAACCAACACATTAGTTGACTGGTTACTAAAAAAATATCCGGCCATGGAAAAAGTGGGTGAACAAAAATATCGCGCCGGCATTATTCATCGGCTTGACCGCGACGTCTCCGGCGTAATGGTGGTAGCCAAAACTAACCGCGCCTTTGATCACCTCAAAGATCAATTTAAAGATCGAAAAATAAAAAAAGAATACCTGGCTCTAGTTTATGGCCAACCCAGAGAAGATGAAGGCGAAATCGATTTGCCTATTGGTCGCAGTCAAGACGGTCAGTTTGTCGCTCACCCCAAAAGCAACTTGCAAGATATTGAAAACAAGGATCGTTATGCCAAAACTAAATACAAAATTTTAGAAAAATTCAGAGACTACTCTTTGCTGTCAGTTCAGATCTTAACCGGTCGCACTCACCAAATTCGCGCTCATCTTTTCGCCATCGGCCATCCGATTTTAGGCGATAAAATTTATCGGCCGAAAAAAAACTTTATTCATTTTTTTATCAAAAAAGTTAAGGTTATAAATCTTGATCGAATATTTTTACATTCAACCAAAATTGGATTTTCCGATTTAGATAACAACTGGGTTGAGTTTGAATCTCCCCTGCCCCAAAAATTAACCGATTTCTTAAATGAAAAAAGAAAAAGCTAAAATTTTTATTATTTCCGGACCTTCCGGTGCTGGCGAAGACGCGGTCATTGACGGGTTAAAAAACACGCTAAAATTTAATCCGGTCGTGACCACGGTTACCCGCCAAAAAAGAAAAGGTGAACGCCAAGGTCATCCATATTATTTTATTAGTAATAGTAGATTTGAGGCTTTAATTAAGGAAAAACAATTAGTCGAATGGGCCGTGGTTTATAATGTTTATCGCGGCTGCACTTTTAAAGAAATTAATCGGTTATTAAAGTTAGGTCAACCGATTATTTGGAAAGTTGATTGGCAAGGAGTAAGAACTATCAAAAAAATTTTTCCTCAAGCAGTGGGAATATTTATTACCGTCCCCTCCTACCAAGTTTTGGTCAATCGTTTAGTCAAGCGCGGACTGGACTCAAACCAGGTGATCAGAGAACGAGAGAAATTCACTAAGGACTGGCTCAAGCATAAAAATATTTATGATTACATCGTAGTTAATAAAGATGGTGCCCTAAAAAAGACCATTGAAAAAATCGGAGAAATCATTAAAAAAGAAATGGTTAAGCCCTAGAAATGGGCCAATACCCCTTGACTTTATCCAAGCTTTCGTTTATAATCTAGAAGTATCTTAATTAATAAATCATCTTTGATACTAATAGTATGGCTAAAGAAAAAGTGAAAAAAGCCGAGCATGAAGATAAGCTGGCGAAGAAAAAAATTGAAAAAGAAGCTTTGCCAGAGCTGAAACCCGGCATGACCGTTAGAGTGCATCAACGCATTACCGAAACCGGACCCAAGGGGGAAAAACAAAGAATCCAGGTTTTCGAAGGCATGATTATCGCCCACAAGCATGGCCTAGAACCAGGCGCGACCATCACCGTCAGAAAAATTTCCGAAGGTATTGGCGTGGAAAAAATATTTCCCTTACATTCACCGAACGTAATTAAAATTGAGCCGGTCAAACAAGCGACCGTTAGACGAGCGAAACTTTATTACTTGCGCGATTATAAAAAGCGTTTGCAAGAAAAATCCCTCAAAAAATAAATTTACCTCAAATTTGCCCCGCCCTGCCCAGGGGCGGGGTGTATCATAATTATCAACTTTGCGGACGTGGCGGAACTGGTATACGCGCATGCTTGAGGTGCATGTGCCGCAAGGCTTGAGGGTTCAAGTCCCTCCGTCCGCACCATGGACGATTAGCTCAGTTGGTTAGAGCGCCTCGTTTACACCGAGGAGGTCGTAGGTTCGAGCCCTACATCGTCCAAAGTATTTTCTAAAAAATTGCAGTTGGTTACCTGCCCGCCACACTTCGCGAAGCGATGTGGGCGGATTCGAGTCCTATGCTGCTCAGTAAAAATTATCATATTTAAAAAATTAAAAAAACAAAAATGAGCAGAATCATCATTGGTCTAATCATTGTAATCATTGGCGCCATAATTACCATCAAATCAGATTGGTTTTATAGAAATTTTGGTACCATCCCCTCTTTTGAAAAATATCTTGGTACCGAAGGCGGCAGCCGCTTGGGCTACCAACTTATCGGCATCGTCGCTGCTATTATTGGTTTTATGGTAATGACTAATTTGATTGGCGGATTTTTGATGGCCACAGTTGGCAAACTGTTTACTGGAAATTTAAATTAATTAAAAATAATATTTTTTATTTTGGGCCCGTAGTTCAGTTGGTTAGAATGCCACATTTGCAATGTGGAGGTCAGCGGTTCGAATCCGCTCGGGTCCACCAGTTCAAAAATGACAAATTTTGAACATTTATTTACTTTCGGCAAACAAATCATACGGAATTTTAAAGTTAAAAATCGATTGGCGTTTTTGTGAAAGAAAATCTAAAAATTTGTATAATTATGCGGTTAGAATTATTAATTAAAAAAATTTATGTTTGAATTATCCAAACAAACTAATCCCGAAGTGTTGGGTCCTGTTTCTGATAAAGAAGTAACTTACGATGGCACAAAAATTGAGATTAATGAAAAAAATGAAACACAAATAGAGGAAGAAAAAACTGAAATAGAATCGGATCATGAGCAAAAAGCAGGAGAAGAACGAGGTGAAATAATGACCCGAGAACAAGTCAATGATTTTCTTAAGAGAGGGTTAAAATTTTTTAGGGGTATAAGAAATTCAGAGCAAGAGAGCCTGGAACATCATTATTCAAACGAATTAATAAATTTTCAAGGAACAGAAAAAGAATTTGCCTTAGAGCTTCTTGAGAAACATCGGGATTATGTTATTATGGAAAACATAGAAGAATTCGATGGTTTAGATCGCGAAGTCGCTTTAAAAATGATGGGAATTGGCGATGCGACATTTGTCATAAATCACCCAGAAAGATTCAAAGGTTTAGTTCTAGATAAAAAATTTGCCTTAGAAGCCATTACTCCAAGTAGCGGAGGAACAATCGATGGGCCATGCAGGTCAATACTTAAAAATGCAGAAAAATTTCAAGGTTTGGATAAAGAAATTGTATTAAAACTTATCGAAAGAAGAGAAGGGTGGTCATTTTTTCATAGCCTAGTTAGAGGAAATTTTCAAAATATACCCTTAGACAAAGAAATCGCCCAAAAACTTATTGAGACTGGCTGGGATGGAATAGATTTGGTTTTCGTAAATCATAAAAAATTCAAAAAATCAGACCGCGCGGAAATTCGTCAAATGCTTATTGATGCTGGCCAAAGCGAAAGACTCTCTAGGCACGAATACTTTCCCGAAGACGAGCATTAAACTGTAATCCGAGCAACACTTTAGATGGTTGATTGGTATAAAATAATTGATTGCTAAATCAGTAAATTTTCAAAAGAATTGAGTTAAAAAATTACTAAAATGACGTCCTCCCCGCTCTCAAAAAGTTATTCCTCGGGTTAACTTTTTTCTTATGGAGTTTTTGGCTAAAAAATAATAATTTTTTCAAAATTATCATAGTCCATAATTTGGGCTTGATTTTTTTTAAAAAAATCAATACCACCTTTGGCGACCCGAAAATGTGTTTGAGCTATGTCCAGTATTTTTTAGAAAAAAATATTATTTTTTTATTTAAAAAGTTTTTAAAAATAAAAGTTATCCACAGTTACCACAAATATTTATTGTCAGATTGTCAAAAAAATTGTATAATTTAATCAATAAATAAATCTTAATGCTTGAAATATAGCAAAAGGGGGTGATAAACATGGCCGCGAAGAAAAAAACCAAAAAAGTAGCGAAAAGAAAAGTCGCTAAGAAAAAAACCGTAAAGAAAACTGCGAAAAGAAAAGTCGCTAAGAAAAAAAAGAGATAGAACACAATAGATTTCAAACAAAAATTTCCGCTTTAGGCGGAAGTTTTTGTTTACCAAGATATTTATAACTTATAGTAACTTCTTTTGCGCCGTTTTTTTAACTTTTAATTCATTGATGACTTTAACAATACCATAAACTCCATCATAGCCGGCAGAAATTTCAACTTGACCACTTCTAACATTAATAATTGCCGCCGCGATCTCAGGCAAAGTTATTAACTCCAACTCTTTTTGACTTTTATCAAGCAAAACAGCAAATTCGCTGCCACCAGCTTTAATTAAACTTTCGTATAACGCGGCTACTTTCTTCGAGCCTTTGCCAACGCCAACCGTGTCACTGATAATTTCAGCTAATGGCACCAAACTTTTATATAAAATAGTATCTAATTTATAACCGTCAGGTCTGTCGGCCAATTGATCAACGCGATTTAAAACACCAACCGTTAATGGTTTTTTACAAACCGGACAGATGCCATGATTTTTCTTGGTCTCTTCAGGTGAAAATTGTATGTGGCAAGCAGCATGACCATCCCAGTGATACTTCCCCTCTTCCGGAAAAAATTCTATGGTATACAAAAAACTTTTTTTATCTTTTTCTTTAAGTATCCGATAAATTTCTTGATAACTTAATTTATCTTCATCAATTTCAAAGACGTTGGCTTCACGTCCCAAATTGGCCGGCGAATGAGCATCGGAGTTAGAAATTAATGTAATTTTATCCAAAGCCGATAAGCGCCAATTCATCGGCGGGTCTGAAGACAAGCCGGTTTCAATACAAAAAATATTTTTAGCCGCTTCGCCAAAGCATTCCTGCAAGCTATTAAACCCGGAGAAAGAACCAAAAACAGAAAACCATGGCGTCCAAGCATGAGCCGGAATCACCATTATCTTTGGATTAATTCCAAAAATCATGCCGGCTAAATCTTTGGCCGAAATTCCCATAATCGGCCGGCCATCAGATTTTAAATTTACTTTCCTTTTTTCCAATTCAAAAATAATTTTATCAACCGAAGTAAAATCTGGCGCCAAAAGACAAGTATGGACTCGTCGGGTTTTACCGTCATGAGAATAAATACTTGATAACTCAGCGCTCAACATAAACCAAATTGAATCCGGGTCATCCTTTAATTTAAATAAACCCGGCCTATCTTCAACCAATTTGCTTTTTAATTCTTTCAGCCAGACGGGATGAGTAAAATCACCGGTACCAACAATCTTAATTCCCTTCCATTTTGCCCATTGGTTAATGTGTTCCAAATCCAAATTCTTCGAGCAGGCTCGAGAATATTTTGAATGAATATGTAGATCGGCAATAATTCTCATACTTTTGTGATATGATTTTAACATTATTTATTAAATAAAAAAAGGGTTATAAACCCTTTTGATTAACTTTGGATGTAAGTCACCAACAATTGGCGATATGCCTCAAACCTCTCCTCAAGCAAATGTTTAACCCATTAACTTCTCCGCCACTTTGAGCTGGTCTTCGTTGTTAATTCCCACTGCTTCTTTAGGTGAAATTAAAACCGTATTAATTTCTATTCCCTGTTCGCAAGCGATTTGAACCAAATCGGTCAAATAATATTCGCGCTGATTATTTTCGTTCTTTAATTTTTTTAAACTCCCCCAAAGCCAAGCTGCTTTAAAACAAAAATAGCCGGGATTTACTTCTTTAATGGCCAGTTGTTCCGGCGTGGCGTCTTTTTTTTCTACAATGCCGCAAACCGCGTCCGCGCTATTTCTAATGATCCGGCCAAAATCATAAAAACCAGTCCGCCAATCTGAAAATTCATCCACTAAAACCGTACCCATGGTTAGCTCTTTGCCAGAAGCCAAATGACTAGCGGCAAAATTCTTAATGGTCTGAGGTAAAAGCAAAGGCATATCGCCGTACAAAACCAAAATATTTTCTGCCCGGCCAGCTAAAGCTTCTTCGGCGCACATCACCGCATGACCGGTACCTAGTTGCTCAGCTTGAAAAACATAATCATATTCATCACCCAGCGTTGCTTTGACCAATTCGGCTTTTTTTCCCACGACAATACTGGGCCGCGAATCGACGCCGGAAACTTTAATCGCTTCAAGCAAATGTTTGATTAATGGCTTACCATTCAGTTCAACTAAAACTTTCGGCAACTGCAAATTATTCATGCGCTTACCTAACCCACCGGCTAAAATTAGAATTTTTACCTTATCCATAAAATTATGATTTTATTAATTAAATTTTAAATTCAAGTTTACCTGGACAAATATCTTGCTTATTTCTTTCCTCACGCGTTGCCTCGAAAACTTGAGCAAGCAAATCAGTATCAACCGTTGTTTGCTCGCGCGACCTTCGGGCAAACATGGACTGTTGGGCCTTAATGGCTACGGGCAAATCAAGTACTATAACACAACCCAAATGGGCGGCGTAATTGGAAAAAGATACAATATCGCGGGTTATGGTGCCATAGACAAAACTGCTAACGCCAATAATCCGACCGGTAAAAATTGAAGTGTTAATCGCCGTACGGCTGAAGTCACCAATAACCGTGCCTAAAAATTGCTGGCCGGTTTCAACCCCGCCAATTCTAATATTACTGTAAGTATTTTTCAAATCGGAGTTAGAAGTGCCGGCGGCGATATTAATCCACTCGCCCAAATAACTGTGGCCCAAAAATCCATAATGCTGCTTATTGGCATAACCTTGAATAATGGTCGCTTCCACTTCCCCGCCAACTTTGCAAACCGAACCAAAACAACAATTACTTTTAATAGACGCGAATTCTTTAATTAAACAATTTTTACCAATATAAATCGGGCCGGCTAAATAAGTAAAAGGTAAAATTTTGGTATAATCATCAATAATTATTATACCTTCGGATGTTTCAAAAACGGCATTTTCAGGCAAAGTTACATCTTGACCAACAAAAACACCAGGCTTGAATTCTTGATATTGATTTTTTAAATAGGTCAAATTAGCATGTAAAATTTTTTGATTAAAAATAATTGTCTCCCAGCAATAATTCATAATCGGCCAATTAATATTTACCGACTCGAATCCATTCTCCACTGACTTAAATTCGGTTTTAATTAAAGTGGCAATTTCCAACCCCGGCTCAGAAGCATAAAACCCAATTATTTTGTCCTGATTTTTAATTAAACACTGTTTTTTTTCTTTGATCAAACTTAAAAGTTCCAAAGCTGAATTAAAAGCTGGAATCAAACTAGCATCAAGATATAGAATATTTTCGGAAAATGACTTATTGGCCGGGAATTTTTTAGCCGTTGTATTCAAAATTTCTGGCCGCACAAAATAATCAATTGGCGCTTTAAATATTTCCGCTACTACCTGATACAAAGTGGCAGCCCCGCAAAAAATATCAAAAGCCGGCCGAGTATAGGCAATCGGATAAAGACGGCTAATACTTTGATTTTCGTAAAAAACTATCTTCATAATAATTAATTTAGAATAAATTATTTAGCCACTTTGTCCCAAATAAATTCAAAAATCATTTTTTGAGTTTGAAATATATTGGCATCTTTAATAATCACACCGATTGGTTTATCGGCATTATCCACGGAAATCATCGCCACCTTGCCGGCATAAATTAATGTATAAGTCGGCGCGCTTTCTTTTTCAGTCAGCCATTTACGTTCATCCAAACCCTGAGTCTGACCACCAGGGCCAATTGAGATGACCTTGACGCTGATGCCAGCTTGAATGCGATCATCGGAAAAACTGGAATACGATTCGTATAAATACTTCTTAATTGCCGAAGAGGAAAAAACATAATAATTTTTTTCATCAATAGCCTGGCAGGATGAGATTACGTCTTGCAAAATTACTTTTAAGCCCAAAAGGCCATCATAGAGTTTCATAACCGGTTTTGAACCGGAATGATCAAAAATTGATTTAAGTTGAGGAATAATATCGGCCACTTCGCTCTTTACTTCCACCAACTCTTGCTGTCTTTTCTCTAAAGTAACATTTAAACGCGATGGGTCTTCGGCGATAAAATATTGATGCTTGTCCTGATGGTAGTAGCTCATTAAACCCAATTCAATCAAGGACTTTAAGACATCATAAGCCGTTCCCCGATTTATTTCCGTTTCGGCGGCAATTTTTCTGACCGATAAGGGCCCAAATTTCAAGCAAGATAAATACACCTTAATCTCTTTGTCGCTCAAACCTAACTTATTGAGAGTTTTTTCAATCATACAGTCAAATATTATAGATAATGATATTATACTCTCATCTTAACGCTTGTCAATTTTTTTTCTACATATTTCTGTGGATAAAAATAAAATAGCTAAATTTAGCTATTTTATCTTAAATTTAATGTCAATTTGAATTATTGACTTTTCTTGATATAAAAATTCAAAGTGTTAATAAATCCCTGATCAAATTTTTCTTTACTAGCACCTATTTCATTTAATAGGTCTTCAATTTTTATCCACTTTAATTCTAAAACTTCACCTTCCTGGCAACGCAAAATGAAGTCCGAATTAACCATAGTTGAATAAACAATAAACCAATGATTAACTGATTTACCATTCAATGACTCGTTCAACAAAAATTCACCTAAAAATTTCAAAGGCTGATTGCCAGGCAAGCCGATTTCCTCTGAGCCTTCACGATTAGCCGCTGATAAATTATCTTCATGCTGCCTGACATGGCCACCGACTGAATGATCCCATAATTTCGTATCTGCCCTTAAATTTATAAGTAATTCACCCAACTGATTAGTAACAAAAATTGCCACGACTCGATGAGGATAACCCAAACGATGAGATTCCTCTTTGGTGGTTTGACCAATAACATTATTTTTCTCATCAACTAAATCCAAATATTCTATCATAATGTATTATTAATAATTATTTTAAAAAATTGGTATAGGGAGATGTCGCCACCGCCCTATACCGTAATCAAACTCTTGACCGATTCAATGGTTCGTTCCAATTCACCGAAGTGATTGTCAACCAAATGATCAATCAAGTTTCGCAACTCACCCTGCGCCTTTCCCAGCTCTGAAACGCCATCAGCGATCCGTGCTTCAACGTTATCATAGCGCTCAAGCCTGATAACCTCAAGCCATTTTTCCAGCGGCTTAGGCACCAATTCGATGGTCATCAAGCGGACATTTGGCCAAAGTTCGAGCAACCGTCTGCGTTCATGCTCGATTTGAGTAATTTCACCTTTCAAGATCGGGATATTACCATCATCCAGTAATTTTCCCAAATCGTTGATAGGTACGGAATAGCCATAACCACAATACTCGTGGTCAAAAACGTACGAACCACTCAAACGTCGCTTTTGAAATTCTTGCGCTGTCACAAAACGATAAAAACCATTGTCTTTTGAACGTGGCGCCCGAGTTGTCTCACGAACGCACGGACAAGCAATCCCTTGCTGATGTAAAGCACTGATAACCGTGTCTTTGCCACCAGCCGAGGGAGCAAATAATACAACGATCAGACCCTTCTTCATGTCTTGTGCCCTCTTCTGGTTAATAGTTGCGTTGCCAATCAATCAAAGATCAAAAATATATTCTTTACAAAAATATACTTTTCATCTTTGATTTTAATAACAGTTCAGGCTATAATTTAAAAGGTAAAAAACCTCCAAGTTATTTTACCTCGCCCCTCTCTCTTGCCAGAGAGGGGCATTTAATTAGTGCCAAAATTTAATTGCCTTCTCGTAACTAGTCGGGTTGCCCACGTCAAACCAGTGGCCGGCAAAAACATACCCTGAGATGGCTTTTTGCTCAACTAGTTTTGGGAACAAATCCTTTTCCAGCTTCTTAGTTTCCGCGGATAAATATTCAAAAATTTTTTGATCAAAAATATAAACGCCGGCATTTATAACATTAGATAAATCACGTCGCGGATCCGGCTTTTCTAAAAAGGAATAAACTTTATTTCCTTGCAACCTAACCACGCCCCAATCGGCTGATTTACTGACTGAGGTTAGAGCCATAGTGGCTAAACTATTAGCTGATAGATGAAAGTCGGCCATATCAGAAAAATCAATGTCAGCTAAAACATCACCATAATAAACAAAAAAAGGCTTTTGTCCTAAAAGACTTTTTGCCTGACGAATCGGCGCTGCCGTTCCGGTTTCATTTTTACCTTGTTCCAAATAAACAATTTTAACGCCAAACTTTGAGCCATCCCCAAAATATTGTTTAATTTTATTTCCTTGATGGCCAATGGAAATTATCAAATCTCTGATATCATAACGCCTAAAACTCTCAATTACATACTCTAAAACTGGCCGGCCATTAACTAAAATCATAGTCTTGGGCATTTCATAGGTAAATGGACGCATCCTCAACCCCATTCCACCGGCTAAAATTAAAGCTTGGGTAATCTTTGGCCGAAAATTTTTGGTTAAAACATACTCAATCGCATGTGAACGATTGCGAATTCTTGAGCCATCGATATACTCATCGAGCTTTTTGAGAATATCTCTATTTAAAGTAATAGTCAACCTTGATCTATCCATAATCTTATTTTAATTTTTTAATTCCAAATTGATAATAGTAATAATGCTTAAAATACACCCTTCCTACTTCCTACTTCCTACTTCCTACTTCCTACTTCCTACTTCCTACTTCCTACTTCCTACTTCCTACTTCCTACTTCCT
>Ga0172381_10000388_pt1 | contig 53255 bp, 50 predicted proteins | sample Leawel6488metaG_FD_119754 | JGI IMG/M metagenome (GOLD analysis project Ga0172381, IMG submission 119754) | Leachate microbial communities from a municipal landfill in Southern Ontario, Canada - Leachate well 64-88 metaG | ecosystem: Engineered > Solid waste > Landfill > Unclassified | place... | reverse complement strand
TTCGTCACCCTGCTGGAAGTCCACAAGCTGATGTATTTCATGCAGGAGGCCGGTGAGCCGCTCCGACTGAAGTACGTCAAAGCCCCCTACGGCCCATACGCGGAGAACCTGCGCCATGTGCTGAAGGCGGTGGAAGGTCATTTGATCGCGGGTTATGCCGACGGCGGCGATGCTCCGGACAAGCCACTCACTCTGGTACCCGGTGCAGTGGAAGACGCCAAGGATTATCTGGATCAACACGACATCAGCCGTGCCCGTTTCGAGCGCGTAACCAAGCTGGTCGAGGGCTTCGAGTCGCCTTACGGGTTAGAGCTCCTGGCCACAGTGCATTGGGTGATGAGCCGCGAGGGGGCTACACAGCACGAGAGCGTAGAACGTCAGGTCTATAGCTGGAACGCACGCAAGCAGCAGTTCACCCCACGCCAGCTTGCCATTGCCGAAGAGCGGCTGCGCTCCCACGGCTGGCTGTCACCTGACGTGGCTTCGGCCCATTGAGGATTCATCAGGGAATGCAAAAAACAACAACCAATCTCACGCCCTTGGCCCTGAAAGATGCGCCCGCGCTGATCGAGACGGTTTTCCCCGCCCAGAAGGTGTCGTTTGAGGCACAAAAGGAGCGTATGTCCGGGCGCGCTCAAACGCTGACTGGGCTGGGGTCATTTTGGAAAGGCCGCAAGCCTTTGATTCTGGTACGTGCCATCGTGTTGGCCAGCCTGCTGCCAGCCACAGACGACGCACCAGCCGATCTTGCGCTTTTCGAGAAGATCATGGCTTTCGACGATGAAGGATTGGCACGGCGCGCTCTCGCTGCCAATGCATTTTCGGCGACTGAATTGCAGAAGATGATTCCTATCGCGGACCCGGAACGATACTTCGGCGCACGCGGCTGGCGGAGAGATGTCACCGACGACGACAAGCTAGTGCTGTATCGACGGGCATTGGCCACTCTGTCGAGCTACGAAGAAAAGGCGAGCTTTGGTAAGCGGCCGGAAGAGGTGGATCAAGATTGGCTCTACGAACCTGTCTGGGCCGAGATCAATCGCCACTACGCCCATATCGGGTTGCATGTCAGCTCATTCGATGAACTGGTCGAGCAACTCGGCATACTCCGATATGGTCATCGCCCGCGTGTGGGCGACACCTTCAGCGGCGGTGGCTCCATCCCATTCGAGGCCGCACGCATCGGCTGCGATACCTATGCATCCGACCTCAATCCTGTGGCCTGCATGCTCGCGTGGGGTGCTTTCAACGTCATCGGAACCAGTTCTACACACCGTGCGGAGATCGACCTGGCCCAGCGCAAGGTGGCGGAAGCTGTAGATGCTGAAATCACAAAACTTGGCATCGAACACGATGAACATGGAAATCGAGCCAAGGCGTTTCTTTACTGCTTGGAAACGCGTTGTCCCGAGACTGGTTGGCAGGTGCCCATGGCACCTAACTGGGTCATTTCCCGCTTCAAAGGCGTGATTGCCGTCCTGGTTCCAAACCATAAAGAGCAGCGTTTCGATATCCAAATCAAGTCGGGGACGTCGAGCAAGGAAATTGCCCTTGCAGAGGTTGGCACGGTACAAGGTGAGTCGCTTGTTTACACGCTTGACGACAAGACCTACCGCACTCCAATAAAAACCCTCCGGGGTGACTACCGCCTTCAAGACGGAACAACGGGCAACAAACTGCGTCAGTGGGGGAAAGAAGATTTTCAGCCGCACATGGACGACATCTTCCAAGAGCGACTCTACTGCATTCATTGGATTACGAAGGAAAGCATCGGCAAGCCACGTTTGGAAACGTTCTTTGCCGCTCCTATACAGGCTGATCTTGAGCGCGAGAAGAAGGTAGAAGAACTCGTTGCTGAGAACCTGAGCCGCTGGCAGGCGGAAGGCTTGACGCCGGACATGGCGATTGAGCCTGGTGACGAGACGACGCGCCTATTCCGCGAGCGAGGTTGGACGCACTGGCATCACCTGTTCAATGCGCGGCAAATCCAGATGCTGCAATGCATCTTGCGGCACGGAAGAACGACGAATACGTGGCTGGCTAGCCTTGGCATCTTAAATCTGCAATCGAAGCTGTGCGCGTGGCACAACGATGGGCGCAAGGGCGGGTTGCAGAATGTTTTTTCCAATCAGGCTCTAAATACTCTTTTCAACTGGGGTTCGCGCGGCCTCGTTGATCTCATCGATTACATCCAGCTTGATACAAAACTGTCACCAGTGCGCCAAGCACTTGGTCTAAACGCGACTCCGGCCGACAAACTCACCGAATGCGCGGAGTTCTGGATCACTGACCCGCCCTATGCCGACGCTGTCAACTATCACGAGATCACCGAGTTCTTCATCGCGTGGCTGCGCAAGAATCCGCCCAAACCATTCGATGAATGGGTGTGGGATTCACGGCGGGCGCTGGCGATCAAGGGCTCGGGCGAGGACTTCCGGCGCGGCATGGTCGCCGCCTACAAGGCGATGACCGAGCACATGCCGGACAACGGCATGCAGTGTGTGATGTTCACGCATCAGGACACCGGCGTCTGGGGCGATCTGGTCGGCATCTTTTGGGCGGCGGGCCTGCAGGTGGTCGCGGCGTGGTACATCGCCACCGAGACCACCTCGGAACTGAAGAAAGGCGGCTACGTCCAGGGCACCGTCATCCTGATGCTCAAGAAGCGCGAGGCCGGTGAGCGTACCGGCTTCAAGCAGCGCCTGCTGCCCGCTGTGCGCCAGGAGGTGATGCGCCAGATCGAAACCATGATGCACCTGAGCGACACGGTGAAGGCGCATCACGGCGAGCCGGTCTTCAATGATTCCGACCTGCAGATGGCCGGTTACGCGGCGGCGCTGAAGGTGCTGACCGCCTACACCCACATCGGCGGCGAGGATGTCACCAGCTTTGCCTTGCGCCCCCGTGCGCGCGGCGAAGTCACGGTGGTAGATGAAATCGTCCAGCAGGCAGCGGAAACCGCATCCGGCCTGCTGGTGCCCGAAGGACTGACGGCGGACACCTGGGCCAGGCTCACGGGCATCGAACGTTTCGTGCTGCGGATGCTGGACATGGAAACTACCGGCTCGGCCAAGCTGGACAACTACCAGAACTTCGCCAAGGCCTTCCACGTCGAGGACTACACCCGCGTGATGGGCGACATGCGCCCCAACCATGCACGCCTGAAACGCGTGAGCGAGTACGCCTCGCGCGAGCTGACCGACGCCACCGAGATCGGCGCGAGCCGGCTGGGGCGGCTCATCATCGCCTTGCAGCAACTGGGCAAGGACACCGAACCGCAGGTCATCGTTGATCAGCTACGCAGCGAGATGCCGGACTTCCTGGAAGTTCGCCCACTGCTGGTGGATATGCTGGTCTTCATCGAGCGCAAATCACCGGAGCCCGAGGTGCGCTCCGCCGCCGAGGTGCTCGGCGCACGCCTGAAGAATCTGCGCTTCGGCGACTGAGGGAGATTACATGCAAGCGGATTTTCTCGATGCACATGAGCGCCATTGGAATGATGCGGAATGCCTGTTTCAGGCACAGCGATGGGCCAATGCCGATCACCTGTACGGCATGGCGGCGGAGTGTGGGCTGAAACGGCTAATGATGAGGTTCGGGATGGCAATCAACCCTGTGACAGGAAGTCCTACGGATAACAAGGATTGGAAGCACGCCAACACTATATGGGCACGCTTCGAGAGCTACCGTAGCGGCAAGGTCGAAGGTGCCGACTATGGACTGCCCGCACCCAACGCGTTTGACAATTGGGATGTTTCCGACCGCTATGCTCACCAATCTAATTTCGATCAGACACGCGCACAGGGCCATCAAGCAGGCGCGCAGGCAGTGCGCAGGCTGATCGCCAAGGCACAACGCGAGGGTTTGCTATGACCACCTTCGATCAAATTCTGCCGATCACGACCGAAGTGCTGGCGGATCATAGCGACAAGATCGCGCAACTGGAGTGGCTGGTCATCAATCGCGATCTCAACGGACGAGTGCGCTTCATCGCACCGGAGCAATCCCCTGAGGACGAGGCGCGGCACGCCGATGTCAAAGCCGTTTATCAGGTGCTTTCCGAACGTCTTGCGCCTCATGCCTACCCTGTTGATGCGGGCATGCTGTATGAGGCGAACCTGGAACTGGCGTGCCAGGGCGCATCGCATTACGCCTTGAACGGGTTCGACAATGTGCGTGTGGTGGATCGGCTGGCAACGGAAGCCAACTGGGCGCGTATCGCCCCCGAAACAGACGGTGCGCCGCGCATCGTGTTCTTTTCCATCAAGGGCGGCGTTGGCCGATCTACCGCCTTGGCTGCAACCGCGTGGAGTCTCGCGCAGGCAGGAAAACGGGTGCTGGTGCTCGACCTTGACCTCGAGTCTCCCGGCTTGTCTTCGGCGCTCCTGCCGCCGGAGCGTCAGCCCATGTACGGCATCACCGACTGGCTGGTTGAGGATTTGGTGGACAACGGCGGAGCGGTTTTTGATGACATGGTCGCCACCAGCAATCTCTCTCATGACGGTGAAATCCATGTAGTACCTGCGCATGGATCTGAGCACGGCGAATACATTGCCAAGCTGGGCCGTGTCTGGATGCCGAAGATACAGGCAGACGGAACGCGCGAAACGTGGGCTGACCGCCTGGGTCGCTTGCTGCAGGCGCTGGAGGCACGAGTTCAGCCTGATGTGGTGCTGATCGATTCACGTTCTGGCATCGATGAAATCGCTTCGGCCTGCATCACCGACATGGGCGCCAATCTGATTTTGCTATTTGCTTTGGAGGGCGAGCAGACTTGGAATGGCTATCGGATGCTTTTCGAGCAGTGGCAGCGCGCCCATGTGGCAGAACAAATCCGCGAACGTCTGAAGATCGTTGGTGCCATTGTGCCCGAGCTAGATCGCGTGATTTATCTTGAGGGCTTGCGTGAGAACGCTTACAGCATTTTTGTCGATACGCTCTACGACGAGATTGCTCCGGCAGACCCGGCAGCCATCGGACCAACCGCAGGCGGAGACGGGAAATGGCGGGTTGATGACCTAGTTGAGGGCTGGAACTTCGACGAGGCTGACGAAGGCGCGCCCCACTACCCGTGGGCGGTGAACTGGCACCGCAGTTTTGCCGGTCTGCGCTCCTTGCAGGGGCGGCTCGCCAGCATTGACGCGCAGGAGGTGCAGGCTGTTTTTGGCACGCTGATCGGCGGGGTGCGCGACGCCATTGATTCAAGGAGCGCATCATGACGCTAGCCCAACAATTACGCGAAGCCATTCTGGCTGCGCCACTTGAGACCAGCAACTTCGCTGAAACCCCGCAGGCCGGGACCTTGTATCTGCCGCCGTCGCACCTCAAGGCGTTGAGACTGGATGCACACATCGTTGTTGGCGGGCGGGGCGTGGGTAAATCGTTTTGGACGGCAGCCCTGCAATCTAACCCGCTTCGCAAGCAACTGGGTGCTGCGGTCACTGAACTGCAGGACATTGAGGTGTCCGCAGGTTTCAGCAATGCTGAGGCCATCGAAAACTACCCCAATGCCGACGTTTTTGCCGCCTTTCTTGACCAGAATGGCGCCCCCTACGATTTGTGGCGGGCAGTAATTTTGCGCTGGGTCGCGCTAAAGGCTGCCGAATCGATTCCGAATGCCAGCTGGCAGGCGACGGTCGATTGGTTGAAGCAAAAACCAGAAGACGCTGCACGACTGATGCAGCGTCCCCGAGGCTGGAAAGGGCTGATTCTCTTTGATGCGCTGGATCGCACCAGCACGGACTGGCGGCGCATGGATGACATCGTGCGCGGCCTGCTGCGTGCGGCTCTTTGGTTGAAAGCGTTCCCCGGCCTGTACGCCAAGGTATTCTTGCGTGAGGACCAGGCAGAGCGCACCGTATTCAATTTCCCGGATGCGTCCAAGCTCACTGCGACCAAGTCTGATCTGGCATGGGCCAGGCATGACCTACACGGTTTGCTCTGGCAACGGCTCATCAATGCACCCGGTACGCATGGCGAGCAGATGCGCAGTGTCTGCACAAATATCGAGCAGGATGCTGTGTGGCACATTGCGACAGACATGAAATCAGAGTCCGAGGCACAGAAGAAAGCGTTTGAGGCCTTGGCTGGCCCGTGGATGGGGCGTGACAGGCGTCGTGGCGTGCCATACACATGGTCCGTGGGGCATTTGGCCGATGGGCGCGGCCAGACGTCGCCGCGCTCTTTCCTCGCGGCAATCAGGCGAGCGGCGGAGGATTCGAGCGAGCGTTACCCGCAGCATGACTATGCCTTGCACTTTGAGAGTATCAAACGGGGCATTCAGAAGGCTTCGGAAATCCGCGTGCAGGAAATTGCCGAAGATTACCCGTGGGTGCCTGACGTTCTTACTACCTTGAGCGGGATGAACGTGCCTATTGATTTCGATGCGGTAATCGCGAAGTGGGAAGAAAAATTTCCTGGCGGCGCACAAGGCATCAGCACGACCCAGCTTCCCGCTCAGCACGTTGATCGCGGCTGGGACGGTGTGCGTGAAGATCTGCAGCGTCTTGGCTTGCTGGAGGTCAGGAAGGATGGACGCATCGACATGCCCGACCTGTACCGTGTCGGTTTCGGCCTGGGCCGCAGGGGCGGCGTGAAGCCGAAGAACTAACGACAATGAGCATTCGTCGTTTCTCTTCCCGCACCCATCGGCTGGATACCAGCTTCCTGATGCAGCATCTGGCCGGTGCCAGAAGCTACAAGCGCATCGCGGGCTATTTCACCAGTTCTTTGTTTGAGGTGGCAGGGGAAGCACTGGAGCACATCCCCGAGGTCAAGATCGTCTGCAACGTGGACATCCACCCGGACGACCTGAAAGTGGCGCAACTACGTGAGAGCAAGATGCTGGGCCGCTGGAACGAGCGCGCCCTGGAGGCCGAGGCACTGCTGAACCGCGAACGCTATCGGCGGCTGGACGCGTTTCTCGCCAAGCATGGGCAGGCGGTGCGCATCGCTCCCGATGACATCTGCGGTTTTGTGCATGGCAAGGCAGGCGTGATTACCCTAGCGAATGGCAGCAGGCTGGGCTTCATCGGGTCGATGAACGAGACGCGCAGCGGCTGGCAGCGCCACTACGAAATCTTGTGGGAGGACGAATCCCCGGAGGGCGTGGCGTGGATCGAAGAAGAATTCGACTTTCTCTGGAACGCCGCCAAGCCGCTGCCACGGGCTGTGATCCGCGAGGTACATCGGCGCGGCTATCGGCGAGAGATCGAGTTCATCGAAATCGATGATGACGAAGATCTTGCACCTGCGGCGCTGATTGAATCGCCGCTGTACCGCGAAGGCCAGCAGTTACAGCCGTGGCAGCAAGGGTTTCTGACCGAGTGTCTGCGCCATCAGCGCCTGTACGGCACGGTGCGTCTGCTGCTGGCCGACGAGGTGGGCTTGGGCAAGACGCTTTCGTTGGCCACCGCTGCATTGACGCTGTGCCTGCTGTCCGACAAGGACAATGGCCCGCGCCGTCCGGTCGTGATCTTTGCCCCGGCCACACTGACCGAACAATGGCAGACCGAGATGTTGGATAAGCTGGGCATCCCGACCGCACGCTGGGACACTGTGGGCAAGGTCTGGCTGGACGCCGACGAGCGCATTCTGTCGCCAGCAGGGCGCGAGCAGATTGCCCGTTGCCCGCTGCGGATTGGCATCGTCTCCACCGGTCTGATGATGCGCGATTCGCAGGAGAAGCAGCATTTGCTCGGCATGCGCTTCGGTGTAGTGATTCTCGACGAAGCGCACAAAGCCAGAACCCGCCAGGGCTTTGGCAAGGACGCCGGAACGCCGAACGAGCTGCTGGCCTTCATGCGTGAAATCGCCGCGCGTGCCGATCACGTGCTTCTGGGCACGGCCACGCCAATCCAGACCAACCCCGCTGATCTATGGGATTTGCTCGGCATTCTAAATCAAGGTTCTGGGCGCTTCGTGCTGGGCCACGACCATGCACCGTGGCGCCGGCCCGACGAAGTGCTGGAAATCTTGGCCGGTCGGCAGGAGGTTCTGGACCTTGGCCATGCCTGGGAGCTGCTGCGCTCGCCGCTGCCGCGCACGGAATCGACCAGCGAGCCGCGTGCCCGGCGTCTGTTCTCGGCAATCCGGCAAGACCTGGGATTGCAGAACGGCGAATGGCAGACCAACCGTTCGCTCGCCGATCTGACGGAAGAAACGCGGGAGATTCTGGAGGAGGAAGTGGAGCGCCGCATTGCCGGTGCCACCCTGTTTCAACGCGAGAACCCGCTGGTGCGTCACGTCGTGCTGCGCAAACGCCAGCAACTCGAGGAAGCGAAAGACAAAGATGGCAGGCCCTTATTGACGCCAGTGGGGGTAAATGTCCATCCCGAACGCGAACAGACCACGGAGCAACGCGCGTTCGACGTATTGTTCGAAGGTAAGGCGCTGCGCACCTCGGAGGACTTCCGTCAGGCTTACGGCGAGGCCCGCGCCTTCGGCAAGGCGTTGGCCAAGCGCGGCAAGGGCAGCGGCTTCCTGAAGAACCTGATGGAGCAGCGCATCTGCTCCAGCATTCACGCGGGCTTGGCAACCGCGCGGCGCCTGCTGCAAGGCGAGGCCGTGCATGAAGAAAACGAAGAGCACGAAGCTGACCTCAAGATCGAGACGGGCGAGGAGCGCGAGGTGCTGCAACGCCTGATTGCCCGGCTGGAACGGCTGGATGCCGACCCGAAGATGGAGGCCGTCATCCACTTCCTCGACAAGGAGAAATGGCTGGAGTTGGGTGTCATCATCTTCAGCCAGTACTACGACACGGCGAAATGGCTAGCCGACGCGCTGGCGGCCCGCTATCCGGAAGAGGCGGTTGGCCTGTACGCGGGCGCGGGCCGCAGCCGTCTGTACCAGCGCGGTGACAGCGTGAGCGTTGAGCGCGAAACCTTAAAGCGGATGGTGGCTGAGCACCAGGTTCGCGTGATGGTGGCGACTGATGCCGCTTGCGAAGGCTTGAACCTACAAACCTTAGGTACGCTGATCAACGTCGATCTGCCTTGGAATCCCACGCGACTCGAACAGCGGATCGGCCGCATCAAGCGCTTCGGCCAGCGGCGCGAAACCGTCGACATGCTGAACCTCGTGTTCGAACAAACCGTAGACGAAAAGATCTACGAGCGCCTGTCCGAGCGCATGAAGAACCGCTACGACCTTTTCGGATCGCTGCCCGATACCATCAAGGATGAGTGGATCGAGGACATCGAAACACTGGGCGAAAGGCTGGACGAATACATCAATGCCCAGAAAACCGCGACAGGTTTCGACCTGCGCTACACCGGCACGATGATATCGCCGGAGAAGGATTGGCGTGAGTTCACGGAAGTCTTGTCGCGGCGCGATCTCGCCACTCTAATGAGCGCTGCTTGGGGATGATGGACAGTGAAATGCAGGAAGGACACGACGGAAAAACTGATCGATGGGGACTCGTGGCAGAAGGCACCATCTTCAAGCACATTTCAACAAGCACCTGGCGAACAACCGCTGATTTTCGTTTTATTCTTTCCTCAGCACCGGCCCCATGTTGCTGACCTCCTGCAACTCCAGCTCATCGAAGACGTAAATGCCTTGCCCCGTCTTCCGCCAGCGCAGCCAGAGCACATAAAGGATACCCAACAGCAAAAACACCCCAACGGTCTGATCGATGCCGGCCGCAATATATTTCGGGCCATAGATGAAGAACAGCACCTCCACGGCGGAAAGGCTGATGATCACGACCAGCGATCCGAGCAGGAGACCGGCGTGATGATGCGCCCTGAAATGGTGCCGGACGGAGCGGTGCTGCAGCAACAAAAAACCCATCATGTTGATCCCGTCCAATAAAAACTCCGCCACCAGAAAGAACCCCGCCGCGCTCAGCACCAGGTTAAAGAGGTCCCGCATACTGGGGAAGAAAACCTGCATGAGGACAACCGCCACGGCCAGCAGGATGGGCAGGATGACGGACCAGTACGGCACGTGTTCGCGATTCAGTCGGCCCAGCCACCCCGGCATTACTCCATCCCGGGACATGGCGAAAAGGGCGCGGGACAGGATGAAGGTGGTGAGCCAGAGGCCACCGGCGGTTGACGCGATAATCGCTATGCGCATCCACGGGAGTAATTGCGGGGATACCGTTGCCGCCCAGAGACTCAGGGTATCACTGCTGTTTTGCAACTGGTCGAGGGGCACCTGATGCAGGAGCAGGGGCCAGATCAGCAGGTAGTAGAGCACCACGCTCACGGCCCCGATGATTCCTCCCCATCCTGGGGTGATACGCGGTTTTCTGGATTCTTCCGAGGCGTAGGAGTCGATTTCCCAGCCGTCCACGATGGTGGCGGCCACCACCATGCAGACAATGACGCCGGCCCAGTGAATATGGCGGAGGGAAAATGAAGCCGCCCCCACTGCCGGCGGCCCCCAATGGGAATAGCCGACAATGGCCATGAAGGCGACGGATACGATTTCGATGAGCAGAAATATCTGGGTGACTCTGGCGGTGATGCGCGCCCCGAGCAACAAAACACCCGCCGCGAACAGTGCCCAGAACGTGGCCACCACGATCTGCAATCCGGCGCCGGGGTGCGGTACTCCCAGCGCCTCCAGAGTGAACCGCGCCGCCGGGATCAGGATCGGCGGGATCGACCAGAAGTAGGCCATGATCACGATCCACGCCTGAAAATTCGAGTAATCGATGCCCATTATCCGCCGCGACCAGTGATAGGAGGCACCGGCGTTGGGAAAATGCTGATTCAGCGACAGAAATATCCACGAACACAGAAGGAAGGGAATGGCGATCAGCACGATCGCCAGGGGCACTGCTGCTCCGGCTGCCTGGACCATGGCCGACCCTGCCGCCGCCACGCTGAAGATGGGCCCCACGCTGGAGATGGACAGGCTGGACAAATCAACGAGCTGAAGTGTCTTGTGCAACGTCTGACGGGCGTCCGCGGGCATGACCGCCTTCCTGGGCACAAGGTAGCTCAGGAACCCGCCAACGCTTTTTCACGATGCGCGCGCAACCAGGCAAACCACGGCTCCAGACCTGCCCCCGTGGCGGCGGAGATCTGCAGCACCTCGGCATGATGCGCGACTTCGTGTAAATAACCGAGGCAGCGTTCCAGGTCGAAGGAAAGGTAGGGCAGCAGATCGATCTTGTTGATCAGGATCAGGTCCGCGCCGTGAAACATGTGGGGGTACTTTGCCGGCTTGTCTTCGCCCTCGGTGACCGCCAGAATGACCACCCGTGCCGCTTCACCGAGATCAAAGAGGGCCGGGCATACCAGGTTTCCCACGTTCTCGATGAAGACGACGGAACCGGCGGCCGGGTCGATCTCCTGCAGTCCCCGCGCCACCATATCCGCCTCCAGATGACAGCCCTGGCCGGTATTGATCTGCACTACGTTGCAACCCGCCTGGCGTATGCGTTCCGCATCGTGGGTGGTTTCCTGATCGCCCTCCACTACCGCCAGGGGGAACTCGTCCGCCAGTTCTGCCAGGGTCTTTTCCAGCAGGGTCGTCTTCCCGGCGCCGGGTGAACTCATGAGATTCAGGGCAAGCACGCCCCGTCCTGCCAGCCAACCGCGATTGCGCTCCGCGAGGCGGTCATTTTTGTCCAGAATCCGCGCCTCCAAAGACACCAGGTGGGCCTCCTCGTCCGCCGGTACATGGGGGTGGGGGTGGGGGTGGGGATGGGAGCCCGCAACACCCAGGTGCGTTATCCGCGTTTGTGCTCCATCGGAGCATCCACAGGTTTTACACATCACTGCACCTCCATATCCTTGATATTGAGTTCCTTACCGGCCACGCAGATCAGGTCGCCCGCACCACACGGACAATGCCCGAATACCTGCCGGAGAGGGACACGTTTGCCACAGGACCGGCATTCGCCCTCACCGGGAATCTCCAGTACCTCGAGGTCGGCGCCCTCCAGCGGCGTGCCCTGACTGCACACGTCGAAGCAAAAGCGGATGGAGTCCGGCACCACCCCCGATAACAACCCCACTTCCAGCCGCACCCTGGTCACCTTGCGACCACGGGCCTGCTCGCTGCAGATAGAGACAATGTTGCGGGTGATCCCGAGTTCGTGCATCGCCGTTCCTCGTCTAACAGATTCGCGGCAACTGTTCGCCCACCAGCATATCGACGATGCGTTCACCGCCGAAATGACTGCTCAGCACGACCCTTCCGGGAGGCCCCGCGAGCACCTCGCCGATAATCCCGGCATAGGTGCCCTCCGGGCAGGAGCGCAGCGCCTCCAGGGCAGCCCCGGCCTCCTCCTTTGGCACCACCGCAAGAAGTTTGCCTTCATTGGCCAGATAGAGGGGATCCAGGCCGAGCACTTCGCAAATGCCTCTGACCACGGGACGGACGGGAATGCTATCCTCCACGATGCGCATACCCACGCCAGCCCCCCCGGCAAATTCGTTGAGCACCGTGGCCAGCCCGCCGCGGGTCACGTCGCGGATGCATCGGGTGCCCGGCGCCGCCGCCAGCAGTGCGGCGATAATCCCGTGCAGGGGCTGGCAATCGCTCTCCACATCGGCGTCCAGGGCCAGATCGCCGCGTGCCTTCAAAATGGCGGCGCCATGATCCCCCAGGTGACCATTCAACAGCAGTTGGTCACCCGGTCGGATCCGGGCGATCTCCAGATGGACGCCCTTCGGGATGATTCCGATGCCGGCGGTGTTGATGAACAGCTTGTCCGCGCTGCCCCGGGGCACCACTTTGGTATCCCCGGTGACGATCCCGACCCCCGCCGCCTGTGCCGCCCGCGCCATGCTGCACATCATCTTCTCCAGAATGGTGAAGGGCAGCCCCTCTTCCAGGATCAGGGAGCAACTCAGCACGATGGGCCGTGCGCCGCCCACCGCCAGATCGTTTACGGTACCGTTGATGGCCAGCGTGCCGATGTCGCCGCCCGGAAAGCTGAGGGGATCGACGACGTAGGAATCCGTGGTAAAGGCGATCCGGCCACCGTCCCCAAGGATTTCCGGCACATCGATGCGGGCCTGATCCTCCAGCGGCGTGGCACTGGAGGCGCCCAGGGCGGGCAGAATCAATCCTTCGATCAGATCCCGCATGGCCTTGCCACCACTGCCATGGGAAAGATTGACCACCTCACCATGGGGTCTTTTGACGCGCGGTTGCGGATTTGCAGCCATCAGGACACCTCCTCTACCGTAGCGGGAACCTCTCCCGACATCTTTCCATAGTTGAAGTAGGCGGCACATGCCCCTTCCGACGAAACCATCAAGGAGCCCAGCGGCGTTTCCGGGGTGCATGCCCCGCCAAAGACCTTGCATTCCCAGGGTTTTATGACTCCTTTGAGCACCTCTCCACACTGACACGCCTTGGGGTCGGCAATGGACAGATTGGGTACGCTAAAGCGGCGCTCGGCATCGAAGGCTGCAAAGCGATTGCGGATACTGACCCCGGAGTGGTCGATGGAGCCGAGCCCCCGCCACTCGAAGTACTCGCGAATCTCGAACACTTGCTGGATGGCGTCGAGTGCCTGGGTGTTGCCGGCTTCGGGAACGATCCGCGCGTACTGGTTTTCCACCGCACAGCGCCGCTCGGCCAGTTGTTTCAGCAGCATCCACAGGGACTGCAGGATGTCCAAAGGCTCGAATCCCGCGATCACCACGGGTTTGTGGTAATGCCCGGCGATAAAGTGATAGGGATGGGTACCGATCACCATGCTGACATGGCCGGGGCCCAGGAAACCGTCCAGCTCCATATCGGAGGAGTCGAGAATGGCCTTGATGGTGGGCAGCGTCGTGATGTGATTGCAGAATACGGAAAAATTGGCCACCCGCTGGCGTTCTGCGGCGAGAATGGTCAGCGCCGTCGCCGGCATGGTCGTTTCAAAACCGAGACCGAAAAACACCACTTCCCGGTCCGGGTTATCTCTGGCGATGGCCAGCGCATCCAGCGGCGAATAGACCATCCGCACATCAGCGCCCGTGGCCTTGGCCTGCAGCAGGCTCTTGCGCGAGCCGGGAACCCGCATGGCGTCGCCAAAGGTGGTGAATATCACCTCCGGACACTCGGCAATGGCCACGCAATCATCCACCCGGCCCATGGGCAGCACGCAGACCGGGCAACCCGGCCCATGCACCAGTTCCACCGAGGGCGGCAACATCTGCTCGATACCGTATTTGAAAATGGTATGGGTGTGACCACCGCAAAACTCCATGAGTTGTAGCGGCCGGTTCGCGGTGGCCGGGATCAGCGTCGCCAGCCTTTGAATATCCTTGACCAGATAGCGGGCCTTTTCGGGATCCCGGAACTCATCCACGTAACGCATCTTCGGTTACCTCCGCCCGCAAGTCTCCGCGCCGGTCTGCCAGGATGGTATGCACCAGGTCCCAGAGTATGTGAAAGGTCGTGACGTGGCATTCCTGGATACGGTGAATGCTGTCCGTCGCCACCACCAAAAGGTGGTCCACCAGGCCGCTCGCCTGCATCTCACCCCCCTGCATGCCGGCAAGGCCGAAGGTCATCATGCCGGTTTCCCGGGCCTTGCGGTAGGCGGCCATGAGATTGGCGGAGTTGCCACTGGTCGAAAAGCCGAACAGCGCATCCCCCGGTCTTGCCAGGGCCGTCAGTTGCCGTAAAAACACATGCTGAAAACCCACGTCATTACCGACGGCGGTCAGCATGGCCCGGTCACTCACCAGACTGTGCGCCGCCAGGGCCGGACGGCCTGTGGTAACGGGGTGCATGAACTCCACCGCCAAGTGGTCCGCATCACAGGAGGAGCCGCCGTTACCCATGGTGTAGAGCATGCCGCCTCTCTGGTAAACCGCCGCCAGGGCCGCCGCCATGGAAACCAGCGCCTCCTCGTGCGCCGCAAAAAACTGCGCCTTGACGTTCCGGCTTTCGGCGGATTTCTGCCGCACGGACTCCAGCAGCGCCGTTCTTTCCCGCTGCGGATTTTTGGCCTGACCGTGCAGAAAAGGATAGAGCTCCTGCAGAGGATCCATAGTTGCACCTCCCGGCGATTACGCCATGGGACCCGTTCGCCCGGACTCCCGCATACGATCCATTTCCAGCTGGGCTTCGCCCAGTTGCGTCAGCACATCCAGCGTCAGGGCTGCCTCCTCCGCGCTGATGCGACTCATGGCAAAACCCACATGCACCAGCACCCAGTCACCGACACAGGACTCCGCGGGGTGCTCCGCATCGGCAATGCAGGCGATATTGACTTCCCGCCGTACCCCGTTGATTGCCACCTCCGCCCGTCGTTCACGCGCACTGATGATTCTCGTGATCTGACCCGGAATACCTAGACACATGGCTCATGCCCTCCTGCAATATGATGTTGACCAGCGACGATTTGAGCGGCCGCCACCACAGCCTGCCCAAAAGCCAGGCCGCCGTCGTTGGCGGGGATCAGATGCGGAACCAGAACCTCCAGCCCCTGGGATTCCAGAGCCTCCCGGGTCGCCCGCAGCAGGGTCAGATTCTGAAAAACACCCCCGGACAAAGCGACGGTGGAGGTCCAGGGTGTGGCGCCCAGCGCCCCCCTGAGCAATTGCGCCAGGCCGACGGCGAAGCCTTTGTGGAAGCGCGCGGCAATCGTCGCCACCGGAACCCCACCCTGGAGATCGCCCAGCAGCGGCTGCCACAGGGTTCGCGGATCCATCTGAATGAAGTTCTTTTCGCTTTCGACGATGCCGAAAGGATAGCCCGGCTCTGAGGCATCCCCCATGATGGACAGGTCGACGCAGGCCTCCAGCAGCATGGCCGCCTGCCCTTCATGACTCACCCGGTCCATGCACAGGCCACAGACCGCGCTGACGGCGTCGAACAGCCGCCCGGCAGAACTGCAGAGCGGCGAGCCGACGTTCCTGTCCCGCATGTGCAACAACTGCGCCACCGGCTTTTCGGCAAGGTATTCCACGATGGCCAGATCGGCGAACCGTTGGCGTGCTACGGGCCAGCCGAAGGCGTCCGCAAGCTGCACAAAGGCATTACGCCACGGTTCACGCATCGCGCGACTCCCCCCCGGCAGGGCGGAAGGGCGCAACCCACCCAGGTGGCGGATTTCGCGGTAACTCACCTGCAAGCACTCGCAACCCCACAAAGCGCCCCCATCGCCCAGACCCATACCGTCCAGAGCCAGGGCGATGACCGGCGGATGCTCCAGCGGCAGGCCGTGTTCCGCCATGACCGCGGCAATATGGGCGTGATGGTGTTGCACGGAAATCAGGGGGAGATCGCCCTCCTCCGCCATCTCCACCCCCCACTTGCGCGACAGATATTCGGGATGGCGGTCCACCACGACGGCCTTGGGCACATGCTGGAAGAGCCGGGCGTAGAGGGCGAGGTTCCGGACAGTGTCGTCCCAGACCGCTGCCTGTTCGAGATCGCCCATGTGCTGGGAAAGGATGGCTTGTCCGTCCTTGATCAGACAGAACGTGTTCTTGAGCTCCCCGCCCAGCGCCAGCAGGTCTGGCGACGCCCCGAAACCCGCGGGCAGCGGCAACGACTCCGGCGCGTAGCCACGCCCCCGGCGCAGGATCATGGTATCGTCTCCCGCCATCTGCACCACAGAATCATCGACACGGTTGATGATCGCCCGGTCATGGGTCAGCATCCAGTCGGTCACTCCCCGCAGCGTCCGGACGGCGGCCGCGTCGTCAATGACCTGTGGAGCATCCGAAAGATTGCCGCTCGTCAGGACGATCGGTCGGTCCATCCGGCGCATCAGGAGATGGTGCAGGGGGGTATAAGGCAGCATAAATCCGAGCCGCCGCATCCCCGGCGCAATGCCGGGCGCCAGGGAGTCGTTGTCCAGACGGTTCAGTAGCACGATGGGCGCCCGATGAGACTGCAGCAACTTCTCCTCTGCGCGGCTCACGTGCGCATGGCGACGCACGACCTCCATATCCCTGGCCATCAATGCCAGGGGCTTATGGGGACGGTGTTTGCGCAGGCGCAAGGCGGACACCGCACGGTCATTCGTGGCATCGCAGGCGAGATGAAAACCGCCAAGCCCTTTGATGAGCACGATTTCCCCGCGCTTGAGGAGGTTGGTCGCCGCGTCCACCGCGTCCAGTTGGGTATACCGGTCGGCACTGACCGCGTGGCCATCGAGCCGGACGAGCCGAGCCTTCGGGCCGCAGGCATGGCAGGCCACCGGTTGCGCGTGGAAGCGCCGGTCTTGCGGATTTTCGTATTCCGCACGGCAATCCTTGCAGAGCGGAAAGACGCCCATGGAGGTATGGGCACGGTCATAGGGGATGTCTTCGAGGATCGAAAAACGCGGACCACAGTGTGTGCAATTGGTGAAAGGGTAACGATAACGCCGATGGAAGGGGTCGAAAATCTCCTCCAGGCAGGCGGGACAGGTAGCGGCGTCAGGCACCGCTCCCGTATGTACGTGCCCGGAGCGGCTGGTGCTGATCCCGAAAGGTCCCTCAGGAGGGTCTTCGCGCAAATATCCGCGGACCACCTCGTCAATGCGCGCGAGGGGGGGGCGTTCGTCGCGCAGGCGGGTCAGAAATCGATCCCGCTCTGTTGCAGGCCCCCAGATCCGGATCAGCACCCCTTCCCCATCGTTGCACACATCGCCAGACAACCCGCAGTCGCGGGCAATGCGCCAAACCGCGGGACGGAACCCAACACCCTGAACCAGTCCGCGCACCCGGACTTCCTCGCCCAGGGTTGCGACCCGGTCCGCGGGGGAATTCATGACCGCCTGTCCCAAAGCAGCACGCGGTTGTTACCCGAGTCGGCAATGATCACGCTTCTTCCCGCAGCAGAAATCCCATAGGGCCAGCATAGCGTATTGCGCCCCACCACGCCCCAGCGGTTGTCCCCCTTGTGCTGGAAACCATCCTGACCGGCGAGGGTGCGTGCCGGAGCGCCCGTCACCAGATCGTCCGCCTGCCAGCCCAGCAGCCGGCTGTTGGCGGTATCCGCCACGATCAGCCAGTTTTCCGTGGCGGTCACGCCATAGGGCATATTGAAGCAGGCCGCATTGGGGAAGTAATTACCGCGATTGTGGGCGTTCTGAACAAAGTCAGGCTGTCCGAGGACCATATCGGCCACCTGACCATTGCGCTGCGGCGCCCCACGCCAGAGCAGCACCCGGTTGTTCCCCGCATCCCCCATGACCAGCCAATCCCCGAAATGGGTTATCGCATGGGGCCAGCGCATGCTCATGGCGTCGGCTTCGTGACCTCCGTTCTCGTCCCGGCAATGAAAATCCGCCTGGCCCAGGACACCGTCCGCGGGTTGTCCCTTTTCCGTGGGAATGCCCTCCCACCAGAGGACACGGCGGTTACCCGAGTCCGCGACATAGAGCCGGGTGCCATCCCAAAAGACCCCATAGGGCCAGTATAAGGTAGACGCGGATGGTTGGGTCGCACCGCGATTGATTTCCGCCGATACAAAATCGGTTTGGCCGAGAACCAGATCCGCCGGAGTATGGCTTTCATGAGGTACTTCATGCCAGATCAGCACCCGATGGTTCCAGACGTCCGCCACCGCCATCCCCTTGCCAAGCGGACAGATCCCGGTGGGAACATTCAGCGATGCCGCGCCGACGGGGCCGTGGGCGTTGCGCCCTCCCTCCCGTTCAAAATCCGGCTGACCAAGGAGCCAGGTGGCGGGTTGGCCATCGGCTTCGGGTAGCGTCGGCCACCCCAGCAAGCGATGATGGCCGGTATCCGCCACCCAAAGGGATCCGTCAGCCATGAGGCTGGCACCGCGCGGGCCGAAAAGCGTCTGCGCGGAAGGAACGACAGGTATGACGACCCCTCTGGGCTGTACCTGCTCCCCCAGGATGACCCTTGCCCCCGTTTCCACCAGCAACTGTTCTGAAGAAATGGCGGCTGGCCGGTTCCGGGTGGCGGCACTCAGGGGAAGGGTATATTCAGTCATGATCCTTCCTCACCTGAATCTCGCCGTCGACCACCCGCACCGCCCAGGGCTCCAACTGGACCTCGGGTACCGTCAGGCATTCCCCACTCTCCAACGCAAACTGGAATCCGTGATGCGGACAGGTCAGAACCCCGGCCGGGTCCACTTCCCCCTCTTCGAGGGGCATACCCAGATGGGCGCAGGCATTGCGGTAACAGTGCACATCTCCATCCGGATCGCGCCAGAACAGCAGGGCATCAGAAAGCACCTCCCGGGCGAGCAGGCCATTTCGCGGCAGATCCTCCAGCCGCATGGCCGGCAGCCAGGGATGACGCCCGCCAATGGCGAAGGGGCTGATACGCTGTTCAGACCCCTCTCCGGTCAGCGCGGTGGCAGCATACTGCCGACCCACTGTTTCAATATGGCGTATTTCCGGACAGGCATCGCGGATCGCTTTCTCCACACCATCCGACAAGGTCAGCGAGGAAGACGGGCAACCGTGACAAGACCCCAACAAGCGCAAAATCACTGTATCGGGCGGACGCAACTCGACCAGCTCGACATTGCCGCCATGTCCTTCCAGCCCCGGCCGCACGCTGTCCAGCGCGGCTTCGATACGTTCCTGCAGGGAGGGCCGAACCAGACCCAGTGTCCGCAACACCGCATAGACGTACGGATCCGCGGCGGCTTCCCGCAAGCCTGCGGCACCCTGCGGAGCACTCTGTACGGTACGGATAAGACGCCGCAGGCATTCCCTATATATCGCCTCCCAGCCATCGCGCAGTGCCAGCACCGTTCTTTGCTGCGTTTCATCCCAGCCCTGTACGATTTTTTCGAGGCTGCCCAATCGGGCGATATCTTCCGTCAGGGTATCTGCCCCCCTGTGTCCAATGTCATCCGGTACGGGTGACGTAGCCATGTCATGCGTACTTTAATTTCGCGAAAAGGATCGGCTGCAAACCACCACACAAGACGCCCGCAATCAAACAATTCACGAGATACGGCAGACCAATGAAATGTCCGGCGATAATGATCACAGCGGCTAGAATGATGTTAGCAGCCAGCAACCTCAGGACCAGCCGCGTATCTTTGAAAAGCTTTCCCCGCAGGAACAACCCGGTCGAAATCCATACCATGTCCCACATAGCATCCCCCTATTATGGCAGGCTTTTTTCAAGCCCATGCCAAGATAATCGTACCGACAATGATCCCAGGTATGACTGGCATCGCCGCATACATGCTTCCCATCATGGCCGCGAGTTTGTAATCACCCAATGCTTTGCCACCGATAGCCATTCCCGTGACAGCACCAGACGCCACGCCAACCAAACCACCCAGCAAAATCCATAAAATGGCGATCGCCTGTATATGCTGACCGTCGAATGCGTCCAGTGCCGACATAGGTGCTCTCCGATATTTTTCCAGTTAATGTACAGATCCCTGTTCGCGTACCAGCGCCAGGGTTTCGTCCAGGGCCACGCGGACCAGTCCTGATTTATCCCGTTCTCCCGTTTCCGTGAAGATCTTTTCCGCTGTTTCATACAGTCTGGCCGCCTCACCCAGATTCCGGATGTTGCCCAGTTCCGGGTTTTCCGGGTCGTCGGGCAGGTTCCGCAGCGCATTGGCCATATTGCTGATGGTGTTTGCATATTCGCCCGGTCGCTCTTTGGGAGTCCGCACCCGCAACGCCTCCCGATAGGCTTCCAGGGCACGCAGATTATTTTCGACCGGATGCGCGCTGCTGCTGTACTGCAGGGCATTACCGAGATTGTTTTGCAGCATGGCGTACTCCGCCGGATGTGCATCGAGGGTGATGGCACGCAACGCGGACTCGTAGGATTGTACGGCCAGCGCCTCGCGCATTCTGGAAGTCTCATCACCCATGGTCATGGACAGATAGGCGGTGGCCAGATTGTTGTGGAGAATCGCGTATTCACGCGGGAATTTATCCGCAGTAAAAACCCGCAAGGCACTGTGGTACTTCCGCACGGCATCCGGGAACGACGCCTTCCCCGCCACGGCGAGTCCCTGTAGGGCCAGTCCTTCGTTCATCTCGGCTTCAGCAGCCTCTTCGGCGTTTCCCAGGGTCTGCAGCACCGGCAACGCATCGCGCAGGCAAGCGACAGCCTCTTCGAGCACCCGGGTGTCGCCGGGTGTCGCCAGCAAGGCGGTCGCCTGTCCGGCCAGGAGTCGCGCACGTAGCAGGGTGTCCTCCTCCGGGCAGACCTGCAAACCTTCTTTGTATAGGTGGTTGACCTGTTCGAGATCCTCCGGCCGACGCGGGCGCCGTTGCAGACCCAGGGCGATCTCCATGAGCATTTCCGCACGTTCGCTGGCCGGAATGGTGTCATCCCGGGCGGTCCTCAAGGCGACATGGTATTCCGCTTCTGCTAACGTCCCGGACATGAAAGACCCCCGAATGAAACAGGAAATGCAATGTTTATTTGCAGTTTTAGTATAGTGCAGGAAATAGAACTGTCAAGAATAATTACATATATGATAAGTTACTTATCAAGCGATTCCGGGCATAGCTGCCTCGTCTGCCACGCACCCTGTTCCGGTATCCACATAAAGGAAAGAACCCCCTCGACGTTCTCCGCCAGTTTATGCTCCCGCAGGAAGAGGCGGAGATCGACCACACGGTCACCGGCAAGGTTGCGCTGCTTCAGCAAAAAGCCGCCGATGGTACCAGGATGCAAGGGGATCAAATGCAAACATGGCGATCGCCAGAGCACGGCAACCGCCAGGAGACCGGCCATGGTATCGCGATAGGCGGGCGCGGGAATAAAAAGGTACCCGTCTTTCAACAGGAGATTTACGACCCTGTCCGTCATGGCGCCACTTCCACCTCGGCCAACGCCGCTTTCACCTGGGCTAATACTGCGGGGATCGCCCCCTCCACCGGTGGAGTGAGCCCGTCGCCGAACCCGAAATCGGTGCCCTCCACCAGAAAGACGGTCACCCGCTCGGGGAATTGCTCCCCAAATAGGCGCTTTCCGGCATAAAGCGCATGTTCCCAGCGAAAGTCGTGCAATGTGAGGGTAGGGGTATGGGGCAATTCCAGCTCGCTGCCAGGCAACCTGAACACCGCTCCCGGATCGCTACCCGTCCGGCATGCATCCACAATGATGAGCTGCCGGCAATCGCGGGCCTTGAAAATCACGTCCATGCCGGACGTGCCCGCATCATGGAGGGCGACATCCGCGGGCAGGGGATCCAGCGCGGCCCGCAGTCGCTGAATGACCGTGATACCCACTCCGTCATCGCGTCGGTACAAGTTGCCGCACCCCACCACCACGCGCATGACTAAATTCGCCACAACCGACAGGACCAGTCGGGCCTGACCGGTAGCATCAATTCAGGAAGCGCGCAGAACTGCCGGTGCGAAAGGAAATACATACACGTTTCACACGCTTCCTCAATACCCTCGGCTGCATAAGGATGCAGCGTGAATCCGGCTATCCCGATACGTTTTGCGGTCTCTTCCGCCGGTACATTCTGCAAACGCGTCAGCACCGACTGTTGCATCTCCAGATCGTACGCACGCGGTTCCACTTCGGTGCGCAGGCCGGCGAGCAGCCAATTTTCCAGCCGTGCACGGAGCGGCGCATCCCCCGGGAATTCTTCCATGGTCTGCATATCCAGATACCCCCTTGCCTAGATACGCCACAGGCGGCACCACCAGTCCGGCTCTACCGGAACGTCCAGTTCCGGCAGGTCACACCAGCGGCGGTGGTTGAGATAATACATGCACTCCTGACAGCGCTGCTGATCTTCCCCCATGGGATAATCCGTAAAACCGCCGATCACCAGCTTCTTCTCCAGATCCGACCCCGCCTCTTCGCGGATACGCTGCAATAGTTGCGCGAAAGCACTACTGTCTTCGGGAAACGGGGTGATCTCTGTCTTCAGTCCCGCTTTGAGCATGCTTGCGATTTGTGCCCGTAATGCGTCCTCTTCATGTGCCATGTGATTCATGATAACCCTGCCTTTCCCGATTCAAGCGGCTGAATTTTTGGGGGCCGGACACCACACTCCGGTATCCGACCCTTTTTAGACCATACGGCTCAGGCAGTGCGGAAGCGCGCGAGCTCCTTTCCGGACTTGGCATCATGGGCATGCACCGTGCAGACCAAACAGGAGTCAAACGAACGGGCCACATGCCCGACTTCCACAGGATCCGCCGGGTTCGCGATAGGAGTGCCCACCAAAGCCTCTTCGATGGGGCCACGACCGCCTTGCGCATCATGGGGACCCACATTCCAGGTGGTGGGAGCGATGATCTGGTAATTACTGATCTTGCCACCCTTCACTTCGATCCAGTGCGCCAGGGCGCCGCGCATGGCCTCGGTGGCGCCCCACCCCTGTCCATCCCGCTCGCGGGGCTTGATATAGAATGGCTCATTCAGACGGAACTCCCGCAGACAATGTTCGATCTGGCGATAAACCTTCACCGCCTCGTGCATCCGCGCGAAATGCCGCAACCATGTGCTGGGTCCCATTTTCTTGTAGACGTCCAGAATGAAGGGGTCGGAATGTTGCCAGGATTCGCCGTGGTCGCCGCCGGCGATCAATTGCCGGGATAGGGGACCGGCTTCCATGCGCCCCAACTGTTCATGGGCGACTTCGGTACACCAGCTATATGCCCCATTGAAGTCCCGATCGTTGGACTGCATCGGCCTCGTGGTCCGGTTGAATGGATGGACGGGACTGTTTCCTTCATCGTACCAGCCGTGGGTCGTCGATTCACGGGTGAAGGACTGGTTCATGGGATGAAACTTGTCGGTCTTCGCATCGTAAACACCCCCCTTCATGACGACCGACTGCTGCCGCGTGTCGATGGTCGGATGCTGGTAACGGTCCTCATGGGGAATATAGCCCCACGAGACGTACTTGCCCAACCCCGCGCCAAACTTCATCAGCCCGACATCCTCGCTGATCCGATAATACATACCCAGGTCGGAATTGGCGTGTTCCGGGCGCTCGTTCAGCCACGCCATGAAATCATCATAGGACTTGATCTGCTCATAACGCTCCATCGAACACCCCAGCCATACCGGTTCCAGCCAGTTGGTACGGAAATACTCCAGTATGGACCAGGAACGGGTGACGTCGGACAGGGTGGGCGCACACATGACGCCGCCGGGAACCATGTAGCTGGAATGCGGCCACTGCCCGCCGAAGAGTGCATAGATTTCTACGGGCTTGCCGGAAATCGTCACGCCGATTTCGTAACTGGTACCCGTAAACGGGGCGTAACGCCTGACCGCCTCATCGTAGAACTTACCGTGCCGGTAGTTCTCATTCACCATATCGATCATGAACAATCCATAATGATGACGCGGCATACTTTGCAGGCTTTCCACAAGCTGACCGATGTTTCTGGCCAGGATGGCGTTGCGCGGGACCTCCGTCTGCCAAGCCGTGTCCAGCGCCCAGGCGGCACAGGTCAGGTGCGAGGCGCCGCAAATACCACAGGCACGCGGCGTCACCACCAGCCCCGCCTGCGGGTCCTTGTCTCTTAAAATGACCTCGAAGCCACGGAACAATTCCGCTTGCGTGTACGCTTCGACCACCACGCCGTCCCGAATGTCCACGCGAACATCCAGATCCCCCTCCACCCGGCCAACCGGGCTGATATCCAGTGTCTGTACGGCTGTTGCCATGTCGATATCTCCTCGAATATGCAATAAACAGAAATGGGTCACTCAGCGCCTCAGACCACGAAGATGTCTTTTTCGGCCCAGGCCGGCGAAGCACTCTTGGCGGCTGCCGTAAGTTTGATATAAGCAGACTTGTCCACACCCTCCGGCAGGTCTTTCGGCACCCCCATCATGGTCTGGGTTTTGAACACACTGCCCGGTGCCAGATCGAAGAAGGGGAACTCCGGCTCGGTACAACCCAGACAGGGCATCCCCGACCTGGTTTTGGAGGACTGCCGGTTCCACAGGATGCGGTTACAGGGCGAATGGGTCATCGGGCCACGGCAGCCCAGGTCATAAAAGAGACAGCCCTTGCGCTGCCCGAATTCCGTGGCGGAAACCTTGTAGGCAAAGTGCATGTTGCGGGTACATCCGGTCTGGGTGAAGCTCTTGAAAAACGTCTTTGGACGCTGCAGATCATCCAGTTCCAGTTCTCCGGCGCGGCCTGTCGCCACCGCCACCAGTACTTGGGTGACCCAGTCCGGATGGGCGGGACAACCGGGGATATTGATGACAGGGAGCCCGGCCTTGCTCTTGAAGCCCGCACCCAGGAAACCGCCATGCTGCTTTTTGAGGAACTGAAGTCCCTTGGAATCACTGGGGTTCGGGGCGGTCGCCGGGATGCCTCCCCATGTCGCGCAATCTCCCAGCGCCACCACGAACTGGGCAGCATCGGATAACTCCTTCACCCAGTCTTTCATCGGACGACCGGCAAAGCGATTCCAGGTACCCGTACCATTGGGGGCGTTGACCACGGTACCCTCGAAAACGAATATATCCAGGGGAATTGCCCCGGACACACAATCCCGAAGCAACTTCTGAACATTGTCCCCCATGTCCATCCCGAGTGAGGGCTGCCAGAGCACGTTGATACCAAAATCCGTCACCAGATCGCAGGCGCTCGGCTCCTCCGCGTTGAGAAAAGACATGGTATTTCCAGAACAGGCTCCTCCCTGGAGCCAAAGCACGTTCGCCATCGTCGTGACCTCCTCTAAAATGGTCATATGGGTACCACATGAGTCATTATGCAGAAAGGATGCCAAACAATAACATTGTTATTAAACAACTAGATGCTTAAAAAACATCCGGAACGGCTTGCGTCACTGCAAAGAAAGTTAATATACTATATGCATACTTCCTTTTCACGCCGAGGTACAGATGGAAGCAAGCCAGCGTGCGGTTCCAGCCATTTTGTTGGCCCTGACGGACGAGCAGGAAGCCCGCAACCTGAGCTGGGCGCTGTCCATACACTATGAATGCATCATCGTCTCCAGCGGCGCCGAGGCGCTGGGGCTCGCCAGCACACATCATGTGGATGCCATCATCTGCGACGCGCAACTGGAGGATATGTCGGGCACCCAGTGCCTCTTCGACTTCCGCACCCGGCAACCGACGGCGATAAGATTTCTGTGTGGCCTGGGTACGGACTCCAGTGAGTTCGCCGACGCCCTGCATGTGGCCGCTGTCTACGAATACCTGCGCAAGCCCCTGTTCCCGGAACTGGTGGCCCTGAGCTTGAAGCGGGCGCTGGAATACCGCGAGATCTCCCGCGAACATCGCCAACTCACCCATGACTTATCCAGACAGCTGAAATCCAAGGCAGCCGCCGCCGACTCGAATCCAAATCAACCGCCACACCAGTTCGACGAATTATTCTTCTGTAGTCAGGCCATGAACAAAATATGCGATCTGGCGAAGCATGCCGCAACCACGGATTTACCCATACTGATCTATGGTGAGACGGGCACCGGGAAAGAATTGCTCGCGCGCGGCATTCATTACCACAGTCGTCGCCGTGAACAGATATTTCTCGCGCAAAACTGTGGCGGCGTGCCTGCGGAATTGCTCCAGTCGGAATTGTTTGGACATCGTCGCGGCGCTTATACCGGGGCGCTGAGTGATCGTCTCGGCCTGTTCTCGGCGGCGGATGGTGGCACGGTCCTACTGGACGAAATAGAAGATATGTCCGTCTCCTTGCAGGCCAATTTGCTCCGCTTTCTGCAATCCGGCGAAGTAAAACCGCTCGGCAGCGATAAAACGCATTACTCCGATGTTCGGATCATCGCCGTCACCAATGTACCGCTCGACCAACTGGTGGAGCAGGGCAACTTTCGGCAGGATTTGTATTATCGTTTGAAGGGCCTCGAAATCAGCATTCCGCCACTGCGTGAACGACCGGAAGACATTCGATTGCTTGCCGAACATTTTGCCAGACAATTCTCCATGAGTCTGGGTAAATCCTATGCCGGTATCGATCATGAGGCATTGAACATATTGCGCCAGTATCCATTCCCGGGAAACGTGCGGGAACTGGAAAATGAAATTCGCCGGACCGTAGCACTCGCCCCGTCCGGGCAACCGATCACCGCGGATCGCCTTTCCGATACGATCATCAACTACCGGAGGAAAGAGCCGGAACAGCCCGCGCCGGCAACGGAGGGCGGCACATTAAAGGAACATACGGAAAGCCTGGAACGTGGCATGGTCGTCTCCGCGCTGAAACGTTTCCACGGCAATCAAAGCCGTGCCGCCGAGGCGCTCGGCCTTTCGCGGGTGGGCCTGGCCAACAAAATCAAGCGTTACGCCATTGATATAGAGATCGCCTGATGCAACTGCCGACCTATCGCAGTGCAGGCCAACCGGCTTGGGTGAGCGGCAGACCATGAACCTGCAACAGCTTCGTTTCATCTGCGCGGTGGTACGCCAGAACTTCAATGCGTCGGCTGCCGCCGATAGTCTGTACACCTCTCAACCCGGAGTAAGCAAACAGATCCAACTCCTGGAAGAGGAGATCAATGTGGCGCTTTTCGTGCGCAAAGGGAAGCGCATCATCGGAATGACCCCGGCGGGTGAACAGATATTCACCTTTGCACAACGGGTAGTCGGCGATATCGAGAATATCCGAAAAGTAGGTCAGGAGTTTTCTCAGGGCGATCGTGGAGAATTTGTGATCGCCACCACCCATACCCAAGCCCGATACAGCTTGCCCAAGGCGATAAAAGCCTTTACGGAACGCTACCCAGGGGTTCAGTTGCGCCTGCGCCAGGGCAATCCCACCCAGATCGCGGAGATGCTTGCGGCGGGGGAGGCAGACGTGGCGATCGCAACGGAGGCGTTGAATTCCTACGCGGGCCTCGTCGCCCTGCCCTGCTATCAGTGGAATCGCGTCGTCATCACACCCACCGGCCATCCGCTGCTGCAAAGCCAGCCACTGACGCTGGAAGCGGTCGCCGCCTATCCCATAGTAACCTACGACCAGGCCTTTGCTGGGCGATCCGTGATCGACAAGACTTTCGCCCATCACCGGCTGTCCCCCAACATCGTGCTTTCCGCCATAGACTCCGACGTCATCAAGGCGTATGTGGAACTGGGGTTAGGGATAGGCATCGTCGCCAAAATGGCTTATGACCCTGTACGGGACACAAGGCTGGAGGTGATCGATGCGAGTCACCTGTTCGATCCCAGCACCACGTATCTGGCCTTGAGGCAGGGAACCTATTTACGCGGGTATCTATACACCTTCATAGCGTTATACGCGCCACACCTCGATCGCAACACGGTGGATCAGGCCCTGGATTCCACAGTTGCTTCCAGGGCGTTATTGCCGTTGCCCTCCGGTTCGTGATTCAAACCCGCAAGACAGAAAATCTTAGGCGGCGCAGCCCAGTTGCAGGGCGTGGTGCCGGAGGTGATCCTCCACAAAGGTCTGGATGAACCAGTAGGAATGATCATAGCCCGGATGCCGTCGCAGACGGAGTCGTTGTCCGGAAGCCTCCGCGGCGGCCTCCAGAGCCTCCGGCATCAATTGCGCCACCAGAAAAGGATCCGCTTCCCCCTGATCCACCAGTATCTCGCCAGGGTGGGGACGCTGGCGCATCAGCATGCTGGCATCCCATTCCCGCCATTGCTCACGATCAGGCCCCAGATAATTCCCAAAGGCTTTTTCTCCCCAGGGCACCGCGCTGGGGTTACAGACGGGCGAAAATGCCGATACCGAGTGCCAGTGTTGCGGGTTGCGCAAAGCGAGCACCAGCGCCCCGTGACCGCCCATGGAATGCCCAAAAATACCCCGGCGTTCAGGAGAGGCCGGGAAATGTTCTTCGATGAAGGTTGGCAACTCATGATCGACATAACTGCCCATCCGGTAATTCCGGGTCCAGGGCAGCATTCTTGCGTTGAGATAAAACCCCGCCCCCACGCCGAAGTCCCAGGTATCAGAATCACCGGGGATGTTCAGTCCGCGGGGACTGGTATCGCAGGCGACCAGCATCAGCCCCAGTTCGGCGGCCAGGCGCTGTGCACCAGCCTTTATCATGAACGTTTCTTCGGTGCAGGTTAACCCCGCCAGGTAATACAGAGCCGGGACCAGGGCACCGCCCAACGCCTGGGGCGGCTGGTACACCGCGAAATTCATGGATACCCCCGTGGCACTGGACGCATGGGTATAATAACCCATGCGTCCATCAAAGCAGCGATGCTCTTCCCGTGTTTCTAGCGGAGCCATCAATATACCACCACGCTGCGAATGGATTGCCCCGTTTCCAGAAGATGGAACCCTTCGTTGATATCTTCCAGCTTGAGACGGTGGGTGATCAGGTCGTCGATATTGATCTTCTTCTCCATGTACCAGTCGACTATTTTCGGAACGTCGGTACGCCCGCGGGCGCCGCCGAACGCACTGCCGATCCACCGCCGCCCGGTAACCAACTGGAAGGGGCGAGTCGATATCTCTTGGCCGGCGCCAGCAACACCGATGATACAGGAAACACCCCAGCCTTTATGACAGCACTCCAGCGCCTGACGCATGACTTTTACATTACCGATGCACTCGAAGCTGTAATCCGCACCACCATGAGTCAGTTCGACCAGATGAGATACGAGGTCGCCTTCCACCTCCTTCGGATTGACGAAATGCGTCATGCCGAACTTCCGGGCTATGGCCTCCCGGGCCGGATTGATATCCACCCCGATGATCATGTTGGCGCCCACCAGTTTGGCGCCCTGAATCACGTTCAGGCCGATGCCGCCCAGTCCAAAAACCACCACATTGGCACCCGGCTCCACCTTCGCCGTAAACACCACGGCACCAATGCCCGTGGTTACCCCGCAGCCGATATAGCAGGTGGTGTCAAAGGGGGCGTCCTCCCGGATTTTGGCCAGGGCGATTTCCGGCATCACGGTATAATTGGCGAAGGTCGAACAACCCATGTAATGGAACAACGGCCTGCCTTTGAACGAAAAGCGCGTCGTCCCGTCGGGCATCAGTCCCTTTCCCTGGGTCGTCCGGATCTTCTGACAGAGATTGGTCTTGCGCGAAAGACAATACTCGCATTCGCGACATTCCGGCGTATACAAGGGAATGACGTGGTCGCCCTTTTTGACACTCTTCACACCCGGGCCAACGTCGACGACTATCCCGGCGCCTTCATGGCCGAGGATACACGGGAACAGGCCCTCGGGATCCGCACCGGAAAGGGTAAAATGATCGGTGTGACAGATGCCGGTGGCCTTGAGCTCCACCAGTACCTCACCCTCCTTGGGACCGTCCAGTTGCACGGTTTCGATGACCAGTGGTTTACCCGCCTCAAAGGCGACTGCTGCGCGAACATCCATGACTGTAGACTCCTGGTAAGAATTATTTTTGCGAAAACTCCGCCTTCGGTGCCGCCGCATTTTCGGTCGGGCGCACCATGGGGCGGATCTGCGATATCATCAGGCTTCCTTGAGAACGCCTTTTTGCTTGGCGGCGTGGGTAGCCAACGCATCCATCAGCGGTGGCGACAGACAGTCATAGGGCGCCAGCCCCAGTTCCGTCAGACGCGCGCGGATTCCCGCCATTTCCGACGGTGCCGCCAAACCGCCTTCAATGATCGACGAGACGAAAGCCGCGAATTCGGGGGCCGCCCACCCCTTCTCCGGCGACAGTTCGGAGTGAACGAAGTCCAGACCATAAAACGCGTGGTCTTTATTTTCGATACGGCCAAACAGGTGAACACCGCACGCCTTGCACGCGTGGCGCTGAATCACCGCACTCGGATCGACCACATGGAGTTTATCGCCGTTCTCCAGCACCGTGACCGAATCCCTGGGCACGACACCAACCACCGAAAACTTGGCGCCTTTGGGCTTCCAGCATTTGGTGCAACCACACGCATGATTGTGGGCCAACTGCGACTTCACCTCCACCAGCACCGGGTTATGGGTGCAATGGCAATGTAAGGTACCACCATGAAAATGGGACGATCCCGCCGTGACCCCATGATCAACAGACGGATGAATGGTAACCGAGCTTGGCATATCCAATACCTCCTAAGCAGAATTCAACGGTATATGCTTGAGCACCATCTGATGCCCAAGGACCATGGTGCGGCAAAAAACTTTTCGAGACATGGAATCCGGATCCACAAATTATCAGCAATTATTGTGCCACTGTGCGCCGACGGATTTCCACGCGTTCTTGGGGGAAGGAAGTATGGCCCATCACGTCGCCATGATCGCATTATCCGGTCTGATGCTGCACATAATGTTCATATGAAGATGACATAATGTCACACCGGTCGTGCATCCCGCCCGGCTCTGCCGCGGTTGCATCATAACCGACACCAGGGAAAACGGTGCAAGAATGTTCCGAGGAAATGACGCATGGAAAAGCAGGGTGCCACGCTTGGCACATCAACCATAAGACTGCATGGATGCAATAGACATCAATTTTATGCGTTAGCATCCATAATGCCATACAGGCGCATTTTACGGTACAAGGTATTACGACTGACCTTGAGGAATTTCGCGGTATCGATCACCCGCCAGTGGTGACGCTCCAACTCCGCGAGGATTCTGTTCCGCTCCAGCGCGTCGCTATCGCTCCATGGTGGTGTGGTCGCCGGTGTCGTTACGCGGCCACCAGCCCTTTCGCCGGTCACCAGCCGGTCTGGCAGGTCTTCACACCGGATGGCATTACCATCGCTCAGCGCCAGAGCGGTACGAATCACGCTGCGAAGTTCGCGGATATTACCAGGCCAGGAATAACCCAGAAAAATATTCCATGCTTCCGCTGATATCTCCATTTCAGATACGCCACACTCCTGTTGACAGATGGTTTTCACGAGCCGGATTTTATCGCTCCGTTCCCGCAGTGGCGGCAGGCTTAGCACCACATCATTAATCCGATAAAGCAGGTCAGTCCGAAAGCCTCCCTGCTGTACCAGATCATCGATCGACTTATTGGTTGCACTGATCACCCGAATATCTACGGGGCTGGCTTTGGTGGTACCAAGAGGGGTAACCTCCCGTTCTTCGAGAACTCGCAGCAGACGCCCCTGAAGCGCGGCGGGCATGTCTCCGATTTCATCGAGGAACAGCGTGCCACCATTGGCGGCCATCACCTTACCCTGCTTGCCCACTCGGCTCGCCCCGGTAAAGGAGCCGGGCTCATACCCGAATAACTCGCTCTCAATGAGCGATTCGGGTATGGCTGCACAATTGATCGCAACAAAAGGTTTATCTCTTCTATCGCTGGCGCGGTGTATGGCGCGCGCAAGCGTATCTTTGCCAGTACCGGTTTCGCCAAGCAGCAGAATGCTGATATTTTTATTCAATACCTTATGGATACGACGAATATTGTCCGATACCACCGCGTCATCGCCCGACAACGCCAACAGGGAATCATGCACCTGAACCGATGCTTCGTCCCTGGAATGCGGTGTATTTCCGAGAATGCCGTTCACGACAGCCCTGAACGGCACTTTGTCCGGCAGCGAAAATACCCGCAGACCATCCTGTCCTCCGGCATTCCGGAACAGGGGTCTGGAGGGCGACTTCTCGGCACGATGGTGATCGTCCAGCATCTTGTCCAGCGAGACGTCGAACACATCCCGCACGTTCGCACCAACAAGACGGCCACTGGCGTCACCGATGGTGCCTTTTGTCAACGCGAATTCCGCCGCGATAATGACGCCATTCTCGTTAATTGCAAACAATGCTTCGTCATCATGGTCGGTATAATCGTTCAGCCTATTCACCGACAGAATGACATGGTCCTGATAATTCCGGGCGAAATATTTCATTTCGATCCGCCGTGCCAGTTGCGCCAGCAGCGGCATGACCGAGACATATGCCGACTTCGCGTAACCGCTGCGGGAAAAGGTTGAATCGATCACCCCCAGCAGTGCGCCAGATGGCGCCCAAATGGGCATCGCGCAGCACGCCATCTCCACAAAGTTCCTAAATAAATGCTCCTCCCGGTGGACCATGCGGGGCTTCATGTCATGCAGACAAAGGCTCGGCCCGGTCACCCCGACATACTCTTCCCGCCATATGAATCCGGCGTCCATACCCGAATAGCGGACATCACGTCCGCCTTCGATTTCCGTTCCGACAGCGTGCAGAGCGATGCCTCCGGCATCCAGCAACAGCAATGTACAATCTGGTGACGGCAGCAGCGCATCCTCGGAAAATCGCAACATCTGTTTAATCAGGCGGGCCATTTCCGCGGATCCGATCTCTACAAAAAGGTGCTGCTCCTCGAGAACTCGCCCGAGGTTGCCCGCATCCAGCCTTTGCAGTTCTGGGGCACCATGCGCGTCCAACCGATATTGCCCGGTGCAACGATCCCAAGCATGGGTTATATAGTCGTTATCTATTGATGGATTCGTATCATAATGAGACATTAGTGTATGTCCACCCTCATCCGGTTTCCCAACAGTCTGGTTCTGGGGTAATGCCGAGTCAAATAAGCGTTTGAAGATATAATCATCAACACGATCGTGCAGCCCTGGCACGAAAACTGCTAACCGGTTGTCATTGTACCATGAGTCGCAACTGGCTGGTGATGCCGCCCTGTATATTTCGATCATTCCGGGAGAGATTATGTCTTCGTTCAAGATCACCCATTACCAACAACCGGCGGGAGGCTGGGGATCCCTGCGCGCCTCGCTGCGCAGTTTGCGTCAGGAACACGCGCTGACGGACGGTGCCGCCCTGCTCCTCAAAATGAACCAGGCCGAAGGTTTTGATTGTCCGGGTTGCGCCTGGGGAGATCCCGAGGCGCATTCCAGTTTCGAGTTCTGTGAGAACGGGGTCAAGGCCGTCGCCGCCGAAGCTACCGGCAAACGGGTGACAGCGGATTTTTTTGCAGCACACACCCTGTCCTGGCTGGAGGAGCAAACGGACTACTTTCTGGAAGAGCAGGGGCGCCTGACCGAGCCCATGGCTTACGATTCGCAGAGTGACCGCTACGTGCCCATTAGCTGGGACACCGCTTTTGCGCGGATCGCCGCGCAACTCAATGCCCTGGCATCCCCTGACGAGGCCATATTTTACACGTCTGGGCGCACCTCCAATGAAGCCGCATTTTTATATCAACTCTTCGTGCGGGAGTTCGGCACCAACAATCTCCCCGACTGTTCCAATATGTGTCATGAGCCAACCAGCCTGGCCATGCCCGAATCTATCGGCGTGGGCAAATCGACGGTTACATTGGAAGACTTTGACCATGCCGACACCTTGCTCTTATTCGGCCACAACCCCGGGACCTGTGCCCCACGCATGCTGGCAACGCTGAGCGACGCATCCAAAAGGGGTGCGCGCATCCTGGTCTTCAACCCCTTGCATGAACGCGGACTGGAGCGCTTCCTGCATCCCCAACATCCGGTGGAGATGCTCACCAATCACGCCACCCCCATCGCCAGCCACTACTATCAGCCCCGGAGCGGCGGCGATTACGCCATTGCCATGGGGATCGCCCGCACCGTCCTGGAGTCCGGGAACCCCGATCAGGCGTTTATCGAGGAGCATACCCAGGGTTTTGACGGTTTCCGCGATCTGGTCATGAACACGCCCTGGACACAGATCGAGGAACAGAGCGGCCTCAGCCGGCAGGATTTCGATGAGATCGGGCGCATCTATGATCAGGGACAGGCCAGCATATTTACGTGGGGAATGGGTATTACCCAGCAAAAGCATGCGGTGGCCACCATCCAGATGTTCCTGAATGTGCTGCTGCTCAAGGGTAATATCGGCAAACCGGGCGCCGGGCCCTCGCCAATTCGCGGTCACAGCAATGTGCAGGGTGACCGGACCATGGGGATATATGAAAAACCTTCCCCGGAGTTTCTGCAACGCCTCGGGGCGGAGTTCCATTTTGCGCCACCGCAGGAGCATGGCTACGATACGGTAGCCAGCATCGAAGCGATGGAGGATGGGCGAGCCAGGTTCTTTTTCGGGCTGGGTGGCAATTTTGCCAACGCCACACCCGACACCGCACGCGCCCATGCAGCGCTGCGGCGCTGCATGATGACGGTACATGTGACCACCAAACTCAACCGGTCCCACATCGTTCACGGCGAACAGGCCTTGATTTTACCCTGCCTGGGACGCACGGAGATCGACATCCAAAAAACCGGCCCCCAAGGCGTGACGGTGGAGGACACCTTCGGCATGGTGCACATCTCCCAGGGGATGAGCGAGCCGGCCTCCCCTTCCCTGCTGTCGGAATGCGCCATCGTGGCGCGCCTGGCCCTGGCGACCCTGCCCCTCAGTCCCACCCCCTGGCTGCAACTCATGGGAGACTATGACCACATTCGCGACCGCATTGCGCGCGTGATACCGGGTTTCGAGCATTTCAACGCCCGGGTCCATAAACCACGGGGATTTCATCTGGATCTGCCTCCCCGTTCACGGGTATGGCCCACCGCCAGCGGCAAGGCCAATTTTCTGGCCAAGGCGCTGTCCACCATCGCCGATGACCATTTTGTGCCGCAGACCTCCGAAAAGCTCTTCACCCTGATGACGATTCGCAGCCACGATCAGTACAACACCACGATTTATGGTTACGAGGACCGCTATCGCGGCGTATCCGGCCTGCGCAACGTGTGTTTCATGCATCCGGAGGATATTCTGGACATGGGTTTTCAGGCCGATGACTGGGTGGACATCACCTCGCACTGGACAGACGGTGAACGTGTGGCTCGAGACTTCCTGCTGGTTGCGTTCGATATTCCCAAAGGGATGCTCGCGGGTTATTACCCGGAATTGAACATATTGGTGCCCCTATCCAGTTACGCCGATCGCGCCCGCACGCCGACCTCCAAATCGATCCTGGTGACCCTGGCGCGGGCAAAGGGAGGCGGACACCATGTCGCCTGACCGTAAGGCCGAGAACGACCGAAATACACCCGATGCCGCTCCGGAGGATTTGATCATTGCCCTACTCCGGATGCTTTGCACGGAAGGGCCGGTATCGGTGGCCAGAGCCTGCAAGTCTCTCGGCCTTCCCCGCACCCAGATGGAGCGTCTGCTTCTGCTCCTGGGGTGCTCGGAACAATGGGGTGGGCTCCATTATGTTCGCCCGGAAGAACAACGGGGCAGAACCATCATCACTCTGACATCGGAAGGGAGGGCCCTGTGCGCACAGATGCGGGCGGCAACGGAATAGTATGGTCTCAGGCCAGGCGCATGGACGGCGCGCACCGTTCAGTGGAATGCGAAGAAGCCGTCCTGGAGGAAATGGCGGTTTCGTTGATCCTCAATGGCAAGCCCTATGCGGTAATGATGATCACCCCCGATCATCTGGAAGATTTCTTTATGGGGTTCCTTTACGGTGAGGGGGTGATCCGGTCGGTCGCCGATATCATCACCTGGGAGCCTGTCTGTATTCCGGAAGGGTTGACCCTCTACCTGCAGGTTTCCGCGGAGGCCGAGGCCAGAGCCGCCCGAAAAAGGCGTCTGGTGATCGGCGGCAGCGCCTGCGGTCTCTGCGGCACCCCGAACTTCGAAGGCCTCGTCCCCTTCGCACCCATAGACCGCGATGTCTGTGTGGAACCCGCACTGGTGCATGATCTGCTCCACGAGATGCGCGCTCACCAGCGATTGAACCGGCATACCGGAACCGCACACGCCGCCGTTCTGGCCGCCACCAACGGCATGACCCTGGTGCGGGAAGACATCGGCCGCCACAACGCCGTTGACAAGACCATCGGCGCGGCGCTCCGGCAGGGATGGCCGCCTTCCGGAAATATCCTGCTGGGCGTGTCTTCGCGGCTGACTTTTGAGATTGCCCTCAAGGCCTTGAGCTTTCAGGTCGCCATCGTGGCGGCGATCTCCGGGGTCAGCAGTCTGGCGATCCAGATTGCACAGACCCACAATCTTACCCTTATCGGTTATGCGCGGGATCAGCGCCTGACCATCTACGCCCACGGCGAACGCTTTCGCGGGAATGCTGCAACAATCCACGACCTGCTCCGTGAAAACGGGTAGTGCCTGAAGTGGTCCGGTGGGGTGGTCTGGGGAGGCTGCGCGCACCGCCGGGGCGAGGCTTTAGCTCTCCAAATCGCCAGCCATTTCCCGCAACTGCGCCAAGGCCCCTTCCAGATCCTCCATGATCTCCTGCAGGATCAGTTCGGGGGCAGGCAGATTCTCCGCATCCTCCAGGGATTCGTCCCTGAGCCAGAAAATGTCCAGACTCGCCTTGTCGCGGCTGACCAGATCTTCGTAGTCGAAGGATCGCCAACGCCCTTCCCCCTGCTCCGTACTCCTGCTGCCATTTCTGCGGTAACAATCCACAAAATCGGTTAGGTCCTCGCGCCTGAGCGGGTCGGTCTTGAGCGTGAAATGCCTGTTGGTGCGCAGATCGTAGATCCAGAGCTTCCGGGTCCACGGAGTCTCGCTGGCGGGCTTTTTGTCGAAAAAGAGCACGTTCGCCTTCACACCCTGGGCGTAGAAGAGGCCGGTGGGCAGGCGCAGCAGGGTGTGGACGTCGCAGTCGTGCAGGAGTTTGCGACGGATGGTTTCGCCGGCGCCGCCTTCGAACAGCACGTTGTCGGGCACGACCACGGCGGCGCGGCCGTTTTGCTTCAGCAGGGTTTTGACGTGCTGGACGAAGTTGAGTTGCTTGTTCGAGGTGGTGGTCCAGAAGTCGCCGCGCTCGACGATGTCGCGCTCCTTGCTGGCCTTGCCCTCCTCGCCCACGATGGTGGTGCTGCTCTTCTTGCCGAAGGGCGGATTGGTGAGCACCAGGTCGAAGCGGTCGCCGGGGTCGGCAGCCAGCGAGTCGGCCACCACGATGGGCTCGAAGTCCTGGCTGCCGATACCGTGCAGCAGCATGTTCATGGCGCACAGCCTGGCGGTCGCCTGCACCAGCTCCCAGCCTTTGAAACTTTCCTCCTTGAGCTTCCTACGCTGGTCGCGGGTCAAGTTCGGGTTGTGCTTCACCACATAATCGTGCGCCGCCAGCAGAAAGCCGCCGGTGCCGCAGGCCGGGTCGCAGACGGTTTCTCCGGGCTTGGGGGCCATGACATCCACAATAGCCTGGATCAGCGGGCGCGGCGTGAAGTACTGCCCCGCGCCGGATTTGGTATCCTGCGCGTTCTTCTCCAGCAGGCCTTCGTAGGCGTCGCCCTTCACGTCGGCGCTCATCGACACCCAGGTTTCCTTGTCGATGAGGTCCACGATCAACCGCCGCAACTTGGCCGGGTCCTGGAACTTGTTCTGCGACTTGTTGAAGATGAGCCCCAGGAGCCCCTTCTCGTTGCCGAGCTGCTCCAAAACATGACGGTAGTGGTCGAAAAGCACATCCCCATCCCGCCAGCGCAGACTCTGCCAGTCGTAACCCGGCAGCACCGGGCTCGGCTGGTTGTACGGAGCCTTGGTCCGCTCATCGGCCATCTTGAGGAAGAGCAGATAGGTGAGCTGTTCAACGTAATCGCCATACGACATGCCGTCGTCGCGCAGGACGTTGCAGTAGTTCCAGAGTTTTTGGACGATGGTGTTGGTGTTCATGGTTTTCCCGGTCTAGCGGTCGTCATTTTTTATCTCTGGCACGAGCGCAATGCCCAGAGCGAGAGCCGCTCCATGGAGGCGCTTATCCAGCGTCGCAAGTGGCAGCTTTCCAACGGCCAATGCGCGGGAACGCAAATGCCCCCCCCAAGCAGCCGCTCCCGCACCCGGTGGCGGCTTCGGCATTTTTCATGCGTCACGAACCAGCGGCAAAATATAAGAGGCGATCCTTATCCGCAAAGGGCAGAACAGCAGTATTGGCCTGCCGGAGTTCTTCGACAGCCTCCTCATAAGCCTCAGATCTGCTGCTGCCCTCCTCCTCCGGTCCTTGTACGGCGAAGAGCAACTCCTGCGGCAGCCGCTGGCGCTTGCGGAGCCGGGCCACCCGTAAAGCCCATTGACCGCCATGATCAATGATCCTGGTAGGATCATCCTGGCCCAGATACAGCGGTTTGATCGCTTTCAGCGGGCGACTAGGGCCACCCTCGACAAAGGGGAATGTTGCCCCATAAGTTTCATCCCCCAAGCGCTCGGAATGGAAACGATCGGCCAGATGGGCTTCAACCAACCATCCGCGCAGACCCTTTACCATCAGGGCTTCCTGGTATTCCTGGGTAGCAAAGTTTCGTTCCACATAGAAACCGTAAAGCGCTTTCAATTGCGCATTCGGGTCCGTAGCAAGGACTGACTTGGGCTCGCTGAACTTGATGATAGTCTCCCGCGGTCGAATGATTTCCGCGAAGAGGCTCCTGCCGAAGTCCGTGTCGAGATTCAGTACCTGATCGCGATCCCGCTCTCCCAGCAAGAGGACAACACGCTGTAACTCCTCGCGTAGATTGCGCATGCTGGTGTTGAAGATTTCGGGTTTCATCTCTGCAAAGAAGCGGGTGACACGGGCATATCGCCGGTCCAGCAACCTGAAATCAAAATACTGCTCCGTCGGAGCGAGCAGAATGATGCCCACATTGGCAAATTCCTCCGTCTCCACGAAAGGTGCGAAGCGAACGATGGCATAGAGGCAGGGGATCTTCTTCATGTGAGTGTCCAGAAATTGTCCGTCCGGTATCGCAGCAGCCATTGGCCGATGGCATGGAAATCAAAGTCCGTGGGCAGTGTCTGCTCGCCATCCAGAAAACGCCATTCGGACGGCACACTATCACAGATCGCCTCCCAGTCCAGCATCACCTGCCGAAAGCGCTCGGCGTAGCTTTGCTCTACCACCCAGTCATGGAAGAGCATCGGGGCTTGGCACCAGAATGCATGCATACCCACAAAATTCCGAGCTGAGCAGTGAGGATCAAAGGCTTGATTATGATCGATGACCACCAGCTTGTCATTTTCCATGTCCCAGAACAGGTTGGGATTACCGCCCCGATCTCCCAGGGTGCGGTCGCTATTGCAGACCCACCAGTCGAAGGCCAGGACGTCGCGCTGCTCATCGGCGGGTACATCAGCCATCTGAGACACGGTCAGTTCCACCACCGGCAGTTTGCGGGAAGCAAAGGCCTTGCCCGCACCCAGATCGCGCACATCTTCCCGCATCGCGATGGACACCAGTTCGGGAGGAACGTCTACAATCTCGAAGGGCGCAATGGGCAGGCCCAGCCGCAGCCCCAACTGCCCCGCCACCCACTCGCAGATGAGGCCGCGCCTACCGGCGTCGTGGCCCTTGACGAAATACACATGATCGTCGTCGCCTCGGCAAATGAAGGGCTTGGTGATACCCTGCTCCGAACGGCCCATAATCTCAACAATTTCAATGGTCACACCACCCCTCCGACCGATTTTTCCGACAGCTTCAGCCTACCGGAAAACGCCTGGGCGAGGATGGACTGGCGCAGACGCTCGGCGCGTTGGAGGTTGGCGTCCACCTGGGCCTCGGTTGCGCGCAGGAGGGTAAGGCGGCGTTCGACTTCTTCAACAATGCGCAGTTGCTCGTCTAACGGCGGCAAAGGAATTGACACCTCGTTGAGCATCTGCTGGTTTACAAACGGCTGACCGGAACCAGCGGCGCTGCGGTTTAGCCCCGCTTGCGTGAAGACAATCTGAAGGTATTCAAGCGGTGCGTCATTAGGGAACGACTTCGCATAAATCGCATTATCTGTAATCCAGCACTCTGGTTTCGTCACATACACATTTCCGCAATGTGCGCCAACACGACCCACAACTATGGTTGGATTTGCTACGAAATATTTATCGTGATGGCCACTGATGCCGTTCCCTCCGTACACGGGATATGGACCTGTGCGTTGATTCTTCTCCGTTAGCCCTTCACCGCTAGACCACTCAAAAAATTGCGCCCCAGAACACCACACCCACCCCTCCGGCAATTCGGGCAGGTCTGTTGTGTCGGGCGCGGCGGGTTCTTTGTATTTGCCTTTGCCTTGCCACTGGCTGCGGCGGGTTTCGAGGATGCGTTGCAGGAGTTGGGCGCCGGTCTCAAAGCGGCGGCCTTCGCGGCGGGCGCGTTCCGCTTCGGTTTCGACGAGGCGGCCGGAGGCGGCGGCTTTGAGGACGGCGGCTTTGTAGCGCTTGAGGTTGGCTTTGACGCGCTTGAGGTTGGCGACGGCTTCGTCGAGGCGGGAGAATTGTTTTTCGATTTCCGCGACGATGCGTTTTTGTTGGTCGAGGGGGGCGACGGGAATCGTGCTCTGCTTCAGGTAAGTCGTGGATACACGCTTCTGGCCCACTGCACCGGTCATATACCTTTCCGCCTCGCCACGAAATGCCTGGCTCGCAACGTAGTAGTAAATGTACTTTGCGTCCATGCCCGGCTTGGGACGGAGCACATGGAACTCGGTGGACCCAAACCCGTAGCCATTCACAAGCTTGGGGACGATGGCCATCTTCCCGTTTTCCATACAGGGCGTGATCTTGGCAAAAAGGACGTCGCCTTCGAGGAAGGCGGTAAAGCCCTTTTTCACCTCGCCCGCTGGGCGTGTTTCCTCGACGCGAATTGAGCCATCCGCAGCGCCAACCGCTGGCATCGGAACAAACGAAACCGGCAAATCATCTGGTATTGCAGCCTTATCGACACGCGGATTAACGTCGGCGATTTCCTCTATGGTCATAACGGGCCAATCACGTTGGCCAGTGGTTCCCACTGTGTAATCCGCGCGCGCCTCTTGAGCCTTCATCCCGCCAAGCTCTCGTTCAATTGTTCAATGAGTGTGTTCAGCTCACCGCCGAAGATCTGATGCACCCTGCCCAAGCCACCCTCTTGGGCGAAGGGCGCGTATTCGAAATCGTCCGGCTCGATGCCGCGCGCTCTGCTCATCCGTACACCTCGTCATGGCTGCCGATGTCAAGCAGCAGGATTTCGTGTTCGGTGATTTGCAGGGTGAGGGTGATGCGGTAGCTGTAGGTGAGGCTGACAGCCTGCATGCCCTGGAGTTTGCCGGTCAGGGGGTGCAAGCGCAAGCTGGGCTGGAAAGGATCGGCACTCAGTTGCTCCATCGTCTCGATGAAACGGGGCCGGAGGTCGGGGTGTTTGGCCAGGAATTTGCGGACACGGCGGTCGAAAAAAGCCGTGGTGGCCAGGGTCCAGTTCATGCCACCGGTTCGCTGTCCAGGTGCCGCATCAGGGCCTCGACGCTGTCGTGGCGGGTGACGCGGCCCGCCCTGGCATCTTCCAGCGAGGTCTTGATGCGGGCCAGCGCCGCTTCTTCCTGGGCTTCGAGCAGTTCACGGTAGCGCTCTTCGGTCAGCACGACATATTGGGGGCGGTTGTTCTTGATGATGTGCACCGGGCCTAAGGCCAGGGCTTCATCCACGGCGGCGATGCCGCGGCGCTTGATTTCCTGGGCGGGGACGATGTTCATGCTCGGCTCCTATACTTGATACGGTATCGATTAAAGCACCATTTCAGGTGCATAGCAATCAGACAAACGCGTTGCATGCGCTCAAGGGGAATTTCTGGCCGAAATAGGCGAAGCACACTTTGCGTATCCGGGCATGCCCACCGTTATGCCGCCAGGCTTTCGTTCAGTTGTTCGATGAGGGTGTTCAGCTCGTCGCCGAAGATCTGATGCACCCTGCCCAAGCCACCCTCCTGGGCGAAGGGCGCGTACTCGAAGTCGTCGGGCTCGATGCCGAGGTTGGCGGCGATATGGTCGCGGATCATTTCCAGCCAGCGCCGCTGGTCTGTGGAGAATTGCTTGCCTGCGCTCTCCTGCCCTGCCAGCCACGCCTTGAAGTTGGCGTTGACTCGTTCCGGGAAGGGCACGAGTTCGTTGTCCTGGTGGATGGCGAAGCGCACCAGGGAAACCAGGTCGGTGAGGATGCGGCGGCCGCTGGCGCCTTTGACCTTGCTCGCTTCGAGCGCGGCGTAGGCCTGCCAAAGCTGGGATTCGTTCCACAGATAGGGCGGCTTTTCGATGGCGTCGGCGAGCTCTTTCACTGCCTCGAAGGTGATGCGTTGCTTATAGGGCTTGCTGTAGAGCATTTGCAGGGCGGTGATCTCGTCCTTGTGCTCCTGGATGAACTGTTCGAAGGACTTGACCATGCCACGGGCGCGGTCGAGGGCATCGAGAGAAAAACCCTCCTCCAGAATCTCATCAGCGCTGACGTGGTCGATGACGACTTCGTTTTTCCTTTTGATTTCGTCGATAGCCTCCCGCAGTTGCGGGTCGAGAAAAGGTCGGACAGCCGCCTCTTTACGCGCTTCCCGATCCGGCGCGTCGGGGTCGAGGGCGGCGATGATGCCATGGGCGAGGTCCTTGACGCCCAGCCCCCCGGAGAGGGCGCGAATCCGCGCGTCATCCTCCGGAGTCAGCCGATGCTCCATGCGCGCCAGACGACCGGCCAGCGAACTCAGCACCTCATCCTCCGTATTGCCGAAGGCCACGGCCTGCAAGAGTTTGGCAAAGCTCACCGTGGGCTTTTGCTCCATGGGGCGGGAGTCGGTCTTGTCCTGCTCGCAGACGCCGACGGCATCGACGATGACGAAGTGGTCCTTGACGGCGGCATCAGGGGTGACGTTTTGCAGGTCGTCGGGCGCAATCACGCGCACGCCGCGGCCCTTCATCTGCTCGAAGAAGCTGCGGGACTTGACGGCACGCATGAACAGGATGACTTCCACCGCCTTGATGTCGGTGCCGGTGGCGATCATATCCACGGTGACAGCGACCCTGGGCATGGGGCTGGTGCGGAATTCGTTGATGAGGTCCTTGGGCTTGGCGCCCGTGCTGCGGTAGGTGATCTTCTGGGCGAATGCGTTGCCCTTGCCGAACTCCTCGCGCACGATCTCGACGATGTTTTCGGCGTGGGCGTCGTCCTTGGCAAAGATGAGGGTCTTGGGCACCCAGGTGCGGCCGGGGAAGATTTCGGTGAAGAGCTTGTCGCGGTAGGTCTGGATGATCTTGCGGATCTGGTCCGGGGCGACGACGTCACGGTCGAGCTGGTTGGGGTCGTAGCTGAAGTCGTCGTCGAGCTGTTCCCAGCGCTTCTTGCGGGTATCGCGCTCCTGGATCTGCACCGAGTAGCCGGCTTCCACTTTGGAGCCGCCCTCGGTGATGCGGGTGCGGATGCGGTAGACGTCGTAGTTGACGTTGACGCCGTCGGCCACGGCCATTTCGTGGTTGTATTCCATCACCAGGTTCTGATGGAAGAAGCCAAAGGTCTGCTTGCTGGGCGTGGCGGTGAGGCCGATGAGGGTGGCGTCAAAGTACTCCAGCACCTGCGCCCAGAGGTTGTAGATGGAGCGGTGGCATTCGTCGGTGACGATGATATCAAAGGTCTCGATGGGGATGGCCGGGTTGTACTCGATGGGCTCGGGCCGCTTGAACAGACCACCGAGCTGGTCCACCGATACATCTTCCAGATCTTCCGGCAGATCTTTGCCCCTGAGTATGGCGTAAAGGCGCTGGATGGTGCAGATGCAGACACGCGCCGTCTGGTCGATGGTGTTGCTGCTGAGACGCTGGACGATGTATTCCTCGGTGAACTTGAAATTGTTGTAGGGCGAGGCGTATTGCTGAAATTCCTTGAGGGTCTGGTCCGCCAGATTACCGCGGTCCACCAGAAATAGTACCCGCCGCACCCCGGCAAAGCGCAGCAGTCGGTAGATGAAAGAAATGGCAGTGAAGGTCTTGCCCGAGCCTGTCGCCATCTGGATCAGAGCGCGGGGACGGTTTTCCTGTAGCGATTGTTCCAGATGACGAATGGCGGTGATCTGCGGCGGCCAGAATCCTTCGGTACGTAGCGGCGGCATGTGCCGCAGGCGTTCCAGCACGGTGCTACCCGCCACGGCGTACCGGACGGACTGGTCGCCCACCTTCGTACTCACACCCGCATTGGCATCGCCCAGCCATTCCGCCAGCACCTCAGGGCCATGAAAGGCAAAAACCGGTCGTGAGCGCGGTTCCGGGTCCAGTCCATTGGTAAAGCGGGTTTCCGCGCCGGTAGATTGATAGGAAAAAGGCAGGGGTTGTCGCCAGGCGGGCAGGCCAGGCGGCAGCCCTTCCGTATATTTCTTCGCCTGAACCTCGACGCCCGAGAGGGTCACACCCTGCCGCTTGGCCTCGATGACACCGGCGGCCTTACCGTCCACGTACAGCAAATAATCAGCAAAACCATGGCCAGGCTTGAGTGGAAACTCTCGCACCACCACCCCGCGCGCGGCGCGGATATTGACCGCATCCGCATCACAAATATGCCAGCCCGCAGCACCCAGAAGCTGATCGATGGTCTGGCGGGCTTCCTGCTCGGGATTGGACATGGATAGCGACTCCGGGGCGGCTGTTTTTATAGAATGTTCGCCAGATTAGGACAAAAACCGCCGGCTGGGAAGCGGAAAGGACCCCGCGGTCGCGACAGGGGCGACCTCATCCGCATCTCTTCCCTATCGCGCACTTCGCGGGCGCGCTACAGTGCAGTCTGGACGTTGCGGCATCAAAAACGCATGGGGGGTGAAGATCACCATGGCTATTGGCTTGGCTCTTGGCAGTGGCGCGGCCCGCGGATGGGCGCATATAGGGATAATAAGCGCGCTGAATGATCAAGGAATCGTACCAGATATCGTCTGTGGCACGTCCATAGGCGCGCTGGTCGGCGCATCCTATGTTTCCAATAATCTTGAGAAGCTGGAGAAATGGGTTTGTTCACTGACAAAGCTTGAAACAGCCAAATTTTTTGCCATCAATATGTCGTTGAATGGTTTTGTCAATAAAGAGCGGCTACATTATTTCCTCAATAAATATGTGGCAGATGATGACTCAAAAATAGAGGGTATAGTCAGCAAAAAATATGCCTCGGTAGCAACAGACTTGCAAACCGGCAGCGAGATCTGGTTGACGGATGGTTCAATTTTGGATGCCGTCTTTTCGTCCATATCCATGCCCGGCCTCTTTCCGGCAGTCAAGAACAACGGCAGGTGGCTCATAGATGGCGGGTTGGTGAATCCCGTCCCCGTTTCGGTTTGTCGGGCCCTTGGCGCCGATGTTGTTATTGCCGTAACGTTGAACGATGATATCGTTGGAAAACACCTTCAAAATAACAAAGTCATAAAAACACAGGATACCGGCGTTACCGGAAAAATATCAGACCTGATCACGGCATATACCGCCTCGATATTTCCGGCGACAGGCGATGAGGAGCAACCACCCAGCCTCTTCGACGCCATCGCCGGCTCGGTGAATATCATGCAGGACAGGATCACCAGGAGTCGCATGGCCGGAGATCCTCCGGATATCCTGCTTTCTCCAAGGCTATCCGACATTGGCTTACTGGAGTTTTATCGCGCCGGTGAAGCCATCACGGAGGGGAAAAAATGCGTACAGAGCATGTTACCGGAAATACGGCATGTGTTGGGTATATCCTGACGCAGGCGCCCGCGGACTATTCCGTGCCCTGATGAATCCAGCCTCCGCCCAGCAGGCGCTCACCCTGATAGCAGACGGCGGCCTGACCAGGGGTAACGGCGCGTTGCGGCTCGGGAAAGCGGAGCTCGGCCCGGGTATCGGAGAGCAGGTGCAGCGTGGCCGACGCGGCGCGGGAGCGGTAACGCAGTTTTACGGTCACGGCATGGGTTTCACCGGGGGATAAATCCACCAACCAGTTGCACTCGGCCAGGCTGACCACACAGCGGTAGAGCTCATCCTCACCGCCGACGACCACTCTGTTCCGGGTTGAGTCCAGCGCAAGGACATAGCGCGGCTGGTCACTGCCACCACCCAGTCCTTTGCGCTGCCCTACGGTGAAGTTGAGCGTACCCGGATGATGGCCCAGCACCTGCCCGCTGCTGTCCACCATCTCTCCCTCCTGCGCCATGTCCAGCCCGGCGTAATCCTCCAGAAAGCGGCGGTAGTCGCCGTCCGGGACAAAACAGATATCCTGTGAGTCCTGCTTGGCGGCCACGGGCAGGCCATGCTTACGGGCCATGGCGCGCACCTCGTCCTTGTTCATGCCACCCACGGGAAAGCGCAGGCGGGGCAATATCCCCGCACCAATGGCGAAAAGAAAATAGGATTGATCTTTGGCATCGTCACGGCCACGCAGCAGAGCAGTACCCGAGGAGGTTTCTGCGAGACGCGCATAATGGCCCGTCGCCAGCATCGTGGCGCCCAACTTTTCGCCTTCCGCCAGCAGGGCATCGAACTTGAGGAACTGATTGCAGCGCGCACAGGGGTTGGGCGTACGCCCCGCCTGATATTCGGCGACAAACACGTCGACCACCTGACGCCGGAACGCCTCGCGATAATCCAGCACCGTGTAGGGAATCTCCAGACGGGCGCAGATCTCGGCGGCGTCTTCGATATCTTTTTCATCGCAGCAGCGGCTCCTGGGCCACAGGCGCATGGTCACGCCGGTGAGTTCGTAGCCCTGCTCCCGCATGAGCAGGGCCGCTACGGCAGAATCCACTCCTCCCGAGAGGGCGATGAGGGCTTTTTTATCGGCCATGGCGCGGTCCGGCTCAGTCCTTCTCCGCCAACCAAGCCATCTGGATGGCTTCGAGGATGCCTTCGTTGGACTTTTCGGGTTCTCCTTCAAAATCGGGCAGTTCTAATATCCAGCGATGCAGGTCGGTGAAACGCAGATGGGCCACATCGGCGTCCGGGTGGGCTTCATCCAGGGCGATGGCAAGCTCCAAGGTGTCGGTCCAGCGCATCAGTGCCGCTCCTTTTCCAGATTGATGGTGTATTTGGGGATTTCGATGACCAGTTCGGTATCCGTCACTTTCGCCTGGCAACTGAGGCGGGAGGTCGGCTCCAGGCCCCAGGCCTTATCGAGCAAATCCTCTTCTTTTTCTTCCGCAGAAACGAGACTGTCAAAACCCGCGCGCAGAATCACATGACAGGTAGTGCAGGCGCAGGACATCTCGCAGGCATGCTCGATGTGAATATCATTGCGCAGTGCCGCGGCGATGATGGTCTCCCCCGGCTCGGCGTCGAACTCCGCCCCCTCGGGACAGATTTCCGGGTTCGGCAGGACGCGTATTTTTGTCATTCAATCTCCCAGATCGTCAATGGAACGGCCGGTGATGGCCCGGCGCAGGGCACTGTCCATACGCCGCTGCACCAGCGGTTCCGCGGCGGTTTCCACCGCCTCCGCGGCGGCGGTGATCACGCCGGCGTCGTCACCCGACAAGGCGTTGATCAACGCGGTACCGGCTTTGTCCAGAACTTCCCGCTCCGCCGGATCCAGCAGGTCGGCATCGGCGGCCAAAGCCGTACGCAAGGCTTCGCGCACGCGCTCACCCTCCACTTTGGCTTCTGACAGGCGTCGTCTGGCCACATCTTCGGCGCCATGGGTGAACGAGTCCTGCAACATCCTGGCGATTTCTTCATCATTCAGACCATAAGACGGTTTGACGACGACTTCCGAACGCACCCCCGTACTGGTTTCCTCTGCACGCACCGCCAGCAGGCCATCGGCGTCCACCTGAAAAGTCACGCGAATCCTTGCGGCACCGGCCACCATGGGGGGAATGCCGCGCAAACTGAAGCGCGCCAGCGAACGGCAGTCCTGCACCAGATCGCGCTCCCCCTGCACGACGTGAATACTCATGGCCGTCTGACCATCCTTGAAGGTGGTGAATTCCTGCGCCCGTGCCACCGGAATAGGGGTGTTGCGGGGAATGATTTTCTCCACCAGTCCGCCCATGGTCTCCAGACCAAGGGACAGCGGCAGCACGTCCATGAGCAGCAAATCTTCACGCTGATTGCCTACCAGGGCATCGGCCTGAATGGCGGCACCCAGGACCACCACCTGATCGGGGTCGATGTCCGTCAACGGCCTCTGCTGAAAGAACGCCTCCACCATCGCGCGCACGGCGGGGACACGGGTGGCGCCGCCCACCAGCACCACGCCGTCAATGTCAGTCAGTTTTAACCCGGCATCCCGCAGCGCCCGCCGACAAGCCGGGAGGGACCGCTGGATCACCGGCTGAATCAGTGACTCCAACTGGGCACGCGACAGTTTTATCTCGCGGGCCGCACGACCGAAAGGCGTCAGCGCTATCATCGTTTCGTCAACGGCACTGAGCGCCTCCTTGGCGGTACGCGCCTGCTGCAGCACCTGCCGCCGCCAGAGGGGATCGGACGCATCACCGCCCTCCTCCCGCATCAGCCATTCCGCCAGCGCATGATCCATATCGTCACCGCCCAGAGCGGAATCACCGGCGGTCGCCAGCACCTCAAAGACCCCGGCCTGCAGGCGCAATATGGAAATATCGAAGGTTCCACCGCCCAGATCGTAGATGGCAAAAATGCCTTCACTGCCCTTGTCCAAGCCATAGGCCACCGCCGCCGCGGTCGGCTCGGCCAGTAGGCGCAGCACGTTCAGCCCCGCCAGACGGGCCGCATCTTTGGTGGCCTGACGCTGGGCCTCGTCGAAATAAGCGGGCACCGTAATCACCGCGCCCTCCGGTTCGCCACCCAGGGTTTCCACCGCCCGCTCTTTGAGCACCCGCAATATTTCGGCAGACACCTCCACGGGGGATTTTTCACCCGCCACTGTACGCAGGCGCACCATACCCTCTCCAGGAGCAAGGTCGTAAGGTAGGTGCCCGGCGAGGGTCTGCACATCGCCGTGGCCGCGCCCCATCAGGCGTTTCACCGAGGCGATGGTATTGTGCGGGTCCTGCCCGGCGGCAGCGACCGCGGGGTAGCCTACATGAATACCGCCGCCACCGAGGTAGCGCACCACCGAAGGCAGCAGATAGTTACCGTCATGATCGCGCATGACGGTGGGCACCGCCGACAATACGGAGGCCACCAGCGAATGGGTGGTTCCCAGGTCGATACCGATAGCGAGCCGCCGCCGATGGGGATCAGCGGCCGTGCCCGGTTCTGCAATTTGCATTAACGCCATGATATATCGCCCTGATTGTAGAGGTTCCGCCGCTCAGGCATTCTGCAAATGCTCTTCGCTGCGGTCTATCTCGCCGAGAAGCTTATCGAGAAACTGTAACTCGCGCAGCGCCGCACCTGCCGCTTCCGGCTCAACACAGGGTAAAACACCCAATAACCCCCTGAGACGTTGCACCACTCCGGTCACTGCCGTATCCACTTCCTGACGCAAAGCCTCCATGCCCGATAGGTCGCGTGCCGCCGCCAGATCTTCCAGACGTTCGCGATAGGTCATCTGGGTCATCAGCAGTTCCGGGTCAGCGACCTTCACGCGCTCATCCAGCGCGTCCACACCTTGCCGCTGCAGGAGATAATCGGCACGCCGCAGGGGGTCTCGCAATATGGCCAAGGCCTCATTGAGGCGGGTGCTCCACTCCAGGGAATAGCGTCTTGCCGCCGGTTCTGCGTTGGCAAAACGGTCCGGATGCAGGCCTTTTTGCAAAGCCAACACTTGCGTGCGCAGCGTCTGCACGTCCAGGTCATAAGTTTCGGGCAGGCCCGCCACCGCATACAGGGACAGGTCCGCGCGGAAGGGCTGCACCGCCCCGCAAGAAGCACAAAGCGCGGGCGGAGCACCCAACTCCGCCCCGCACCGGAAACAGGAGTCCACCATCAGGTCGTAAAGCTCTCACCGCAGCCGCAGGCATCTTTCACGTTGGGATTGTTAAAACGGAATCCCTCGTTCAAGCCTTCGCGGGTGAAGTCCAGTTCGGTGCCATCCAGATAAATGAGACTTTTGGGGTCCACGAAAAGACTCACGTCATCATGGGGAAACACCAGATCTTCCGGGTTGGGGACATCCACAAACTCCATGACATACGACAACCCCGAGCAGCCGCTGGTTTTCACACCGATGCGGATACCCAGACCCTTGCCGCGTTTGACAATACTCTTGCGTACCTGGCGCGCCGCACTTTCCGATAAGGTCAAAGCCATGACGGTATCCTAGTGTGCCGCCTGGGCACCGGCCATTTCCGGTTGCGCCGCCACCGGCGCGCCACCCTGCTTTTTGCGGTAATCCTCCACCGCCGCCTTGATGGCGTCTTCGGCCAGCACGGAGCAGTGAATCTTGACCGGAGGCAGTTCCAGCTCTTCGGCGATCTGGCTGTTCTTGATGGTCATCGCTTCATCGAGGGTTTTGCCCTTGACCCACTCCGTCACCAGCGAGCTGGACGCAATGGCCGAACCACAGCCATAGGTTTTAAACTTGGCATCTTCGATAATGCCCTGCCCGTTCACCCTGATCTGCAAACGCATCACATCGCCGCAGGCCGGTGCACCCACCATACCGGTGCCAACGCCGCTGTCATCCTTGTCCAGTGCCCCCACGTTGCGGGGATGTTCATAATGATCGATCACCTTTTCACTGTATGCCATGATGGTTCTCCTCTTGTAAGGACCTTAGTGCGCGGCCCACTGAATGCTGTTGATATCAATGCCTTCCTGATGCATCTCCCAGAGGGGAGACAACTCCCGTAACTTGTCCACCTTCGCAGCGATCAGTCCGATAGTAGCGTCAATTTCCTCTTCCGTCGTGTAGCGACCGATGCCAAAGCGGATGGAACTGTGCGCCAGTTCATCGGACTTACCCAAGGCACGGAGCACATAAGAAGGCTCCAGGCTGGCCGAGGTACAGGCCGATCCGCTGGATACGGCGATTTCCTTCAGCGCCATGATCAGCGACTCGCCTTCCACAAAGGCAAAGCTGATATTGAGGTTGTGCGGCACCCGGTGTTCCATGTTGCCATTGATATAGGTTTCTTCCACCCGTTCCTGAATGCCCTTGAGCAGACGGTCACGCAACTGGCGGATACGCTTGCCATCGCTTTCCATGGACCGCACAGCCAGTTCGGCTGCCGCGCCCATACCGACGATCTGGTGCGTAGGCAAAGTTCCGGAACGCATGCCGCGCTCGTGGCCTCCACCATGCACCTGTGCCTCCACCCGCACCCGGGGCTTACGCCGCACGTAGAGGGCACCAATGCCCTTGGGTCCGTAAATCTTATGTCCGGATAGACTCATCATGTCCGCCTGGACGGCCTCCACATCCACCGGGATCTTGCCCAGGGCCTGCACCGCATCCACATGGAACAATATCTTGTGGGCGCGCAGTATCCTGCCGATTTCTTCCATGGGCTGGATGACGCCGATTTCGTTGTTCACATACAGCACGGAAGCCATGATGGTGTCTGGACGGAGGGCCGCTTCAAAGGCCTGGAGGTCGACCAGACCGTCTTCCTGTACTTCCAGATAGGTCACTTCAAAGCCTTCGCGCTCCAGTTGGCGACAAGTGTCCAGAGTCGCCTTGTGCTCGGTACGCAGGGTGACGAGATGCCTGCCCTTGCCGGAGTAGAAATGCGCCGCGCCCTTGAGGGCCAGATTGGTCGCTTCCGTCGCGCCCGAAGTCCAGACGATTTCACGGGGGTCGGCGTGGATGGTATCAGCAACCTGCTGACGCGCCTTCTCCACCGCCTTCTCCGCCGTCCAGCCGTAGGGATGGGAACGGCTGGCCGCATTACCAAAGTCATGGGTCAGAAAGGGCAGCATCTGTTCCAGAACGATCGGGTCGACGGGGGTCGTCGCCTGATAGTCCAGATAAATAGGACGATCCGGATCGATCCACAAAGGCTGCCCGACATTCAGTTCAATGATTTTGGGTTGATCCATTTTCTATACCTCTCGGTTTTAAGCGGTGTTATGCGTCTGGCGCAGTGGTGTTTTATCCGTCATCGCGATCGGAGCTGCCTGCATCAACTCCTTGTGCAACTGCTTCTGTACCAGTTGACCAAGGGTAATCCCCCCGAGAAACTCGGCGATACGATCTCCCAATTCTTCCCACAGGTCGTGAGTAAGGCACTGTTGCCCATCCCCCTTACAACACAGATGCGGGTCCCCACCGCACTGGGTCGTACTGATGGACTCATTGACGGCCTCCACAATCCGCGTCAACGGAATCTCCGAGTCCGGCATGGCCAGTCGGTAACCTCCGCCCGGCCCGCGTACGCTTTCCACCAGACCAAAACGGCGCAGCCGCCCGAAGAGCTGCTCCAGGTAAGCCACAGAAATCTGCTGACGCTGCGAGATATCGGCTACTGTTACCACGCCACCACGCTGATGGAGTGCCAGATCCAGCATGGCGGTCACCGCGTAGCGTCCTTTTGTCGTCAGTTTCATGTCCGGTGCCCCCTCTGCACGATATCCTACTATCTATACCAAATTAGTCAAGTATTACCCGCGCGCGTTCCCTTGTTTTCCGGCACGTCATCATCGTCCTCGATGGCGCAGACGATCTCCTCCACAGGCATCATGCCCTCTTGTGGCTGCAGGTGCTGCAAACCGTCCCGCAGTTGCGCAATCTCCGCATCCTGGCGATGCATGTGCTCCAGCATGCATTCCACGGCCCGCGCCACCGGATCGGGCATCTGTCCGGTCAGGCCATAGGCCTCAAAGTTATCCGTATGCTCCCCCTTGCTGACCACCCGCCCAGGGATGCCCACCACGGTGGCACCCTCCGGCACCGACTTGACCACCACCGCATTGGAGCCGATCCGCGCATTATCCCCGATAACGACCGGTCCCAGCACCTTGG
>Ga0172381_10000387_pt1 | contig 53415 bp, 48 predicted proteins | sample Leawel6488metaG_FD_119754 | JGI IMG/M metagenome (GOLD analysis project Ga0172381, IMG submission 119754) | Leachate microbial communities from a municipal landfill in Southern Ontario, Canada - Leachate well 64-88 metaG | ecosystem: Engineered > Solid waste > Landfill > Unclassified | place... | reverse complement strand
CTGCTTATATATTCAAATATTCTCCGCGGCCGCATACCGAAGCTTCTAGGATGGCGGATACAGTGCCAAAAGAAGAAAAAGAAGGAAGGCACCGGTTGATTTTAGAGATGCAAAAAGAAATATCCAATAAAGTAAAAAGGCGAGAATATGAGAAACCTGAATAAAATAAAGAAACTTTGCGTTTTGAACTGTTGTTTCGCTCTTTTACTTTTTATTTTTACCTCTGCTTGTTATGCCTTAAATTTGGATAATCTCAAGACCAATCTTATGAGAGGCGATTACAGGGCAGCCATAAATGAGGGGGAGAAACTTATTGCCAAGGATTCGCATTCAGATGAATTGTATTATCTTTTGGGGCTGGGTTATTTAAAAAACGGGAATTATCTGCGTTCTTCGGATATCTTCGAGGTTATTATTAAAGAATTCAGCGGTTCCAGGTTTAAAGAAGAAGCCAGGCTGGGCTTGGGTGATTCCTGTCTTTTAAGGAATGACCTGGCCAGGGCCGAAGAGTCTTATCAGGAACTGCTTAAGAGCAATCCGAATACCAAGTTCAAAGCCCAACTTTTTTACCGCTTGAGCGAGATTGGTTTTAAAAAAGGCGATCTAAATCAGGGTAAGGATTATTTAGCTAAATTAAAAGAGGACTATCCTTTAAACCCGGAAGTCAAGCAGAACCGGGATATCTGGCCGGTTGAAAAAAATAATTCTGATTTTTATTATTCTGTCCAGGTAGGCTCGTTCTCTAATCCCGTAAATGCGGCTAATTTGAACCAAAAATTGCTAAGCAACGGTTACCCCGCGTATATCGAAGAATCGCCAGGCCCGGCCGGCTCAAAAAACTACCGGGTGAAGGTAGGAAGGTTAAACTTCCGCCAAGAAGTAGAAGACCTGAATAAAAAACTTAAAGCTCAAGGTTACCCTACCAAAATATGCCCTTAAATAGAGTAGTCTTCCTTGTCGGTCCAACCGCAGTAGGTAAAACCCGGATTGCTGTTGAACTGGCCAGGAAAATTAACGCTGAAATCATCTCCTGCGATTCCATGCAAATCTATAAAGGCATGGATATAATCACTTCCAAACCCCAGGCCTTTTTAAGAAAAAAGATAAAGCATCACCTTATCGGCATGGTGCTGCCTGGAAAGGAGTATAATGTTTCTAAATACCGGCAGGAAGCCCTTAGGAAAATAAGAGAGATCATTCGAAAAGGCAAGACCCCGCTTTTTTGCGGAGGGACAGGGTTGTATGTTTCTATTCTTATTAACGGTATTTTTAAGGCCAGGGCGCAAAACCCGGCGTTGCGTAAAAAACTTTACCGGCAGCTTGAGAAATATGGCCGGGATTATTTATATAAAAAGCTAAAGCGTCTTGACCACAAGGCAGCCGAGAATATCCATCCTAATGATATTAAGCGTACCATCCGGGCTTTAGAGGTTTTTGAGGCTACCGGAAAACCTATCTCCGGCCTGCAGAAGGAGAGAGAGGGTTTAAGCAAAAATTATGATATAAAGATTTTTTGTTTGAATATGGAAAGGAGCGCTCTTTATAAAAGAATTGACGGCCGCGTAGATAAGATGTTTAGGGCCGGCCTGCTTAAGGAAGCCAGGCGGCTGCTTAAGAAAAAATTAAGTAAGACCAGCCGTTATGCCATCGGCCTAAATGAGCTGGCAGGATATTTTGAAGGCAAGTATGATTTAGCCGAAGCCAAGCGCCTGATAAAACGTAACAGCCGGCATTACGCCAAGAGGCAGCTGACCTGGTTCAGGAAAGATAAGCGTATACAATGGTTTAATATTCAAGGTAAAGATGCTTCGGCTAAAGTAGCAGGGAGATTATGGAAAGAGCTTTATTAGTTACTCTAGGATTCAAGAAGGACAAGGGAGAGTGGCGGCTGGAAGATTCCGCGGCTGAATTAGAGGAGTTGGCTTCTGCCTGCGCAGTAGAGGTAGTGGATAATATTACTTGTTTTTGTGATAAGCCTACGCCGGATCTTTTTATCGGAAAAGGCAAGGCTGAAGAACTAAATTTAATTGCCCAGGAAGAAAACACAGATACCATTATTTTTAGCGGCGAACTATCCGGTACTCAGCAGCGTAATCTGGAAGGAGTAATCGCTAAAAAGACTATTGACCGTACGCAGCTAATCCTGGATATATTCGCCCGGCGCGCCAAGAGTCCCGAAGGTAAACTTCAGGTTGAGCTTGCCCAGTTAGAGTATCTTTTGCCCAGGCTTACGGGTAAAGGTATCATTCTTTCGCGTTTAGGCGGCGGTATCGGCACGCGCGGCCCGGGAGAACAAAAGCTGGAGGTGGATAGGAGACGGATCAGAAAAAGGATAGATAGCTTAAAAGTTGATTTAAAAGGGTTGATGCTGCACCGCCAGGTTATGCGTAAAAGGAGAAAAGAAAATGCCCTTCCTATTATTGCCCTGGTCGGTTATACCAGCGCAGGAAAGTCCACACTCCTTAATTCTCTTACTAATGCCGGGCAGGTTGTGTCAGAGAGCCCTTTTACTACGCTGGACCCTTTATCTAAAAATATCCAGTTGCCTAACGGCGAGAATGTGGTTATATCCGATACCGTAGGATTTTTACGCGACCTGCCGCATCAGCTTATCGAAGCGTTCAAAGCCACCTTGGAGGAAGTGGTCCAGGCGGATCTTTTAATCCATGTCTTAGATGCCAGTCATCCCTATGTTTACGAGTATAATAAGGCGGTATTCGCGGTGTTAAAAGAATTGGGGATAGAAGACAAGCCCGTAATTACCGCCTTAAATAAAATCGACCTGCTGGATGATCAGATGTGGCTGGAAAGATTGAAAGAAGATTTTCCGGAATGCGTAACTGTATCAGCTAAGCTAAAAACAAACCTGGATGCCTTACTTGAAAAAATAGGGAAAAGTTTTTCGGGAAGAATGATCCAGGTAGAAGTTTTAATTCCCCATAGCCGGATGGATCTTATAGATTTATTCTACCGCCAGGGGAAAGTTAAAGCTATAAAATACCTGCAAGAAGGTATAAAAGTGAAAGTTAATTTGCCAAAAATACTTTATCATAACTTACTGCAAAGAAAAGAGATAGGATAGGTCTGTTAGAATACTTAATAAAAATTATTAAATATACTTGACAAAATAATCAATATATGTTATATTTTCAAGGTGAAGATAGGCTGAAGGCTAAGGAGAAAGCATGCCTCTGTTTGATATTCAAATCAGTCAGGATGAACCGGTTTATGTTATAAGCGTGGCAAGCAGGCTGGTAAGTTTGCCTGTCTGGACCCTGCGTCAACTGGACAAGGCTGGTATAGTACGCCCGAAAAGGATCGGGAAAAAAAGCAGGCTCTATTCGCTTAAAGACATTAGAAGACTGGAATATGTCCACTACCTTATGGAAGACAGGCATGTAAATATCCATGGTATAAAAATAATCATCGGAAAAGAAGAGGAGTAATTTTTTTTAGTTTTTAGTTAGCACTCTTCCTATCCAAGCGCTAAAGTTTGACCTTTACAAAGTAATAAATTATGTTAAAATTATCCTTTAGCCTTAAGACACTTTAAGCATTTGGGGAACGATTTAGATGGTAAAGAATGTTGATCATGATTCAAGAAGGCGGGCAGTTTTAAGCGCAACGATAGATAAGCATATCCGGCAAGCCAACCCTGTCGCCTCTGAGGATATCGCAGAGTATTTTGATTTAAGCCCGGCCACAATAAGGAACATCTTCGCGGAGCTTGAAGATACAGGTTACCTTACGCACCACCACACTTCCGGAGGCAGGATTCCCACGGATAAAGGCTATCGCTATTACGTTGACTTTCTTGTTTTACAGATGAGCCTCCTGGAAGGAGAGAAGAACAATATTATCCGGGAATTTAAAAAGGAAATCCGGCGCCTGGAAGACGCCTTAGAAGAGACATCCGGGCTAATCTCCCAGATTACGCATTATGCCGGCATAGTTTCTTTCCTGGGATGGCAGGACAAAATGTTTTATAAGGGGCTAAGCCGTATCTTAGACCAGCCGGAGTTTAAGGATTCCCAGAAGATCAAGCTTCTTATCGAACTTATCGAGGATAAACGGAATCTTTTAGAGATCATCAACCGTGATTTTAATGATCGGGTAAAAGTTTATATCGGCCATGAATTAGGCAGGCCGGAGATGGAGAATTGTTCCCTGGTCGTTTCAAGCTACCGCCGTAAAAATAAACCGCAAGGCCGCCTGGCGGTCTTAGGCCCGGTGCGCATGGAATACAGCCATATTATACCGGCGCTGGAGTATATCTCAGAGGTGTTAAGTGAGGCATTGGAGAATATCGAACAATGAGTGAACATAAGGAAAATAATAAAGAAGAGAAGATAGTATCTTTGAAAGAATCCGAATACTTGAAACTAAAAGAAGATGCGGATAAGGTAAAAGAGTTTTCGGATAAGGCCTTACGTTTACAGGCGGACTTTGAGAATACGCGCAAGCGCCTGGAAAAGGAAAAACAGGATTTTGTAAAGTTTGCGAATGAGGGGATTATACTGGAGCTATTAAATGTTTTGGATGATTTAGGGCGTAGCGTGAGCCTGGCTGAAACACATAAAGAAGACTTAACGGCGTTTCTTAAAGGCGTGGAAATGATCCTGGCCCACCTTTATGAAATGCTTAAGGAGTACGGCTTAAAACCCATTGAGGCGGAAGGAAAAATATTTGACCCGCACTATCATGAAGCATTGCTGCAAATTGAGGATAAGGATTTGCCTGAACATACGATAGTAGAGGAACTGCAGAAGGGCTATTTGTTGAATGAGAGGGTAATCAGAACAGCGAAAGTGAAAGTTTCTAAAAAAACAGGAGGTTAACTATGGCTAAAGTTATCGGTATTGACTTAGGAACATCAAATTCAGCGGCAGCGGTCATGGAAGGCGGCAGGCCCGTTATAATTCCTTCGGCTGAAGGCGCGGGCGTTGCTTCGGGCAAAGCCTTTCCTTCTTACGTTGCTTTTACCAAGGATGGCCAGCGTCTGGTCGGTGAACCGGCAAGGCGCCAGGCAGCGATTAATGCCGAAGGTACGGTCCAGGCAGCTAAACGCAAAATGGGTACGGACTTTAAATTTAAAGTTTTCGGCAAAGAATATACGCCGCAGCAGATATCGGCATTTATTTTGCAGAAGATTAAACAGGACGCCGAAGCCTACCTGGGAGACAAGGTCGAAGAGGTAGTGATTACCTGTCCGGCTTATTTTGACGATAATCAGCGCCAGGCAACCAAAGATGCGGGAGAAATCGCCGGATTGAAAGTCCTGCGGATTATTAATGAACCTACGGCTGCCTGCCTTGCTTATGGTTTAGAGAAAGCCCAGAAGGCCCAGAAGATCATGGTTTTTGATTTGGGAGGCGGGACTCTGGACGTAACCATAATGGAGATGGAGCAGGGCGTATTTCATGTGCAATCAACTTCCGGGGATACGCAGTTAGGCGGCACGGATATGGATAAGGTATTGCTTGAGTATATTGCCGGGCAATTTAAGCGAGAAACAGGGATTGACCTTATGAATGATAAGATGGCGGTGCAAAGGGTGCGCGAAGCCGCGGAAAAGGCCAAGATTGAATTATCTTCAACAGTGAGCACAGATATAAATCTGCCGTTTATTACCGCGGATGCTCAAGGCCCCAAGCATTTAACCATGTCCATAACCCGGGCAAAATTAGAAGACCTTGTTTTACCGATAATTGAACGTTGCAAGCATCCGATGGAGCAGGCGTTGGGTGATGCGAAGTTAAGCGCTAAAGAGATAGACCGGATTATTATGGTCGGCGGCCCTACGCGTATGCCGATAGTGCAAAAATTTGTAGAGGATTATGTAGGTAAGAAGATTGAGCGCGGGGTTGATCCTATGGAATGCGTGGCTTTGGGTGCCGCAGTTCAGGCCGCGATTATCAAGGGCGATGTCAAGGATGTCCTGTTGCTTGATGTGACTCCGCTATCTTTAGGTATAGAAACATTGGGAGGAGTAAATACAAAATTAATTGAAAGAAACGCTTCTATCCCCACGCAAAAAAGCCAGGTATTTTCTACTGCTGCCGATAATCAGACCGCGGTAACTATCCGCGTCCTGCAGGGCGAGCGGCCCTTGGCTAACGATAACGTGGAGTTGGGAAGGTTTGACCTGGTGGGCATTCCTAGCGCGCCGCGCGGCGTTCCGCAGATTGAGGTAAAGTTTGATATTGACCGCGATGGCATTGTGCATGTTTCCGCCAAAGACTTAGGCACGGGCAAGGAACAGTCTATCCGTATTACCGCGCCCAAGAAATTGTCTAAAGAAGAGATTGATAAAATGGTCAAAGACGCGGAGAGGTTTGCTGCGGATGACATCAAGAAGAAGGAAGAGATAGAAACTATTAATCAGGCAGATAATCTTGTTTATGCCACCGAGAAATCGTTAAAAGATTATGGCGATAAGGTATCTCAAGGGGAACGCGCGGATATAGAGGCCAAGGCCAATGATTTAAAATCTGCTATAAAAGATAAAAATGTGGAGAGAATTAAGAAAGGGATGGAAGATTTAGGCCGTGCTTCGCATAAATTGGCAGAAGAGATTTATAAGCAGGCCGCAAGTAAAGAGCAATCGCAGCAATCGCCGGGCGGCGGCGCGGATGCCAGCCAGGGACAGGCTTCCGAAGAGCCCAAGGAAGGCAAAAAAGAAGATATTATTGACGCAGATTTTAAGGAAGAAGACGGCGATAAAAAATAATGGCGGCTGCTAAACGTGACTATTATGAAATATTGGGCGTGCATAAGAATGCCAGTCTGGATGAAGTAAAAAAGGCCTATCGTGAACTAGCCTTAAAATTCCATCCTGACCGGGTGCCGCATGAGCAGAAAAAAGAGGCAGAAGAAAAATTCAAGGAGATCTCTGAATCCTATGCTGTTTTATCCGATTCGCAAAAACGCGCCCTGTATGACCAATACGGACATTCCGGGATAGACCAGAAATACGCGCAGGAAGATATTTTTAAGGGAGCGGATTTTAGCAGCGTTTTCCGGGACCTTGGTGATTTCGGCCTGGGCGGAGGGTTGTTTGATGAGATATTCAGTGATTTAGGCTATGATTTCTTTGGCGGCAGATCCGGCCGTGCTTCCGGCAGCCGGCGGAACAGAGGAAGGGACCTGCAAATTTCTGTCAGTATTACTTTAGAAGAGGCAGCTACGGGTACAGAAAAAACAATTACTGTACCGCGCTATGAAACCTGTCCTGTTTGTTCAGGTACAGGCGCCAGGCCCGGAACAAGAAAAACTACCTGTCCTCAATGTAAAGGCTCAGGGCATACGGTTGTCGGTTCAAGAGGTTTTTTTATACAGCAAACCTGCTCCCGCTGTTCGGGAGAGGGATCGGTAATGCAATCCCCTTGCCTTGAATGCCGCGGCGAAGGCAGAACCAAGATAACCCGTAAGATAAAAGTGAAAATTCCCGCCGGGGTAGATACCGGTTCTAACTTAAGGGTGCGCGGTGAAGGGGAAGTGGGAACCGCCTCCAAAGGGGATTTATATGTCATTATAGAAACAATGCCGCATTCTGTTTTTCAGAGGCACGGTAATGATATTTTAATCGAGGTAGGTATAAATTTGAGTAAGGCTGTGTTAGGCGGAGATATTATCGTCCCGACGCTCAAAGGTAGAGCGGATATGAAAATTCCCGCGGGTACTCAAGCAGGAAGTATTTTCAGGCTTAAAACTAAAGGTATCCCGGATTTGCATGGCCGGGGCATAGGAGATGAATTAGTCAGGGTAAACGTAGAAATCCCCAAAAGGCTTACACCGGAACAGCGCAGGCTCATGGAGGAGTTTAGCCGCCTTTAGGCATAAGTCATTTGACAGGGGGAATTTTACTGATAAAATAATAAAACCTCTAGCTAAAAATTAAGGAGAGATTGATGCCGACCTATGAATACGAATGCAGGAATTGCAATAAGGTTTTTGATATATTTCAAAAGATTACCGATAAGCCCATTGAAAAATGCCCTAAATGCCATAAGAAAATCAGCAGGCTTATCGGAGGCGGTTCGGGTATAATCTTTAAAGGTTCAGGGTTCTATGCTACGGATTACCGTAAATCTTCACCCAAGAATACCTCTGCTAAAGGGAAGTCCGGAGCCTGCCCCGCTAAAAACTCAGAATGCAGTAGTTGTCCGCATGCCCGTTGACAGGCAATGATAAAAATTAAACCCTTCAAAGCGGTTTTTTATAACCAGGAGAAGCTTAAAGACTTATCTGCCGTAGCCTGCCCTCCGTATGATGTGATTTCACCCCTTCAGCAGGATTATTACCATAACCTTAACCCGTATAATTATATCCGTATACTTTTAGGAAAAGATATAGCCGGTGATGATAAATACGCCCGGGCCGGCCTTCTGTTTGAAAATTGGCTCAAAAACAAAATTCTCGTCCAGGATACCAAGCCTGCGGTATATTTTTACAGCCAGCAGTATAACATCAAAGGAGAAAAGAAGACCCGTTTAGGGCTTATTGCGCTTTTAAGGCTGGGCGATAAGGATTCTCCGGTATTCGGCCACGAGCATACGCGGATAGAGGCAAAGGAAGACCGGTTAAACCTTATCCGCAGGGTTAACGCTAATTTAAGTCCGGTATTCATTATTTCTAAGGATAACCAGCGGGTTATCCAGCGTTTATATGAGCAATATGCCAAGGATAAGCCGGTATTCATGGAAGTAAAGGATTATGAAGAAACTCTCCACAGGATATGGAGGATAGATTCTCCCGAAGCGCTGAATATGCTGCAGTCAGGAATGCAGAAAGAAGAAGCTTTTATCGCGGATGGCCACCATCGTTACGAAGTCTCCTGTGTTTATAGGGATGAGATGAAGAAGAAGCTTGGAGATAAGCTTCTAGATGAGTCAAGTTTTAATTATACCCTGGCCTATTTTACTAATACCGACCAGCGCGGATTATCCATATTACCCCTGCACCGTCTGTTAAGGCTGGAAAGGGCGATAAATTTAGAGAATCTCATTCCGGCGTTAAAAAATTATTTTGATGTTGAGGAAGTTAAGGATAAAGCCCGTTTTTTCTTTTTGATAGCAAAAGGCGGCCGAGCAGAACACCTTCTGGGGATGTATAAAGATAAAAAATACCGTTTATTGCGGTTAAAAAATATTAAAATACTGGATAAGCTGCTTAGTGATAAACCTAAAGAATACCGTTCGTTAGACGTGGCTATTTTGAACCAGATTATTTTTAATGATATACTGGGGTATGCTGCGTCGGAGAAAGATAGCCTTAAATACAGCCCTAATGCGGAGGAATTCATCGTGTCGGTGGATAAAGACCCTTTAAGTATCGCTTTTTTCTTAAACCCGGTAAAGATAGAGCAGATTATGGCGGTAGCCTTGAGTGGCAATAAAATGCCACCGAAATCCACCTATTTTTATCCTAAGGTTCTCTCAGGTTTGCTGATTAACAAGCATGGAGCGGGAGGAGAGTAAATGGCGCTCTTCGGTAAGCCAAAGTATACGATTGTAAGAGTAAAGAAGAAAGAGATGCCCGATGGCCTATGGACTAAATGCGGAGAGTGTTCCGAAACCCTTTACAATAAAGCTATTGAAGAAAACCTCAAGGTTTGCCCCAAGTGCGGATATCATTTTTCTCTGAGTGCCTACGAGAGGATAGCTATGCTTCTGGACGAAGATACTTTCCGTGAATATGACGCGGATATGCTCTCCGCAGACCCTCTGGATTTTAAGGGGCCCAAGACTTATAAAGATAAACTTGCTCAAGACCAGCAGATAACAGGCCTGAAGGATGCGGTTGTGTCGGGTGAAGGTCTGCTGGATGCCCAAAAGACCGTTATTGCGGTTACCGATTCGCGTTTTATTATGGGCTCGATGGGTTCAGTAGTAGGAGAAAAAATAACCCGGGCTATTGAAACGGCAATTAAAAACAAACTTCCCATGATTATCGTTTCTGGTTCAGGCGGCGGAGCAAGGATGTATGAAGGGATGCTTAGCCTTATGCAGATGTCCAAGACCTGCGCGGCTTTAAGCCGTCACCACAACGCGGGCCTGGCGTATATTTCCGTACTTACTAATCCGACTATGGGAGGAGTTATGGCTTCTTTTGCCGGAGTGGGCGATATTATCATTGCCGAACCCCGCGCGTTAATCGGATTTGCCGGACCGAGGGTAATTGAACAGACGATAAGGCAAAAACTGCCGCCAGGATTCCAGCGTTCGGAATTTTTACTTGAGCACGGGCTTATTGATATGATTGTGCAACGTAAGAATTTAAAGCTCACCTTAAGCCAATTACTTGATTATTTGAGTTAAATTTAATATAATCATACTAAGCTATTCTAAACCAAACAGAACAAGGAGAAAGATGGCACAGGTAAGCTTGAATAATGTTTGTAAGGTTTTTGCGGGTAATGTGAAGGCGGTAGATAATGTAAATATAGGTATTGAAAATAAGGAGTTTATGGTTCTGGTCGGCCCTTCCGGCTGCGGAAAATCTACGACCCTCAGGATGATCGCCGGCCTTGAAGATATAAGTTCAGGCGATATTTATATAGGCAACAAGAAGGTCAATGATGTTCCGGCAAAAGACAGAGATATCGCCATGGTTTTCCAGAATTATGCCCTCTATCCGCATATGACCGTATTTGAAAATATGTCCTTTGGTTTGCGCCTGCGGCGCATGCCGAAAGGCGAGATCGCCCAGAGAGTAAACGAGGCCGCGGATATATTAGGCATAAAGAGATTGCTGCGTCGCCGGCCCAAAGAACTTTCCGGTGGTGAGCGTCAGCGTGTAGCGGTGGGAAGGGCGATTGTGAGAAAACCAATGGTTTTTTTATTTGATGAACCCTTAAGCAACCTTGACGCTAAGATGCGCGTCCAGATGCGCACCGAAATCCATAAGCTGCATATCCGGCTCCAGACTACCATAATTTATGTTACGCATGACCAGATTGAAGCTATGACTATGGGCGACCGGATCGCGGTGATGAAGGATGGTATATTGAATCAGGTTGCCGATCCGATTACTGTCTACGACCATCCTAAAAATAAATTTGTAGCCGGTTTTATTGGCTCTCCTCCGATGAATTTTATGACGGGAAAAATTATCAAGAAAGACGGACGGCTCTATTTTGATGAAGGGAAGATCCAGGTCAAGCTGGTTGATGATATGCGCCAAAAGATGAATGCCTATGTCGATAAGGAAGTAATCTTTGGCATACGCTCCGAAGATATTTACGATAAACTGTTTGTCTCCGAAGCCCCACCGGGAAATATCGTAAAAGTCAACTGCGAGGTTTACGAGCCTATGGGTTCGGAAGTTTACCTTTACTTAAACACCGGTAAACATACTTTTATCGCCCGCGTAGGCGCGCATGACCGGCCCAAGATCAACCAGGATATGGATCTTGTTTTCGATATGAGCAAGGTCCATTTTTTTAATAAGGACAGCGAAGATACGATTGTTTAGCCGAAAAATATTCCTATGGCCAATCCTTCTTTAGGGAAAAGTTTCCCCTTAAGGGTAACTGTCTGCGTAATTTTATTCCTGTTCCTTTATTTTATCTTTCCCTTAAATCTTTCCAAGTTCATCAGGCCTCACAATCTAAAATATCTTTTTCTATTCTACCTGGCCAATATTATTATTGCCTGTTACATCTTAAGAAAAAATTCCGCCGCAAACTATTCTCTCGATTCACGCGCCCAGGAGGTCCAGGAAAGATTTAATCTCTTAAGCGTAGAATATTCCAAAGAACATAAAAATAATATTTCCCTGAAAGAAAAATACAGGCGCTACAGCAGCTTAAAGAGCATACTTGAGGAAATAAATAAGAGCCTGGATTTGGACGCGGTGGCGGATGCTTTTGCCTCCGAAGCGTTCTCGCTTATCGCAAATAATCAAGGAGTCTGCGTGTTATACCTGGTGGATAACCAGACTCAGAAGCTCGTGCTTTTTAAAGCCAAGAGGGAGGATCCTGGCTTGGTGATAAAAGCCAAAGAGGGGAATATTTTTGATTTATGGGTATTAAGGCATACCAGCCCTTTATTAGTTGAAGACATTAAGAATGATTTTCGTTTTGACCCCGAAAAACTGAAGCTTCAGGATGCCCGGTCTGTTTCCTCGCTCATCGCAGCGCCATTTATCAGCGAAAACAAATTTTTAGGTATTATTAGGCTGGATAATACGGCCAAGTATTTTTTTTCCCAGGATGACCTTAGGTTCCTGGTTTCTGTTTCTGACTTAGGGGGGGTGGCTTTAGAAAATAGCGAGCTTTTTAAGAGAACCCAGGATTTGGCCATACACGATGCCTTAACTTCGCTCTATACAAAAGGTTACTTTGCCGAACGCCTCAAGGGTGAGTGCAAGAGGTGCACGCGGCAGAAGATGCCTTTATCCCTGTTGATGCTGGATATCGATTTATTCAAAAATTATAACGATAAATTCGGCCATACCGCCGGCGACATTGTGTTGAAAAAGGTAAGCCAGATTATTACTGGCTTTCTGAATAATTTTAACCCAATTATCAGTCGTTTTGGAGGAGAGGAGTTCTGCGTCATTATTGCCGGCCTGGATAAGGAGAGCGCTCTGGGGGTTGCGGAAACGCTGCGCCGCAGGATAGAAGAGGAAAAGATAGTATTACGCCGCGAGGAAAGCCATATTACCGTATCCATAGGAGTCGCTACTTTTCCGGCTGACGCTACCGAGGAAGATGAATTAATCCAGCGGGCGGATAAGGCAATGTATAAGGCCAAGCAAAAAGGAAGGAACCGGGTATGTTATATCTAGGGGCGCTTATTCTACTGGCTATTTTAGCTGCCCTGACCTTAAAAAGGGTGTTGAGGGAATCTTTGTTCAAAAAAGAGGAGCACCTGAAAAATCTGGAGTCCGAATACGCGGTACTCTCTGAAGAAAAATCCAGGCTCAAGAAGGATAATCTGGATATTGAGGGGACAGTTAATGAGACAATAGCGCTTTATAACATAACCAAGGACATCTGTAAGACGCTTGACGAGAAAAAAATATTTTCAATCTTCCGGGAACGCCTGAATGACTATATTAAAATAGGGGACTGCCGGTTCCTGGATAAAGATGCCGATTTGTCTTTTTATGCCGGGAGTACTATTTTTCCTTTAGTTATCCAGAAGGATACGATCGGTTACTTAATCGCCAGCCAAATCCAGGAAGAAGATAAGGAGAGGTTCCAGATCCTCGCTCAGCAGTTCTTAATCGGGATTAAAAGGGCACTCCTTTATAAAAAAATGCAGGAATTGGCGATTACCGATAGCCTGACGCAGTTGTTTAGCCGGCGGCATTTTCTTGACCGGTTTGGAGAAGAGCTGAACCGTTCCAGGAAATTTAAATACAATTTTTCTTTTCTTATGGTTGATATAGATAAGTTCAAAGAATTTAACGATAAATACGGGCATTTAGTAGGTGATGCCATATTAAGGGAAGTTTCCAGGACAATCAAAGAAACTATCCGGCAGATTGATTTTGTAGGTAGGTATGGAGGAGAGGAGCTATCCATTATACTGGTTGAGACGGGTAAGGAGCAGGCGCGTTTTGCCGCAGAGCGCCTCCGGCAGGCCGTAGAAGCACAAAATATCAGGGTATATGACGAGGAATTAAAGGTTACCATCAGTATAGGCATAGCTACTTTTTCCCGTGGCAGGGAGACAGTAGAAAAGCTTATTGAATCCGCGGATAAAGCTTTATACGTGGCCAAGCAGACAGGCAGAAATAAAGTCTGCGTGTATGCGCCAGAATAGCCTTTCTTAAAGAATATCCCTTGTAGCTTTTAGATTTTTATGCTAACCTAACTAAATATTTGACGTAATAGCTTATCGTTCATTATTTTTTGATATAAAATAATTTGTGATATGATTAAGAAATTTATTATCTGTATTGATTTAGGCGGTACCAACCTGAAAGTTGCCCTCCTGGATTTAAATTACCGGATAAAAGACAGGGAGATTTTAAGTACGCGCTCTTTTATGGAAAAAGACGACCTCATCCTGGGGATCGTGCATTCTGTCACCAGGTTTATTAAATATAATAATCTGAGTAAGGCCCAGATCCTGGGAGTGGGGCTAGGATTGCCCGGACCTACAGATGCCCAAAGAGGAATAGTGCATTTTTTCCCCAATATTCCCGGATGGAAAGAGGTAGCCTTAAGGGATATTTTAAAAAATAAACTTGGCCTGAAGGTCTGCCTGGATAATGACGCCAAATTGATGGCCTTGGCCGAGCATAAACTGGGGGCGGCTAAGGGTTACCGCAATGTTTTATGCATGACATTAGGTACCGGGATAGGGGGAGGAGTTATTCTTAATAATAAACTTTACCGTGGTTTTAATAACGCTGCCGGCGAAATAGGCCACTTGCCGATTAATGAAAAAGCAGGCGCGCCTTGTAACTGCGGAAGCTTTGGATGCTTAGAGGCGTATGTCGGCAATAAGAGGATTATTCAGGAAGCGAAGAGAGTTTTTAAACGCGCTGTTACGCTTGAAGAATTAAGCCGGCTTGCCCTAAAACATAACAGGCTGGCAATAGATATATGGCGTAAAACAGGTAAGCACTTGGGGTTTGCTTTAGCCGGGGTAGTAAACCTGTTAAACCTGGATGTTATTGTTATCGGAGGGGGAGTTGCCGGAGCGGGTAATGTATTATTCGAAAGTATAAAACAGTCCCTTATCAGGCAGGCAATGGGCGTACAGGCTAAGCATGTAAGGTTATTTAAGGCAAAATTAGGAAATGAAGCAGGTTTAATCGGCGCTGCGATAATGGTAAAGGAAGGTTTATAGATGAAGATATTTATTGATACCGCGAACATTCAGGAGATAAAAGAGGCGGTTAGCCTCGGAGTGATAGACGGGGTCACTACCAACCCCACCTTAATAGCTAAGGAGGCCCGGCCGGCCGGTGAATTATTGCAGGAGATTTGTTCTGTAGTTTCCGGCCCTGTAAGCGCGGAAGTAATCAGCCCGGATTCAGGCGGCATGGCGGAAGAAGCGCGCGCGCTGACCAGGATTGCCAAAAACATCGTAGTCAAGATCCCGCTGACTAAAGACGGGATAAAGGCTGTCAAGGTTTTATCCAGGGAAGGCGTGAAAACAAATGTTACGCTTTGCTTTTCGGCAAACCAGGCGCTATTAGTAGCTAAGGCCGGAGCAGGGTATGTCTCTCCTTTTATCGGCAGATTAGACGATATCAGCCAGTCGGGCATGGATTTAATCCGGGATATTAAAACTATCTATAATAATTACGGATTTAAGACCGAGATTATCGTGGCCTCGGTGCGTAATCCCGTGCATGTCCGGGATGCCGCGCTTATCGGCGCTGATATAGCTACTATTCCCTTTAAAGTAATTGAGCAATTAATAAAACATCCGCTCACGGATATAGGGATACAGAGGTTTATCGAGGACTATAGAAAGATACCGGAATAAATGCTCAAGAAACTATCCTGCCTAGGTTTTATTTTAGTATTATCTTGTATTTCTACCTCCCGCGCCGAGGAAATAGTTAAATCCGCTTCAAAATCCCAGCCGATGATCATTAACGGCGATAATGTGGAATATTCCGCCGATGCCCAGGAAGTAATCGCTTCAGGGAACGTGGAGATTATCTCGGGGGATACTAAGCTTACCTGCCAGAAGCTCACGGTGAATACCCAGACTAAAGAAGGAATAGCCTCCGGGCACGCGAGGTTAGAGGATAAAAAGGGGATTGTTGAAGGCGAAAAGCTAATCTACAATTTTCAGACTAAAACGGGGAGTATTATTGACGCGCAATTCCGGGCTAACCCTTTTTTTGGTAAGGCCAGGAGAGTGGATAAAGAGGGCGATAAAGAAATTGTAGCCCACTATGGATATGCGACTACCTGCAGTTTTGACCGGCCGCATTACCGCATTAGTTCAAAGCAGATAAACATTATTCCTCAGGAGAAGATTCAGACTAAGGATGATTACCTGTATCTGGGCCCGGTTCCGCTTATGTATTTGTCGCGTTTTAACCAGACCTTTGAAAAACCGCTTATGCACGTAAGCGTTCTTCCCGGAAAACGGAAAGACTGGGGGCCTTACCTGTTGAGCGAATGGAGGTATAATATTAAAGACAATATCTATGCCCGGATGTATTTAGATTACCGTAATAAACTGGGTTGGGCCGAAGGTTTAGGGTTGAATTATACAAAAACGGCTATCGGCAGCGGAGATTTTAAATTTTATTACAGTAAGGAAAGCCCCAGCACTGTCCCTGCAGGGCATCCTACCTCATACCAGAGATATCTCTTACGCTTAAGGCATAAGTGGGATATTGACAACCAAACCAATTTTATCGCGGAAGTCTATAAAATCAGCGATGAAAAAAGGAAATATGATGATCAGGCTAATATCCTCAAAGATTATTTCTACCGGGAATACGAGAAGGATTCTGAGCCGCTTACCTACGCCTTGTTTCACCACAGCTTTACGTATTCCAGTATTGATTTTTTGGCGCAGAAGCGCATCAACCACTGGTATGATCAGCTGGATAAATTACCGGAGATAAAATATACGCTGCCCAGCATTAAATTGGGAGATACCCCGTTTTATTTTGAAAACTATACTACTTTTACCAGTTTTAACAAGAAAGCCGCCACCGCTCCTGCAAGCCCCGATGACCTGACCGTCACCAGGCTGGACACGGTGAATAAAATTTCTATTCCCACGAGGATAGCGTTCCTGCGGGTCAGCCCCTTCGTGAAGGTCCAGGAGACTGTTTATGATAAAAGCGCAACCGGTTCTAGTTTGCCGGCTAGGTCAATATTTTATGCCGGAGCCGATATCAGCACCAAGTTTTACCGGACATTTAACATTCAAACCAACGTTTTTGGCCTGGATTTAAACGGTTTAAGGCATATAATTACGCCTACTATCGGATATTCCTATAACCCGGAGCCTACTGTTTCCGCTAATAAATTACTACAGATAGACGGCGTAGACCTTCTTGCTTCCAGCAACGCCGCAACCTTGCAGTTATCCAATAAATTACAGACCAAGCGTAAAGACGCAGAAGGTAAAGAGGTCAGTGTTGACTTTGTAGATTTTTTAATATCAACTACCTACGCATTCAGCCCTCGCGTGGTCTACGGGGTTAGCCCCGTTATCTTAAATAATAATAGCGTTATCTATTCTGCTGATCCGGCTAATAAGAATAAATTAACCGGCGCTGCTTTTTCGGATATTCTTTTTAAATGGAAGCTCCTTCCTTATTCCTGGCTCAGGATTGAAGGAGACGCTACTTATAAGCGCTCCAGGATTCCAGGCGAAGTGTATTATGAGAATTTTAATCATTTTTCTACTGTGAATTATGATGTTAATTTTGATTTTGCTCCGGAGCGTTCATTCGGGATAGGCCAGCGTTATCAAAGGAAAGGCCAAAGCCAGATAACTGCAAGCTTCCAATGGCGGATTAACCCGAAATGGAAGTTTTCCATATATGAAAGATATAATTTGAAAGCCTTTACGGATACATCGATTTGGCCAAATGATGTCGTAGACCAGGGCTCGCTTGAACAGCAGTTTACGCTTACCAGGAATCTGCATTGCTGGGACGTGGATTTTACGTTTGATATCCGGGAAAATAACGGCAGCACTATCTATATAGTTTTCAGGCTCAAGGCTTTCCCGGAGAACGAATTTAACATTAATCAAAGCTATAAGGAGCCTAAGTCAGGCTCACAGTGATTCCTAAAACCTTAAGCAAAAAGGGGCCATTATGAAGATTGCAATTATCGGTTCCGGCTACGTAGGCCTGGTTACCGGAGCTTGTTTTTCCGAGTTAGGCAATAAGGTTATCTGCGCGGATAATGACACCAGAAAAATCAACGGCCTTAAAAAAGGCCTAGTCCCCATCTACGAGCCGGGGTTAGAGGAATTGATTATGCGCAATGTCAGGAATAAAAGGCTCTTTTTTACCGCGAGTATTAAAGAGGCGGTTAGGTCCTCCGAGATAATTTTTATAGCCGTAGGGACCCCTCCTTTAGAAAACGGAGAAGCCGACCTTACGGGAATAGAAAATGTCGCGCATAGTATAGCCGTGAACCTGCCTGGCCGGCAGGCAGGCAGGGAAGGGTATCGGCTGATCGTTGAGAAATCCACGGTACCGGTAGAGACAGGGGATTGGGTGAAGCACACAATAGCGCATTATATCAAAGATAAGGCTAAATTTGATGTGGCTTCCAACCCGGAGTTTTTAAGAGAGGGTTCGGCGATAGACGATTTTATGCACCCGGACAGGATTGTTGTCGGCGTAGAGTCCAAGAAGGCCCGGGATTTATTGATCGAATTATACCGGCCTTTTAAGGTGCCTTTGGTGATTACGAATATCAAATCCGCGGAATTAATTAAGCATGCTTCCAACGCTTTTTTAGCTACTAAAATCTCTTTTATAAACGCCGTTTCCCAAATTTGCGATAAAGTAGGCGCGGATGTTGAAGAGGTGGCCAAGGGTATGGGGTTAGATAGAAGGATCGGCCCCAGTTTCTTAAAGGCTGGAATAGGCTATGGCGGTTCGTGTTTTCCGAAGGACCTGGATGCGTTTGTGCATATTTCTGGAAAGACAGGCTATGATTTTAAGTTACTTAAGTCGGTAGCCAAGGTCAATGATGAGCAATTGAGTTCGGCCCTTAAAAAGATAAAAGATTCGCTTTGGATAATTAAAGGTAAAACCATCGGTATCCTTGGCCTGGCTTTTAAGCCCAACACTGACGATATCCGCAATGCTCCGGCTTTAAGGCTGGTCAGGATGCTGCAGGATGAGGGCGCCAAAATTAAGATCTATGACCCGCAGGCTATTAATAAGGCTAGAAAGGTACTGGATAAGGTTATTTTTTGCGCCGATGCCTATTCAGCCTGCCGTTCTGCGGATTGCCTTTTTATCGCTACGGAATGGGATGAGTTTAAGGAACTGGATTTTGTGAAAATTAAGAAGTTGCTTAAACGGCCGCTGATTGTCGACGGCCGTAACCTCTATGATCCGGAAGTTTTACGAAAATTAGGTTTTTCTTATATTAGTATAGGAAGAAAGAAAGTATGAAAAATAGAAATAAGCTTAAAATTGCCGTTGTGGGTTTGGGCTATGTCGGCTTTCCTTTAGCCATGGAATTCGCTAAAAAAGGAGTTGCGGTAATCGGCGTAGAAATAGACCCGGGGCGCCTCAGGGCGATTAAAGACCGGGAATCATACATTAGCGATGTGTCCGGCAAGGATTTAAAAAATATGTTAGCCGCGGGAAAATTCAGCGCGACTGCGGATTTTTCCAGGTTAAAAGAATGCACTGCGGTATTAGTTTGCGTCCCTACGCCGTTAAAGGGGAAAAACCTTCCGGATATATCCTATATCAAGGATTCATTAAATTCGGTTGCCAGGCATATCCAGAAGGGGGCGTTAGTTGTCTTAGAGAGTACTACTTATCCGGGCACCACGGAAGAGGAGATATTGCCGATTTTCCAAAAGCATAATTTAAGGCATGGCCGGGATTTTTTCCTTTGTTTTTCCCCCGAGAGGATAGACCCGGGAAACCGAAGATTCCCGGTTAATAAAATTCCCAAGGTAGTCGGCGGTATTAATGCCGAAGCCACAGCCTTAGCAGTTTCTCTCTATAAGATTATTATTGGCAAGGTAGTGCCGGTATCCAGCCCGCGGGCAGCCGAGACGGTCAAACTACTGGAGAATACCTTCCGTCTGATTAATATCGGTTTAATCGACGAGTTAGCGATGATGTGCCATAAGATGAAAATTGATATCTGGGAAGTAATCAGCGCAGCTTCGACCAAGCCTTTTGGTTTTATGCCTTTTTACCCCGGGCCCGGGGTCGGAGGCCATTGTATACCTAAAGACCCGCTATATCTATACTGGAAGGCTAAAAGTTTTGGTTTCCGCTCGCGTTTTATTAAGCTTGCTTCCGACGTGATTAGCTATATGCCTGAGTACGTGGTTGCCAGGATGAGGGAAGCGTTCTTAATGAAAAATTTAAAGATAAAGGGCGCCAGGATTCTGGTCGTCGGAGCCACTTATAAGAAAGACGTGAAGGATTTACGCCAGTCTCCCAGTATTGAGATACTTAAATGCCTGGAGGCTAACGGCGCAGAGGCTGCCTATTTTGATCCTTTGATCCCGTATCTTAAAGTTAACCGGATAAAATTAAAATCCATTGTTTTAAAAGGAATCTCCCTAAGGAAATTTGATTGTGTGATTATAGCTACAGACCATTCGGAGATAGACTATGGATATTTATTACATAATGCCAGGCTGATTTTTGATACCCGTAATGTATATAGAGGAAGGGGTGGGGATAAGGTGATGGTGTTATGAGCAGGTTTTTGGTTACCGGGGGGGCGGGATTTATCGGTTCGCATATAACTGAGAAACTGGTTAGAGACGGCCATTCAGTGCGCGTCTTGGATAATTTTTCAAGCGGCAGGATCAGTAATTTAAAAGAGTGTATTAATAAAATTGATTTAATTAAAGGGGATATCTGTTCTAAATCCACCTGCGTTAAAGCTACCCGGGGTATGGATTTTGTCCTGCACCAGGCCGCTTTAAGGAGCGTGCCTAAGTCGCTACAGGAGCCTGAAAAGTATAACACGGTCAATATCGGCGGGACACTGAATATGCTGGAAGCGGCCAGGGAAAATAAGGTAAGGCGTTTTGTATTCGCCTCATCGAGTTCGGTATACGGAGATGTCCAGAGCTTTCCGGAAAAAGAGGAGTTTACGCCGCAACCGATTTCTCCTTATGCCTTGAGTAAATTGGCCGGTGAATATTATTGCCATATTTTTAGCTGCCACTATGGCCTCCCCACGGTGGCTTTACGTTATTTTAATGTCTTCGGCCCGCGCCAGGCCCTGGACGATGAATACGCTGTAGTTATCCCTAAATTTATTAATCATATGCTAAGAAATGAACCGCCGCCTATTTACGGTACCGGCAGGCAGTCACGGGATTTTACTTTTATAAGCAATGTTGTCGAAGCAAATTTATTGGCCGCTAAACACAAGCGCTTAAAATCCGGGGTATTTAATATTGCTTCGGGCAGGGATTATACTATTTTGGAGTTAGTCGGTATCCTGAATAATATTCTGGGGAAGAAAATACGGCCGGTTTTCCTTAAAATACGGCCGGGTGATGTTTTTAAGACACTCGCCGGCCTCACCCGGGCAAAGAATATTTTAGGGTTTAAGCCAAAAGTTCATTTCTCCTCTGGTTTAGGCCTGACCGTAGATTATTGGAGGTCTAATGGGTAAAAGAGTAGTTATCACCGGAGGCGCGGGGTTTATCGGCACGCACTTATGCCGCAGGCTCCTGGAATCAGGGTACAAGGTAATTTGTATTGATAATTTTATCTCCGCATCCGCCGTGAATTCACGGCCTTTAAACAAAGATAAGAATTTTACTTTTATAAAACAGGATATCTGTAAATATATCGCTCTATCCGGAAAACTGGATTATGTTTTACACTGCGCCTCACTTGCCTCACCCGAAGATTACCTGCGTTTTCCGATTCAAACGCTTAAAGTAGGTTCATTAGGCACGCATAATTCTTTAGGCCTGGCTAAAAGAAAGAAGGCCATCTTTATGCTTTTTTCCACTTCCGAAGTCTACGGTGACCCCTTGGTCCACCCGCAGAAAGAAAGCTATTGGGGTAATGTTAATCCTATTGGGGTGCGTAGTTGTTATGATGAATCCAAGCGGTTTGCCGAAGCCCTGACCATGGCCTATCATCGCAGGCATAAGTTAGATGCTAGAATCGTCAGGATTTTTAATACCTATGGCCCGGGGATGCGGGTTAATGACGGAAGGGTAATCCCGAATTTTATTTACCAGGCTTTGCATAATAAACCCCTGACTGTTTATGGCCGGGGAAGGCAGACTAGGAGTTTTTGTTATATTGAAGATTTAGTGGAAGGCCTCTACCGGTTAATGCTTTCCCCGATAAATGAGCCGGTGAACTTAGGCAATCCTAACGAGTTTACCATCATGCAGTTAGCCGGGTTAATCTTGAAAATAACCGGTTCAAAAAGTAAGATTGTTTTTAAAAGCCTGCCTCAGGATGACCCCCGGCAGCGTAAACCCGACATATCCAAAGCAAAAAAAGCCTTAAAATGGGAACCCCGCATTTCCCTTACCGAAGGGCTCAAAAAAACAATTCCCTGGTTTAAGTAACCATAAGATCCGGTGACACATTGCCTAACTAGATACTGCGCTACATTGGCACAGTATCAAATATAAGCTCCATTAATGGAGCTTATATTTGAAAGCGCTTTCCTTGACAAGGGCTGTGTTTATATGTTATACTTTTATAAATTCAGCCTAAACCCCAACCTACCTGCCGGCAGGCAGGAAGAGAGGTCTAACTTTATGTTATTGAATATTTTAAAGCAAATCAACTGGGTGGATATTTTTATCCTAATCCTTACTCTGCGAATATCTTTTATCGCTGTTAAAAGCGGCTTTCCTGTCGAGTTATTTAAATTCATAGGTACGGTAACCGCGACTTTTTTATCTTTACATTATTATATAATTTTAGCGGGTTACGCAAGTAACTGGTTTTCTCTGGGGAAAAGAATATCTTTAGGATTCTTGGAATTTTTGGTTTTTTTAGCCCTGGCAATAGCCGGGTATTGTTTATTTATATTAGTACGCAGCGTTTTCTCCAGGTTCCTTAAAATGGAGGCGGTCTCTGCCTTGAACAGATGGGGAGGTCTGTTCTTGGGTCTAGCCAGGGCAGCTCTTTTATCCAGCCTGATTATATTTGTGCTGGCCATATCAAGCGTAGGGTATTTTAAGGAGAGCGTCAAGGAGTCTTATCTAAGCCAACGTTTATTTTCGGTTGCCCCGGATACCTATACCTGGCTTTGGAACAGCGTTATATCTAAATTCAGCGTAACCGAAAAATATAACGAGGTTATCCCGTCAATTAAAGCGGATTTCTCAATAACTAAGTGAAATTATCCCGTTTCTATAATCTGGTTGTCAAATTCGGTGCTGATCGCGATCCCCGAAAAAATAAGTCGGCGATAAAATCTTATGCCGATACTGCCATACTTTACGGTGACCCCGGGACGCAGGTAAAGAAGATTCTCGTAGGCATTGATATGGAAGTAGGGGAGTTACTTCTGGCCGACAGGATCCGGCAGGCACAAGGGCTGGACCTGGCGTTATCCCATCACCCTGAAGGCCGGGCCTATGTTTTATTGCATGAAGTGATGCAATTACAGGTTGACCTGCTCAAGCAGGCCGGGCTTGACGAAGATATTGCCCAGAAATTCCTGGACGTAAGAAAAAATGAAGTAGAGAGGAAAATACTTCCCCAGAACCATACGCGGCCGATAGATGCTGCCAGGCTTTTAAAAGTGCCTTTTATGTGCATGCATACCCCCGCGGATAATCACGTTTATCATTTTCTTAAAAAATTGATGGAAGCGCGCAAGGCCAGGACTCTCCAGGATATAGTAGATATTTTATCGGAGGTGCCGGAATACCGGGAGGCTAAGAAGAATATGGCTGGTCCGCGTATCCTTTTGGGCTCGCCGAAAAGAGAAGCGGGTAAAATATTTTTTGAAATGACCGGAGGCACGGAAGGGTCAAAAGACATTTTTGGCAAGCTTTATCGGGCAGGGGTGAGGACATTAGTCTCTATGCATTTAAGCGAAGAGCACCTGAAAAAAGTTAAAGACGCTAATCTTAATGTGGTTATCGCCGGGCACATCTCAAGCGACTGCCTAGGGTTAAACCTGCTCCTGGATAGGATTGAAAAAGAAGAAAGATTAGAGATTATTGGTTGTTCAGGTTTTAAAAGAATAAAAAGAGGCTAGATATGCCAGGCCGTATTCCGGAAAATATATTGGATGATATTTTGGCCCGTGTGGATATCGTTGAGATTATCTCCGGGTTCTTGCCGCTTAAAAAGGCAGGCCGTAATTTTAAGGCCTGTTGTCCGTTTCACCACGAGAAGACAGCGTCTTTTATGGTTTCGCCTGACCGCCAGATCTATCATTGCTTTGGCTGTGGTGAATCCGGCAATGCCTTTAAGTTCCTTATGCGTTATGAACGCCTGGATTTTCCGGAAGCAGTAGAGGTCCTGGCACGTAAGGTGGGAGTGGTTTTACCGAGAGATGAAACTCCGGGGCCTAAATCTTCAGGCATATCTACGCAGATGTACAGAATAAATGAGCTGGCGGCTAATTTTTACAGCGCTAATCTGAATTTACCCGCGGGCTTGAAGGCAAAAGAATATTTATTAAAACGCGGGGTCCGGCCGGAGATTATTTCCGCTCTGAAATTAGGATTCGCTCCGGATAATTGGGATGGCCTGCTTAATTATCTGCGGTCAAAAGGCGTAAGCCTCGGGTTTTTAGAAAAGGCCGGCCTGGCCATAGCCAAGGATAGCGGCGGTTTTTACGACCGGTTTAGAAACAGGATAATTTTCCCCATATTTGATATAAAGGGCCGGGTTTTAGGATTTGGCGCCCGGGTATTGGATAACAGTTTGCCCAAGTATGTCAATTCTCCCGAGACTGCCGTTTATACAAAAAGAAAGAACTTATACGGGTTTAATCTGGCTAAGGATGGTATCAGAGAAAATGATTTTGTAGTAATAGTTGAAGGGTATCTGGATTTTATCCTTCCGTTTCAGGAGGGGTTAAAGAATATCACTGCTTCTCTCGGCACAGCCCTGACTATAGAGCAGGCAAGGTTCTTAAAAAGATACACTCATAATGTGGTGATGGTTTATGACGCGGATACCGCCGGAGAACTGGCTACTTTGCGCAGCCTGGATATATTTATCGAGGAGGAGATGAGCGTCAGGGTTGTATCTTTACCCAAAGGTCTTGATCCGGATTCATTTGTGCGCCAGGAAGGTATAGGCGCTTTTAAGGAAAAGATAGCTTGCGCCGAGAGCCTGTTTGATTATAAGCTTAAAATTTTAAAATCCCGTTATAATCCAAAAGAGATAGAGGGCCGCGCCAAGCTCTCAGGGTTAATGCTTGAGACTATCGCCAGATTTAAAAATGCGATTTTGAAATCCGAATACCTGAAGAAACTAGCCCAGGAGTTGAACCTTAAAGAAGAAGCCTTGCTGGAGGAGATTAAAAAGGTAAAAACAGAAAAAATGCACGCGGAGCCTCAAGGGCTACCCGTGCGTAAAACTCATAATACTAACCCTACGGAAAAATTACTGATGTCGCTTATGTTGGAAGAAAGCGACCTGATCAATCGTATAAGGGAAACCCTTAGCCCCCAGGATTTTCAGGATGAGCGTATATCCCGGGTCGTTTCTATTATGTTCAACCTGGTAGACCAGGGTAAAGCCATTGAGCCGCAGATTTTAATGAATCATCTTGGTGATGATGTGCTTGAACTGGTCTCTGAATCCGTATTTTTAACTCAAAACGCACCGGCATCAGAAGCTCACCGGGAAAAGGTAGTGTGCGATTGCATACAGCGCATGAAGAATGAGAAGATAAAATTAGAAAGGCAAAGGCTGCATGAGCAGATTAAAGTTGCTCAAGCTGTCGGCGACGAAGAACTCCTGAGCCGCCTTACGGAAGAGTTTCATTGTTTAATTAAAAAGAAAGCAGGTTAGGCATGAAAAAAAAGGCGTATGCTTCTAAAGATCTGGAAAAAATTATCGCGTTAGGCAAGCAAAAGGGTTTTCTGACTTATGATGAGGTAAATAACCTTCTTCCTGAAGAGTTCTCTTCGTCCGACGATATGGACCACTTGTTTGAGCTGTTGGGGAACGAAGATATACAGGTAGTAGAGCACGAGGACGACAGGGTTGCGGATAAGGAGAATCCTGTTATTAAGGATGATATTTTGAGCGAACAGCTTAAGTCAGAGGAGCGTTTTCTCCCGCTGGATGATCCGGTTAAGATGTACCTTAAGCAGATGGGTTCGATATCACTTTTGTCCAGGGAGCACGAATTAGAGTTAGCCAAGAAAATAGAGGATGCCGAAGAAAAATTTAAACGCGCCGCCTTAAGTACGAAATTCGTGCGCCATGGAACAATAGCTGTAGCTAATGATATCTTAGAAGATAAACTTAACCTGGAAGAGCTGGTTAAAGAGGATCTTAAGGTTAAAAAGAGTAATGTTGCGGCTAAGATGAAAAGGATTCTTAAGAAGCTTAAAGCCACGCGCAGTAATAGTCTGACAATAGACCTTCTTTTGGACCTTAATTTCGTGACTTCCGTAATCGAGACAGCCGTGCGCAAGCTAAGCAGCTTATTAAAAGAGCTGGATCATATCAACCGCCAGGGCAGGCGTAATTATGCCAGGAAGCAGGCAATCTTAAGACAACTCGGCGAGCCGTACGCCAGGATCAAAGAGCAGATGCATGCGATTAAGTCGGCCAATCTTAAGTTCAACCGCGCTAAGAAAAAGCTGGTGGAAGCTAACTTAAGGCTGGTGGTGAGTATTGCCAAGAAATATACCAATAGGGGCCTTTCTTTCCTGGATTTGATCCAGGAAGGGAATATCGGATTAATGCGGGCAGTAGAAAAATTTGAGTATAAAAGAGGGTATAAGTTTTCTACTTATGCTACCTGGTGGATAAGGCAGGCAATTACCCGTTCCATAGCGGACCAGGCGCGGACCATAAGGATCCCCGTACACATGACCGAGACAATTAATAAAATTATCCGTTATTCGCGGATTTTTGTCCAGGAGAACGGCCGCGAGCCTTTGCCTGAAGAGATAGCTTATAAAATGCGCCTGCCTCAGGAAAAGGTAAAGACAATATTAAAGATAGCCCAGGAGCCGATATCTTTACAGATGCCTATCGGCGATGAAGGCGATACGCATTTCGGAGATTTTATTCAGGATAAAAAAGCAGTTTCGCCGGCAAACGAAACCGTCCGTTCCATGTTAAAAGAAGAAATGAACTCTGCCTTGGGTACTCTTACGGAAAGAGAGAAAAAGATACTGGTTTTGCGTTTTGGTATGCACGATGGTTCCAGCCGCACATTGGAAGAAGTAGGCAATATCTTCAGGGTCACCCGCGAGAGGGTAAGGCAGATAGAAGCAAAGGCCTTGAAAAAACTACGCCACCCAACGCGTTCAAGAAGGTTGCGTACTTTTTTGGATATGACGCTTGCGCATCAAAGAGAGTATTAACTAGAGAGGTAAGCAGTCTTCCTGCTTAGGTAAGCACGGGAGGGTTGCTTTCATTTTTTTATGGATGACAGTACGCATTTTAATAATAAAGCTGAAGAGAAACTAAGCGACGAAATAAAGTTTTTACAGGTCCGTATTACGGAACTGGAAAAGGCCGGATCCCGCCATAAGCTATTCGAGAAGGAAGGCGAGCGAAAGCTGCGCGTTCTTTTTGATCAGACTTACCAATTTATCGGTTTGATGACTCCCGACGGAATCCTGGTAGACGCTAATCGGACATCTTTAGAGTTTAGCGGCATTACCAGTGAGAGCGTTCTGAATAAGCCATTCTGGTGTGCTCCTTGGTGGGCGCATTCTACTCAGCTGCAGGAAGAGTTACGCCAGGCCATAAAAAAAGCGGCCGGCGGAGAATTTGTCCGTTTTGAGGTAACGCATTTGGATAAAGAGGATAAGATCCATTACGTGGATTTTTCAATCAAGCCGATAAGGGACCAGGCCGGTAAAATAATCTATTTGATCCCTGAAGGCCGCGATATTACCGAGCTAAAGAAAACAGCGGATAAACTCTCGCGATCCAAGGAAAGATACGCTAACCTGGTAAATGACCTTCCGGTAGGCGTCTATCGTAATTCTCCGGGTGCGCAAGGCCATTTTTTGGAGGCTAATCCGGCGATCGTGAAAATGTTTGAAGCAGAATCAAGGGAGGAATTTCTTAAGCATAATGTAAGCGAACTTTACCAGAATCCCGCCGAAAGGCAGGTAATTACTGAAAAAATACTGGAGCAGGGTTTTATAAAGAATGAAGAGTTGCGCTTAGTAACTCTTAAGGGCAATAAAATCTGGGGCTTGCTTAACGCGGTGGCTAAAAAAGACGCGCAAGGTAAGGTATACTTTGACGGTATTATAGAAGATATCACCGAGCGCAAAAAATACGAAGAGAAGCTGCGTGAGGCGCGCGCAGAATTGTCCATCAGGGTCAAAGTAAGGACTGCGGAGTTGACCCGGGCTAATGAAGAATTAAGAAAGGAAATAGAAGACCGTAAGAAACTTAATGAGGCTTTTAGGCAGAATAAAATATTTCTTTCCAATGTTTTTAGTAGCATCCAAGACGGGATAAGTGTCCTGGATAAGGAGATGAACATACTCCTGGTGAACCCGTTTATGGAAAAGTTGTACGCGAGTAAGGCTCCTTTTTTGGGGAAGAAATGTTATGAAACTTATCAGTGCTCTAACCAACCATGTAAAAATTGCCCGGTTCTGGTAAGCTTAAAAACGCAGGAGTTAGCCTCAGCGGTAGTTCCTAAGAAAGGGGAAAACGGAGAAACCATCGGTTGGATTGAACTTTACAGTTTCCCCCTCCTTGATCAGGAAAATAAAGAATTCTTAGGGGTGATTGAATATGTGCGGGATATTACGGATAAGAAAACAGCCCAGGAGCGGGTAGAGATCTTAAACGAGGAGCTCTTAAGGTCCAACAAAAGATTGCGGCAACTGTCGCTTACTGATTCCCATACCGGGCTTTATAACCATCGCTATCTCCAAAATGTTATTGAGGCGGAATTTCACCGGGCCAAGCGTTACGATCATCCCTTATCAGTCATAATGATAGACATAGATTATTTTAAGTCCATAAATGATGTCTATAGCCATGAGTTTGGAGACTTAGTACTCAAGCAATTTGCCAGGCAGTTAAAAATGATGATGCGCCGGTATGATATCATCATTCGTTCCGGCGGAGAGGAATTTATTATTATTTCTCCGGGCATAGATGTAGCTCAGGCCTTAAGCGTGGGCCAGAGGATCCTGGATACTATTCACTTATACAAGTTCGGGGATAAGCAGCATACGGTTAAAATTAAATTAAGCCTGGCAGTGGTCTCTTATCCTGAAAATAAAGTGAACAGAGGTATGGGGTTAGTTAACCTGGCGGATCAAGTCCTGAATAAGGCTAAAGAGTCCGGAGGAAACAGGGTTTATTCATCTTCGGATATAGGCAAAGGAAGGCATCCGGATTTAGAGATAAAGAATAAACCCCTGGGGATCAAGCTTCTCCAGGGCAAGATTGACAAGCTTACTAAAAAATCTAACCAAAGCCTGGTTGAGGCAATATTCGCTTTTGCCAAAGCCATCGAATTAAAGGACCATTATACCGGGGAGCATGGCGAAGATACGGTACGTTATGTAACCGATATTTGCGATAAATTGGAATTACCTAAGGACGAGATAGAGCTGATTAAGCAAGGGGCGGTTTTGCATGATTTAGGTAAGATCGGCATCAGCGAAAAGATCCTCTTAAAGAAATCTAAACTGACTAAGCGTGAATTTGAAGAGATAAAAAAGCATCCACAGATCGGCGCAGATATATTGCGGCCAATCCAGTTTTTACGTAAGCTTATACCGCTTGTCTTTTACCATCATGAAAAATGGGACGGGACAGGCTATCCCAGCGGTATAAAAGGGGAGGAAATCCCTATCGGTGCCAGGATTATCGCTATTGCCGATGCCTACCAGGCTTTGACCAGCGACCGCCCCTACCGTAAGGCCTATCCCAAGCGAAAAGCGATTGAGATAATGAAAGAAGGAAGCGGTAAGCAATTCGATCCGAAAATTGTAGGCCTGTTCTTAAAAATATTACTGGCTAAAAGATAGCTGGCTATAAATGCATTAAGAGTTAATAAAAACTATTTCCATTTTCAATAAAAGGGGTATAATTGAGCTAAGGAGGGGAAAATGGATATGAAAATCAGTAAAAGCGTATTAGTGGTTATTATTTTAGTAGCGATTTTATTTTCATTCATTTCTTTTTCGATAGACAATATTCTTTGTAAAAACGTAGATGAGGCGACAAGAGTAGGCCTAAGCAAGGTTATCCAGCAACAGGGAGCTGCGATTAAGCAGCTTATTGCTAAAGTCTTGCAAGGGCAGGAAAAGCTAGAGGCGCTCAGGAAAGATTTAGATATAACTAAACAAAAGCTGGATATTGTAACTAAGAGACTTGATGCCTTAACGGCTGGCTGAGGGATTCAAACAAGATAATCCAGGGCTTTTTCATAACAGTTTTTGGGAAATTCGGCATTTACGGCAGGAAAGGGTAATTTCCTGCCGTTTTTTCTGCAGATAGCTGGAAGGAACTAAATTATTCCATGAGAAAGATAGCATATTTATTAATTCTTTTATCCTCGCTAGCAGTTTTTGTGTTTGTAGGCAAAAATAAATTGGCAGCATTCTATTATAACCGCGGAGACGGCTATTATGAGAAGCATTTATATAAAGAGGCAGTAAATTGTTTTAATAAGTCGCTTAAGCTTAATCCTTCAGTCAGCGTGGTCTATTATGGCTTGGGAAACGGCTATGCCCAGCAAAAGATGGAAGATGCGGCGATAGAGGAATATAAAAAGGCGCTCCAGCTTGATAGACGTTTTGTTTTGGCCTATGAAGCTTTAACTGAGAGCTATATCCGGCGTAAGCTCTATCAAGAAGCACTAGATATGTTAAAGGAAGCAGGGGTTTTTCTTCCCGGCAACATGAAAATCCAGGATTTAATGGATTATGCTTCTTTTGAATATATGGGCTATCTTTTAAATACCGGTATCGACGCATTTTCGTCGGGTGAAAAAGCAAGGGCGTATGAGTTGTTAAATAAGGCGTTACAAGTCAACCCGGATTTTATCTTTGCGCGTTATATGCTCGCCGATTTTTATTATATTGACCGCAGATATGAACCGGCCATAGCTTTAGCAGACGAAATAATCCTCCGGGATAGCGGTTTTTTCCTGGCCTATAGATTACTCGGAGACATTTATTTTAGAGAAGGAATTTTTGATAAAGCCGTTAGCGCCTACAGGAGAGCATTGGCGATAAATAAGAACGAGCCGGCCGTAGCTAATAACCTGGGTTTGGTTCTTATGAACCTTGAAAATTACAAGGAAGCGGTGCATTATCTGGAGGAAGCTTTAAGGTTAGATCCCGGTAATGTAAATTTCCGTTATAGCCTGGCCAGTGTATATAGAGACGAGGGTAGGTTAAAAGAAGCTGTCCTGGAGTATAAAAATGTCATTAACGCGCAGCCGGATTATCCCAATGTACATAATGACTTAGGGGATATTTATACGCAGGAGGCTCGCCCGGAAGAAGCACTCATCGAATATCGTAAAGAGATAGATTTTTGCCTGAATAAGCTTTCCGCTGACCCGGATAACCCTTTTGTCTTGAACGATATCGCCCATGCTTATAATGGCGCCGGTGAATATGGCAAGGCAGTAGAGTTTGTAAATAAGGCATTAATTATCAGACCGGGGTTCCGGGAGGCATACTTAACCTTAGCCGCTATACAAAGAAAGCTGGGTAATCAAACCGAGGCATTGGCAGCGTTAGGAGAAGCCAAGAGATTATCTAAAGGTGGACAACTTTTCATAGATAGAGCTGTTTTCGAGACAAAGGCGCTAAAGCTTCCTATTAAGAAAAGGATCAAATCCTACCCGAAAAACCAGTAAGCTCATGCCGGAAAACCCGGAATTTAGTATTTTTTAACTTGCAAAACAGGGCTAAAAATAGTATCATATAACATTAACTTTTAGGGCCCATAGCTCAGTGGTAGAGCAGGTGACTCATAATCACTTGGTCGGAGGTTCGAACCCTTCTGGGCCCAGGTTTAGGGCGATTGGCTCAGTTGGTTAGAGCGCCACATTCACATTGTGGAGGTCAGGGGTCCGAATCCTCTATCGCCCACCATTAAACAGGGAGAAGAATTGCCGACACTCAACTTGAGGTCTCAACTAAGCAGCTTAATAAAATTACAGACAGTAGATAGCGAGATTTACGCTTTATGTTCCGAAAAATCCACCAAGCCCGACGAGATTAAGGCGATTGAACTCTCTTTTGAGACCAAGAAAGCGAATTTGGCGGAGTTAGAAAAAAAATTACTGGAATTACAGAAAGAAAGGAAAGATAAAGAGCTGGAGTTAGGTTCGAAAGAAGAGGCGGCTAAGAAACTGCAGGGCCAGCTTTACGGGCTTAAGACCAATAAGGAATACCAGACTATGCTCCAGCAGATCCAGGACGCCAAAGCTGATGCCTCAATTATTGAAGATAAAGTGCTGGAATTATTTGACAAAGCGGATGAGGCCAGGGGCGAAGTAGAAAAAGAAAAGTTGAGGCTTAAGGAAGAAGAAAAAATATTTTTAGCCGAAAAGAATAAAACTGAAGAGCGGGTTAAAGAGATTGATGGCCGCTTGAGCCAGCTTGAGGCCCAGAGGAAACAGGCTATCCCGGATATAGACCCGAAGATCTTGAGCCAATACGAAAGAATATTAGGTAGCCGCGAGGGCCTAGCCATAGTTGTTGTCAAGGGGAACTCCTGTGGTGGCTGTAATATGTTTGTCCCCCCGCAGGTGATAAATTTGATTAAAATGTATGAACATATAATTACCTGCGAGATGTGTAACAGAATACTGTATATTGATGAGGGAATTTGAAATTTATATTGACGGAGCGTCAAAAGGTAACCCGGGCCCCAGCGGCATAGGGGTGGTTATCTGCCGGGATAAGGAAACGATAAAGAATATCTCTAGTTTTATCGGCATTGCTACAAATAATATTGCCGAATATACAGCTTTGCTTTATGGGCTTCGGGAAGCCTTAATTTTAAAGGCAGAAGTTATTAAAATCAAAACAGACAGCCAGCTCCTGGCGCGCCAGCTGAATAAGGTTTATAAAGTCAAACACCCGAATATAGTCGGGCTTTATAACCAGGCATTGAATTTACTGGCGGCATTTAAAGAGGTTTCTATAAAAAATATTCCGCGCGAAGAAAATACCGGTGCGGATAAATTGGCAACACAGGCGATAAAGAAAGAATTAAAGAAACCTGCCTACCGGCAGGCAGGGGGGTTCTTTTAAAAATAGGGCAGGTAGAGTGTGGCCGCCCCGGGCTTTATAAGCCCAAGGGGAGGAAAGTCCGGGCTCCGGAGGATAACGCAGTAGGGTAATGCCTACCCTCCGACTTTACGTCGGGGAGGATATCCGCCACCAAGCGTGGCGGACCCGCCAATCTTTATGGCGGGAGAGCCACAGAGACGAGCCCGCCATTGATTCAATGACGGGAGTGAAACGCGGCAATCTCTGCGTGGAGCAAGGCGAATAGGAGATAAAGTCCCTTACCAAGGGCGCGCGCTCATCCGGCGCGTTATTTAGATCTCGGGTAATAAGCTGCTTGAGCTCTGATGGTAACATCGGAGTCGAGAGGAATGGTCACTTTTCGATGCGCATACTCGCATCAAGACAGAACCCGGCTTATTTTATCTGCCCTTTTTAAATTAAACATAAGGAGGAAACAAATGTCTGGTCATTCTAAATGGAAGACGAATAAAGGCAAGAAGATGGCGGCGGACGCCAAAAAGGGGGCAACCTATACTAAGATAATCAAGGAGATTACGGTTATTGCCCGTGAAGGCGGCGGCAATCCGGATACAAATCCCCGCTTAAGGGCTGTTATGCAGAAGGCGAAAGAGGCTAATATGCCCAATGATAACGTAAAGATGGCGATTAAGCGCGGCACAGGCGAGTTGCCGGGCGTGGTTTACGAGACCTGTATGTATGAGGCTTATGGCTCCGGCGGAGTAGCCCTGATGATTGAAGTGCTCACGGACAATAAAAACCGCACGAGTGCCGAAATTCGTAATATCCTGTCTAAGAAAGGCGGGAGTTTTGCCGGAGCAGGTTCAGTGAGTTGGATGTTTACGATGAAAGGTTATTTTTTGATTGAGAAGTCCCAGGCCAAAGAAGATGAGTTGATGAATATTGTTTTAGATGCGGGAGCCGAGGATATGAAGTCGGATGAGAAAAATTACGAAGTGTTTTGCCCTCCACAAAATTTTGAAAAGGTAAAGCTTTCCCTGGAGTCCAAGGGTGTTAAAACCCAGGACGCCGAAGTCACCATGATTCCTTCTTCTACGATTAGATTAGCCGGCAATGATGCTAAGCAATTATTATCCCTGATCGATATCCTGGAAGAACATGATGACGTAGAACATGTTTACGCCAATTTTGATATACCGGATGAAATAATGGAGAGTATGGCCTAAAGAAGAATAAAATGAAGATACTGGGGATTGACCCGGCCTTAACCATTACCGGGTATGGATTAATTCAGGCCAGAGGCAATAAGCTATGCCTGGTCGAGGCAGGAATAATTTCCACTTGCGCCAAGGAAGTAATAACGCGGCGTTTAGATAAGATATACCGCTGTATTGTAAAATTAATATCCGACACTTCTCCGGATGTTTTAGTTTTGGAGAAAATTTATGCGCATTACCGCCATCCTGCTACGGCTTATATTCTGGGGCAGGCGCGCGGAGTGATTTGTCTGGCCTGCGCTACAAAAAATATACCCTTGGCAGAATACGCGGCTACGCGAGTCAAGAAGGCGGTGGTGGGAGAAGGCTTAGCCTCCAAGGCTCAAGTGCAGAAAATGGTGGCAGGTTTACTTGGTTTAGAGAGCCTGCCTAAATATACGGATATTACGGATGCCTTAGCTTTGGCTATTGCCCATAGTTATATTGTGAGGCCAAAAATATGATTTCCAGGGTTACGGGAAAAATTATAGAAAAAGGAAATAATTACCTGGTGGTGGATATAAACGGCCTGGCTTACCAGGTTTTTGTCCCAACTACCGTAATGCAGCGCGTAGGCGAATCTTTGACAGCCGACGGCTCAATATGTTTACAGACGTTTCATTATCTGCAGTCTGATGCGAATAAGAGTATACCCGTTTTAATCGGTTTCTTGAACGATATAGAAAAAGATTTTTTTGAAATTTTCATCACTGTTTCAGGCATAGGCCCGCGCGCGGCACTCAAAGCCCTGAATAAGCCTATATCTGAGATTGCCCGGGCAATAGACGAAGGGGATTTACTTTTTTTAAAATCGCTCCCCGGCATAGGCGAGCAGAGGGCAAAAGAGATCATTGCCAAGCTCCAGAATAAAATTGGCAGGTTTGGGCTGATCCAGGACCGTAAGTCAAAAGAAACTTCAGTTAAGGCCAAAGATATCAGTGAAGAGGCCTTAGCTGTCCTTTTGCAATTGGAATATAAACGGTCGGAAGCTTTACAGATGATTAAAAAATCCCTGGAGGCCTCCGCAGACATTAATACTACCGAGGAGCTTTTAAACCTGGTCTATAAACAGAGGAAATTAAAATGAATACGCAGGATAACCGCAAGTCAGTCATTGAGGCCTTGTTGCTGGCGAGCGAAAAACCTTTACCCTTAGAACAGATAAGGGTTGTTTTGGATAATCTGGATTTGCCTGAGGCGCGCCGTTTAATTGAAGAATTAAAACTTGAATATGAAGAGGCTAACCGCGGCATACGTATTGCCGAAATAGCCGGCGGTTTTCAGATGATCACCGCGGCAGCCTTCGCCCCTTTCTTGAAAAAGTTATTCAAAGACCGGAATACCGAAAAATTATCCAAACCTGCTTTAGAGACGTTGGCGATTATCGCTTATAAGCAACCTCTGACCAGGTTAGAAATAGAATTATTGAGAAATGTCAATGTTGACGGGGTGATCAAGAGCTTAGCGGGTAAGAACCTTATCCGTATCGCGGGGAGGAAAAAGGCTCCTGGAAGGCCATGTGTGTATGGAACGACCAGACAGTTCTTAGAGCATTTCGGTTTAAAGTCGTTGGATGACCTGCCCAAAATTGAAGAATTTTCGGCGTTGGCAGAAAAAAAGGACCTCGTGGATATTGAATTAGAGGAAGAAAAGAAAACGGAGGCTTTAGATGAACCTCAAAAACTTGCGTAGGAAAATAGATAGTTTAGATAAAAGGATAGTCCAGCTTTTGAATGCCCGCGCCAAAATCACCCTGGATATCGCCGGGGAGAAGTCTAAAAGCGGCCGGAGCATCTATGTGCCTGAACGCGAAAAGGAAGTTTTAAGGAAAGCGGTTCTTTTAAGCAGAGGGCCGTTAAATATGCAGGCCCTGGAAGCCATCTACCGCGAAATCATGTCCGCTAGCCTATCTTTGGAAAAACCTTTGAAGATAGCCTATATGGGCCCGGAGGCGTCTTTCAGTAATTTGGCGGCCTTAAAGAGGTTTGGTTCGCAGGTAAGTTATGTGGCTTGCGCCAGCATCACGGATGTTTTTTTAGATGTAGAAAGGGATGCCAGTGATTACGGAGTTGTGCCCGTAGAGAATTCTATCGAAGGGGCGGTGACGCATACTTTGGATATGCTGGTGGATTCTGACCTGAAGATATATTCGCAGATAATCCTGGATGTCGCGCATAACCTGTTGGCCAGGAGCGCAAAAGGTAAGGTCAAGCGGGTATATTCTAACCCGCAGGTCCTGGCCCAATGCCGCATATGGCTTCAGGAAAATTTACCCCAGGCAGAGCAAATCGAAGTTTCCAGCACTACGCGCGCAGCGCAGATCTGCGCAAAAGAAAAAAACAGCGCTTGTATAGCTTCATTATTAGCGGCTAAAGTTTATAAATTAAAGGTAATTGACCGCGATATTGAGGATTCACCGCATAATATTACGCGTTTCTTCGTTATCGGTAAGGCCGACGCGGGAAAAACCGGAAATGACCGGACATCTATTCTTTTTTCCATTAAGGACAAGGTAGGAGCACTTCATGATATGCTGCTTCCTTTTAAGAAATATAAGATCAACCTGACCAAGATCGAATCCCGGCCATCCAAAAGAAAAGCCTGGGATTATTATTTCTTTATGGATCTGGAGGGGCACCAGCAGGATACCCGGATCCAGAAGGCGTTACGGGAATTAGAGAGTAAGTGCAAATTTTTAAAAGTATTAGGTTCGTATCCTATTTAAGGAGAATAAATGCGCGAGTTAGTCCGTAAAAACATATTAGGCATTACTGCCTATGTTGCGGGTAAGCCTATTGAAGAAACCAGGAGGCAGTTGGGTCTAAGGGATGTCATAAAGTTAGCCTCCAATGAGAATCCGCTGGGAGTTTCTCCCAAGGCGGTTAAGGCTATACGTAAGGAAGCCTCCGGAGTGAATCGTTATCCTGATGCACAGAGTTTTTATTTAAAGAAGAAGCTAGCCAGGCTCCTCAATATTGCGCCGGCCAATCTGGTTTTGGGTAACGGCTCCGATGAGTTGATCGATGTTATCATTAAGACACTGGTTGAGGATGATGAAAATATCATCACTGCCGATACTACCTTTTTAGAATACGGGATCGTCGCTGCGGTGAATAATCGAGAAGTAAGGCGCGTTCCCTTACGCTATTTTAAGTATGACCTGGAATCGATTAAAAGGAAGATTGATAGAAAAACCAAATTGATTTTTATCGCTAATCCCAATAACCCCACAGGCACCTATGTTACCAGGTTTGAGCTTAATGATTTTATCCGGGAGTTACCGGATAATATAATATTGGTTATGGATGAGGCCTACGACGCCTTTATTGATGTAGATGATTTCCCCCGGGCCCAGGATTACTTTAAGAATAAAAATGTCATTATCCTGAAGACTTTTTCCAAGGCTTACGGCCTGGCAGGCATAAGGTTGGGATATGCGATCGCGGATACCGAATTAGCAAGCTATATGGAACGGGTAAGGCAGCCGTTTAATATTAACTCTTTAGCCCAGGCAGGGGCGTTGGCTGCGCTGGAGGACAAAGAATTTTTGCGTAAGACTAGGTCTATGGTGCTGGAAGGCAAAAATTACCTTTATGATAACCTTAAGAAATTAGGCCTAGCTTATGTCCCGAGCGTAGCTAATTTCATTCTTGTTGATGTGGGCAGGGATAGCGTTGAATTCTTTACCAAGATGCTGAAGTTCGGGGTGATCGTGCGCGATATGAAGCAGTACGGCTTAAAAAATTTCATCCGTGTGACCATCGGTACAAAAAAAGAAAATGAAAGATTTATCAGGGTATTGAAAAAAATCCTTAGAGGGAAGGAGAAGACATGATTATTGTCTTAAGGCCGGATGCTACAGACGGACAAATAGAGCATATTATTGAGAAGGTAAAAAAATTAGGCTTGACCCCGCATGTTTCTAAAGGCACCGAGCGTACGATCATCGGAGTAATCGGGCCGGAAGATGTATTGCGGGTTACCCCCGTAGAAGTATTTCCCGGCGTAGAAAAGGTTATACCGGTCCTGGCACCTTACCGGCTTGTTTCGCGGGAGTTTCAACCTGAGTCTTCAGTTATTGATTTGGGCAAAGGAGTAAAAGTAGGCGGTAAAAAAATAGCGGTTATGGCCGGCCCTTGCGCGATAGAAGATATTGATACCTTGCACAAGATCGCCGTGGACGCCAAAAAAGCAGGCGCAACGGTTTTGCGCGGAGGCGCGTTCAAGCCGCGTACTTCTCCCTACAGCTTTCAGGGTTTAGGTGAGGAAGGGCTTAAGATGCTGAAGCAAGTAGGTATGGATCTTAACCTTGTAACCATAAGTGAAGTAATGGATACCCGGGATGTGAGTCTGGTCGCCAGCTACGTTGATGTCCTGCAGATCGGCGCACGGAATATGCAGAATTTCAATCTTTTAAAGGAAGTAGGGTTGGCTAAGAAGCCGGTTTTGCTAAAAAGAGGCTTATCCTCAACGGTAAAAGAGATGCTTATGTCTGCCGAGTACATATTATCCGGTGGAAATTTCAATGTCATACTCTGTGAGCGCGGCATAAGGACATTTGAAGATTCTACCCGGAATACCCTGGATATAAGCGCGGTGCCGGTAGTCAAGCAGCTTTCGCACCTGCCCATAATCGTGGATCCGTCGCACGCTGCGGGAAAATGGGGGTTGGTCGGGCCGCTCTCCAAAGCAGCGATTGCTGTCGGTTCAGACGGCCTGATTATTGAAGTACATAGTGCACCTGAGGAGGCAATGTCTGACGGCGCCCAATCTTTACTCCCCGCGAATTTCGCGAACCTGATGCAGGAGCTAAAAATTCTAGCTAAGTCTATAGGAAGAGAGATTTAATGCATTTATTCAATAAGGTTGCGGTCATCGGGACGGGTCTAATCGGCGGTTCGCTGGCTTTGATTATCAAAAAGCAAAAGCTGGCTAAAAAAGTTGTCGGAGTGGCCCGGCACCAAGCGAGCCTGGATTTAGCCTTAAAGAACAAGGTAATTGACCGGGGCGCGCTTTCGCTCAATGTTATTAAGGGCGCGGACCTTTTAATTTTGGCTGCTCCGGTGGATACGATAATCAATTTAAGAAAGAAGATCCTTAAATTCGTAAGCAGGGACTGTATCGTTACTGACGTCGGAAGCACTAAAGAAAAAATAGTTTCTTTACTGGCTGGCTCCTTTCCGAATTACGTAGGCAGCCATCCTTTAGCCGGTTCAGAAAAGAGGGGCGTTAGCCATGCGCAGGCGGGCATTTTCAAGGGTACTTTGTGCATATTAACCCCTACCGCAAAAACACGGAGAGCGGCAATGAAAAAAATCCAGGCATTGTGGAGAAAAGCGGGAGCAAAAGTTATCTATTTATCCCCTGGGGAGCATGACCGGGTATTATCTTTTACCAGCCATCTTCCGCACGCCGTTGCTTTTTCGCTTATTAATAGTATCCCCGCCGATACTTTAAAGTTTTCGGCCAGCGGCCTGAAAGACAGTACGCGCATAGCTGCTTCCGATGCTCTGCTCTGGCAGGGAATTTTTTTAACTAATAGGAAAAATATGCTTAAGGCCATAACTGCTTTTGAGAAAAAATTATTAAGAATAAAATCCGCAATCAGCCAGAACGATAAAGAGAAACTTACGGCTATTTTAACCCGCGCGCAAAAGAAGAGAAACAGCTTAGGATGATTATCGCTATAGACGGCCCCGCAGGTGCAGGCAAGAGTACAGTCGCTAAGTTAATCGCTAAATCGCTCAATTTCCTTTATATTGATACCGGCGCCATGTACCGAGCGTTGACCTTAAAGGCCCTTGAGCAAGGAGCAGATATAAAGGATCCTCAGAAATTATCCGAGCTCGCTGCCCATACCGATATCAGTTTATTGAATGACTCTAATGCTCCGCTGAAGGTATTATTGGACGGGCGCGATGTTTCAGCTGATATCCGCCAGCCGCGCATCACTCAATTTGTCTCCGAAGTTGCCAAGATTAAAGAAGTGCGTAAAATTATGGTTGAGCTGCAAAGAAAGCTGGGAAACAAGGGTAATGCCGTGCTTGACGGCCGCGATATCGGCACGGTGGTTTTTCCGGAAGCAGAAAAGAAGTTTTATATTGACGCGATTTTTGAAGAACGGGTAAACCGCAGGTATAAGGAATCAACTGGGTTGGGCCAAAAGTTAACCGCAGAGGATGTAGCTGCGGATTTAGCCAACCGCGACAAGATAGATTCCGGCCGCGCAGTCGCGCCGCTTAAACAAGCCGACGATGCTGTCTATGTAGATACGACAAAACTTAGTATTGAAGAGGTAGTCAATAAAGTCTTAGGTTTTATCAATGAATAAATCACTTATTCGCAACTTCAGTATCATCGCGCATATAGACCACGGTAAATCCACCCTGGCCGACCGCATTCTGGAATTAACCGGCGCGGTAGATAAGAGGCATAAAGGTACCCAGCTCCTTGACGATATGGATTTAGAGCGTGAGCGCGGGATTACTATTAAGGCCTCCATGGTCAGGTTATTATACCGGGCGCATGACGCTAAAGATTATATTTTAAATCTAATTGATACGCCGGGCCATGTAGATTTTACCTACGAGGTTTCTAAATCCCTGGCTGCCTGTGAAGGGGCAGTACTGGTAGTAGATGCCAGTCAGGGGATAGAGGCTCAGACTGTAGCTAATTATTATCTTGCCCTGGAGAATAACCTGGAGGTTATTCCCGTTGTTAATAAAATAGACCTTGTTTCCATAGACCTGCCCAGAGTTAAAAAACAGATTATCAGTGTTTTAGGTTTTAAGGAAGAAGATATAATCCTGGCTTCGGCCAAAGACGGCAGCGGTATTGAAGATATCCTGGAAAGGATAATCAAGATAATCCCGGCGCCCAAAGGCGAAGAAAACCATCCATTGAAGGCCCTGGTTTTTGATTGTCGCTTTGACCCTTATAAAGGCGTGGTAGTTTTTGTCCGGATTGCCGACGGCAATATTACAGCGCAAACCCAGCTTAAGATGATGCATTCAGGAAAGGTCTATAAGATTGAAGAGCTGGGAGTATTCCAAAACTTAAAATATTCAGCGGTAGATTCTTTGACCTGCGGCGAAGTAGGTTATTTTACGGCAAATATCCGCGAGGCCAGGGAGATTATTATCGGCGATACGATAACCGATGTCAAAAACCCGTGTTTGGATGTTTTCCCGGGTTACCGCCAGCCTAAACCCTTGGTTTTTTGCGGCATATATCCGGTTAATCCGGGCGATTTTCCTGGACTGCGCGACGCTATGGATAAGTTAAGATTATCCGATGCCTCATTTGTTTTTGAACCGGAAAATTCACAGTCTTTTGGTTCGGGTTTTCGCTGCGGTTTCCTGGGTCTCCTGCATATGGAGATCGTCCAGGAACGCCTGGAGAGAGAGTATAATTTAAATTTGATCCTGACTGTCCCGAACGTAGTTTACCGGGTAATAAAAAATAGCGGAGAAACATTGGAAGTGGATACGCCGGCTAAGCTGCCGCCGGAACAGGAAATACGCGAGGCGCAGGAACCCTATGTTAGTTTGTTAATGATTATTCCCGTAGAATCAATAGAAGCGGTTTGCGATTTTACTAAATCCAGGAGAGGAGTCTTTCAGTCCAACGAGTATCTAAGCGAGGACAGGGTTAAATTAACTTTTAGCGTCCCGCTTTCCGAGATTATCGTGGATTTTTATGACCGGATGAAATCTTTAACTAAAGGGTATGGTTCATTGGATTATGAGTTTAAGGATTACCTGAGTACAAAGCTGGTGAAGTTAGATATACTCTTAAACGGACAGGTTTGCGATGCTTTTTCATCCCTGATGTGTAAGGATAAGGCGTATTCGCGCGCGCATGCCCTGGTCGATAAGCTCAAGGAGCTTATCCCGCGCCAATTATTTGAAGTTTCAATACAGGCGGCTGTCGGCAGTCAGATTCTAGCCGCGCAGAAGATCCGTTCCGTCGGTAAACACGTCACAGCCAAGTGTTACGGCGGAGATATCACCCGTAAGCGTAAGCTTTGGGAAGAGCAGAAAAAAGGCAAGAAACGCCTTAAGCAATTCGGGAAGGTAGAAATTCCCCAGGAAGCATTTTTGGAGGTATTAAAAATATGACGAAAAAAAAGAAATCGGCCTTACGCGAATGGATAGAGGCAGCGCTTTTTGCGGCGTTTCTGGCCTTCTGCGTTATCCGGCCGTTTATTGTGCAGGCTTTTAAAATTCCTACCGGCTCTATGCGGCCTACGCTCCTGGAAGGCGATTTGATCCTGGTGAATAAATTTATTTACGGGGCTAAGGTACCTTTTACGCATTTAAGGCTGCCGGCGCTAAGGCAGCCGAAAAGAGGGGATGTGGTTGTTTTTATATATCCTGAGGATAAAAATAAAGATTTTATCAAGAGATTGGTAGCTTTACCGGGAGAGACGGTGGAGATTAAAAGCGGTACGATTTATGTTGACTCCCAGCCTTTATTAGAACCTGTTTTTAACAGCCGGTATTATTATAACCGGGGGAACTTTGCCAAGGAATACGAGAAGGTTGTCGTGCCGCAAGGCAGCTATTTTGTTTTAGGGGATAATTCCGGGTCCTCCCGGGATAGCCGCTATTGGGGGTTCGTGCCGGCGGACAATATTCTGGGAGAGGCAGTAGTTATCTACTGGCCGCCGCTACGCATAAGAGTGATTAAATGAATATCGCGAATAAAATTTCAACTTTCAGGATTTTGAGTGTACCGTTTTTTATCGCCTCGCTGGCTTACTATTCGCCGCAGAGAAGTTATTTAAGGTTTGTCGCCTTAGGGATTTTTATCCTCGCGGCTATCTCGGATGCCGCAGACGGCTATATGGCCAGGAAATCCAAAGAGCAGTCCAAGGCCGGCCTTATCTTAGACCCCTTAGGAGATAAATTGCTGTTGATGAGCGCGTTTATCTGCCTATGCCTTAACAGTAACCTGGCTTTAAGGTTTCCTCTCTGGGTCATTCTTATCGTTATCAGCCGCGATGTGATCATAATTTTGGGCGCAGTGGTAGTCTATATCGTAAAGCAGAACATTAATATCATACCTACCCGTTGGGGTAAATTAACGACCCTTTTTCAGATGCTGGCAATTATCTCGGTTTTGCTGCAATTAAAATTTTCTCCGCTATTTTGGTGGCTGGCGGTTATCCTTACGGTTATCTCAGGCGCAGTCTACATAAACAGGGGGTTTATCATACTTTATGCTTTGGATTCTCCTCGGACTAATCATTAGTTACCTGGTAGGTTCTATCCCTACCGCTTATATTTTCGGCCGGATTATAAAGAAAACCGATATCCGTAAATTCGGCTCCGGAAATGTGGGAGCGACCAATGCCCTTAGGCTTTTAGGCAGGGGTTGGGGGGCAACTGTTCTGGTGCTGGATATTCTCAAGGGATTCCTGCCGGTAGTAATTTTACCAAGCGTTATCGGGGCCGGCGCCAATATTCCGCTAGAATCATTTTGCATCATTCTTGGCTTAAGCTGTATCTGCGGGCATAACTGGACCATTTTTTTGAATTTTAAAGGGGGCAAGGGGGTAGCTACAACCTTAGGAGTTTTACTGGGGCTTTCCATTAAGATAGCCGGTTTAAAAATTATATTGGGGATAACTATTTTAATCTGGTTGGTTGTTTTTGTTATCAGCAGGACCATTTCTTTGGCCTCGGTATTAGCGGCCTTAAGTTTTCCCTTATTAACGGTTTTATTCAGGCAATCTATCGGTTTAATCCTTATAGTTACGCTTTTAGCTGCATTCATCATATTCCGCCACAGATCCAACATCAAAAGAATCCTCAAGGGCCAGGAGCCTAAACTAAACTTTAAAAAATAACCGCTGTTTCTGTTCTCCCCGAGAGATCCTTCGCAGCTAAACATTTAATATAATAGTTGCTCAGGTTAAGAAACCGCTTTCTTTTTTGGCCCAGATAACCTTGAAAACACCCGGTTTAGCATTTATACTTTCTTAGAAAGATGGAGAGTATTTAATCCCCGCCAGCCACAAAGAGGGGATGAGCCGGGTTATCTTAGCTTAGATAGCCCGGCGTAGATTTGGAGGCCCTTAAAGATGCGCGATCTATTGTTCAAAAATTTGACTTCTAATGACCACAGGCGGAAGATAATTACCAGCTCTGAGTTTGTGGATAAACAGGGGGTCTGCAGTACTATCCACCGGCATTTTATCTGCATGGTCAAAGAGATAGGTCCGGGTTATAATATTGCAAAGCCTGCGCCCTATCTTTATGTGCTTAAAAATCATAATACCAAAGAACAAAGGGAGAAGTTTTTTTGCAAAATAAAGGGGAGTATTTGCGCGGTAAATGAAGGCAGATTATTTTTAATTGTCTTTATGCATTCTCTTAAGATTGACCTCGTAGCCAAACCGCAACAGGTATGCTAATCGTAATTGCATTATTTCTAACAGGTTATAGCAATTTCTAGTTAGGCTTAGTTAAAAAAATTTCGTTGACAAGGCAAGGAACTCATATATAATAAAAATATATATGAGCAAAAAATTTTTTGTTTTAACCCTTCTATTTTTCTTCCTATTGCTGATTTTTTCTCCCAATACCTCTTTTGCCTCTGCCAGTGCAGCTGAATATTTATGCGAGCTGGGGGTTACTTTCTATGGTCTGGGGAAATATGATAAGGCTTTAAGCGAATTTAACAAGGCCTTGATGGTTGATCCCGGGAACCAGGTCGCCAGGCAATACATCGCTGAAATTTTTAAACAAAATTTAGAGCCGCCAGTTCCCGCACCCAAAGTAACAGCCCCGCAAAGCCCAGCGCTTAATCCCAGATCCCTCAGTAAGGATGAAGTAATGGACCAAGCTATGGATAAACTCAAGCTGGAAAACTTCCAGAGAGATTATATCAGTAACTATAACCTTTCCGGTGCCAAGCCTTTTAAGAGAGATGATAAGGAAGGTTTTAAGGCCGGGCCTTTCAGGATCAGCGGAGAGAGCCGGGTTAGTTTCGGCGTTACCCCGGATGATTTTATCTGGAAAAGGGCTAATTTTAATTTAAATGAACGCTCCCAAAGTTGGCGTATGAATTCTACTGCCGCGTTTAACCGTAAATTCAATACTTATGACCCGGCAATCTATGATTCATTAAGCCTGAATGTTGACACCGAAAACGAAAAAGGATTTAATTTTCATACTAACCTTACAGTTGACCCGTGGAGCTTTACAGGCAAGAGCAATAAGATTACGCTTACAGACGGTAGCGGTGACACTGCCGATATGCAGTTGTATTATTGGTCAAATACCGGCTATACGGTCGATAGTAACGTCTACACATCTAATGGCGATACCCTCAGTCTTCCGGAACTGAAAGTATATAATGGCGTAACTAAATCTACCAGCATTACCTCTAACCGATACGGAGATACCTATACAATTCCTTCTCTAAAGATTGAACGCCAGTTCCAGCCGTTACGCGAAATATGGCTTGACTATACCAATGATCAGATGAAAATCCGGGCGTTTCCTATGGGCTATCAGGACCAGGCTTATACTTCGGATGACCCTTTGAATATAACTAATCACGGAATTTGGTGGAAGGACAGTAAATGGCTGCGTAAATATACCGTCGGGACTTATAACTCAACCGATACCACTCCCAGCTATACCAGGGGCCGTTGGGATGACTCACTCTCATTTTTATCAAAAGACTCTACCGGCAAGTATCTGACGGCATTAAGAGGGTTCGCTTTTAATTTTAAATCGAATGAAACTACTTCATTTGATGCCACTGTTGCTACGCCTAAGCATCTTTGGCAGGAGTATGGCGAAGTGGATAATATTATTGCCGTGGCCAGGGCGAAGCATTATTTTATGGATAATTTTATGGTTGGAGGAACTTTTACCAGCCGTACAGGTTTTGTCAGCGGTACAAGGCAAACGATCGACAGCCAGAATTTTGTGGGAGGCGTGGACTTAGGATATGAATTAGTGGATGGCTTAAAAGCCCAGGCTGAAGTTTTAATTTCTAATTCTAAATATGATATGAATAATTCCACTTATAAGACAGATAGCCGCGGTAACGCCTATTTTTTCTCACTTGTCGGCCGCTACCCACAGAAAAGCATTATGGATTTAAGCAATGGTTATGACGATATACGCATGGGTAAGGATGAAAATTTTCTCTTAAAAACCAAAATATATGGCGCCCATATGGATAAGGGCTTTGATTCGGCGCTTTCGGATTTCCATAATACCCGCCAGGATGTCTTTTGGTCAAGGCACATACATTTCCGCAAGATATTGGATTATTATGTTGCGGGTATGGAAAAATTCGGCAGTAATTGGGGCGAGCTTAATGCTACCCGCATCGGAGACGGTATTGATGTCGGTAGAAATACCTTAGGTTTTCGTATCGAAACGATCTGGGATGAAAAGTTCGCCAACCTCTTGGATGTGCGTAACGTGCATAATACAAACGGTAAATTTGTTGAGAATGTAGTCCGTGATGAGGCTACCGTAAAAGTTACCGACAAACTTACGGCTAAAGGTTTAGGTATATATCAAAAGATGCATAAGACAGTCGGGGGGGTGGACCCGTTTGTCTATGACGGAAACACCGGAGAGTATTATTTAAATGATGCCGTGAAGGACGGAGAAGACCCCTCGATTAAGACCGGTTCAATCGGTTTAAATTACGATTTTTTCGATTGGTTAAGCTTGAATGGAGTCTACGAGCGCACCAATGATTATACGATAGCCTATGATAATTTCCCGCAAAGCGTCCTGCTGAACAATACTACATTATACGGGACCTATTACAAGAATGACCAACTTTATCGCTATATATTGCCTTTTCTCTACGATCAGGATATTTTCCCCCAAGCCCCGTATGAATTCTATAATGTTTTCAAGTGCGGCTTAAGGATAGCGCCTACGGATAAATTTGAAATATACCTTGATTATGCGTATAACGAATTTAAAGCCGCGTCATTAAATTCCGAAGGGATGAACCATGTTGGCATTGAGCTTGCTTATATGCCGACAAAGAAGTTTGGCATGGTTTTTAAATATATTTACTCGCGTTCTCAGAATATTGATCGCATGCTGGAAGGAAACGACAAGATGTATAGCCACCATAGTTTTTCCAATGAATTCAGGTACATGCCGTCAGAAAATGACGAGTTCATTATGCAGTATGGCATAGGGGATGCTTATTCTATTAGTAACCTTTCTTCCAATGACCCATACGGCGGAACTACCCTTACTCTGGATACGCAGCATATTATCCGCGCTTATTACCGCCACAAGTTCTAATTTTTATTCTAGGTAGATGTCTATTTTATTGATCTGGCGTGACCGGATTGCCTGGGCATAGGGCGCGGGTATGACAGGAGAGTTAATTTCTACAGGTTTATCCTTAATTCCAAGAATGATCCTGGTAATTCTGGCCGGGTTCTTGCCGAAGGTATCTTTTCTGACAGGGTTATGATAAGTCACCCTGATTTTGCTCAAGAAATTAAAACTGTATTCACCTTTTTTATTAAACAGCCAACCGCTAAGCCTTGGGCTGAATTTCAACTTTAGCTCGTTATTGTCTAAGAAGAAAGGGGCTAAGCCCGCATTAATCGTCAGCCACATCTCCAGGAATTCAGCGGTTGAGCCGGAGAGCCGGGCGACAAAGCCATTTCCGTGCAGCTTAGGGTCGCTAAACGCGCTGCTTACGAGGAATGATGAATTTTCTAAAATGCTCCTTCCGTAAATTTGAGGTTTCTGAAAAGGTATAAGCGCATTTTTAAACTCCGCGTAAAATTCTTCATCCAACCCGGCTTTTAAAAGTTCCAGCAGGTACTTATATTCCATATGTAGCCAGACGGATTCATTCTCCAGCCAGCCGGGGCTAAATACGCGGCACCTGCCGATTTCTTCGGGCATCGCGTTTAAGGGGGCGGTTACCTTATACATCTTAAGCTTTTTGTCAAAGAGGGAACTTTTTTTTGTCCCTTGGTGGATGAGCCTGGCTTGAGCCGCGCTCTCTGCCAGGCGCAGGGCGTGCATCTGGGCCTCTAAAAATAAGGGGAGCCGGGTTTGTTTAAACTTAAGCGGTTTTATAAAATGTTCATTTAAGTTCTTATATTCAACGGCCTCGTTGATGAAATAGCCGTAGTAAACCTTTTCTTTATCACTCCAGGCTTTTAGTATACCGGTATCGATCTTTTTTAACAGAGTATCGATAATCCCGGTTATTTCGGCGGCAGTAATCTCCGGCTCTTTTCCGCTTACTCCCATTTTTGTCGCAAGCCGGTAATCCTCTTTAAAGGAATGCGTTTGGTCCCACCAGTTATAATCGTCGATACTTCTGTTCAGGTATTCAGAGGTTAGCGCACTGAGCTTATTTAAGAAAGAGTACACTTCTTCGCAGACGCTTAGTTTTTCCAGCCCTGTTTTCTGCAAAGCATCTTTAATAAAAAGCGCCAGGCGTTTTAATTCCAATGTCTCGCAGAGCGATGAGCCAAAGAGGGCGGGCAGGCCGTTAAGCGCATCAAACCAGTTTGGCCTGTCTGCTTCCATCTCTACGCCCACGCCAAAAGGATCAAGCGAGGCGAACTTATTGCTCAAGAGGCAGAGGAGCTTATTGGCCAGTGTTGTGCTATAAATTTCGCCCCGGCCGAACTGTGTCCTGACGATATGGGGAAGCTCTTTACGTTTACGCAGCATTTCCTTCTTGGTATTATCGCAGGTGACCGCGTGCAGCTGGCGGGCTTTAGAGTTATAGAGAAGGAATTTTTCGTTACGCGGCCTGACTACCTCGGAATTATCAAAAAAAGTAAAACTTTTATTATCAAAAACTATTTCCTTTAACTTTTCCGGGTAGAGCTTCAGGTAGCTGTCCAGCAGGTCAAGGTTATAATGCCAGTGGTCGCTCCAGTAACCTTCGCCATGCTCAGCCGCATGGGTTTTTGACGAGAAGGAAGTAACTAAGCCTAAAAATTCATCGTAAGAAAGATTAAGTTTAATTTTGTTATCTTCAAGAAATAGGATGAGTTCGCCGGGAGTAAAGGGTTTATTTAAAAATGAGATTATATTATCCAGATTCTTTTGCCCGCAGGCCGGTCTTAATTTTGTTTTGAGGCCCTCTTTATCTTTGAGTATAAAATTAGAGCCTTTAACCACCAGGGGGTTAAAGCCGTCCAGCTGGATTAGATTGAAAAGGCTTAAGACATTTTCATCTTTTATTTCAGGATTAAACCAGGCGTCGCTCCTGCGGTTTTGATTTAAATCGCGATAGTTGCCGTTACCTTGAGAAAAATAGGTAGGCGCAAGCTGGAATTTATTATAGTCGCGCTCAGGGTCGCCGTGTTTACGGGAATACAGGTAAAAAGTCACGCCGGATTTAAGGGCAAAGGGGTAACCCCCGCGCATCAGGTTATCTAAATACGTCTGTCGCGCATACAAGTCAAATTCTAAGGAGCCAGAAGAGGTAAAAATATCATCGGTCAACGCAGTGATGGTTTTCTTGTTTTCCTCTTTTTTCTGCTTGAGATATCCGGCGGCAGTAATCTTGGGGATAGAACTATTCAGCGTTTCCAGGCTGCGCATAAACCCGGTAACCGAATAAAAAATCTTTTCTGCATTCTTTTTCAGCTTAAAATTTAAGAAAGAGAATGCGCAGGGGGCTTTGCTGTTTACTGCCGGGTTTATTCTTAGATTCTTGTTTCTGATAAAATTAATCGGGCAGGAAAAATCCGTAATTTCTCCAAAAATATTTTCAGGGTCAACGATCGCAGTGGACAGCTTTGCCTTCTTTCCTTCAAAAGAAAAACCCAGTGAGAAGTTGCCTTCGTTAATAGGGATGACTTCCGGCCGGTCCAGCGGGTCAACTTTAAGGCGAAAGAAGGGCGCTTTGTTCTTAAGGTTCTCCACAGCCATCCAGGCTTCGATAGTCCGGGACATTTTTTTAAGAAAGAAATTATTCGTCCCAAAGGGGACTATCTGGGGAAGGCCGTCGACCAGCGCAATAATTTTATCTTTATTGCCGGTATTTTCAACCTTAACAATCCTGACTAAGCCGGCGTAGTTATCAGAAGGAATGTTAAAATATTCTACTTTGATTTTCAGGCCTAAGGAATGGTTTATCTCTTCAAGCGCCAGGCCTTCCGGGCTAACCAGCATTTTATTGGTTAAGTTATACCCGAGATTGCTGAAACCGTTATGGAATGGTTCATAAAAAACAGTTTTATTTTTGGAAGTTAGCTTAATAAAAGTGCGGAATCCCTGGCTGCTGACCAGCTGCCAGGCTTTATTTGCCGGAAGGAATTCCAATATGGCATGGTCCTTATCCCTGACTCCGAAGCTGGAAATGGCTTGTCCCCGGTTAACATAAAATGTCCACATCGGTATGCCATACCTGCCGGCTATTCCGGGGAAGAAATTAGAGAAGGGCTTGGAATAGTTATAATTTTCTATAACGAATTCTCCGGCCATGTTCAGGTAATATTTGGGTTTCTTATTTTGCGATTTCATATTAGGTTATTCTACCTGATTTAAGCTTTTTGTCAAGGAAACGCTTTGTGAATATGTTTGACTTTTGGGCCGGGGAATGTTAATATAATTTTCTATAACTATAAGGAGCGCTATGAGTATTGACAAAAAGACAGTAGAAGATGTGGCGCATCTGGCGCGGATTGAGCTGGAAGCGAAGGAATTAGAGAAATTATCTAAGCAATTAGAGCATATATTGGCTTTTATTGATAAATTAAGCGTTCTGGACACCGGAAATATCGCTCCCACCAGCCACATACTTCCGATAAGCAATGTCTTAAGGAAGGATGAGCCGCGTAAGTCTTTGCCCATTGAAAAAACCCTGATGAACGCCCCTGATAAACAAGGGAACTTTTTTGTCGTGCCCAAGGTCATTGAATAATTATGGAACTGTATAAACTAACCGCTCACGAACTCCTCGAAAAAATCAAGAAAAAAGAAACCACTTCTGAACAAATCGTTTCGGATTTAACTAAGAGAATTAAAGGAGTAGATGTTAAGGTCCAAGCGTACGTCAGGGCGTCTGGTTCCACGCTTTTGGCTCCGGACTCCAAACCAAACGGGATTCCCGTATCAATCAAGGATAACATCTGTACCGATGGATATAATACTGAATGCTGCTCAAAAATTCTGCAAGGTTTTAACCCGCCGTATAACGCTACTGTAATCAGTAAGATAATTTCTTCGGGAAACAGTTTCCTGGGAATAAAATGCAATATGGATGAGTTTGCTTTTGGTTCATCTACGGAAAATTCCTGTTTCGGGCCGACGCATAACCCCTGGGATTTAAATTGTGTTCCGGGAGGTTCTTCCGGGGGCTCTGCGGCAGCAGTAGCGGCAGATGAAGCGATCTGGGCATTAGGTTCAGATACCGGAGGCTCAATCCGTCAGCCGGCATCTTTTTGCGGGGTAGTCGGGTTAAAGCCGACCTATGGCCGGGTTTCGCGTTTTGGCCTGATTGCTTTTGCTTCCAGTCTGGACCAGATCGGGCCGCTGACTAAAGATGTGGAAGACGCAGCGCTTTTAATGAATACCATCTCCGGTTACGACCCCCAGGATTCTACTTCTATCAATACGCCTGTTCCGGATTATACCAAAGCGTTAATCAACGATGTGAAAGGGATAAAAGTAGGGATTCCTAAAGAATATTTTGTGGAGGGGCTGGATCCCGAAGTTAAGAAAATTATAGAAGAAGCGATTAATAAATTAAAAACTTTGGGCGCGCAATTTAAAGAAGTAAGCCTGCCGCACAGCGAATACGCGGTGCCGGTTTATTATATTATTGCTACTGCTGAAGCCAGTTCCAACCTGGCCAGGTTTGACGGCGTGCAGTATGGCTTAAGGGCTAAGGCAGAGGGCTTGGTTGATATGTATAAAAAAACCCGCAGCCTTGGATTTGGCGACGAAGCTAAGCGTAGGATACTCTTAGGAACATTTGCCTTATCGCACGGTTATTATGACGCTTATTACTTGCGGGCTTTAAAGGTGCGTACGCTAATCAAGCAGGATTTCGATCATATTTTCAAAGACTTTGACTGCATTATTACGCCGACAGCTCCTACTTCGGCATTTAAGATCGGCGAGAAGGTGGATGATCCGCTCAAGATGTACCTTTCGGATATTTACACCATCTCGGTCAATTTAGCGGGGATACCGGCGATATCTGTCCCTTGCGGTTTTACTAAAGAAGGATTGCCTGTTGGCTTACAAATTTTAAGCAAGCATTTGAACGAAGAAATGCTTTTTCGGCTGGCGTATACCTATGAACAGAATACCGAGTGGCACAAAATGAAACCAAAATTATGAAATACGAAGCAGTTATCGGATTAGAAGTCCATCTGCACTTAAATACTAAAACCAAGGCCTTTTGCGGCTGTTCCACGGAATTTGGTAATGCGCCGAATTCTCAGGTTTGCCCGGTTTGCTTAGGGTTTCCCGGGTCTTTGCCGGTCTATAACCAGACTGTCCTGGATTATGCCATTAAAGTTGCGCTGGCCTTAAACTGCAAGGTCCAGGAATATACTAAATTTGACCGGAAGAATTATTTTTATCCGGATTTACCTAAAAATTATCAGGTCTCGCAGTATGACCTGCCTCTATCCATTCGCGGCTTCCTTGATATTGAGCTGGGTGGTAAATTTAAGCGTATTGGTATAACCCGCGTGCATATGGAAGAGGATGCCGGTAAGCTTATCCATCAGGAAGATATTAGCCTGGTAGATTTTAACCGCACAGGCATACCCCTCTTAGAGATTGTGAGTGAGCCGGATATCAATTCTCCGGAAGAAGCTTATGAATACCTGGCTACGCTTAAAAGCACAATTCAATATCTGGATGTCTCGGATTGCGATATGGAGAAAGGTTCGCTTAGATGCGACGCCAATATTTCATTGAGGCTAGCCGGCGCAAAAACCCTGGGAGTAAAAACAGAATTAAAGAATATGAATTCATTTAAGGGCGTTAAGGATGCTTTGAGTTATGAAATCAAGCGTCAAACTGAAGTGCTGGATTCTGGGGGAAAGCTTACGCAAGATACGCGGCTTTGGGACGCCAAGGCCCAAGAGACAGTTGCCATGCGCACTAAAGAGGGCGCCAAGGATTACCGTT
>Ga0172381_10000386_pt1 | contig 53416 bp, 68 predicted proteins | sample Leawel6488metaG_FD_119754 | JGI IMG/M metagenome (GOLD analysis project Ga0172381, IMG submission 119754) | Leachate microbial communities from a municipal landfill in Southern Ontario, Canada - Leachate well 64-88 metaG | ecosystem: Engineered > Solid waste > Landfill > Unclassified | place... | reverse complement strand
TTGCCCCAACACGTCGGTGGCGACTACAGTAAGCTCCTTAGTAGCAAGCGTGAGGATGCCAGGAGCGCCAGCCGCTCCTTGGACATCAAGGAGCGACTGGGGGACAGCGGTATTTATTCCAAGCTTATTATTTACCTCATCGTAAGTAGAAGTCCCGAAAAATATGTTTCCTTTAGTGCCATGATGCGTAGACATCAGCGTCAGGTCATCACCAGCAGCAGTACCACCTTTCAGTGTCTGTCCACCTGCTCTGCCAAGTAATAATGCAAATTCAGTTTCGTGCCGCCCATCAACTTGGTCAACATTAAGGTTTGGAACGACAGTCGTACTGGTAACAACAAACGGAGGCGTGCCAATGGCGATGGTAGAAATAAACTGATCAGCCGTAATAGTAAGTCCAGTGATCCCCGCGAAGAAGTCATGAACTTCCATCTTCCGGTAAGCACCAGCCACGAAATCATAGACAAGCAATTCAGATGTAAGACGGTTGGTAGTAGTGGCGACTAATGTATGAAAATCGTCATCTGCCGCAATCGTCACCTTTCGAACTATCAGTCCGTCAAACAGCATTTTCAGGCCTCGTATTCAGTTACTACAACACCATTATAATTAACAGTTACTGCGACAGTCGGAGCAACCGATGCCCTCAGAACTATCTTGGTATCCGTGTAACACCGTAGCCCGGATATCTCAATATCCTGGTCGATCTCGCTCTGCTTATAAATCTCATAAGAACTAGGTCTGTTCCTGTAAGATCCCCCGATCTTTCGATAGATCTCAACGTGTAAATGACTACCATGGACCCCAAGCGAGTCGAAATCCACTGCATCATGAGGAGCAAAATGAGCATTATAAGCAATAGGAACCGAAGCCCCGGCCACTGACACCCTAGCCCTCACCCAATAAGTAGTCACTCCATCAATAATCGTAGAACCGAGATCATTCGTCCAAGTAACAGCACCATTTACCGACAACCCCACGGTACCGTCCGTCAGTCCTACTAGAGCAGCCCACGCAGCTCCATTCCAGTACTCCCACACAAATGTGTTTCCAGCATTAGGAGCGCATATTCGGATATCCAACCTATGCGAATTACCAGCATACCCAAAGTAAATGCAGTCACCAATACCCGACCCACCTGGCGGAACCAGCCAGACATCATCTCCTCTTATTTCATAAGCGGCGATATCTTGGTTAGTAAATCCACCAGACGAAAAATCAAATAATCGGCAATAATCAATATCAGCACCACTGATATTGAGAGCGAGCGAAACAAAAAACACGTCTTCGTAAGCGACTTGCAAAAATTCTATCTCATGGTCGAGTGCGTCATTGATCACGAACGAATCACTGATAGGATTAAAAACCGTATCTGATATAACAGGTGAATTGGTGACATCTTGTAAATCTCGCCCCATCGAAATCAACAATGGATCAAAGTAATTATGTATCTCTAGATCATCGAAACCGGCCAACAACTTATCAGCAATTGCAGTAGTACCACCTTCGAGTCGAATGTAATACCCATGTAGTGTGGGAAACTCAATACCAGTGATATACATACCATCTACATAGAACAGAACTTCAGTTCCAAGCAGAACAATTGAAAGAATACGCTCGACTTTATCGACTACTACACCAATTAAATCCGCCGAAGACAAAACACCAGCTTCACACACACGCAAGTAGAGAGCACTATTAATAGAGGTGGCCTCGTCCCGATAAGGACCAAGCCTGATCCAATTATTAGCATCCTTGTAAAGACAGAGAGATGCTTCCATGTGATCTCCGTCAGCCACCAAATTACCGAGATCTATGTCAGTATCAACACTAACTCTAATGTATCTAGGAAATTGGTGTAAAGTCTGAAGATATGATATTCCGGCTGCGACCCCACCAACATTTTCCACAACCAAAAATCCAGACGTCTCATCAACAATAGTACCACCAACTTCAATTTTAGGAGACCATCGAGCAGTCGAAATAATAGAATCATCAAATCCTTCGAACACTTCAATCATCGAAGGATGACCTAGATATGGATCATAAGCTGTCATCGCTTGCCTCCACTCTAATTAATTTAACTTTCTTTCGATACATCCGTTTACCTATCTTAACCTTATCAAGCCTACCGGGGATACTAGACCCAACTTTCTCCATGATCTCAACAATCTTATTCATTCAAGATCAATCCTGGGTATTGGATGTACTCTCCATGACTGCAATCCAGCCAACGGATGATAATCTACGTTATTATAGCAATCGACCAATAAATCCGCAATGCCATCGTGATTATGATCAGTAAACCAGCCAGTGTACCCATAGAAATTCCCGTCCACCACAATCCCGCTTACGTCGGGATCATTGTTATCGTAGATGTCATAAGACGATGTGTGCCCCCAGAAACCGTTCCCATGAACACAATGGCCGCGATACCCGGCCATTGGATAGAAGTATACACCAACATGATTAGCATTAAACCTATTAGGTATATACTGACCATCACTGAGCGAAGGAACTATTGATACTCGTTGAGCATCCTCGATTGCAATCGCATAACCAATATTCAATGCATCCCCAAACGCCGTGAAATAACTTCCTATGATACCGACGTCGGTTGCACCGCCGTCGATTAGTATACCAATCGAATTTAATGTATTATTACCTGTCATTGCTGCATTGGATACCCTAGTATTTGCCCCACCATTTATTCGGATGCCCGCTTTAGCAGCACCCGTAACAGTAATATGAGAATCAATATCGTGAATAACAACATTATCAGCACCTATTACACAGCCATACGCATCAGTTGAAACTAGCTCCATTCTACCAATACAACAGAATTCGTGTTGGATAGTAAGAGGGACACCGGACACGGGAGCAATCGACACCTTGGAGAGACCGGATTGAACCGCACCATGAAGTTTGATGTTCTCATAAGGTATCACAACATTTTCAGGGTAAACACCAGTTCTTATGAACACCTCAGTCCATGGATTAGCCATGGCCATGGCACCCATAATGGTCAGAAATGGACGGTCCCAATCAAACCCATCATTATCATCAGATGCATTAACGCCAAGTTGGTCAACGAACAATGAAGTCGCACCTGTCTTGGCCAGATTAAGATTCGCACTTTCCGTCCTGATCGACACGAGTCCAGAGGAGACCATATTACACCTGTGTCAAGAGAGCGCCCCATTTATCCTCGGTCCCGAGTATCTTGGCCTCTACGGTAGGAGCTGGTGAAGGCAGATATTGACGTAGCTCTGTGAGGGTCCAGATACCAGGGGTAGCCCTCAAGGAGACTTGAAGATTGGGATTAGAGGACCATAGCATAATCTGAGAAATAACCTGACCATCGGAAGAGGGATATTCTTCAGTCCTATCAGGAAGTATGGTAGAGACCTTATCCCAACCATCTCCATCTTCACTAACCCTATAATAAAGATAGTTGTGGCCCGCTCCTCCACCGTGGTTGATGATGAGAAGAGATTTGGCGGGAACCTGAAATCCCTGTAAGGGATCATTAACGAAGTCTAAGACTACTGTATCACCTTCACCGCCTTTCTCAAACTCGTATCGATCCACGGAGAACTTACCCCGTCGATACTTTATCTCCTCGATGCCCACTGCAACCTCACAACAGTCCAGCCTTAATCCTGTTTAAGATATTCTCCCTTGGACCCAGGCCCTTGGTGTACTTGTCGATGAGTTGTGAAGATTCAGTCTCCTCGACGTTGGATCGATACGGCAGATTAGACCCCCACTTGATATGATCAAGAAGCGTCCTGGGCCTCATGCCAATAATGAACCCGCACTTAACCCCCGCGTCACCAGACCCAGTAATACTGTCTAGGGAGACCACAAGCTTGTCAATAAACGGCACAAAGCAGGGAACAGTCTCACCAACAGAAGTAGCCATGTGGATGGGCATGGCAGAACAATCGAGCTTCATGTAATCGTAATCATTATCTCGATCAACCGTCAAATACGTATCTGAGAAATGACCAATCCAAGTGGGGTCAACCATCACACCAAGAAGTACACCGACCATGTTTTGAGGACAATTTATCTCGTAACCAATGATGTTGGATGTATTTGCCCCAAATGCAGCCACTTCACGATAGATCGGCTCAATTGAACTAAACAGAGGCCACACTGTCTTACGATCAATCAACGAAGATGCCTGGGGAAGTGAACCTACCGCCAAATTATCTTCCAAGTCGAGATTATCTGCTATCTGTTGTTCTTCGGACGTTAGTCTCTGGTTAGCACGCAACTTGTCGATAATGGACGGAGTTTTAGTGGTAATATTCCATCGGCCATATGCATGAGTAGCAGCACCAGCGGCCATGCGATACATAAACTCGATTGTCTTGGTGGCAACGAACTTCTCTTTCTTCCAGAAATCTTCTCCTGCTGACACACCAATCGGATTCACACAGTTGCTCCGGTACTGCATTTTCTCAGCTACACCATCGATACCAAGAAACACATCCATATCATGAATGGGATCTATGTGAATATTCTCGATTATCGTATGATAAGGAGAACATGTGTACTTAGCAACCGATTCTCCACCGGTAGTGATCGAAGCTGCATCTATAGCTTCGATTACAGTCTCAGGGAAGAATTTCGTTTTCTTCGGGTCACAAAATTGAGGCATAACAGTATAAATGGACCAAAACTATTTTATATAAGCAGTACTGTAAGAGGATGCATACAATAATGACAGAGGCTCAATATGAAGAAGTGTACTGGATGCCGGAGGGAATTGCAAGAAACTGAATATGGAAAAAGACCTGATGGACATAATGGATTATCAGCTATGTGTAGACGATGCGAAAATGAGCGAATCGCTGAGTGGAGAAATACTAATCGGACACGCTACAATGAAATTTCTCGAAAATCAGCATATAAAACCAAGCACCATAGACCAATGGCAGAAAACAAATATTGCGCGTTATATCTAGGAATCGTTGTATCAGAAAGAGTATTAGCAGCAACATTCAAACATGTGACAAGAATGCAAATAAATCATCCTGGTTACGATCTTATATGTGACAAGAACAAAAAAATTGATGTGAAGAGTGCATGTAGAAAACCACTGAAAGGACATAAAAATAAAAGGTGGTCGTTTAGAATAGCACGAAACACTCAAGCCGATTATTTTTTGCTGTTGGCTTTTGGAGACAATCGTGAAACATTGATGCCAATACACTTATGGATGGTGCCTGGACATGTAATAAACATGAAAGTATCGATGGCAATAACAGATTCAATAGAATCTATTAAAACGTGGAAAACATACGAAAAATCGTTAGACAACGTACTAACATGTTGTAATGCAATGAAAGAACACAAATTGGAGGAATGAAATGACAGGAGATGAAGTATGTGGCAGAAATCAAAAGAATGACGGCGATAGCGAATGGAGGGTCAGTTCGGATAAGTCTACCATCCGAATGGGTGAACAAAGAGAAGATAAAACACAAAGACAAATTGACAGTGATAGCGACAGGGAAAGCGGTGCTAATCCTGTCGCCACGGGACATATCAATAGAAGAGATAGACGAAATCATGAAAGATCTCAGGACCCTAGTGGAATTGGAGACGCGGAAAAAAGGAATACTGTGGTCAGAGAACTCCGGAGTATAGCGGATAGCATAGAATGTGGGAAACTCACATTACTCCAAGCCAGAGCAGGTAAAATTGAAATTCACGGAAAAGGAAAACAGAAACCTACTTGGAACGGTGAATATGGAATATCGGTGGTATACAGATGAGAGTATGCCTTTTATCAATGACTGATAGTGCTGGTCAGAACTTTCTCCTCGCTGATGCGATGAGGAAATACTTGGGATGGGATGCCATGTCTTTCTCAATGGCACAAACTTACTTGGATTATCCAACAGATATGATCAGAACACCAGAAAATGTCAGCGAAATCTGCGATTTCGCTGCTAGTGCAGACCTATTCATATTCCAAGACGTTCTTTTCAGAGTGCCTGGTATGCGAGTGGATAAACTCGCGAACAAGAACAACACGATAATCTATGGCCTCGGTAGTCCGATGCGTAACAACCTAAACGCGATCATGGACTATGTTAAAGTTGGCTACCACGTACTACCACCGTTATCCGATCCAACGATAGCACAATATATCGGAGGAGCGCCGTTTGAAGCCGTAATAGTTGATCCGCTCGTATTTAGCCAACCGATAAATCGGAATGAGCACATTACGATTTGCCATGCACCAACCAAGACTGAAAAGGGAGAGGAATTATTTGCGAAATTGGTAACTGAAGTAGATGATGTTGAATGGCTCGTAATCAAGAATAAAACATGGAAAGAAGCATTAGAATTGAAAAGTAAAGCTCACATAATGCTAGACTCAATTTCAGATGAGAGCTACGGGCTGAACTGTCTAGAAGGACTTGTACTGGGTCAATCAGTAATATCGTCAATAGCGCCTTGGTGCTATTGCTTGAATCCAGACCTGCCAATGAGATCGATTTGGAATGATACAAACGACGAAATCGTAGACAAAATAAAAGAAATAGTTGATATAAGAAGAAAATACTACGAATTAGAAACTTACGAAACCTGGGTAGCAGATCGATTTTCGCCACTCAACCAAGCATTGAAGTGGGAAAAATATGTAGAATGGTGTGTGGAGGGATGACATGATACCCTTGGCAAGACCATTTTTTGATAGCGCAGAAACCGACGCCATCACAGAAGTGATGGCGTCTGGAATGGTGTCACAAGGAGAGAAAGTAGAGGAATTTGAAGATTATGTGCGCCGCTACTGCGGTGCAAAGTACGCGGTAGCCGTCAGCAGTTGCACCGCAGGACTCTACTTAGCACTACGCAGTTCAGTTGATATATGGAACACTAGAGTAGCAATACCAGCATTCACCTTCCCGGCAGCTCAAATGTGTGTAGAGCATTTTGGTGGAGAGATGACAATTGAACATGTGGACGTTGAAAAGGACACTTACAACTTGGATATAGACCGACTAGAACTAAAACTTGATCGCTTAAGCGGAACGACAAATACCATAGGCGCGATAATACCAATAAGTCAATTCGGGTTGCCATACGACGTGAATAGAGTAAAAAGACTAGGGAAAAAATATGATATACCAGTAATCGAAGATCAAGCATGTGCTCTGGGATCAGAATACAAAGGGGAACGAATTGGGAAACGAGGAACGGCGATATTCAGCTTTCATGGCCGTAAGATAATTACATGTGGCGAAGGAGGTATGGTAGTTACAGATGATGAAGAATTATACGAGAAAATTTTACAAGGACGACAATTCGGACGAAACTCGCGGGGCGAGTTTCAGGGGAGTGGGTTGAACTTTAAGATGTCAGACATTCATGCAGCAATTGGTATCGCGCAAATGGAGAAATTGCCTGAGATACTAAGTCTTCGCGACGAAGTAGCGAAGACTTATAATGAATTACTATATACAACGGAGGAAACGAGTTTCCCACCAAACAATTTCAATCGGCCCAAATACCGAAACTACGAATGGTATAATGGAACATATACAAATTGGCAATCTTACGTAGTTAGATTACCACTTCCAACAAACAGGCAAATGGGACCAATAAACGGAAGAAATCTGATAATTGAAAGAATGCGAAACGATAGAATCGAATGCCAGGTGGGAAGCTACGACAACTCTGATGGAACGTGTAAAGTATCAGAAGAACTTGCAAAAACAACTCTAGCACTACCAATATGGCCTGGAATGACAAAAGAAATGGTAGAACGAGTTGTAACAACATTAGAAGAGGCAATGAAATGACTCCAACCATAGAAATATTACAAGAGGAGTGAAACATGAGAGTAATAGTGCTTGGGGCCGCTGGATTTATCGCATCTCACTTGGTAGAAGAACTCATACGACAAGGACATGAGATACTCGGAATGGACGACTTAAGCATACACGATGGGCAACGACCAAAATGGGTCCACTCAACTAGAAAAAATGGTGCTAAATGGATATTGGGTGGAGTAGGTGATTGTGCAAATGAATGGAACATACATCAGGAATTAACGGAATTTGACCCGGACGTGATATTCAACTTGGCAGTGAAACCACTACCACATTCACTAGAATATCCAGTTGATAATTTCAAAACAAACACGGCGATAATATATAATATACTAGACACGATGAAAAGAGTAAACAGAAAAAGAGAATATACAGATAGAAATCCAATAAGATTGATTCATTTCAGCAGCTCGGAAGTCTACGGAACGGCACAAGACGATATCATGACAGAAGAACATGTATTGAGGCCAACGACGCCGTATGCTGCGGCGAAAAATGCTTGTGATGCTCTGGTGATAAGCTACGTGAAAACTTACGGCATTGATGCAACAATAGTAAGGCCCTTCAACACCATCGGACCACGCCAGAACGACAAATCTTACGCCGCCATAATCCCTCTGACTGTAAAACGCATTAAAGAAGGAATACCACCAATCATATATGGAGACGGATCACACACACGAGACTTCACCGCAGTCGAAGACATCGTACGAGGAGCTATAGCAGCCATGAAACATGGCCGCCCAGGAGAAGTCTACAATCTATGTTCATCAGTCGAAACTTCCGTAATTCAGTTAATGGACATGATTTCAGATGAGTTGGGATATAAGGGAGGATACCAATTCTCAGACGAACGCCCAGGGGATGTGACACGACACCTGGGATGCAACCTGAAGGCTAAAAAGGAGCTTGGATGGGAACCGAAGGTTCCCATTAGAGAGGCGGTGCGGAGAGCGATACATGGCTGAAGAACTTACATATGCCGCTGGAGTTGCAAGGCAACAAATGATGATAATGGTGGCGAAAGGAAACAGTACACCAAAATCGGCCCACAAGAAAAGAATTGAAACAGCAAAACTACTATTAAAAAGGGTAAAACATAAAGGGGAATGTGTTAAGTGCCTGGTGAACTGTTCGGTTAAACATGAAGAAGATGTCGACTTTTGGGCGCTGAAAGACGGGCTAAAGCCCGTCTACAGTTTAGAAACGTGTCCGAAAGTAAGTGACGATAAGATGAAACTGGCGAAGAAAGCTCAGAGGAAGAGACGATGAACTTCGATAACTTCAGAAACTACACAGACATAAGTGAAAACAGATGGTATGTTGACAAAGGTAAACGACCAATGCGAAGAGACATGGTGATACTACATGATTATGTACATGGAACAATTGTCGATCAATCCGCATTAATATACGGTGCAGATAAGATGGTAATAGGAAACAACTGCTATATCGCCCCCAACACCTACCTACGCGGCCACATAACCATAGGAGACATGACATGGATAGGCCCCTTCGCACAGATCAATGGGGAATTTGGCTGCGAGATAGGCAGAGGAGTGGGAATCGGAAACTCTGTGATCATCTTAACGTGCGAACATGACCAACGAGACCTTAATCAACCAATTTCCTTCGGGAAATTGGTTGGAGAGAGGATTGTGATTGGCGACGGCGCGAATATTGGGGTGGGTTCGATCATTCTGCCTGGTGTTGTGATAGATGAAGGCGTTCAGATTGGCGCAGGAAGTGTTGTAACGAAGGGAATATATATAGGTAAGAACGAAATTTGGGCAGGGAACCCGGCGAGAAAGGTAGGAACGCGCACAACACCACAAGAGTTATAAACTAGTTAGTACAACATGTGTAATACTCAATTACGAGCAAAGGATGATTGAAATGGAAAACAAGACCGCAACTGGAATGAACAAGACCGTACCGACAGTAACACCAACCGCTACACCGAAGGTGGAGAAGGTAACGAAACCTCGCCAGGCACCAATCGAATACAAGGTGGTTAGCAAGGTAGAGAGACTTGTCAGAGAAGGTAAGGGAACTATCGCCGAGCTGGTAGAAGCTGGCATCAGTGAGAGGCACGCCAAGATTGCAATCAAGAAGTTGTCCAAGGAGAAAGTCATCAAGCAGAGTTTTGTAGCAGTTGAGTAGATGAACATACGCGGCGCGGGCATACCCCGCGCCGTATAAGTCAACTGAGGTGATACAATACAATGACCTGGCATCAAGTCTATTTTAGAATGAAACTTATATTAGCCGGGAAATGGTTACATTTAAAGAAGAGCCCGATGAATTCGATATTACAATCGTGGTATGACATGTGGGGAGACATGTTCATAGTCGGAACAGTCGCGATAGGAGTAATGTTGAATGTGTGCTGTGTATTAATGGGAGTGTTAGCAATGAACTTATTTGGAATATTAGGAATTGCGGGAATAGTATTATCTATAGGCAGTGGCATGGCAAGAGACGTGAATGAATTTATACGATATAACAAATGTGTGTATGGTATTACAGTAACAAACATCTTACTATCTGGCCTGATGATTGTATCAAACCCAGAAAGAACACAATTGATATATCTAGCTGGACAGGGACATTAAATGACTCTTTGTAAGCGATGTATTCTAGACGATATTGATCCAGGCATCAGCCTGGATCAGAATGGTATTTGTAACTACTGCCACTGGCAGGATGGTATGGAAGCAAAACATAAGATAATACCGGGAAGAGAACACGACGAATTAATGGAGAACAAGTATCAAGGATATCGTGGCAAATACGATTGTATTATTGGAATATCGGGTGGAGTGGATTCTTCTTATTTACTGACAAAAGTAGTGCAAGACTGGAATCTTAAGCCCCTGGCAGTAACATTTGACGATGGGTGGAACACAAAGACTGCCCAGGACAACATAAGGAAGCTGGTAGATAAACTCGACGTGGACCTTTATACATACGTAGTTGACTACGAAGAAATGAATGATATCTACAGGAGCTTCTTATTGGCAGGGGTACCAGATACCGATGCTCCAACCGATATCGCAATAGCCAAAGTGCTCAGAATGGCGGCAAAAGAACATGGAGTAAAAACTGTATTCGATGCCCATAACTTCAGGACGGAGGGTACAACGCCACTGGGATGGTTATACTTCGATGGGAAGTACATCGAGAGTGTCCACGACAAATACGGAAAACTGGCCTGGTCGAAACCAGGCAAGAACGGCGGGGGTTTTCCAAATCTTAGCATGTACGGCATGCTGACATCGCGGCTTAATATGATCCGGCCCCTTTACAACATGGAGTACAGCAGAGAAGGAGCAAAAGAATATCTACAAAAGAAAGTCGGATACGAAGTATACGATTTACATCACGGTGAAAATATCTGGACCAAGTTCTCGAATTATGTGTGGATGCCAGATGAGTTTGGATTAGATTTGAGAAGAGTGTTTCTTTCAGCACAGGTAAGATCCGGTATCATAACAAGATTACAAGCATTGTGGAAAGGATACTCAAAACCATTGCAAGACATTGAAAGAAACCGATTAGTAAAAGACGTTGAAGAACGACTAGATATCACGACTGGATTAGTATCAAAATGGATAAGAGTGGAAGATATCGAACAAATAAACAGAAAACGGACATACAATGACTTTGCGACATACAGGCAACAATTCAAGCAATACAAGCCTATATTCTGGGCTATGATGAAGATGGGACTGGTACAAGAGAACTTCTATAACAAGTATTGCAAAGGAGTATAAAACATGAACAACGGACAGATTGACAAACCATTGTTTCTGCCATTGAATACATTTTGGTTCAATGAATTCGCATACGGACGGAAAAAATGGGAAATACGTGGAATAGGAAATCAATACAATAAGAAGACGGTTAGGATCGGAAGAGAAGTAACACTACGACGAGGATACAACACAAATGATGAATTGGGAGGCATAATAACAAAAATTGTAACAACGACTAATATATGGGATCTAAAAACGGAAATACTAAAAGAAGCTATATCAGATACTCTAATAAAACAACCTTCCGTATTAAAGTGGATAGAAACGTACAATGAAAAATACAACGAATTTATAGTCTTTAAAATAGAACCGGTGGGAGAACAATGGCGTTAGAGAAACGTATAATTCCTACATTACAGCTCGCCTACCGGCGAGCTGTAAAGACCGTGAATTTTAGCGACCCCCGATACCTGGGAGACCCTGTGAACATCGCCAAGATATGGTCAGAGCACGAGGCCCATGAGATAATCATAATCGATATCACCCACCACTTAAATGTAGAAATGCTGAAGAGGATTGCCAGAAACGTGTTTGTGCCAGTTAGTTATGGAGGTGGAATAGAAACCTTAGATGACGCCAGAGAAGCCCTTAAATGGGGCTGTGAGAAGGTCATCCTGGGGTGCTGCGCCAGCAAGGTACTAATCAGAGAGATCGCCGATGAGGCTGGTAGTCAGTCGGTAGTGGCCTCCCTAGACCATGACGACTACGGGAACACGTTTATTGACGGAGGGAAAACAGATATCGAAATGGACATAGTGAATAGAGCAAAAGACGCCCAAGCAGCAGGGGCAGGTGAGATCATGCTTCACTCGATAACAAGAGACGGGACATTCCAAGGGCTAAACAGAGCACTTGCGAATCAAGTGCTTCAGGTAGTGAACATACCAGTTTGTGTATGTGGTGGAGCATCAAGTATCGACGATATGAAAGCGGTACACGAGCTGGGAGCGTCTGGATGTGCAGCAGGATCATTATTCTGCTTTGATGGACCGGCAAGAAACGTGTTGGTGAGCTATAGGAGGAATTGAAAATGATAAAAGAGATACTAATCTGTGATACATGTGGTAAACAAAGCAATGATATATGCGGAGACGAAGACTGGATAGCAATACAAGGAACATGTGATGGATGTTTCCAATTTTCAGTAGCCGATAAAAGAGATGATAAAGGATGCCACCGCCGCAAACAATTCCAAACATCAATCAAAAGAACAGATTTCTGTTCAGTGAATTGTATGTTTAAATACATGGGAATAGGGAAAGAGCTGGAATTGAAATGAAGATATTACTAAAAACTCAACTGGATGATAAAGTCATCACAGTATATCAAGTACCGACTATAAGACTACTGGAAGGATGGGAGTTACCGGATTCAACTGACACGAACATGGAAATAGGTGATATGATAGAAGATTTGATTGACGGGATTGATTATCCCAACCGGGTGTTGAACTCCAAAAACATCATTGAGCAAACTATTGAGATAGCATGGCTCAAGCAAGCACTCGACCAAGAAAGAGATGAAACGGGACTAAGGAATTGTTTAAGAGGAATACGAATCGCGGGGATGAGATAATGAAATTCAAAGGATCATTGGGAGAATTTGGAACCACGCGCAAAGAAAAAAAAGATGACACGGAAATAATACATCGCCTAAAAGTCGCCCAAAAGGGCGACTTCGGTTTGACTGTCGCCTCTTGGGACAAAGAACTAATGGCTAAGATGAAGCAAGACGGACTATTCAGCTTCGACCCATCAAAAACAGAAATCACAATAACAGTACAATGCAAAGTGAAGAAGGAGAAACATGATAAAGAAGACGAAAACTTACTGCCAAACACAGGGAACCCGTGGTTCACATTCAAGCAGGTAGTGGACAACGATGACTGGGAATCTGAGGTAAAGATGTTACTAGACGAACTCCACGAAGTGGAGTTCGCGTAGGAGGAAACATGAAATACTTAGTTTATAGAACATGGGAACCTAAAGAAGGGGAACAGATCAAGTGGTTAATAATGCCGAACTACACAGAAACGATGCTGAATGCAGAAAAGCCCTGGTTATGCTTCGAACAGGGGAAAGGATTGACTGGTCTAGTGGGAATGCAATTGGATGCCAATAACGAAGAAGACGCCAAAATAAAGATGAACGAAGTGATCGAGGACTACAAAAAACGTGACAAGGAGCCTAATGTATGGTACTAGACAAAGAGGTGTCTGCTACGCAGACACCTAAATGTTCTGATTGTGCATTCCATGATATTAAACTCCACGATGATCAAGTATTCGATAGATGCAATAACGTAAGATGGGACAACAATAAGAACAAGACGATAACAGGTTTTGATTGTGATGAAGAAAGATCAACGACTGTATATCATGCGTGTGGACAAGATGGAATTCATTTCAAACAACGACAAGTACAAGAACCGAGGTATTGCAACGATTGCAGATATTGTAAAATGACAACTGAAATGGCGATATTAGACGACTGCGCTAAATGCACAAAGACCAGAGTTGTACAATTCATAAACCTAGTAACAGGACCATATACACGCGAATATGTAGACATGTCATGTAAATCAGAAAGATATCCAGACATTGAATACGTATTACCAAGTGAAAAACCATGTGGACGAGAAGGGAAATATTTTGAACCAAAGGAGAAAATATGAAATTGGATTATCTTTTATTCAGTGCCCCAAACATGCCACCAACAATCAAATACGAGTGCTCTGAATGTGGGATAGTGTGGGAAGAGAAAACAGATGCTCGTTTGAGCGACCAAAAATGTAAGAAATGCGCACAATCAACTAACATCAACATAACGAATCCGCTCATTATGAGTGGGTTGTATTGCTGGGTATCCGCATTCAGAGATGCGGGTGGTAAAGGAACAATGAATGCTATTGTAAACAAAGAATATCTAGAAAACTTCGATCTGGTGGCAGTAAACTTCACGCCAGGTCATCCAACATACATACAAGCAATACGAGAAACGCTGGGAAACCATAGCAATACTAAGATAATAGCGAACGTGGACTACGCGACATCGATGTGGGGAAACATCAACCCTAGAGTAATGAAAACTCAACTTAACATGGCAGATTTCGTATTTCACGTAGAATCGACAGGTGCAAAGATACTGACCAGATACTTAGAGAAAGAAGTGCCGTGCCTACCACATCCAGTTGACACCGATCGAATAAAGAAACTACGAACTCAACCACATGACCCACCAACCATCACATGCCAGTGGCATCGTTACCATACCACATGGGACGGATACTACTACTCATTATACAAACTTCCAGTGACCCGAGTATTGGTGAACATGTCTGGTGATAGACCTGCTTATACTGACTTGGAATCACAATTTGATCAAGTATTGGCATCAACAGATTATGTGAGCTACCTTAAAGACATATTAGCACCCGCCTGGATAAACATTGACCTTGCACCGGATAACACATTCGGTCGTGGAGTAGTTGATGCAGCTGCATTGGGAGTACCAACAATAGGAAGCACGAACATCGATGCAATGTCACAAATATGGCCAAGGTTGACGGTAGACCCATTTGATCATCAATCAATCGAAGACCTGGTAAACAAACTAAGAAGTAAGCCGGACTGGGCAAAAGAACTAAGCGACAAAGGACAAGAGAGATGCAAATACTGGAACACAAAAAATAGCTACGAACGAATGAGAAAAGCACTAGAAGAGAGGAATTTAGTATGAGAAAAGAAATATTGTGTTGCGATACATGAGGAAAAGTGGAATGTAAACAAGAAAACATCGAACAAATGCCGTTACATGAAAAAATAAAAATCGCTGTAACAGCAATGGGGCAACTCGACGATGGATCATATGAAGGATACAAATTATATTGCGGAGGAAGTGAGCAAATAAACGGGCGCTTATGTATAAAAATACACGTGGTGAATGATACAGTAACAATTGCTGCATTCAAAGTAACATCATCATTAATAACACCAGGAGACTATTAGAAATCGTAATACTGGAAGACTATTAGAAATCGTAAGACTGATAGAATAACATTAAAAAATAAACAAATTCTCCGGCGACACCGGAGAACCTATCTTTTCTAAGTCATTCTATTGGGGTCAGGACCCTCACCAACAGCCCTGTAATAGAGAGCCATCTTTCTAATGACTTCACCACCAAGCCCGAGTGGTGCCTCACCACCCAACGTTAGAAGACCGATATCGTTGGTAAGGAACCATTTGGTGCCAGGTTCATAGTTAGCTACCTGAAGATGCAACGTAGTCTCAGGAAGCGACGGTGACGTAGAGAATCCCCAAGCATACAAACCTTCATTCAATCCAGCGGGTGACGTACTGTCAATCCACAGGATAGGAGGAAATCCATTGGGCAACTCAATCCACGGACCATATACGCCAAACATGGTAACAGATGTAGTACCACGGTTGGTACTTTCAAACAGATATGCAAATGCCATTTAGATCACTCCACCAGCTCGTACTTCTTACCATACAGCGCAATCAGGAACCCCTCGTTAGATGCACTCCACGCCGAGACAGATGTACCATTATCCTCAGCCTCAACAGTACCAATCTCATTCCAGATAACGAACGACCTAGGGAGCTTGGTAGGACCAACATTATTAGGCCAATCGACATACTTGCCAGCGGGTAGCATAAGCGGATTAGAAGCTATTTGCACCTCGTGAATATAGTCAATTGCTCTACCAGACCGACCGAGACGAATATACCGAAGATCCTTGTGAGGCTTCACACCAACATGGGTAATCTTCAGAGCATCTCTTCTATCGAAGTTATACCTCATTACCTGCCAATCTTCGTTGACCCGCTGACCGTCCTGAGTGAGCTGGTACCAGGAATTAGTCGTGGTATTAGCAGAATTCTGACCATATGTTATGAAGTTAGTAATTTTCGGCTTGTCACAGTCATTACCGCCATGAATACGAGTCCAATCGCCGAGACGGAATCCACCGCTTGCACCAACTTTCTTCTCGAAGGACTTAATCGGCATGGCATCCATCTCTTCAAGGTCTCCAAGAACAAAGCCACAATCGAGTGAACCGCCCTGGTACAAACCAGTTCCCTTTTGACCATGGTAATACTCTAACAGGGACCGCAGCTTCTCTTCGCCTTTGGTCTGAAGAATCCAAACCCTGGCCCTCATTGGCTGTGACAGAGCCTCTCCACCATTCGCGGCAAGCTCGGCCTGCACTTTCAAAGTCAGTGTCTCACCAGGACCAATCTTGGGAGTCGCGTCTTCGGGAAGACCTCCTGCCAGAATAGGTTTACCAAGATTAATAGCAGCATGACCAAATCTCATGCCAGCGGCTTGAAGTGGATCATGTTGCCCACTTGTGACCCCAGGAGCCATAAGCTCGTTGATCCTGATACTTTCTTGTTCCTTTCCATCGATCATCATAGTGACATATCGAATCTTCTGTCTACGATTTCCGACGTAAGGGCCGAACAGCTCTATACCAGAGATTTCAGCGACCGATTCATTATCCAAGGCAAAAGCCGAACTGGACTGAGTGTTATCAGCTCGCCAGAAATAATTCGCGGATGCACCGGTGACGGCAGAACCACCAGCCGCCAGACCTGTAGTAGCAAAATCAAATATGAAATCTACAGGACGCCAAATATACGCAGTTCCCATTAAATTCCTCCTATAACCAAAAAGAATCGGCAGCTATATAAACAAAGAGTGTGATAATGATGAGATGGTGACATGCTTGTCTGGTGAGAAGGAAAGAAATAAACGGATTTACATTGAACTTGATCCACATACAGCGCGGGAACTGAAGAAGAGATGCGTAGATTATAATCTGACAATGAGCAAAGTAATAAAACCGAGCGTCGAAGAATTTCTACGCAACAATCCACCAAAGATTGACAAGAAACCAAACATCGATTGAGGACAAAATGTCACCGAGCGAGAATACAGAGGTATTAAAAATGGCCGCAAAGAAAACAACTAAAGAATCCAAGTGTATCTGCCAACAATGCGGATGCGTAAATATCGTTGAGACACCAGACCCCGAGAATCCAAATGAATGGCTGGGTTGCATTCTACCAACAAGCTTCGAATGGACTCTTCCATCTGGCAAGATCATGCCAATCGGCGGTGAACCAATATACAAAGACGCAATGGGAGCCAACTTCAGCAGAGAAAAATACCTATCAAAATACAACATCGACCCTGAGATAGCATATACAAAGATGCGGGCCGCTATCGGAAGCCCGACACCGACGCAGGTCGGAGCATCAACAGGGAATAAGCCCAAAATAAAGCCTGTGGTAATTGGAAAGAGTGAAAAGAGATAATATGAGTGAATGGAAATATTATTTTTTTGATGAGAAGCACTCCTTACATCCCTTAAGTTGAGCACACATCCTTTTTACTGAACTCAACCCACAATAGCGAGTTGAGTCTTGTGAAACAAGCCCCTGTTGCACTAACCATTCGATACAATAAACAACGGTTTCTTTCGACAAGCTGGTAGCTGCCATTATCTGTTCAACATCAGCACACGACCCATTTTCAAGTATCTCCGAAATCAAATCTAGAGCACTCATATCAGGGGGAGTTCCTTTATTAGCAGCCATTTTAGTTTTGTCTCCATAAGATTTCAATACACCGGTAGTTGCAGTGGCTTCGTCTTCGACAGAGTTACTGGTATTATCACCAACAACACCAGACGATGCTACGATAGCATCGAGCAATGTAATCTTATCATCTGGTGATAATATTCCACTAGTCGCTGAAATTGCATCAACCAACATCGCGCGTTCTGCGGGCGATATCACGCCAGAACTGGCAGACAGTGCATCAACTAACACAGAAACATCTCTATCTGATATAGTGCCAGTATCAGTAGAAATGTCATTAATGATAGAAGAAACTGAACGATCAGCAACTACACCAGAACTAGCGGATAATGCATTAGTAATTGTAACTAAATCACGTTGAGATATTACACCACCACTAGTAGAAAGAGACTCTAATGTGGCTATTATATCACGATTCACAACTACACCTGTATTAGCCGACAGCTCCTTTATCAATACAGAAATATCGCGATTAGAAATTATACCAGTATTAGCAGTTATATCACGTAGTATAGTTGCGATCGGACGATCAGCAACTACACTAGAACTCGCGGATAATGCGTTAGTAATTGTAACTAGATCACGTTGAGATATTACACCACCATTAGCAGAAAACGACTCTACAAATACGGCACGATCGCTGACAGATATAACACCACTATTAGCGAGTATCACATCAAGCAGCATAATGCGATCACGCAGAGATATTATACCAGAACTAGTTGACAGTGTATTTAATATGGCTATTATGTCACGATTTGTAACTACGCCAGTATTAGCAGAAATTTCCTTTACCAATATTATAATATCACGATTGGATACGACGTCAGTGTTAGCAATGATATTTTTTAGAATATCAGCTATCGGACGATCAAATACAACCCCAGAAGTAACAGGTGCAACATCTGCCACGGGGGAATCGACCGGAGCAGACTGAAGAATAAATGATCCAAAACCAGTAGAACTACCTTCACTACCACCAATTACACCAACACCAATTTCTTCGGTGATTATAGGCACGCTTTACATCCCTTGAGCTGTTCACACATCCTTTTTACCGAACTTAACCCACAATATCGGGCAGCATCTTGTGAAACAAGCCCTTTAGACACGAGCCACTCAAGACAGAACACCACAGTCTGCTTGGGAAGACCAGAAGTGTGCGCGACTTCATCAGCATCAACACAAACACCCTTCTCAAGTATCTTGGTAACAACATCTAGATCTTCGATTGATGGGGACGAACCAACGGGGGATTGAGCCGTAGAAACTGTCTCCACCGAGGCACGGACCTCAGATGACGTGATCTTACCGCCTTCACCAATATTTCCCATATCAATTTCTTCGCTTATCACGGGCACATTTACACCACCGTATTAATGACTACTTTATAAGTAAGTGTATCACCAAGGTTATAAGTCTTAGCCACCCCAGCATTGGCACCAGTTGCATACGTCCATGTAACAACCTTAGGCAATTCAATATTACGAGTAATAGTTGCAGTTGCCCCAGGAGCAATTGTAACATTCGCACCAACCTGATTCAAGAATTCGACTTTCTTGTAATATTGATCGGTGACAGTAATACCAATCCACCCAACCCACGGTTTCTTGCCAATGTTCTTCAGATCAATAGCGACCGGGTTTGGAACATGGGTTGCAACAACCGCATCATGTGCAGGAACCCAAGCAGTAGTATCAGTTTCGGGAATCTCAGGGGTAGCAGGAGAAGCAGCAACAGATAACGTGACTTCGACAGGATACCTGAAATCCATTATCCGTACCAACGGGCGCTGACTAATAAAATTGGCAACCGTAGCGAATAACGTGGTTTTAGCACTATTAGAACTATCGACAATATCACTCTGATACTGCTTGGAAGTGGCAGTAATAGCAGCAATGATACCAGTAGTGAATGTGTCCATCAATGTACTATTAGCAGTGTTTTTAGTGGTCCAATCCGCATCAGTGATAATAACAGAATTCAACTTGTCATAAAATGCAGTGTTGGCATCATTAAGAGCATCATTGAAATCCATCTCCGCATTACCCATACGAGTACTAGAACCATAATTGGCCCTATTTATGTAATTAGTTATTATACCACGAAGATCGGATTCATATGCAGCAGAAGCAGTGCGATATGATGAATTATCAACATACGCATTGAGTGGATGAGCAGTTATATAAGTAGCAACCCTGGGAGCGATTGCAGCCATTGCAGCCCTATAAGCATCACGAGACGAATTAACCGCTGCATTATATGCAGCATGAGCAGCATTCACAGTATTCTTGAACAATGTCAATTGACTAGCAAGAAATGGTCCAGCATCTGTTACAGTCTCGGGCATAATAACCTCATGAATATGTATTAGTGACTAGGGTTATATTAAGGGATCGTGGAGTCTTACCAGCAAGATACCGAGCAAATGGTATGGCCAAAACGACCGTCTGAGTCGAATGTCCAGTAACAACGGTCGGTGAGGATGGTACAACATTATGGTAATAATTATTATTATTTTCGTCGACTACCTTTAAGCTGAACCAGCCACGCCATGGAAGTCCACCAATATTAGCAACTCCAAAAGAAAGATTAGTGTCACCAGTTAAATTTATGACAGTGGGAAACGATATATCTCCGGTGAGCCGGAGAACAGGATACGAATCTAATACTGAATCAATATAAGCAGTAATTTCACGTTTCTTATTATATACAATATCCATCAGCGAATTCAAACTATCAGTAATAGATTCACCGAATGCCCCGCGAGACATATTAACAAAATTAGAAAATGCGTCTACATACGATTGCGGAGATGACGCACCAGTAACATACGCAGCTTGTATATCAGAAACAAACTTGGACATAATTGAAGTGAATGAAGATACCTGATTATTATCAATAGACTTTATAGAATTACTGAACTCAGCAGTGCGATTCGCGACAACAGAATTCAATAAATCGAGTGCGCTGTTACGAGTAGACCGTTTGAATGATGATAATAATGATGAATCAATGAAAGTGGTTTGTGACGTGCTGGCAAGAAACTCTTTGACCACATCACCGACTGCATATATAGGAGAAGACGCCTTGGATAATGCAACTGATAATAACAATCGGTCGGAACCAATTCTGTTATTGACTTCCGTCATAGCAGAATCACGAATCGTGTTGTAACGAGCATTAGAAGTCGCGTCAGAAAACACAATAACCGCAGCACTGAACTTGGCACTCATCTCGTTGTAACGATCGACGAGCAATTTACTTTTAACAGCAACATGAGAATTTATGTCTGTGTATGCAGCAGCCACCTTGTCACTAGCACCAACGCCAGAATACTTAACAGTGGCAATTTTAGCTCCTAATGATGCCCCCTCATCAGCAACAACTCTGGACCAGTGATCAATAAATGATCGAAGCGTTGGATCAAAATCACTGACGAACTTATCAACGTTAGATACACTGAGATTGGCAATATAATAATCGGTAGCTGAAACGAGTGCGTTGTCTTGGTTTATAGTAAAAGAATCAACTGCTGATTTATATGATGCAACAAAATCAGATAGTCGCAATGAAAACGTTCTGGTAGCAACATCTGATATCTTGTCGTATATGACTTTTCGATTTGCAGACAAAATGTCAGTAATAGTACCAGATACATTATTATAAATAATATTAATCTGATCACGAAGTCGATTATTACATCCAGCCTGTGCTTCAGGCGACAACGATTCATACCCAGCGAGCAATGCACCATATTTGACAATAGCTGCTTCGGTTGCCTTAGATTGCATGATAATATCCGTAACAGACGAAACGAATCCAGATATCGGTAATTCGTATCGTGACATTATATTATCGATCAATGAATCGGCATTAGAATAATTGGATACGACACTTTCAAGTTCATTTAATAGGGGGGATGAATGATTATTCATCGTTACTACAAGTTTATCGGTCTCGACCTTAATCGAAGCTCGTATATCGTTGATAACGGGAGTGACTACATAGTAGTCATAACTATCGGGACATCCACTGCCAGCAGTACCACCACCAACTTCAACCATCAGTCAACACCAGGACTATACAACTTACCTACCCTAATACGAGTATTCTTGGTCTGCTCTACCCCAACCTCGATACCAGCCCCCTTTAATATCTCATTAGTAGGTCGAACCATACTTTTTACAATCGCATCCATTATGTTACTATCCTTTCTGTAACCTTCAATCAATTTACCAACATCGCCCTTAACCTCTTCAATGTAATGAGGATCTGCCATACACGTAGCAACACCATCAACCATCTCATCAGAAACACATTGCAACGCCTTACGATATTGTGGATCATCAGATAAACCACTAGCAAGATCAGCTCCAAGCGCAAGAAACACATCTGCTGTAGCACCACCAAGCTTACTGAGCCATATGTTCTTTACAAGACCAAGTACAACAGGAATATATCGTGGAAGAGAAGAACTGCCAGCACTCAACCGAGCAGGAGGAGACTGTACAGGAACCAAATCAGCAGGAACGATCTGAGTAGACTGGACAGGCTGAACAATAGAAGGTTTCAAGATATTATTACCGACCTTTTCCGACTTCAACTGATTCACCGCTGAGCACACATTGCAACCGGCGAAGAACTTGGCCGACTGAGGAGAATCCTGAAGCTCTTCCAGGGTGAACAAGCTTTTGGGCCAATCAACATATAGGATATTAACCTGGTTAGTAAGAGAATCGGGACCGACTGCATACTTGATGCCAGACTTACTGCCACCAGCAGAAACATGATCCAGAGTCTGGCATGTGGCCGGATCAATACGAGAAGATGAATTGGTGGCTCTCCAATGAGTACCGACATCACTCCACTCAATTTCAATACCACCATGCTTCAATAAATCACTCATGCTCTGACCTCCGCAATGAGCTTGACAATAACATCTCTGAGTAAATCGCCATCCGACCTATCACCATCATTATCACTCTGTACTATCGATGCAATTATGCCTGGGTAATATGTGTCCACTATTGCTATTAGATCTTTGCCTAGCTGAGCATCAGGAATATCATCCACTATACGAGAAATAATAGGCTTGATGGTGGAATAATGTTGCTTGAACAATTTATGACGTTTCAATGCCTTAACAACAGCATCCGCATCACGAATCTTATACTTATGCCAGGCATTCATAGCATCATCTTCAGGAGGAAAATAATCAGCGACACTGGTAACAATAGCTTCGAATTCTGCCCGGCTCATTCAGAAAACCGCCCGCCAACAGCGACCGCATTAGGAGAACCATTTGTAAGCGCCTTGCTAACACGAGCACCATTAATCGCCTGTCCGACTAATCCAGCCAGAGACGAAAACGCCGCAGTTCGAGACTTGGCCTTCTCAGCTTCAAGACGCCTTTCTTCGAGCTGTAACTGCCACGCTCTCTCCTTATCCTCCTTGCTCATATCCAATTTCTTATCCTCAAGATCCCACTTGCGGCGATCGCCCTCAGCAGCAGCGCCCTCGGTAGAAACCTTCATACCAACATCACTGAGCATCTGTTTAAGGACTGGGAGATGCTGAATTGTAAGAACGTTAGCAGGAGTATTGGGTTGTGCTCGCAATTCCTCCACCTGGCGCATAAGATATTCTTTGTCTTTCTCGATGCTCTCTTTTTGCGCATCAAGCACCTTTGACTGCATAGAATTAATCTCAGCCGAGTGCTTTTCTTGTATATCACGATAACCCTGTTGGACACTCTGCATGGTCTGGGTGAACTGCTGTGCCATGGTATTCATCATGGTCATGTTATTCATCTGCATGTCCTTCATGAAGGTGATAAGCTCTACAGCTCCCAATTGCCCCTGTTGAGGTTGTGCCGGGGATTGCGGCTGCTGAGGCAGCAACCTTTGAGCAGTTAACAGGCTCCTTTCCTGCATTTCACTGATTGCAGATATAAGAGCAGCAGTTTCCAGGCCACCGCTATGACCGTTACCACCATTTCCCTGAGACTGAGCTTTGCCGGCCAATGCAAATAGACCCGAATTCGACTCCCCTAGAAGAGCTTCTTTGTTCTGCTCGATGAAACTGGCCCTTCTATCCTCGGGCATGGAATTGAGAATGGTCTGAATGATAGCATTCCTCCCACCACCGCCACCAAAACCACCAAACATGGGAGTAGAATGTGGAGACACTTTAGGAGGGTCACGCATCGTATCAAGTTCTTTCTGTTTCTTATTCTTCTCAATTTCACTATCTAGATACATGGTCTCTGCTGTATTTTGGGCAGCTCTAGCCGTTTTACTGCTTATCTGTTGACCAATAGCATGTATGAGATCAGTATCACCACCAAGAGCAACCGGCATCGTTTTATCAAGTGATTCGGCTGCTTTGATCATCTTGGTAGCATCAGTTTCATTGGACTTTTCCTTGGTAGTTGTATTTGGAGGCATATGCGTAATACAATGGAGGAAAGTCTTATTTATCAGTTACGTAGAGTGTATAGAACAAACGGAGATAGAAGAATGGTAACTAAATTGGGAGGAAAGACTGCAAATCAGATACAAGCTGAATGGAATCTAGTCAAAAGCAGAACGCAAAAACAATGCTACGTGACAACAAACATAGACACCGGCCTGGCGAAAATACTTGAGTTCTGGGCACCAATATTAGTAAGTGAGAAAAAAATCAAAAACAACAGTGCATATGCAGCATCAAGATACATACTAGAAAACGGAATCAAAGGGCTAGATTCAGTGATGAGAGCCAAGTATAACACAGGGCCAGTGAATGAATAATGCCAGACCATAAAATACACCAGACACTGGACTACATGCTATTCGGGAAAGCCTTTCCAGAGATTCACAAATTCATGGACTCTGCACAGCCTTACCTACAATCAAATCACAGAATATTATACCACGATATTCAAACAGTACAAGAACTGGCAGAATTACACGGAGATGACGCAGGAAAAGCAGCGTACATGCATATAGTACTAGACATGGTATCAGATAAGGTAGGACAAGAAAAAGCCATACCAGTGTTACTAAAATTAATAGAGATAGGTGAAGTTTATATTTAATAGAAGGATGTGTTAATAAGATGACTGATGTAGTAGTAGACCAACCAAAACGAGAACATGCAGATGAACAGGAATGCCCTCTTTGTCAGATATCTCCTATACTGATGGGAGTAGGAGCAGGTCATACAGCATGTTCAGTGGTAAAAGACCCGGAAAAGAAATCAAAATGCATGGCGTGGGTAGACGGAATAAACCCAGAAGAAATCAAGAGCGCCGAAGAGATTTTTAGAGGAATATTAGATAACGCGGGGATAGAGGCTGCGGATAAAACAGCTAAAGTGTTCAACATGGGCATGAAGAACGCGATACTGAAGAGTGTAGGTGAGAAACTTGCGAAGGGAGAAAAAGTGGATGAACAATCCATGGCCGCCTATAAACAGATCATTAAGAGTGAAGGGGTTTAACCATGATATTAGGACGGGCGGTGACTGGACGAGAACTAAAAAACTTCGCAGAAGAAAATGGATTACTGATACCACCGTACAGAGACTTCGACGAATGGGCAAAACTGGTAAGTGCTAAAGGCGGACAGTGCCCTTGCAACCAAGAGAAAATGTGCCCGTGCCAAGACGCGATAACAGAAATCAATGAAGCTCCGACTGACGACTTGGCTTGCTGTACTTGCCGATTCTATTGCTCAGAGAGATACATAAACCACTGGTCTGATAGTTGGAGAGCGCAGGGACTCATTGCGAAGAAAGAATTGCCAAAAGAGAAACGTGAACTAAAGAATGAAGAAATAATACAAATAATAAACTCACTAACCAGAACGAAATCGAAACTAGAAAAAGAAGACCCAGATAGCGCGACGGACATACTCCAAAACGAAGCAGAAGGCAACCACTGCGAAGCTTGTAGATCATTCATGGAAGCAGAAGCGGCTAGAGCAATGTTTTTGTCACTCGAAAACAAGATTGATGTGAATGCATACAAAATAGACGCAAAAAGAGCAATCGACAGAATAGATGAGTTGATTTTACTGTATGAACAGGTAGACGAAAGCCTGGACACTGATAAAGTCGAGACTCCTAAAAAAGGAGACCTGTCGGATACCCATCGCGACGGTTATCATGAATGCCTGAGTAAGGCACTAAACCATCCAACACTGAAAGCTCGCGTTCCTGCTTCGCAAGACAGATTCAAAGTTGCCAACATATTCTGCCGTGGAAAAGCGGCGACATTAACACAAGCAATAGAATTCTTCGAGGAGAGCAAAACATGAGAAGATGGTCAATACTAATAAAAGACCATTCATTTTTAGGATGGTTACGAGAAAAGATACTAGGAACCTACACAGCAATAGAATGTGATAACTTAATAATAACACCACCGGGTTATTTCGAAGTAGTGTTCGAAGATACAAACACCGCTGAATATTTCTGGTTCAAAGACGTAATTTCATGGTGTTGCAACAAAGACTATCATCAACTAACAGCAGAAGCGAATGACAAAATAATAGAGCAGATGAAACATTTTAATCAACAGACAAACGACATAGACATGAACACACTATCAAATACACCGAACACAATAGGAGAAGAGGCGATGTTCGGATGAGAATAGAAGTAGAGAACTGGCCCATGCGAAGACGGGTCATTATTTCTTTACTTGAGAACCCGAGGACCAACAGCGCGTCGCTGATGCAACGCGCGGAAAGATTGGCCAGCCTATGTGAAGAAAATGGACACCCTGAATGCGCGAAGATGATAAGATCGAGGCTAGTAGATGATCACAGAATTTGAAAGAAAAATAATATGCTCGATAATAAAAGGAAATAATGGTATCACTGACATTACGAAAGACGTGCTAGGTGAAAATGGACTACGAAAGAACTACGAACGAGTAAAATATCACCTGAAAGTACTAGTCGATGAAGGGATAATCAAGAAGAACGGGAATGGATACGAAATGCAAGAATGGGTGGACATTGGTGACGCTACAATAACACTGAAGACAGAACATGAAACTAAGTTACTTGAAGCCGGAAAAACGTTATTTGTAAATGGTATAGCTGGTGATAATGTAGCTACCGTAGTAGTGTTCTTGGAAGAAAAAGCGAGCAAAACAGGAGAGGAGAAAACCAATGATAGATAGAATAACGGACCTACAAGAAATTGAAGAACTGATGAATAGCACGAAATATAGCATACCAACATCAAACGGAAAAACATGTGAATTGTGCAAGAAAGTGAATAGTTGGTTTGTCGGCAGACAAACCAGATGAGTAAGATTTCTTCTTAGGCTTTTTTTATATAGCTTGGTGATTAAGTAGATGATTGGAGGAATGATAAGAAATGCCTGCACCAAGTTTGAATAACGTAGGACAGATCATCGTCAAGAAAAGCCCTGCTGGATCTAAGAGACTGTATTACTTCGCTAAGAGGAGTTCCCCTCTGGGTGTAGTTCCCCCGCAGCTCAAGGGTAATAGTGAAAAAATGAAGTCTGTGGCACCGCAATGCGCGCAGGAAACCAGAAGTATGCCTGCTGGCCCCGAGCGCGTGGCGGCCTTCCGAGCTTGCGTCGGTCAGAAGATGTAAAGTTGACAAAATGTGGGATATATACCCACATCTCACCTTTTATAACCTATTTTTTATGAAGTCCTAAAAAGTACCAAAAGTATTCATACTATCACAACCTACTATGTATGGTGAATAAATGACATACAAAGATACTGCTGCAAAACAAGCAGCAGGAAAAGAATACTACCTAAAACACAAAGAGAAAATACTAGAACGCAACAAGAAACGATACCAAGAAAAACGAGAAATAATACTAACACAACAAAAAGAATACAACGAGAAAAACAAAGAATACTTAACGGCTTATAGAACAGAATGGAACCAAAAGAACCCAGACAAAGCGAAGATCATAAGTGAGAGAGCTAAAAAGAAGAGACGACAAAATCCAGAAAAATATGCACACGATTTAGCGAAAAGTGCTCAATGGAGAAGAAAACAAAAAATTGACCTCATGAATGCATACGGTGGGGAATGCACATGTTGTGGAGAACAAAACATTGACTTTCTTACCATCGACCATGTTCATGGCGGTGGATGCGCACATAAAAAATCGCTTGGTTCATACGGGGCAGGTGGACACTTCTACGCATGGTTAAAAATACAAGGATATCCACAGACCGGGGAATTCCAATGCCTTTGCTATAATTGTAACTGTGGACGAAATCATGACCCAGAAGGCATTTGCCCACATCAGCGAGCGAAACAAGAACCAAATGGAGAAGAACAACAATGAAAGAAATAACAATACAGACACTTATTAAATACATCGAACATCGTGAAATGGATATTAAAGCAGAACAGAAACGAATACATATATTACCACCAGAACGAAGAGAGATGATGAGAAGACAACTACGTGGAAGACGGTTGGAATTGAATAAATTGAGAGGAGAAATGACATGATTCAAATTAATGGTGTTTATGAGGTAACAATCGTGGCAATCTCAAGAGAACGAGATGGAATAGCAAAACTCGAAGACAAAACAATTTTTGTGCCAAACACGAAAGTCGGTGACAAAGTGAAAATACACATCGACCGAGTTCTAACCAAGTTTGCAATGGGGCATAAAGTATGAAAGAATAGCGTTCCAGCAGGAACGCTATTGTTTTTTAAGCTCAACTGACACCTTCACTATCCTCCCCAACAGCGGTTTTACCGAAATAACTTCCCCACTATACCCATCCGCCCACACATCAATATCAGAGAACTCCATAGTAGACAGCTCTAATATAACGGGAGCGATGCCCTGAACAGATCCACCAGCACTAACTATGGCCTGGGCCTCCATGGGGTCAACATGGACCTCAACCAGACCGGCGTCAACACCGATCTTCTGAAGCTTATATGGAGGTAGTTCAGTCTTTCGAGGTTCTTTGACCGTAAACGAATCGTGGACGGCCCCGTAACCAGTCTTAAACACAACCACCTGATGAATACCAATAGAAAGACGGACCTTGGCAGGAGTCCTCTCACCAACGTCCTTACCATCTATCCAGACGGTCGCCTTAGGAGGATCACTAACTATCTCAACCTCCCCAGTCAGAGGCCAGCCCATGACACATTTATCAGCCGCCTGACGGAACTCAACGCCATCGACGAAGTGATGTTTTCCAAACTTGGTATTGACCTCAGCCATACATCGCGAGACCATTTCCAGGGAGATATTTTGATCTTCAACATAAGGGACACCGAGGACGCGACCATAAGTATCAAACGGTGTGTGGTTATCAATTCGAACATCAACTTCCTTACCCAATATTAAATCCGAAAGAACCTTCCCAGCGACCTCCCCGCGCTTGGTGCCTCCCTCGGGGGCATCCGTCCCGGCCATTCTTATGAGACGCTCACCTATGTAGAACGTGTCACCATCATCCACCCTGGTACAGATACCTTTTATCTGCTCGGCAACGGCTTCTTCTTTGGTAACACCTGGATTAACAATAAGTATCTCAAGAGCTTCAACACGTTTTTCCAGAAACATGACTTCGGAATCATAAAAAGCGAACGACTCTAACTTATCCTTATTGGCGATTATATACTTTCTGAGCTGCACGCAGTCTTCCGACATAGCCATGATAGCATCGCGAAGAGAATAATAAAAGTCCCTGGAATCCTTATTATATTGCTCTGCTTCACGCGCCTCTTCAAGTACAGCTTTGAACCACTGAGCCTGTTGTGCAATATTATCTATCCACATGCGAGCAGTGGCGATCTCCTGATTAGGCCAACCAGTTACCACTCAGATACCTCCTCATTATCATCAACAACGACAGGAAGCAACTGGAACATAGGCTGGTAAGACGACTCGGCTGGCAAAACGCATATGGGAATCTCCTCGACGATAGACATGTAAGTAGAATAGAACGCGGGTAGTATTAAATCCTCGCAGTTCTTTTTATAGGTTATGGCCGAATCAGAAATTTCCAAGAAACGTAGAAAACTGGATGATGAATTGCGAAGAGCAGCGGACGACGCAATAAGAGAAGAAAAGAAAAGGAGGAAATGAAGATGGAATTACAATATGACTATGACTATTCAACACCATTTAACACACCAGAATATGAGAAATCACTGATAAACTTCAAATACACACCAGCCCAAAAAACAGCATCATACGATTACTCCCCAGCAACATTAACAAACTACATAACCACAATGCCAACATTCACCATACCAAAAATAAGTATACCAAAAGTAGACGTAGAGAAACTACAAAACGACGTAAAACAAATGTTAAACGAAATACAAACAAAAACATTAGCCCAAGGAATAAACATACAAAATGACCTATTAGATACAGTACTAAAATCAACAGAAGCAGAAGCGACTAAATTGAACACGTTGATAAACAAAACAGTCAATAAACTGGTGATACCGACAACGGACAAAGAAATACGAGTAACATTCAACGCGCTATCGAATCTACAATCGAGTTTAGACATGATGGCAGCAGCATCATCGGAATTGAAAATCGATGATAAAATACGTAATATGGCAGATAGTGGAAGAACCACCATAACAGCATACGCGAACAGCATTGACAACGTACTGAAAAAAATAGAAGAAACAACAAAAAAAGTAGCACAGATTGTAATATCAAACCCAGGACAAAAAGTAGATCTACAAAATGTAATATCACAACTAGACGCAAACAAACTGATAATAGAAAATGATGGAAAAACGGCGATCGAAAAGATAGCAGACTTGACAAAAAACAACATAAAAACATTACAACTGATAAACAACGACAAGATAACTATGATAGATAATGCGAAAACGATTCCAGCACAGATTATCAATGACATAACAAAAACCGCAAGTATGGCATACAAGATAACCGATATAACCGCAGACACTAAAATGGCAGAATACATGAAACCATATATATCGAAAACAGAAGAAAAGAATGGAATATTGGCATCAGATAAGACAGTAAACGGTAAAACAGCCTTCCAGGCAATGATAGAATATAAGAAAATAAACCCGATAGCGAACACGATACTGCCAAAATTAATGGATGTGCCAATAGGATCAGTAGAACCAGAAACTAAACAAGGTATTATAACAGGAAAACAAAACTACGCAGAATATAACTACGACGCGCCAATACAAATGAAAGGAAGTGGAACAAAAATAACAGAACAAAAACTAACGGAAATATCAATGTCTGATTGGGTAAAACAAAATCCAAATGTTGATCCATCGATCGGAGCTAAACTATTCACAGAACAGAACGCCGATTCAAGAACATACAAAATACAATTGGACAACATGAAAAATTTACTATCAAGCGCCCAGAGCGACTTAAAACTAAAACCTGGTGAACGTAAAAGTGGTAAAGGAATATCAAGCGAAACATGGGACACATTGAACAGAAAAGCTGTAATATTGGAAACGGGTGAAATCAAAGAATATATAGAATCAGGAACGAAGCAAACAGATTACACGTTTACACAACAAGAACCAAGTAAAATATCACAAATAATACCACCGACAATGAGCATCACGAATTTAAACGCCTTCATGCAACCAGGAGAAAGTGCGTCACAATATATACTACGGTTAAAAGACGCGGGTATGACAAATTCACAACCAAACGTAGTAAGAATAGAAAGTGAGAAAATAAAAACAGACGACCCAATCGAAATACAACAACGATTACAAGGGAAGGGGACAACAAACGCATTAGAAACCAATCAAGGAATATTAGAATCAATAGGAACGCGAATATGGGAAGCATATCTAAGTGGTGGAGAAGCGGGAGCATCTGAACATGCAGTTACAACCGGATTACTAGAAAAAAGAACAATTGAACTGGGAGATAGACCGAAAAATGAACTAAACGAAATACGATCATGGAATGATGTATACGGACAAGTATTGAACAGCGCGGATTCATTGATAACAAATATAAAAGGGCTAAACCCTGAAAAAGTATATGTGACTGAATACGCGGCGGGTAAAAAAGCTGGATATAATGGACAAGACTTGATAAACGCGGCAGTAACAGGAAAATCACTAGAAGGAAATTCAGTAGAGGCTACAAGAGCAGCAGCATACAAAATTATGAAAACGGAAGACTTCGACAAGATGGCATCGACGGATTATGGAAAGAGAACACTAGCAATTGACACGACATATAATTCATTAAAAGGAGATATAACCGGAAAATTGTCACAAAAAACGCAAAACACTATCAGCGAACAATATCAGGACCCGGAAATAGCAAGACGGGTAGGATATGGTCCAGGACAATCGATAAATCAAGCAGTTGGAATGATAGTAAACCCGTACACAGGGTCACAGAATGTATTTGTTGACATGGGAATATTCATACTGACAGGTGGAATAGCAGATGAACTGAAAATAGTACCAACCGGTATAGCATCGATTGCTAAATCAAGTGTAAAAACCGGAGGAAAGATACTAGCAGGTGAATCACTGGATTTGTCATCAGCACTACAGAAAAGCGGAACATTGATCAGTGCGTTAATAGTACCAGGAATAGGGGACACTTCAAAACTTGGAACAGCACTTAAAAACGAACAAGGGGTGTTCGAAGTAATAGATGCGGGAAAGAAATCGACTGTAGTACCCTGGAAAGGAAGCACAATAGAATTAGAATCTGATATATTCAACGCTGCGACGAGCAACACGAAAACAAAAGAACTAATAAACAAGATAATAAAACAATCAAGTGACGATTTAAGCGGAACATCAACAAAACTAGGAATATCCATACTAACACAACCAAAACAAATCGAAGCAATAGAAGCAAACTTGGAAAAAATTACAGGATTATCGACCGATAACATAGCAACATTCAAATCGATATTAACAGACGCGAAAAACAAAGTGGACATTCAAGCAATGAACCTGGGACGGGAACTAAACTCAATGGACACAACGAAAATTGGAGATAATATACAGAAACTACGAACAGAAATAGGTGAAATACCTACACAAAATCTATTGAACCGAGCACTAGTAATAAACGACGGAGAAAACGCGGAAGCCGTATTCAAAGGATGGGAAGCATTAAACAGTAAAATAGATGATGCATTTGATCCAATCAGGACTGCAATAGAAGTACCAGCATACACAATCGGAACACCAATGTCTCTACTAGAGACATTGGGTAAGACAATAGGAATGCCAAACGATGCGATAAAAGCAATACAAAGCATAGGAACCAAATATGGGGATACGATTGAAGATGCATTGAAAAACATCGACCTGGAATCAATGAAAGTACAAACTGACTTAAGAATAACAACAGACCAAGTAAACACAATAACAGACATGATGAAAACATTGATGCTAAAGAAAGGAGAAGCGCTTAAAGAGATAAAACCCATAGCAAAGACACTAGATATATCATACCTACCAACAGCAATCGATATAAAGGGATTAGGAGACATACCAGGAAGATTACAAGCAAACGGAATCAATACTATGGCGGATTTTGCCACCAAATCAAACGAAGACCTGATTAAGATAGCATCGAAAGAGGGAATATCTGAACCACTACTAATATCAACAAAACAACAAATAAACAAGATGATAAACTGGGAAGCAACGCCGGGGCTTGAAAGTGAATTAACAGAGAAAATAACTGGAATACCTCATATGGAAGTATTAGCAGATGATATAGGAATAGAACAATTCAAACGCTGGGACCTTGACTGGGAACAAGCCGAAGGAGTAAAACTTAACACTGAAACCGGTAAATGGTCAATAAAAGATACCAAGGGAATGACAGATACGAAATTTAACCAGTTCATAGATGAAGTATCACAAACATCACTGAGAGACATGAATATAACAGACCTGCCGACACTAAGTTTAGATGCAACAGAAGACGCAACAAGACGAAAAATGTTAAGTATAGCACAAGAACAGGCAAAGGAGGGGTCAGTTCCTTTCGAGTTCATGACAACGATACCAGGTGAAATGTCATTAGCAGAACCATACAAATATGTAATTGACAACGGTGGAACACTGAGAACTAAAGCAATAGCAGCCCTAAAAGAAATTGGGAAAATAGAAGAAACTGGAAACATAACAACGATCGGAAAAACAACACAACTAACACCAACAAAAACGACCATAGAAACAGCACTAGATCAAAAAGTAACCGAAATAAATGCAGCACGATCACTAGCAAAACTGGAACCTATGAAACAAGCAGATATTGATATAGTACAGTCAAATCTAATAGAAGAACAAGAAAAATTCGTAGACGATGTGCAAGTGAGAGGAACATTAGCAGACATACGACAAAACGTGCCACAAATGTCAGTGATAGATGTAGATGAATTCGCAGATAACATGGCAACAAAATACCCATCAACCCAATCATTACTACCACATGGAACCGACATTAAAATATGGAACCCACCAACAAGACTACCAACAACAACAAATGAAGCACTTGATCTAGCAACAAAGACATATGATGAAATAAAAATGCGATCTGTCGGCGATACGGCCACAAACTTGAACGTCGAAAAAGCTCTAACAGGAGACATACCATCATTAAACAGAGTATATGAAAAAGATCCAACATTGGGAGCTATGATAGATACTAGAAACGCGGCACTGGCGCAAGCAAACGCGAAACATGGAAATGCAGAAATGCGAAGCGCGATGAACGCCGTGAAATACGGACGCGATGATCAAGCCGCACTACTATTCAATCGCATGGACCCAAAAAGCTCAATGGAAGGATATGTAAAAAGCGGATACTTTGACGACGTTACAATGAAAGACTTACAGAGACTAGAGCAATCAGGAGTATCACCGGAGATGACAACAAAGCTAATGGTAGAACGAAGTGACGCGGCTACCAAAGCACTAGGGAGAGAAAGCAAATCGATAGAATTCAAACTGTCAAATGGTGACACAGACTTCACCAAAGAAGAACTAAAGATAATGACAAGTGATAAAAACCTGGCCAACGCAATAGACGCAACATGGAATCCAATAGGAAAACAAACGAACATCATCGCAGATGCAATGATGAAGAACGCAGACGACTTAAAAGAAATAGAACGACTTGAAGGACTAAAGAACAAAGCAAGGGAGTTGGTTTGTTAATGGATAAATGTGAGGCGGCGGTAAACGCATTTAAGAAGACAGATAATGCGCAACGTAGCATCAAAGCAACGAAAGGAAAAACCAAACTAGACAATATAATGGAACCATTAAGGGAACAGCGACGAAAAATAGCAACGATGCCTGATAGCACAGCAATCCAGCGAGAAGAACAACTAAAGGCGGAAAACGAAGTTGCCAGACACTACTCAGAAGCAGGAAATGCAAAACCATCGACGCCAGAACGAAATGAAATAACAACCAGACTGAAAGAAGACCCGGAGGTAGGAGAATACCTACGATCACTGAACTACAACGATTACGCAGACCTAAGAGCAGAAATACAAGGAACGTTCGGTGGGGAACAAGCAAGAATAGCGGAAATAAAATTTAGAGAAGTGAAAATAGACGACATAACACCAAGACTACAACAACAAGGATTATACACACAAACAATACAAGACGCATTAGGAACGATTAAAGGCGAGGGGGCAATAAACCAACGAAACTTCGAAATGATGAGAGGATTAGACGACTTATCAACGAACGGATTGGATGCAATACAAACAGGAACGGCTAGGCAAACATACAATAAGATGTCAGCACAGATGGGAAAACCAATAACAAATGACATATTCGCAACAACGATAGAAAAAAACTTTGATACACTGATAGAGAAAATGGAAACCGGTGGATTAGGAGAGAAATTATTTAGAAAATTGCCAACAACAGACGAACTTAAAATGTTCGATGACATAAAAACAGGAAAACGGACACCAGACGGGAGTGCATACGAAGCATCAATGAGAATGCTTGATAAAATAAATTCTGATGGTTGGACAACATTACGAGGAGCAATAAAACCACTAGACGAATTGGAATCTGCTGACAAGACCGCGATAGCAAAAGAACTGGTTAATAGATGGTCGATAAAAAGAATGGTAACATCACCAAAGTCGGTGGCGGCGACCACATTCGCGATAGCATTCGGAGTACCAGCGTATATAGCAGTAACAGGAATGTGGCAACAGACACAATTCGAAAATAACATGCAATTTGGTAAGTGGTCAGATGATAAGACATCAAATGGATTATGGAACCGTTTTCTGTCAGATGATGCAATAAAAGCACAGGAACTGGCAAAAGATGCACAACAGAAATGGTTACAAATGTATAACTTTGTGACGGGGATACCAATAATAGGAGACTGGTACAAATTACAACTCGAAACCGTAGGATCATATTCAATGATAGCTGGGTTCGACAATGATGCAAAGTTAAACATATTCGGACCACTCGTGGATAAAGGAATGGCCATCTCAGATTCATCGTCGCCGTGGGGATTCAGAAGAGCGACCGAAGAAGAAATGAGATCAACATACTCAAACGACCCAGGAAAGCTATTTCTAAATGACAATAAGTGGCAAGACGAACATACCCCGTTCACGGAGAAGACTGGAATATTCACAAAAACTGGCAAAGAACTAACACCAACACAAGCAATGAAGCTATACTACGCGGAAAATGGAAAATTTGGAGCGAGTGGATCATTCGACGAACTAGAAGATGAAAGCACGATGAAAGCTGTAAGAGAATACGGAAGGAAAAACGATAAATCGGGACAAAAAACAGGAACTGGACAAACAACATACACTAAAGCACAAATACCTACAATGGATGAACTGGTATCACAAGGACTGAAATGCGAAGGGAAAAACTGCACCGCAGAAGTATATAACAGGCTACTAAACCTGGGATGGACAATATACGAAGACCCCATAACAGGTAAACCAGCATGGGCACAAACGCAAAGAGAAATACCGAAAGATGCTACTGGAAACCCAGTAAAAATATTAAATCAAGCACTACCAGGAACAATAGACTTGACGCCGATCACAGGTGGTGGAGGAGGGGGAGGAAGTAGTAGCGAAAGCGACAGTGAAACCGGACGACAGTCACAAGTGAGAAAACAAGTGGCTGAAGGAGAGAAATCGGTAGACCAAGAATATGTGAACGCGATATCCAAAGAAGGAGTACCGGATATCAAGAAAGCGAAAGAAGATAACGTCGGAATATCAGAACTGGCGAAAAACAATAGAGCTGGCACTTCAACTGCTATAAAGAAATATGTAAAAGAAAATGTGGACGACATGGACAAGAATGACATGGACGAAGCATTTGAAGCAGACAGCGAAGCTACAGCAGATGCTCTACTGGAAGCAAGTTCGTTAGATTGCACGGAGTGAGTTGAATGGCAGGATCATGTAAATTACAAGCTTATAAGAGGGCATATGATAAGCTGGAAGCATTAGGTTACAGTCCATCGGAGATAATAGCAAAACTATCAGCAGGAAAAACATTCACGGACGTCATGAAGACCGGTATAGATGAAGGACTGGAAGCAAAATACTTGAATCCATTATTAACATCATATCAAACAAAAGATATAGCTGCTGCAACACTATTACAACTGCGGACACCAGAATATATAATATCGCAAGGACTCGACACCGACGCAATGACACAGATAGGCAAAACGGCAGGAAACTTTCCAGAATGGACATCATTACCAGGAGAATACGACGAAAAGAAAGCAGCATCAGATCCAAAATATCAATTACAATACTTATCAGCAGGAAACAAAGCGGCGATACGAGAAAAAGAATCTATAAAGAATAAAGCAACCACAAAGGAAGGTAAAGAAGCACTGGCAACATACGTCGATAAACTTGCAAGAGTAGATGCGCAGAAAACGAAGTCGATACTAACGACCGATAAAACATTAGGAGATGAATACAAAGCATACTATGATAAATTCGAAAACATAGACAATGAAAAAATAGCAATCGACCCCATATACGGGAAAATGTCATGGATAGATGGTATAGGACAAACACACGATTTTGACGTAGTAAACGGTGCAGGGATGATATATGATCCGAGGACAGGTGAATACAACAAGGACTTATTAGCAGAACAAAAAGTATCACAAGACTATAAAAGTGCGACATTAACGTTCAACAGAAAGAAATACGCAGAACTATTAGCAAGTGGAAAAATACCGACTTCAGAAGAATTAGAAACGATATATGGTGATGGCAACAATACTGAATGGTGGTCATGCATAGGGACACTATGTCCATCAAACGCCACCAGTGGTGGAAGTGGTGGCGGAGGTGGTGGCGGGGGTGGCGGGGGTGGTGGTAGCAGCGGGGGTGGCGGCGGAGGAGGCACTTACGTCAAGACAACATCATCATCACTATACGTTGAGAGTAACACCGACGCAGATGTTTATGACACGGCGACAGGGAAGAAGATCGGGGTAACAAACACAATAATACAAATCGAACCAGGGACGTACACGATCGAAACCAGGAAGAAAGGATATAAACGAGCAAGTAGAGCAACAACAGTAGGAAATTACCCAATTAACCTGACAATGAACATGTACAAAGCACTAACAGGACCAGCGACATTCATACAAAACCTAGGCGGACTAAGTAAACTAACACCAAAGCACGCACTATATGCATTCAGCATTTACAAAGCAAGAACAACAGGAGCACTTGATTGGAGAACGCTGGCAGAAGAAACGGAACCTACATTAACAGCACCAGAACAATTAGCATTGGATGACGTAAGATACATATGGTATCTGGCAAACGGTGAACCCGGAAAAGCTGCTCAATTGTTAGAAGATGGTAAAGTAAGTCTAGCGGATGGTGAAGAGTAATGACAACGGAATACTTGGGAACTTTGACATCGCGAGAACAAGATTTACTCACATCATTCGGTGCAAGTGGATGCATACTAGACAATAGCTGGCAAGCAGCAATGCAAGCTGAACTAGAAGGTACAACCAAACTAACCAGCATTGATATGCGATTTCTATTATCAAATAGAGGAAAATGTACGAAGACTTTGACAACAAGAACAGGGTTTATCATCAACGCTGGGAGTCTATTTGCAAGTGTATACGATGGAACAACATACAAAGGGAAAACCGATACAACAATAGAAACTGACGCAGGATTATACGTGTTAACAGTGAAAAAGACACTATACGATGACCAGGAAGTTCCAATTCAAGTAGAAGATGGTAAAATCACACCAGCAACAATAACACTAACAAAATCTACAGAAGAACCGACTGAATATGTACCACCAGTTGAACCAGAAACAAAATCGAAACTTGAGTGGACAGGAAAACGGAAATTCCCATCACCAATATCACTGGAAGCAGAAAATTGGTTTGGAATAGAAGTAACAAATTCAGGAAATAAAACGTGGGTTGGATATATAGGAGTGAAATTAACAGGAGAAGACGGGACAATATGGAAATATGAGGGAGATAACACTAAAGCAACGACAGTTAAAGCGGGAGAAACAAAATACATATGGTGCATGACAACAGTACCATCAACGATAGGTACAGGAAACATAGCAGTATCAATATTGAAATATATGGTGAGTGGTTAAAATGACAACTGGATGTGTGTATTGTGATGATATAGATAACATAGCCAAAACACTCAAACAAGACATCTCAGCTAAAGCCGCCAGGCAACGCCTGGCGGTCAAAGAACCATCGCTAGTCAAAAAGATTGATAACGGAGAGAAATTGAGTGATAACGAACTTGATGTATTATGGAAAGAAGAGAACAGAAGTGATGCTATTGACTTGATGTATAAAAAAGATCGAAACTTGTTAGATGAAGTTGCTACTAAAGCTATCAATAGTGGAGATGATGTTAAAATAGCTAAAACAGGAGATGAGATTAAAAAGACCACGGGAATTTGCATTCGTAAAGGAGAGTGCACATCTAATATAGGAGCTGCAATAGGACTAGGAGCTATAGCGACTGTAGGATTGCTAAGTGAAGCTACAGGTAATACGTGGAAATTCTTTGAAGATGAAGATGCGTTTTATGAGATAACACCAATAGGGGAATATGAAACTGGAATTCCTAGTAGAATACTAGATGCATATGCATATCTGATGACGACAGACATACCATATGAAACATATACAGAAGGAGAAATACCAGGAATACAAGGTTCGATGAGAGACAAATATGAAAACATGTGTCAAAACTTCGTATTAAAAGCAGTAGGAGCAACACAAGCAAATGGATTTAATACTGTAGCACTATCGATAGTGGCAACAAGAGATGACGGAGAAGAAATAAGACACGCTATAATGGGAATAGTTGATGACAGCACGAAAACATTATATGCAATAGATCCAACAATAGAGCAACCAATAATACAAGGAGAAAAAAGCCTACAGGAATTAATAACAAAGAAAATAACAGACCCGAAAAATTTTTCACCGCTGGAATATATAGAAACAACTAAGATACCACAAATGTTTACATCACAGCAAAACATTAAATTAGTAGACCCGGAGACCGGGATTATATCAGCAGACGATGCAACCGCGGAACTTATTGGAAAACGAATGAAGACGCCAAAAGGGCATATGTACACAATAACACACGTTGAAATAATAGGAACGCCATTAAAATATCAAGATATACAAGGAGGTAGTGTGAGAACATTACCATCGACGGAAGAGGGATATACATCTCAATCAAGTGAAACATTCATTAAAAACGAACATGTAGGTGGAGAACCATTGGAGGGAGTTGTAGATATACAGGCAAGAATAGCAACAGTAGGCACAACAAAATACAAACCTGTATATGGAACAACACTTGAGAAAATAAATCAGTCGTTAAATCTAGGTACTGGGGTGTAAATGATCAAATACTTAGGAACGCTAACATCACGCGAGCAAGATTTACTCGCGTCATTCGGTGTAAGTGGGCACATACTCAAAACTAGCTGGCAAGCTGCGATGCAAGCTGAGCTAGAAAGTAAGTAGGAGGTTAGTCATGACAAAAGAAACGGAATTTAATGATAGTCTATTACCAACAAACGAAAAGAAAAGAATGACTAAATATGAACATGGTATCAGATATCTAAATGGTATGAGATATCGAATGACAGGAGAATCGGTAAGTGTTGCAATCCCAGATAACGCAAATTACATAAAAATCTACGCGGAACATGACGATATAAGAATAGGAATCAACGCAAGAGCGAGTGCGGATTCACCAATGATAGCATTTGGTGGAATAGGACCTGAGATAATAGACAACATCACAAACCTGGAAACAATGGCACTATATGGAACCGCAAACCAATTTTGCAGCATTTCATTCTTCAGGAGGGATGTTTAGTGGTAGGACTGGTAAAGAAGCTAAGTGACACTGCCGATGAACTGACTGCCGGGAACATCGCAATAATACCAAACTATCAACGAGACGGAGGTGTACTACATAGATCGGGACTTTCGTCGCCAGATAAATTGGTAGTATCACAAGCAGCATTGGCAACAGCCGCAATAGACACGACCGGGAGCCTAGAGGCAAGTCACACATACAACGCGGCGTACGCACCAGGAAACGAATTCGGAACAGCAGGTCTATCAGCACTCGGAGCACAAGCTACAGCAGCAGATGCCACAGATACCAAATCAGTTGATATAACCATACCACAAGTAGTAGGAGCTGCTTACTATGACGTGTTTCTATCAGAAGATGTCGCGCCGAAGTGGGTAGGAAGAGTAACAGAAGCACAACGTGCAGCAGGAGCTAAAATAACCGCCGTAGGTACAATAACAAGCCCAGCAGCAGGCGTGGCAGCAGGGAAAGTGAGAGTCGATGTAATAGGAACCGGTATTGCAACATCAAACGCCGTATTCAGCAAAAACGTGGCCTACGTGTTACCAGCAGACGGAAGTTACATACCACTCTTATGCACAGGACGCACCGCCGTAGACATATACGTGAACTTTGGACTAGACGACCTAAGAGCCGCGCCAACATTGGAACTAATACCATTGGTTCGTAGCAAAGAATCATCGACCGCCTGGTACACACGCGACCACGTAACAGTACTTATAATGGCAGGACAAGTAGAAGAAACGAAACAACAAGTATGCACCATTGATGTACTCGACGTATACGAGATGATCATACTGATAGGAGCAATAACAGGAAGAAACGCAACAGTGCAACTATGGGCAGAGATGGTATAGTCATCCAGGCAGACAGTGAATAAAAGGATTTGGGGTGCTACCAGGCGCGATCGTGGGTTCAAGTACCACCAGCGACGCTTAATCTTAATGATAACTATGTACTCATATAATACTATTCAAGACTTTTGGTCGATCAGGGCCTGAATCTAAAGTCGGCCAAAATGAGCCATTTAGATGCAAAGCCGAATGATTAGATACTTTTTTATAGTCGCACAACACTACATAGCATATGACATACAAAAACAAGCACTGGAACTATATGGTGATTTTAGACGCCATAAAAGACGGGATGCCAATGGATGGTGGGTTCATTAAAGAAAAAACTGACTTATTTTCATCTGAAATTTGCACTTACACGAGAGATTTGGACAGAATGCACGCAATAGAAAAAATATCCGGTGGAAAAGTACGGAGACCACGAAATAAAATAACGAAAAAAGGACAGAAGATACTAAGACACCTACAGGCCTTACACGAGCTAATGAGACCAACCGAGGAGAGCTAATGGCCGATCTCAAAAGCGAACGAGTGAATGGATTCTACCAGATAGGAGGAAAACGCTACCCCTCGGTGACGACGATCATTGGGAAAATGAAAAAGAACGATGGATACCTGGACGACTGGAAGAAAAAAAATGAAAATTGGGAACAATTGCGGGACCGGGCGGCAACGACCGGGACTATAATGCATTCAAGGATTCTACAACAATACAGCGACGCGCAAATCGAACTGGCCAATGTGTTACCAATTTCTGACTGGCCGCCAGAACTTGAGGAAGAACTAGAGAAGAGAGATACCGCATGGAGGAATTTAGACCTCAGAATAAAAGAAGTCACGGTGGAGAAAACGATTGTAATAAAACGGTATGTAGGAGCAGAAGCCGCTGGGACACTAGACGCCAGAGGGATGATTGAAGGATTTCGCGCGATACTGGACCTAAAAAGTTCGAAAAAAATATACGATTCTCAGTGGATTCAGGTAGGAGCATACTATTTAGGAAGTTTAGAAGACGGGTTTGATGCAGACCGGGGATTCATAGTAGCCCTCAGGGGAGACCAGTGTGAAGTCGGGGAGATTGAAAAAAACGAGTTAGTAGAGTACGGTGACAAATTTATTGACCTGGCATTAGAATTTCACAGAAAGTTTATGGCCGAGTAACAACATAATAGTGGCCCATGTCGATAATCAGAAAAGAAGAAGCTGCCCCAGGACGAAAAGAAGGAAACGGCCTGGGGAGATCAAACAGACCTATTGAGGGATTACAATGACTACGTTAGCAAAAGAAATATTTAAAACTATTGCTATACCACCGCAATTGCTCCAACATTCAGAGCTACGATACATAATCATAAGAAAGGATGGAACAGGGAAGTTGCCAGCCGAAAAGAAATGGCAGATCGAGCGAAACTATCCAGCAAACGAGCCTAAACTGCGAGGGTGGATGCGAGGTGGTGGCAACTATGGAGTCGCGACGGGATTTGGATCACTAGTTGTTCTAGATGCAGATGAAGTAGAGAAGCTAACAAAACTAAACGTGATACAAAAACTACCATCGACTTTTACAGTAAAGACTGGGGGCGGAGGATTACACTACTACTTCTTTTGTAAAGGCCTGGGTAAAATAGTCAAGTTATTCGACCCCGAAACAAACGAGCATTTAGGTGAGATACAAGCAAATGGCGCTTTTGTGATAGGGCCAACATCAGTACATCGAACAGGTAACAAATACGAGATAATAAACGACGCTCCAATAACAACTATCGAATATGACGACTTGATGGACATAATAAGACGATTGAGAGTTAAGAAAATAACCGAAAAATCAGAATCCAATTATACTAAACGATTTGATGATGTGGATATAGAGAGAATAGCGACACCTATGCACGCACAGACTAGACAAGGAAGTAACGGGAGGGAAATATACGGTGAGAATCCTTTTCATGGAGCGACGAAGGCAAAAGATAGGGGAACAAGCAACAACTTCCACATGAACATATCAAAGGGTGTCTGGCATTGTCACGCATGTGGAAGTGGCGGTGGATGGATGGAATTGCTGGCAGTCGCTGAAGGAATGATACGATGTGATCAAGCAGCGAAAAATTGTCTGACACGATCACAAAGAAGAGATTTACTTGAGATTGCAGAATCAAAAGGATTAATTAAAACTGCGATACCACAAGAAGACCCAAACTTGGATATCATCGAGGACAGGATAGTAGTGGACAAGCTCCCTTTGGTTCTTCCTAATAACAAAATAATAGTGATAAAGAAACCACCACGTATAGGTGGAACACATTGGTCAGTTGTGATGATGAATAGATACCCAGAAGCAAACTATGTGACTCACAGACACTCAATCGTCGAACACGCCGTTAAGGTAGCAGAAGAAATTAGGATGAAAGGAGTTGTATGGTTGGTAGGTATGTCACAACCAGGAGCTTGCCGCCGAGATGTAATAGACTGTGAAAACTGCCCACTGAAACCAAATCAAACCGAATACATGAAACAACAGAAGGTTGCAACAATGCTGATGCGCTCAGTAGGTGTTCTAACTATCACGAAAGTGCCAGAGACAATGTGTCCATATTACACAATGCGAATGGCAGAGCCATTCGCACGGTATTGTTTCACGGTTTCCAATAACATTGACTCAATTCGCCCCAGAGAACTCGTCATTCTAGACGAGGACCCAACTCTTCAAGTATTCTATCCGCCATCGATACACGTAGCGACTACAAGAAGATCAAAAGAGGAAGATAGAACAATAAACGGACTGGCAACCATAACACAAGAACTTGACAAGATATTGGTCGAAGGAAAGAAAAAGAAATTAAAACCATATGCAGAAGTCTTATCAAAAATACGAGACACCATAAATGACAACAAAGAATATATGAAATCTGCTGAAAAAATCGCATTTGATATCAAGGTAATACTCGAAAGCTTTGTGCCAACAAATGTTAATGTTCGTGAAGAAGGTGAAATGGACGGTGAAGTTTCACTTGAGGCGTGTGTGCGATGTTTAGGGCATCTTTACGAGGAATGCCCAGTAAGTGTTCAATCAGATGGACAAGGCGGAGACAAAATCTATTTGATTGGCGATGAGAGAGAACCAGTATTTGCAATGGATTGGATGGACAAAGTAAAACATGTGGTAATAATAGGGGCAACTAAAGCTGAAATGTTCGCAAAAAAGTTCGATGGAATGGTAGTTGAAGTAGACAAATTCGGGTACAAAGATCGATACACAGTACTACTTTTAAAAGACACTGAAGGGAAAAACGCTGATATGATGGGAAAGAGAAACATACTGAAAATCGCGAAAACTATGTGGGGAAACGCAGAACAGAAAGAAAGAATGCCGTTTATGGTGTTGACGGGCAGTAAAGGCTCACAGAAAAAAATAGTTGGTAGTATCCCAGGATCGTGTGGAGTCAAGAGCGAAAAGGAGAACGGCCTGGCGTGGGGATTCATATCAGGTGTTCCAATAGTATTCTATCAGAATTCCGTCATCTCAAGAGGGCTGGATGTTGACCAATTCAATCTAATGCTAGTACATAACTGCAATTTTGCGCAACCATTTTGGTCGATAGTCGATAAGACCGTGATGAACAAGATATTGATAGACGAAACAACTAATGCAGTGCTGCGAATGTCACCAACCCTGAGACGGGACGAGGGACACATGAAAGTGGTCGTTATGCGTGAGAGTGATTGGTGGAAAGTGAGATACCTGGATGGAAAAGAACGTGTTGTTGACGCTAATCCAGAAATGATCGGGAATTCACTTAAGCGACTGTGGGTAGGCGGGAAAGTGGAAATAACAAGTAAAGCAACGATGGTGATGAAATCTGGTATAGCCAATGCGGACGGAATCACAAGGCTGGGTGAGCTTATGGCCAGTCCTGAAGATTGGATCGGCGATGCGGATCTCAAATTAGCTCAAACAAAGGTATTGCAGTACATGAAAACATCCAAGCGAGGTCGAAAACTGGTTCACACAACCGAGGATATTGTGAAAAATATTCAGCTTACGTGGATGGTGAAAAGATCGGTTGTAAAATTGGCGATACAACATTTGTACAACGATGGTATACTTCGATTGGTTAAGAGCAACAATAAGGGGCAAAATTGGTGGGGAATTTGACTTTTTACACCAACCGAGTACGCGTATCACGAAACAACATCAGCCGGTGGTATAGGAATATCGCTATCACCGGGACTTTTTGGCCGCTTGATATGGAAAAAAAAACAGCTGCTAGCGCCATCGTCCGATATCAGGCGAACTCATTTAATGTCTATTAATAGGCTAAATACGTTTTTTATACGTATCAGTGGGGGCAAAAAAGCCGGGCGACGGTGTTTTCATACATTGTGCCCAGTGCACTCGAATAACGCCGTTATCGCGCAGTCTCGGATTAACGCCGTTATTTGGCATCCTGTTATTGGTTGAGTTTTTAGGCAACTTATTTTCATAAGATATGAAGAATGCGAGATTTTAAAATACGCATGCCGATTTTTTGGAGGCTCTTTAGGATGTTAGGAAGTTCATTCGAACAACGCGACTTTTTTCAGTTGAATTGATAAAGATGCCAGAGTGTTTTTGACATTGTTTGAATTGGGTGTTTTTAGTCCCGCCTTGGAATTGTGATGATGATAAACTGATCTTTGTTGTGTGGTAAAAGTGCTGAAGGTCGATTGCGTTACTTATACTCGCTACCAGCTAACGTCAAAACGACGATATGTATTTACGGGTGGCCGGAGGTATTACTACACCGGCTTCTTCCGGGGAGATAACGACGTGAAAATAGACTTGACTTTGAAGGCCTCTGAGAACGGCGTAGACAAGGTTGAAATTCTCTGGTCTGGGGAGGCTGATAAATCTGCAATCCATCCATTATTCAATGAATTAGACGGTATGGCGTCTAATCTGAAGATGGGTCCGACCATAGTCAAACTTGAGCTTGAGTGAAGAGGTGTGAAAATGACTGAAGATAAATTTCCGTGGGAGTCTGCTACGGAATTGACGGCGTTCATTGGAGTGGTTGCGTCTCTGGTGGCATCTTTTGGTTATGCGGCACTAACCACTGAACAAGTCGGTGCAATATCGACGATACTGTTCGTGCTGGTGATGTTGGCAAGGAAATATGGATCAGGTGGCGCTATAGTACTCACAAAAGGTTAATAAAAGTTTTAGATTTTTTATTTTTATTTTTTATTGTTTTTATGATTTTTTGATTTTTCTATAATAGGGTAGTTTTTAGTATATATTAAGTTGTAGTAGTTAAGTAAGAGAGATAAGATAAAGATAGATGAAGAAGATAGTTAGATTGAGTAAGATTAGTTGTTGATAGGTTGAATTGAGTTTGATAAATGATATATTGGTTGAATTGAGTTAAGATAGTAAGACGGTGTTCGGTTAGTTGGTTTGGGGTTTGGTTACAAGAATGATGTTGGGATTAGTGAATTGATTTATAGTTTAAAGATTGCAGGAGTTGAGATGAGATGAGTGAGTTTGATGGAAGTATTATTGCATTGTTGGTGTTTGTTGATATGTATGTGGGAACATTCGCATTCACATGGTATCATTTCGTGAATACCACGCTATGTTTCTTATTCGTTGCTTTGATGTTCATTGGCCTGGGTTATGATATAGTGCGAAGTGGGAAGGTGAACTGAAATGACAAAGCCCGAATTTATTGATATGATGATAACCGCCATAATGATCGCATTATTGTTGGTTGGATGGATAATTGTTGACTTGTTTAATGCATCTCTGTGGGAATGTACATGATCAACATGAAATGTGTGTGTTTCACTGTTTGGGTATTGTGTACACTGATTGCATTAGTGATAGCATACATTACCGGATTGACATAAATCAAACGAAATAACGAATGAACGAGGAAAACATAGAGAGGCGATAGACCTATACTAGGAGTGATCGTAATGGTATCATTTAAAGCATTAACACATAAAAGAAATGCTAGAAAATATTTAGTTGAACAAATAAAAGAAGAAATGAAACTAAATAATGGAGAGTGACATAAACATGTTAAATATGGAAATAGTAGATAAAGTATTCTTTGCAATTGGAATAATTGCAGTATCAATCGGAACTACGACATATCAATCAGATATATGGGTTGGATGTTTAGACATCATACTAGGAGCGATCCTAATAACATTGAACAAATGAAGTACAAAATAAACTCCTAACCACGCTTAAAACCTTCGGTGCCTATAACGGCACTACCTTCAAGTTGCGCGTCGCGCAACTTGAAGCGAAGGCATTAAGCGTGGTGTCGTCGTAAAATTTTGAATCAGAAAACAATAAAGAATACAAAGGTGAATTAATATGAAGACTACCAAGAAAACTCAAGTAACTGTAAACGTACTGGAAACTGAATACAATGGCGCAGAAGAAAACCAAAAGTTACACAGTATTTTCTTAGAACTAGGAAAAGAACCTACCACCGTAGCAATCACCGGAGCAACAATCAGTCAACGTCAGTACAAAGATGAAACCGACCTAGTACTAAACCTCCGTGTAGTACCCAAAGACAATCAAGACATACAAAAAATCATGAATCTACGATCATTTAAGAGATTCGATGATAAACTAGGAAAAGAAGTAGCAAAATCAATCGCATTCAAAGAAGCAACCAAACTACTTCTAGATGCGGGAGTCAAAATCACCTCGATTGGTGGCATGGAAGATCGACCAAACCTCAAGGACTACAAGTGGACCTCATTAGAAGACCCACTGATAGTAGTAGTCACCCCAAGAGAAGCAAATGGCCGCTTCTACCCCAACAGAATGCATAAATACACTCCAATTCAAGTAAAAGAAGGAGAAAATGCCCTGGAACTAATTTAAGTCTCGGCTTCGCCGAGACTTATAATTGTAGGTGATTACGATGAAAAATGTACTTGAGAATGAAGTCAGAGAAGCAGCCATACAAACAGTAAACAAACATAACTCATACGTAATAGGAAATCCAGGATGTGAAGAACTTAGGTTCGATGATCTTCTCAATGAAACACCAGACAAACGATATGAACGATGTGAAGCATTTATTCGAGACCACGAAACTGATCACTTCAGAACCGGGGCCGACATAGTATATGTCGGTGACGAAGGATATCCAGATGGATACTCTCACATGCAATTCATCCACCACACCGAAAAATATGATACCAAGAAGAATGAATATGATGTGACCCGCACCAAACACGCCTTTAAAAAGGTAGGACTTTAATAAATGACACCACAAGAACAGATATTCCAGAACGCAATCGATGACATATACGACTTACTAGACCTAATATACGAAGAACAGAACCCCAAAATGATACTTGTCTGGAACTATCATCTGTTCTTGGATCATCAGATCTTAGTAAGTATCCTCAACAGAGACATTGACCAGGCGTGCCGCCTGGTCAATATTCTGAAGCGATCGATTGAAGCGACAATACATTATCAATCCGGAGCCGGAGTGGCTCCGGATTAGTCGTCACGTTGCAGCGCGGCTCGGACAACGAGCTAATTATAACACCATCAGTTACTATTTAGCCTCCTTCCAAGTGATTGATGGTAATAGGTCTCAACACGAGGTGTATTAGCACCTCGTGTTAATAATAGGTGATAAAATGGAAATATCATGCCAAGAAGTGAAAGATGCAATTAAACACTCAACAACAAAATGGGTAGAAATATCACATGACATAAAACATGACGCAGGATCAGATGATTGTGAATTATGTAACTTATTTAGAGACGACGAATGTGATGAATGTCCAATCGCAAACACAGCAAATGAAACCACATGTTATGGAACACCATACGAAGAATGGTGTAAACATCACCACAATGATCACTACCACAAACATTGGTTACACGAATTTCGAGTAAATGACTGTATCATATGCAAACAAATCGCATTAGAAGAAGCATTATTTATATATTCATTGTTGTAGGTGATAAAAATGCCAGATTACCGAAAGGAGCGAGACACCACTATCCTAGATCTTGTCAAATTGCTGTTGCAACTTGACGAGGCCGAAATCCATGAAGATAATGAAGGAAACAAGATACAAACAATTTACTTAGGAGACATCAGATCAATAACACCTAGTGGCAAAGTCTATTACCCATTTGCGCATAGCAACGTGGACCCCTGTCCACGTTGTGAAGGAACAGGTAACCTCAGAAATAAACACGCAAAAATACATAACTTCAGACGAGCCAACAAGAAATATCACACTACCTTCCAACAATGGTATAAAATGTACGGTGCCCCGATCAATCGAAGAAAAAAACAACAACAACTAAAAGAAAAATACATAAATCAAATGGAACAATGGGAATATCAACACATATGTACCGAATGCAACGGTTTAGGAAGTCTCGAAGCCCGATTAGATGAAGATTTTTGGGAACAATTGCAATCAGAACTAGATACAATAGGAGCCTGGTACCATTCAAGTGAAGGCGATGGGTGCAATATACTAGTCAGTCGTACTGCTCGCGAGCAGTACGACTAGGAAGGTAAACATGATAGACAACGACAAAAAACAACTTGCGTTACAAGAACTGTCCACCATACTCCAAAAACATAACCTGAACTCAATCCTAACCACCAATGCAGAAAACGACAAACCATTCATAATTATAGAATCTTGGGTAGAACTCGCCACGATTCAACGCGAATTGAATCGCATGATTGCACCAGAAGCCTACTACAGAAACGCAATAGACTACTACAACATCGAGGGAAACGAAGCATTCCAAAACATGAGTTTCGAAGTAAACCATATATATCGAGTACCGGAAGGATTATTAGAACTCGATGATGTAATCGACTGGGGATTCTCAGATGAATGGTCTACATGCTCAAACTGCTATAAAGCAATCTTCACATCACCATATTACCCAGGAGATAAACCAAGATACGCAGTCTTGAATAATGAAGTCTTATGTGACGATTGCATAACAAACGAATGTGAACAAGAATATATTGATTCAGTGACAAACGACTACAAAAAAACACTAAACACAAACATCATATCAGAATCCAAACTAGAAGAACTAGGATGGATTAAACAAGAACAAAAATATGAATCTGGTATGTACAAAGGACAAATTGATTCACCAAAAAAAGTATGGAATGAATTCAAAGAATTAGGTGACACATTATTTACCTACGAATCAGGACAATTCGACATAAATTTCTGGATATGGATACGAAAATCGACGTCCGAAGACGCGAACTTTAGAAGGTGATAAATATGATGGGACTAATAACAACAGCCACATTTTCAATATACAAGATTCAAGTGATAGATATAGACAAAAACGATCACAACACACTAAAATCCACTTATTACAATTTCGATAATGTAGAACAAATGATAAGCAAATGGAAAGAACTGAACAACGAAGACCACTACAACATCAACTTATTAGAACAAGAAATATATACAGCACACGCATTCTCATAAGTAAGGATTTTTCATGTTAATAAAACAAATCCATCATCTTATGATAACCCCATATCAAGTATTATTAGACGAAGTATTTACATGTAATAACAGAGGTAATAGAATGCCAAACGAATGTGAAATAACTGGTAAAGCAGTAGCATTAAATTGCACAGATAAAATTCATGTCGCTCGCAAGCAACACGAATAAGAAGTGATAATAATGTTTGTAGAATTACACTCAATCGATATAAAACTAATAGAACGACTATTAAAAATCATCCAAATACTAAAACTCGAACGACATCGATACTCGATACAAATCGATGGAAACATATCAATCTGGTTAAAATTGTATAATCCAACAATAGAAGAACACCACATACTAATAGCACACGGAGGACAAGCAACAACCAAATCACATAACTCATTATTCCAAACCAACTCGATAGCACAATTATATCAATTCACTTATCCAGGCATTAAGGAGGACTAAGATGTACGCCAATCTAAGCACTTCAATAGAAATCAACGACAAAGAACAACCAAAATACAATGAATACATCAACAACGAATATGAATTAAGAGAACAAGCAAGACAACTTCTCAAAAGTCGACTGATAAGCGCAGGTATCGAGTTCGCACGTAACGCGAACTCTGAAGCCTTTGAAGAATTCTACAGATACATGAGCATAAACATCCCAAAAGAACCAGAGCCTTCATGGACACATAAAGCAATCGAAGATGCTAAAGACCTAATCAGAGAATACTTCATTGATGAAATTGTACAACAACTAATTGATGGTAGTGAAGTAAGCTCGGACATGTATAATGACTACACCGATGGAGATCAAACTTTTAATGAAACGATCATAGATCGATCATATGGAAGAACCGAAGCAATGGAATTGTTAGATGAACTCTATGAATACGAAGAAGATGACTCTGGTATATGGGAAGGACTTAATTGGGAAGAGGTGATTCAAGCCAAAGCTGCATACACTTATGGAAATGCAGTCTACTCAAAATGGAATGACATCATAAGCAATATCAATGACATCAATCCAGAAAACTTAGACGTCACATTTGTAACCGAACACTTCAAAACAACATATGAAGACGAATGGAACACTAAGTTCGAAGCTGCGCTTCGAGTTTATGTCTTGGAGGAACTATGAAACGGATCACCGAAGTAACCATCAAAACTGAATATGACAATGACCCAGATCTCTCCTATCTAGGTCACATGGCAACAGAAAAAAACTATGATGAACACTGGATACCAATAAACCCAGACAACATAGACGAAGGGTGGTTCGCACC